>Ga0247815_10003928_pt1 | contig 10556 bp, 6 predicted proteins | sample UWRJL194509B1_FD_181014 | JGI IMG/M metagenome (GOLD analysis project Ga0247815, IMG submission 181014) | Plant litter microbial communities from Arlington Agricultural Research Station in Wisconsin, United States - UWRJ-L194-509B-1 | ecosystem: Environmental > Terrestrial > Plant litter >... | reverse complement strand
CCATGTACCTACTGTATCTAGTCAGATTCGAGCTGGTTGGCCTATACACCGCTTGCACATCTCACATCCCCCTTTCTCTGAGAGCGATCCTTCACTACTGTGCCTTTGTGCCTTGGTGTTGCGACAGCATCGCGAACGCCGTAGCTTGCACCACGGATACCGAATGCCAGGCCTGTCCGAGCACTCGGCCGAGGCAGTGCGAGCCGGGTTGGTGTAATACTTCGACAAATACCTGTCATGCTGCGGTGTGCGTTGCGAGAAACCAGCAGTGCCCAGTACGTTCCGCTTTATTCGTGGATAGAAGTTACATTGCGCATTTCAGGCCGCTCACGCATTGCGCAGTGACCGAGTTAAATTCTGGAAGGTGGCAACGGTTCAACTTGCAGACCCAGTGGCAGCCGCGAAGTTCATGTGAAGCGTTGTACATCAGATGAATTGATGAGTCATGATGTGCCTGGAAATGGATACGAGGCACTATGAGCGACTTCAAGAGAAAACTCGGCTGCAAACTGTTGCCCACTCACTGGCAGATTGCGTCAAAAATCAAAAAATCAAAAAATCGTGTGAGTTGGCTGTTTCAGGCCGAGCTCTGATGCATAATCTGTCACGATTGATATGAAAGTCAACATTTCGACGATTCCAGACCATCCTACTCCGTATGTATGGGTTTTTTTTGGTCGGCTTCAGCCGCCGCTCCCCCATCACGGAGCTTATTTGGTCTGAAGTGGTGACCAGCTGGGTGCTATTCCTGAGCCACACTACTGCTTTGCGTTCAGAGAACTTCATCCGTCGTGATGAATTCACTGCCAATGACCGCGGGGAGCTTTGAGCGCCGCTCGCGCTCAAGACCCGAATTGGAGGTTATCTGCTAGCTCCATCCTAGCTAGCACATGAGCCTCAATACAGTCTCCCATTGCTTCCAGAATTCAAGAAGATGGAACATTGTGGCCGCACATTCAGGTGACCTTCATGAGGCCAGGGGCCGGCGGTGATATGGGGATGAAGCCCATGGTGTGCGCAGACTTCGCGCGTCACCGAAGCCCCCGAAAATCACTTCGATTCACATGCCTTGAGAGGCTTCTAATGTATGTGTACCTGATTTTGACAACATCATGAGGGTTGGGTGACGTTGAGCGCATCATTCAAGCCACAACAGGCCGCTGTAACACCCCCTTGTCACAATTTGGGTAGAATACCATGGCACATCGTCACTTTTACAACCATACAGTTCTACTGAAATCGGAGGCTAGCGATGGCTTAAATATGCACAGTATGACATGTATTGATCTCGCCTGCAATGATCCAAGCTTCAACACACTAGTTCAATCCACTTGCTTACGGTGCCTGCCTTACAATAAGCGGTGCCTGGCCTGTCAAAGGACAGCCAGAACGCCAAGCAAGTATAAAAGCCACCTTGAGGAAAGTTCAAGAGTACACTCGATCATTCCTTCAGCCTGCACCAAAGCCGACCATGCGCTTCATAGTTGCCGTCGCACCTTTGTTTGCATTCGCTAGCATCGCCTCTGCCGTAGTTGCTTGCACCACGCACACTGAGTGCGCAGAGGTCCCCTGCCCGAGTTTTAGTCCACGGTTGTGTGAACCAGGCCGGTGCATCAATGGTAGCTGTCGGCACCAGATCTGCGTCGCAAGAAACCAGCAATGCCCAGTGCGCCCCCCTTGATTCAGTAAGCACGAAACCGTGCATTCAAGCTGATAATGCGTTATAAAGTGACCTGTTCAAGGCCTGGGAGCTGGCGATGGACTAACCGAGCGCCAGCGATCAGTGGTGAAGTCCGCGTTGGAAGACAGCATGTACCAGATGCTTCAATTGAAAATACTGTTATTCAAAGCTTGATGAGCGGTATTTTGGAAGTACTCAGCTGAATCTCAGTCCCGTTGTGCCTTTTGCTCCGTTTGTGATCAATCAATCGGCTTCGGCTGTAACTTCTCGGAGTTTGAGTAGTCTGAAGTCGCGACCAGCTTGGTTCTATTTCCGAGCCGCGCCACTGCCTCATCGCCAAAGAGCTCATAGCTTGTCTGAACGAATGCAACCGCTCTGGGCAGCGCTGGCACTCAGAACCCGTATTCCGTGAGTGGCTGCCCCGCTAACTCCATCGCGCCAGCCAACGAGCTGCAATACCTCTAAATCTACAGCTGAATTCTCACCGTGCAATTTAATGAATAAAATACTTATATCCATCCGATTTTATCATTGCACGTCACTACTCCAGGTAGGCACGCGGACGGAACACTGGGCTAGATCGCATTCCGCAGTCCACTTCTGCCTTTGCGGGTACGTGGGAGTGGTGAGATCAACACTGGCGCGGGAATTGACGTGAATGCGAGCGGACCTTGTGCGTCTCCAAACATCACTTCAGCGCGCATGCCTCGATTCGCTTCTCGTGCACATGTGCCTGGTGAACCAATTCCGCGTGATTTAAGAGCTAATATAAAAGTCGCTTTGATGAAAGCTTATGCGACTCACGGACAGCCCGCGAACTGCCAGCCCAACTATGCGCTTCACCCTCGTCCTCGTGCCTTTGCTCTCTTACGCCGGAATCGTCTCTGCACTCGCCTGTGAAACGGACTCGCAGTGCCAGGCTTGTCCGAGCGGTCGCCCGCGGCGCTGTGAGACAGGCCGCTGTGTCAACAACGTCTGCAGAGATCTAGTCTGTGTGGCAACAAACCAGCAGTGTCCGGTACGTCTACGCAGCCGAATGGAGCTAGGGTTGTATGTCGGAGTAGCTGACGTGTTTTCAGTGAGCTGATTTTGCGGTCTACTGGGTAACTACTGCTGTGATGGAGATGGTTGCCGTGTTGGAATGGGCAGGCACAAGCAAGTCGTCTCAAGATCAGAGCATGAGACCAGCAAAACTGTTTCTCAACTCGTGTGGTGTTTACAGATCTATAAAGCTTTTTGCCATGGACGGTGCTTTTTTTTTTCAGACTAAGCGCGTTCTGCCAGCCCGACTTCAATATAGCAAACCGTTGGCTTCGTGTCGTCTCTGCGCATCCAAACAATTCCATTCTCCGAAACCATCGCTCTTAGAAAAATTTGGAACTGACTTCAGCGAGCCCATCACTCAGAGTTCGAATTTGGCGGGCGGGGCAGCAGTTACCTGGCTGTCATCTGTCTCTCAGTAGACCGAGCCGCAGTAACATCTCTTATCGCGTATCATATGTCGTACGCAGCACATTGTGATCTTCACGACCTCGTGTTCTCTCCACGGCACTCAGGGGCCGGCGGTGCTTTGAGCTGATTTGTGCGTAAATGTTATGATATGCACTGATCTCGTCCACCACCCAAGCTCCGACCCACCACATTCCACTGGCCTTCGGTCGCTTCGCATTTGCAGGTGCCTGAACAATTAAAGAACTATGTCGAATCCCAGGAGACTATAAAGGACATCTTGAGGAATGCCCATTCCTACAGTTCAAGTCGCACTTTGAACATGCGCCTCACCGTAGCCGTTATACCTGTGCTCGCATTTGTCAACATCGCCTACGCAGTTGCCTGCACCATTGACGCTGAATGCGAGGCAATCGAATGTCCTAGTGATCGTCCGCGAATGTGCACACTGGGCCGGTGCATCTCGATACGAGGCATGTGTCGCTCTCCGATCTGCATAGCAACAAGTCAGACTTGTCCGGTACGTTTTCTCAACTAATTGAATTGACTATATATGCTACGAATAACTAAACTAGTATACAGTAAGTTAAGTGCGTACAGATCGCGGGTAAGATGATACTGATTGTCACGGTGCACAGAGGCGGCGGCCCCTTCTGATCAATCTGGACACTACACTGCTGAATATAAGAGACAAGATTGTTCGCTTTGATTGACTCAAGCGATATATACTTTGGTTGGTGGAAATCCCGTGCATGTGGTGGGTGAATCGGACGATGAGTGGCCATGGCGCAAGACCTCGGTGCGGACCGTTGTCCGCCAGAAGCATAAAACGCTGCGCAGGACGTCGATACAAAGACTTCCAAAAACACCGCAAAACGTGATGGGGCTCTAACCTTCTTCAATAGTATATATTTATCTCAAATGACTCATCAGCTCGCGTTGTGAAATACAGTAATCACGCACAAAGTTCCATCACGGCCAGCAGCCGATCGGTCTTCTGGAATGAAGAGCCATCGGTAGCCGTATAGGTTAAAACAGTAAGGTCAGTGTCGGCCTTGCTTTTTGAATCCACTTCAGAGGTGCAAAAAGCCGAAACGCATGTTAATCTTGGCCATGGTCTGTCGGCTCAGCGCCCAGGGGCCGACGGCGATGTGGATGAGAACTTCTTGACGCGCGTTGAACCCGTTTACCAACCAAAACCCGGTGTATCGCTTCGAACTGCATGGTATTGAGTGCTTCTAGTATGCAAATTCACATTCAATGAGAAGCCAGTTCGAATGTCAGGCGAGAATAAAAGCCACCCTCGAAGGTGACGCGAGCAACGCCACTAGTCGAAAGCTCGACCATGCGCTACATCATCTCATCTGCAGCTGTGATCATCTACGCTGCCACTGTCTCTACCGCCGCAGTTGCCTGTGTCTCGAGTTCCGACTGCTTGGCAATCAACTGCCCGCGAACTCAGCCGCGTTTATACGAGCCGGGCTGGTGCCTATCGACTGGCTACTGTCATGCCCAATCTGTGCTGCAACAAATCAGTATTGTCCAGTGCGTGAATTCAGTCCCACGACTTAATATTGCATGCAAGCTATTGACGTATCATATAGTGAGTGGGTGCGTGAGAGTGAGAATAAGCTGGAAGAAGTCACTCCACCCTCTCGTAATGAAAGCACGACGAGCTGCATGGTATGAGCGCTCATTGACAACCTTGTTCGGTCAGACTGTGTCATGAAGTTGTATGAGGCTTTGCCATACTGGGTCCTGTTGCAGATGAGAAGCTATTCACGAATTTTTTACAAATCAAATATTTCAAAGGCCGTGGGCCGTCCCGTTGCTCCGTTTAAGATTTTTTGGTCGGCTTCGGTCGAACACAACGGACAGGGTCGCATAGTGTGGCCCAGAACATCCTAGTCGCTGCCTGGTTGGCTAACTCAGTGTTTCTCGTTGAAGCACTGGGTTAGCCAACCAGGCAGCGACTCGTATGTTCTGGGCCACACTATGCGACCCTGTCCCGTTGTGGAAGCTCCGCGGAGTTTAATTACTCTGAAGTTGCGGCCAGCTGGGTATCATTCCAAGTCACACTACCGCTGCCTCCTGCTCGGAGAATATCATCTGTCGCAATGAGTTTATTGTTGACTGCGAGAACTTGGAGCGCAGCGTTCGCGCTCGGGGCCCGAGTTAGGAGTGCGAGCGAGGTAATTTACCTTTCGGCAAGTACATTGAGCCACGATACCGTCCCCTATCGTCTCCGCACACTGGAGATGACGAGATCGTAGCCTCACATTCACGTGGTCACCATAAGGTCAGGGGCCGGCGGTGATATGAAGGTGAAAGCCATAATGTAATGCATACACGTCATGCGTCACCGAAACCTCCAAGCGTCACTTCAACCCGCATGCCACGAGTTGCTTCTGATGTACGTGTACCTGACTTTGATAATGCGAGTTGGACGACCTGAGCGCTTCATTCACGCCGCAACAAGCCGTAGTAACACCTCTTGTCACAAATTGTATACTGTCGGCACATCGTGACCTTTACAATCATACGGTCTCTCTATGAAAACAGGGACCGGCGGTGATTAGAATGTGTAATTCAATCCGCTTGCCCCCGGCTATCTCATGCTTAAAGGTGCCTGGCCCAGTGACGGACAGTTTGGATGCCAGGCGCATATAAATCCACCTGGGGAAAAGTCCGAGAGACACCACACTCGAACAGTCCTTCAGTCTGCACCAAAGCCAACCATGCGCTTCATAGTTGCCGTTGCACCTCTGCTTGCGTTTGCTAGCATCGCCTCCGCAGTTGCTTGTACCATTTCTGCTGAATGCGAGGCAATCCCCTGCCCAAGTACTCTTCCCCGACAGTGTGATGCAGGCTGGTGCGATAATGGTATCTGTAAGGACCAGCTCTGCGTCGCCAAAAACCATGAATGCCCAGTACGTCTCATTTTATATAGATTGAAGTGACGTTGCACATGTCAGTTCGCTGACGTATGTGCAGTGACCAGGTCAAAGCGTTAAAGCTGGCACCAGGCCTGCTCGCAGCCAGCAGCAGGTGGAACGGAGTTTGCATAAATCGCCACATACCAAATCGCCCAATTGTAGCATGCCCAAGAAGCGATGTAAAGCACGACGAGTGACATGGGGCAAGCTTTCAATCATGTTCGGTCAAATTGAGTTGGCTTTGCCGTGCTGATATCTTTGCGACGGGGACCGTCCGTTGCTCCGTTTAACATGGTTTTCCGGCTTCGGCCGTAGGAGCTGCGGCTGGGTGTTACTTTTGAACCTCATAGCTACCCAGCTCTCGAGAAAGTCACGATCCTTAATGAGGAATACATTACTGAACTCAAGGGCTTTGAGCGCAGCATTCACGCTCATACCCCCGTATTCGCTGTAGTTGCCACGTTATCCCCGTTCCGACTGATGCATCGAGCCGCAATTCTTCCGTCTATCAAGCAAGCCATGCGCCTCTTCCACCTCGCAGTTAAGATAACGACAGCCGCCACCACATTTGTCTGATTCGTAATCATGACGCTTCACTGCTTCATGCCGGCGCATGTGTGTGGTTGTATCGCGTTCCGAGTCCGTACTCTCTGAAATAGCACATTATGACCCTCGCAGTCCCGTCAGCTTCGTGTGGCCAGGGGCCAGCGGCTATATGGACGGGAAATCCATGATTTACGCGGACCTTGTGCGTTACCCAAGTCTACATGACAATGACATTTCAACCCGCGTGTCTTGAGTGGCTTCCAATGTACATGTGCCTGGTTCTGACTATACAGTGCGAGTCTCAAACGAATATAAAGGACACGTGAAGGATACCTGAGGCGCTCTACGGCCAAAGCACTCAGACTGACAGCTCAATCATGCGCTTCCCCGTTGTCGTCGTGCCCTTGCTCGCCTACATCAGCATAGCCTCTGCCCTTGCCTGCACCACGAACTCGCAGTGCCAGACCTGCCCGAGCACTCGTCCACGGCGCTGCGAGCCTGGGTTTTGCGTCAATGGTATCTGTCAAGATTTGATCTGCGTCGCGCAGTTCGCGCAATGCCCAGTACGTTGCACAACCAAATGAGCTGAAGTTGCAATTTAGGGGCAGCTGACATATTGTACAGTGAAATAATTGTATATCAGTATCACGAACCTTCTGGTGAGATGAAGCGCGCCGGTATCAAGAACTTGATGAGAGAGAACAGGCTAGGACAAGCAAGACCGTCCGAGGATCATAAATTTAGATCGTCAACGTTTGTCTCTGGAGAACCTCCTGACATGATAGAACGAAATTGGCAACGGTCAAGCTTTCTGTCTCTGGATCAGAATTGTTAATTTTGTGACAACAAACGTCAGCGTTTGGCATGGACTGTCGGCTCAGGGGCCGATGGGGATATGAATGAGAAACTTCTTGAAGCGCGCTGACTTTGTGCGCCACCCAAGCCCCGGTGTACCTCGTCAGTGCGCCTGAGATGTGTGCTTCTATTGTGCCTGATTCTACTCCATAAGAAGAATGACAGGCTGGTATAAAGTCAACGCCGAAGATGTCCAGAGGAACGCCACTGAATCATTTCTCAAGCTCTATCGAACTGAAAAGCTCGACCATGCGTTACATCTTCGCCTCTGCATCTTTGCTCGTCTACGCTGGTGTCTTTTCTGTCGCTGCTCTTGCCTGTGCCAAGGACTCCGACTGCCTGTCAATTATCTGCCCGTACCCTCAGGCGCTGTGCGAGCCGGGATGGTGCCAAACCAATGGCACCTGTCATTCTCCGATCTGTGGCTCGAGGGACCATTATTGTCCAGTGCGTCCACTCAGGGACTATGGCCTGACATTTCATACAGGCAGCTGACGTATCATATAGTGAGCAAGAGCATGCGTGAGATCCGGATGTAGGGGTGAGTTTGAAGTCACATCGGCCTCTTGTAGCTCCATAATAAATCGCAACTTCAACTCTCGCTGGTAGCGCAGCTGATAAAACGGGTTACCGCATAGAAAGGCTGAGCCTGGAGCAACTTGGAAATCTTAGAAGGCTAAGCGATGCCAGCGCAGACGCTATGTTTGGCTGCCTGTTTCCAATTCAACACAATGCACCTTCAGAAGTGTTGCCTTGAACGAACTTTGCAGTCTGTCGCTCAAAGGGACCTCTTTCTAGTTGCTGTCTTTTGCTGAGGATGTGGTTTGTGCGCCGTCGAGGCGATTGTGTCAAAGATAACAAGGAGAAGGCTGGAGGAGCAGATACATCCGGAGTTTGAACGTGCCCCAACAACTTGGCCTCCTACCACCTGGTAGCTACCTGCGCATCTAGCATGACTCGTGCTCTCCCTCCAGAACTCTGGATCACGATCTTTTCATGTGTCACTCACGTCCCGTATCTTCTGAATACCGGACCGCGCGACGTCTTTGCGTCCCCTGCAACACCGACATACTTGGAGAGCTCAAAATGCCTGCGCGACAGCCTTGCAACGAAGCTCAAGCTTCTTAGAGTCTGCAATTACTGGAGAGCACTGAGCGAGCGATTCGCTTATGAGGCCGTCTTACTCAATAGCCTCGAAAATCTGATCGGTCTCATCGAGTGCCTGTCGCAACCATGTTCGGGAGGGACGTCATCATCCGATGAAACTCAAAAAGTAGTCACCGATCGTCACCGTGGCCACTACACTCGTTGATTTGACATTCTATTCACCGAAAGAGACCGCAGGCGACTGACTGGCTTAGAGCCGCTCCAACGCGAGGTGTTCGCGAAGAGCATGGTCGATATTTCTCGTCTGACTCAGCTTTGCCCACGCCTGGAAATCTTCGTCAATAACCTCGTCGTGCGAGAGCCGTCGTGGATTGAAGGCCTACACATGGAAATTAACATGCAGGTGCTTTCGTCTTTGCATATTCCGCTGCAGGTTATGCATTTCAACAACGCACTGCGTTGTAAGCCCCGGGCTTCAATGGGAAGCAACAACCCGTATGCTTTTATGAAAGATCTATTGATTAATGTGCGCGTTCTTAGTGGAGCATACGACTGGCTCGAAATGTCTATGGGCGGGGAGCTCATTGATTCCACTGATGTTGGACGGACATTCCAACACGTCGAAGCCCTATCGATGAACGCGTATTATCTCCATCCACTCCTTCGGCTTCCGAAATTGCGCAGCTTGGCTACTGGTGATGGAGGCCAATTCGACAGAGCCAGCCTCCAGCCGTTCCTCGCGGCCCACGGCAACTTGTTGACAACACTCGATTTATCTGGCACGGACGGGCGATCATTTATTGGCGCTACGCAGGCTGCGGCGTTCCTGACACCGGAGTGTCTGCCAGTACTTCGCGACCTGATCCTCGAGATTGGCGAGGTGTCAAGGGTTCTGCCCTACGCTCGCCGTTGCTCAACCATCTCGCGGCTGGGAATTGCGTCTCGGTATCACCAGGCATCGCGGAACAGTTATGCACTTTTCGCGCGCTTGTTGAGTCCGTGCACTTTGGCATGGGAGCACTTTAAGGTGCTGCGCTTCCTGAACGATCGAATCGTCGTGGACCTTCAGACGCGCCACGGAGCGTTTCTCGTCCGCTGGTTCTCCCCAATCAGCAATCATGGCGTCCGGTTCGAGCAGTCAACTGGATCCGTTCTGCCTTGGTAAACGGAAACGGTGGTGTGTCGCGGTGAGTCATGCTGGGTCATACCGGCCCTCCAAACACTCAAGTCTTTATAAAGTAACAGAGAAGTGAGGAGAAGAAGCCCACGTTGTGCCCAACCGAAAATGGCGACAAATATCGGGGCGGGTCAGCACAAAGTGCTTGTGACCGGGTCGTCTGGACATCTCGGTACAGGTTTGATGCTGCACCTGCCGACAATCGGTTACGAAGTGGTTGGCATCGACATCCTGCCATCATCCACGACAGCTGCAGTGGGCTCAATATCCTCTCTCGAGTTCCTCCGCAAGGTCTTTGAGACGTATCGGCCTACCCATGTCTTGCACACCGCGACGCTACACAAGCCCCACGTCGACTCGCACTCGATGACAGATTTTGTCTCAACCAATGTACAGGGCACGGTCAACCTTCTTGATCTGTCCCACGAGTTTGGCGTCCAGGCGTTTGTGTTCACGTCAACCACCTCCACATTCGGACATGCGCTCAAGCCAGCTGTGGAGGGCGATTCAGCAATTTGGATCGATGAACAAGTTCATCCAATTGCGAAAAACATCTACGGCGTAACCAAGATATGTGCCGAAGACATTTGCAAGCTCTTCCACAAGCAACGCGGGCTGCCGATTATCATCCTTCGCACGTCGAGGTTCTTCCCGGAGCTTGACGACGTGGAGAGCGTGCGAACGATCCACCCTGATGACGCCAACATCAAGGTAAACGAGCTTGCGTACCGGCGGGTCGACATCTACGACGTCGCGACGGCACACGTGAAGGCGTTGGAGAAGGCGCAGCAACTGCGATGGGGCA
>Ga0247815_10003927_pt1 | contig 10556 bp, 10 predicted proteins | sample UWRJL194509B1_FD_181014 | JGI IMG/M metagenome (GOLD analysis project Ga0247815, IMG submission 181014) | Plant litter microbial communities from Arlington Agricultural Research Station in Wisconsin, United States - UWRJ-L194-509B-1 | ecosystem: Environmental > Terrestrial > Plant litter >... | reverse complement strand
ACAACATTTGACATACTACATCTGCAGCAAAGTCACTATTTAAATGTAGGAAACCCAAAAAATGTTTGCCTATCCGCAACAACAGTCCCTACAATGCTAGAGGTGTTTGTGCATCAAATATTTCAGGAAAAGAGACACCAGAAAGTAGGCATTGAAATTTTCCTAAAAAGGAAATTTTCTTAAAATTTTTTTCAAGATCTGCAAATGTGCCATTGGAGGGATGCTGCAACTCAACTTCATTTATAGAATGTGTAAAATCACTTCACATGGAGATTGGTCCCGGTCTCGGGATTGCAAGGATAGTAGAAGAATTGGTTGTGTTCCCTAAACCGACGGTGTTGGTGACCACTGGCATAATGATGTGCCTATGGCTGAATCACGTTGGTATGGCTGTTGGGGATGGTGTAGGTGGAAGTTCTTTTGGGTGTGGGTGGAGAGCTAGGGCATGGTTTGCTGCAGCCCTTAGATGTGGATCCAGGAGACGTGGTGAGGGATAATGCTGCTCAGCCGAGGAGGTGTCCAGCAGTCAGCAGGGGGTGAGGGTAGATGATGAGAGCGAGGTGGAGGGTAGATTTGAGCTTATGTTGCAGCACACACAGCACAAAGGCTCAGTGGGCACTGGATTGCTCTCAGAGAGGAGGGAGTGAGTTGTGCAAGCAGGTGTATAGGTCAACCAGCTCAAATCAGACTAGATACAATAGGTACAGGGACTGTATATATAGTCTAGATGAGAGTGTGGCTGAGGGTGAGTCATGATGATGTGATATGGCACGATAACGAACCACGTGGCACACAGCGCAAGATAGGAGGGATGTCGGTGGCAGGTGACCTAGGAGAAGCCCAGGAAGGATGCCTAGCAGTCGGGAAGTGAGATAGGCCAGTGTGGCAATGACAGGGGTGCGAGTCAAGGAGTAAGTGGAGGGCGTGAACATGATTTCCTGTTAAGACCGTGCTTCCGGGGTACGGGCGAACAAGTCTTCCAGGTAGATTGGGTGGATTGAGAAATGTGGAAACCCTTGTTCGAGTTGCGACACCTAGTGCACTCACGGAGAAGTACTAATCATGCCGACAGTGCATTATTAACACACCGAGTACGACCTCTGATTCCATGATACACGGGAAAGTCAAGAGGAAGGAATTCATTGACTTAGGGCAAGAGTTCACTCTTGATGTTCGTCTTAGTCAGACAGAGAACATGTAAGCAGAAGCAGCTCCTAAGTCGATTTTGAAACTGGGGAACTAGTGTACAGATCTTGGAGTGTTATATAGTGTTCAGTATCTCCGTTAGGATTCCGAAGGTGGTGCGATTCATTGGAGTTCGTAGTTCCGGGATGTGGATATGCGGGGCCGGGGTATTGGAGTTGTGGAGACCAGAGATGAGGCAGGGTTGGTATTCCAGATATGAAGCAGCAACGGGGAATGTGGCTGGGGCAACAGTCAATCATGAAAGCGAGAGCACATTTGCGGGCCAAACAAGCACATGTATATCAGAGCGGAGAAGTGATGTAAGCTTTGGCGGCTTTGCGCATGCGCATGTTCATAACATTTCCACAACACACAGTGAATTGGTCAGGTTTGCTGACACTTGGGTTAGGTAAGCTTAAAAAGATCATAATTGCTATACTAAGTAGCTATGCGTAAGGTTTACACGATGCCGCACGAGGTTGCACGGTTGGTGCTAGCTGATCAGTGGCTAGTGCGGCTGCAGGCCAAGGCACTGCATCACAGAAATAGACTCTTGTAAACCACATGTACTGCAAATGAAGTGATTTTACACATTTACAACAGTCTGACGAAACATAGGATTGTGAAGTGATTTTACACATTCTATAAATGAAGTTGAGTTGCAGCATCCCTCCAATGGCACATTTGCAGATCTTGAAAAAATTTTTAAGAAAATTTCCTTTTAGGAAATTTTCAATGCCTACTTTCTGGTGTCTCTTTTCCTGAAATATTTGATGCACAAACACCTCTAGCATTGTAGGGACTGTTGTTGCGGATAGGCAAACATTTTTTGGGTTTCCTACACTTAAATAGTGACTTTGCTGCAGATGTAGTATGTCAAATGTTGTAAACAGCGAAACAGAATTGTCCTATCTACTGGGAGAGTGACATTGTGAAAATTTCCTTTTTGGGAAATTTGTGCACATTTTACTTCTAAGTGGGAGTGGAACCAGGTAAATGTCCAGAAGGTTGGCATTTCACAATAGACTGCAGTTGATTATCTTCAATTGATTTAGATTGAGGATGTGCTTCAACATTGTGATCAAATTTTCACACCTGTTCATCTAGGATTGATTAGCATGTGCAATTACAACATCTATATGTGTTATGATGAGTTCCAATTACAACTACAATGTCCAGATAGATCAACTTAAATTTCATTTACAATTCCAGAACTACACAGTTCGAATAACTCAATCAGAACTGACCTACAACTACAATTACAATGTCACAAAGTCAGACACTGAAGTCCAATTACATCGAACCATCACAAATACTTCAAATGTTTCGTTCTAATCAATCAGAGTATACAACTTCACCATGCAGAAGTCCTACTTTGATATTCAACTAATATCTACCGGATTATAAGTGTCTACAAGTGATTGAATACAAAAACCATTGGCCTCTAATTCAAAGTTTACAGTGTATTCATAGTTTCAATTACAAAACCTATATGACAGACAACGAAGCTGACCACCACAAATGTTTGTAATTTTCAAATGTACTTGGTCCACTACTGTAATTACATGCCCGGTATATTAATTACTGAACTTGGTTTACTGCTGCCCCGTTACAATTGTTACAACTGTCTAAATGTAATTGATCAGCAATGGCAATTACAATTGGTCAGGCCTAATTTGATGTCATTACACTTTCACAATTATAAAAGTTTTAAATACTGCCATTGTTCGATTCGAGACTGCACTTACAACACGAGTATATCCTTTCCTTAAGTCTGCTTACAGTGCCACAACAACAAATGGATCAATTAGATAACTGTAATAAATGACCAACCACAATTCAAACATCTGTACATTCTATTGACTGATCGTAACTACCCTTCCAATTCGCTTCTTAGGAGTTGTAATTGCCACTTGTCAATCCATTTCAGCTGTTCTTGACTGACACAGCTTCTTGGCTTTTGAAATGACATCTCTGTAAGTATTTGAACACTTCCAAAGTCCAAGTTGTAAATCATATTGGTATGCACATTGTTTAGATTTGCGGATTTGAATTTGCAAATCCCACTTAGTTTGATCATTTGTAGACACTGCTTGAATGGAGAGTGTAGTGTTGAAACCCCCAGTTTATGAACATTACACTCAACTACAAACAAGGATTAACTCACACTTCAATACCAGTTACTTTCATTCGAAGACTTGGTTACAAATTCTAGTAATCAATTCTAAACATGAAACCATATTTTCTTTAGAACACAAAACATAAATATTGCAAAGTGCAGTGTCTGTTTTGGTGTAGCTTGACGATGTACAAATAGTGAATTGCAGTGGGTCAGTGAAAGATTTATGAAACATTAGAGTGGTGAATGTGTCTCAGGAATACCACTTGCTGAGTCAATAAACTGTCAGACTGAATTGTAATTGAGACCAATGTCAGTGTAATACCAGAATTAGATTCAGCCTACCGGCCATTCAAATGTTCCACAACTTCTGACTTAGTGGACCCTGACTCTTGGGAACCTCCTGTAGAGCAAAGGAAGTGATTTCACACATTCTGCAAAAGAACGATGGATGCAGAATCCCTCCATGAGCACCATTACAAATCTAGGAATTTTTTTTTGAAAATTTCCTTTTTAGGAAATCATCAAGATTGACTTTTTGGATCAGCATTTCAAGTGATTGGGCGCTTTTACAACAACTTCAATCTTGTAAGGACTGTACTTTCTTTTGCAATCTGTCATGCAGAGTTGAGTGGGTGAAAGCAAATCAGTCATATCTTCTCATCCACTGGGCCAAATCAGTCCAAACAAGTTCTGACTAGCATGAAATTTTGAGGGTGTTTCTCTGGATCTGGCTCTGCATGACAGTAACCAGCTCCTACAAATCCAGGAATATTTCATCTCTTGTGGGTGAAGTTTCTGATCTATCTGGTGCAATATTGTTTCTAACTCATCATCAGACTGTCTCAAGTGCCCTGGGCATCTCTCGGCATTTCTATGTGCAGCCCATAGGGCAGGAGAAGGTGATTCACATAGGTGGTAATTTACCGCGACCTTACTGCGACCTCCTGCGCCCACTCTCCAGGCTCACCCAGCAGCAATGAAGTTGATGTGAGGCTGCAGGGAGGTGGACTGGCACCAGCATACAATTCTCTGACCATCAGATGTGCCATTCTATAAGCTAGATCATGAGCTATGAATATTTTTCAGTTTTTGTGGCTGTGTTCCAGACCCTGACACCTGCGACCTTCCTGCGACCTTCCTGCGCCCTTGCTGTAGCCTCACCCTTGCCCTTCTGAGATGCCGACAAATGTCCTACATCCTTCTAAAGCATATACCTGCTTTGGGACAAGTTTCTGTAAGTTCAATGGGCCAGGAATGCAGAGATCTTGAAACACTGCCAAAAGCAATTTAATTCCTGCTCAACATCCAGCCTTTTTTGACACACCTCTGAATGATGGATTAAGACTCTAGGACCTGTTCCTTGTCAATTCTATGCTCTCAGCAGCCACCAAGGCAGGATTCACTAAGATACAGTAGGTTGCAGGTGTCAGGGTCTGGGCGCAGGAGGGCGCAGTACATCAATCATGACCAACCAGCAGTTTGAACTTCACCCACTACTGCCAGACCTCAGCTATCCATATCTGATAGTGTTCTATGGTACAATGTATCCACCTGTAATCAAAACACGGATGTCTAATGCACAGGAGCAATGGAATGATAGGGCGCAGGTGTCAGGGTCTAGGTTGCAGGAGGGGCGCAGTGAATTCACCTCACCCGATGGTGACCCATGCGTGGGACTCCATCGCTCCAACAACAATCCACAACTGCTGGAATGATGCCCTCCCAGGCAACAGTGCAGATGGATCATTCTCCAGAGCTCCACCACAGCAGCAGAGGCACAGGACAAGGCACAAGGTGAATGATGTGCAAGCACAATCAGCCACATCACACCGGCCTGGACTTTATCTTTGAATATCTTGCAACCAACACGATGTCATTCTCAACTGTGGAGTCTGGCCTTAACACTCTTCTTGGTGTCACTTCAACGCATCCCGTCTGGCAGAAGGTGCTGAATACAGTCATGGAGGTGGAGGACAACAACACTGCAGGATTCAAAGCAGCACGTCAGACTTTGGAGACAATGAAAGTGGCCATGCATACACCAAAGTGTGGTTTATATACTCGCTCTTGTCTCTCAGTATTCCCACGTTCACGCATAGTCACAAATTCGTCATGTTACGGACCTTAATGCCACATTCCATTTGTACCCGGGCTCCCTCAGTCCTTGTCTTCACACCGACTGAGCCCTCTCGTGTTCCACAGGCCCGTTGCCCAGACCTTGTGTAAATCACACAAAGAATCTCTTGCAGCATCTGGCTTCCAATGCAGATTTATCAGCAACACTCGACAGCCTGCAAAAGCATCTCAACAAGCTACACACATAGAACTGTATCAAGAAAGTGTTTACCATCCACAACTTTGTAGATGCACAGGACAAACATGACGAGCACAATCATCTTCCAGTGCCAACTGATGACCAGCTCATTGCAATTGCACAAGGAGATGAGGAGTTGCAGGTGACAGTGAGCTCAGAGTTGGGTGATGCGAGCAGCCAGAGCAATGAAGCAGACACAGATGACAAACCTGAGGTCACCTTCAGTGTTGCTGTGCTGCTGGCTAACTGTGAACAGCTGGCAGTTGGTGCACAAGCTCTTGGTGTTGGTAGCCTCAAATTGCAGTGGCACCTCCTGTGGGTCAAGGCTAAGTATGGCAGCTTCAGAGTGGTAGCTTGAAGCAGACATTGATTCCGGGTTTTTTTATAGCCCATTGCGGGAAGAGGTGGAGGAGTGATGGGCAGAGTGCTCCACAGACCTGGTCCTGTTTGCTTCTAATACAGCATTTACTGAGCCTCATGTCCTTCTGCAAGCAGTTCATAATGCAAGCCAATTTAGCCCGCCCGGACGGCTTGCATTATGAGCTGTTCTACTGTACTCTGGGGTGCTACACTGGTGTGTGGGTAGTCTTTCGTGCAGCCTGCAAAACCGAGAGTATTAGCCTTATCGGTACAAGTCCGACCATCTGAAACCACGATCGCGCCCATCAAGCTTGACTAGAGCAAGCACACTGTGCCAGGTGAAGATAGGATGGACAGACCAAGCGAGGAACAACGCATGACGGCTGACGCCGGAGATCCGCGCTCCGAGGAGGTCTGCGAGCGAGTTAGCGCAGCCTCACGGTCAACACGACAACTCACCTCGACAGCGCCAAGGACCACCAAAGAGCATCACGCAATGGCGCGCGAGTCAGCAGAAGCGACCATCGGGTTGTCTAGGCGTCTTGGGTCAGTGCACGGAGCGACTCGCATTTCGACTAGTGCAAACCGGCACTCGAGGTATCCGTCTTGCCAGCTGATTAGAACACACCACGCGCACAAGAGCGTGATTCTCATCAACGCCAACACAGCACACAGCAACATAGGAGCCGTCGCTTGCAACGCTCGCCACAGCACACGCCCAGCTCAAAATCTCCGCCACACTCGACGTCGTCATCGGCAACAGCGCAGCCACCACGCTCAGAATATATAAAGAGTTCGCTTTTGTACTACGAACAAGGTGGAATACAGTTCCCAAGCGATTTCCCCCTCAGTTCTCATGTGCTCGCAACGGCGGCACCCTCGATTTCTCTCGTGCTCACTCGTCCTCTCGTCATTCAACTCGATTTCTTCAGCATTAGTATATTATAGCTACTCGTTTGCGTACTGTACACGCCACGCAGTGAGAGGCGGGAACATAAGCTAAGGCCTGCTCAGCGTCATCGAGTCGACTCACCCTCACTCGGCCACGTGCCCCAAACCCCGTGTCAAGAGCTCTTTTGACGCACACACTGGGGCTGCCAGTGTCATTTTATTTTCATCTTGTCGGAGATTTGAAGGGAAATCTGGGACAATTATCCAAAAATGTACAGCCCTACAGGAGATCTGGAGTGTTTTCCAAATGTAGATGTTCAGTGCTTCAACTTGGGCATCCTTAACCAAGTGTCCAAGTTTGGACAAGTGGAGCACTGTGCAGCCATACAGAGCCTTGTTAAGCAAACCCAACTGTTGTGTCACCTGTAAATAGAAGTATGCCAATGCATTTATATCTGCATGTTTTGTTGCACATGTGTCTGGATGCAATGGGCAGGCCAAAATGAAAACAGATTGCTTTCCTTCACTATTGAGAACCACACAAATACAAATGTTCAATCCTTCTCCGCATAAGCCAGCAGGTGCCGCTCCACCTCATCCTCAGGCATGACGCGCCAGCTTCCACGAGTCTGAGAAGCACAATACATCAGCACTATAATCTAAAGCGACAGGTTACAGTCGTACCTTTTCGCTTTCGCCCTCGCCGACGGATACAATGCCGATCTCGACTTCGCCTGGCTTGAAATCTGTCGCGAGAACGGTCGAGATGGCCTCGATCGCGATCTAGAAGACAACCTGTCAGCGAGACCTCTGTAAACGGGACACACAAGACATACTTCGATGACCACATCCCGCTCCAGGCGCTTTCCGGCAGCTGCGGCATCATCTGCACCACCCTCAAGACGCTTCCAACGCTTCTCCAGGTGGTTCATGGCCTGAAAGGCTTAGCAGCGACCCGGGAACGAGGCCGTAAATACTCACCTCTTGTTGTTTCTGCCCAGCTGCCGTCGCGTGGAAGCCAATGAAGTATCCGGCCGGATCGAGTTTGAAGACTTGTGGCCCAAACTCGGCGTCTTGGCCGATGAGAATCATGGCTGACACAAACACGTACCGTTAGCCGTCAACAGATCAACGCTGTTGCAGTCGTGTTGCCAATGCACGCACCGATCCCGAGGGGCCGCATGCCCGCTCGCTGGGTGTAGACTTGGTTAATGTTAGCCAGCCTGCGGGCAAGGGCGTCCGGTGTGATCTCGTAACCGAATTTGTAGCGGAACTCGGCGGCTTCCGCGCGCGCCCGTTGGACTTGAGCACGCGCGTCCGCTGCAACGATGCGTCGTCAAAACGTGTACTCTCCTAACCCAGAAATATCAAATCCACCTTGGAGACCTGTCATGACGCAGCCGATGCTAGGTGTGATGCTGAAAAGATGCGTGACGGTGCTGGCATCGAGCAACTTGTCCTGCGAGAGGCAGACGAGGTATGAGAATCAATCCTTGCGCCACATAGGGGACGCGAGACGCATTGTCCGCCGCATGCCGTCACAGACAACGGATACGGTAGATAAACTAAACATGAAAGTAATACGCACAGGAACCTTCTTCTGTGTGATCACGACCGCGGTGTCCTTGCCGCGAACGGCGATGGCGGTGTGGCCAGAACCAGAGATCGCTTTGAATGCGTACTCTGAAGAGTCAAAGATGTGACCAAGGACATGGAGGAGAGGTATCACAAATGGCGTTAATGAGTACACGAAAGCAGGAAACGGTGGGATGAGCTGGACAGGTTCGTGCAACGGCGACGCGCAACTCACCGACTTGGTACAGGCGGCCCTCCGGAGAGAATACGGTGAGATATCTACGCGATCTTGTGTCAGACAGGGCTATTGCCGTTCAAGACGACGCGCCTGTCGTAGCTGGTGCGAGACATGGCGGCGAGTGGAGGGAGACGCGTGTGCACGCGCTTCGGCATCTGCCGTTCTCACTCTTACGCTCATGTCCGACACTCACTTTGACGTTCTCGTCCTCGGTACAGCACTTAGTCACTCCATCGCAGCAGCAGCTTTCGCGAAGGCTGGCTTGCGTGTCTTGCACGTCGATCCCAACTCGCACTACGGCGGCCCACACGCTGCTCTCACTCCTGATGAACTCAACGAACATCCGTGGACTGTTCTTAGCACACCAGATCCGATACCGTACTCCAGACAGTACTCTATATCCTTAGCTCCTGCAGTAATTAGGTCGACTGGGCCCTTCATCAACGCTATCGTCCGTAGCGGCGTATCCAAGTACGGCAGCTACAAGCTGTTGGATTCACTCGCCCTGTTCCACGCTGTTTCAGCGACCATCAGACCAGTTCCAGGGAGCAAAGAAGACATCTTCCGTGCACCAGATCTCAGCCTCCTCGAGAAGCGGCGTCTCATGAAGTTCCTTCTGTTCGCCGCCCAGTTCGACCCGGAGCAGCCTGGGCTTGATGGTCACGAACGCACAATGGACTTTAGGACGTGGCTGAATCGGAAATTTGGGTTGGGAGAAGATATGCAGGACGCTGTCGCGTACGCATTGGCGATGGGTGAAACCGCGAATGGTGCGCAGTGTGCCTGTGGCGCTGCCGTCGTGTGACTAAGATGATTGAACTGCGTCCACAGATCCGACCCACTCTGCGCTGTCGCGTATACGATCATTTATTGACGCTACGGGCCGCTACGGGAATTCGCCCTTTTTAGTGGCGTACTATGGCGGACTAGGTGAGATCGCACAAGGCTTCTGCAGGACTTGTGCGGTCAACGGCGGCGTGTACATTCTAGGCAAAACGGTCGTATCACTTCAGCGTGTCGACCATGCAGAGGTTTCCGCCTCTGATGTGGAGGCACCGTCGGAGTCGCCTGTGCGATGGACCATATCTCTCGACGGCGTTCCTGACTCGCTCTCGGCATCAGTTTTAGTTACCAGCTTGGAAGACCTGCCCTCCCAGCTGCGACCTACTAATATTAATCCTAGAGATGAGCACACCATGTCTTGTACCGTTGTAGTGACCGATACCCCACCCTCGATCACCATCTCGACTCAGTCAGACGCTTCAACGAGTGCTGGCGCGACGGCACCAACCCAGGTTCCGAAGGCCCACAATGAACCCACAGATACCACTGAGGTCAGAGAATCAGACTCTGAAAGGCCCAGAGAAGCTGGGAGTAGCCCTGTCACGGAGACGGCAGCATCGTCTTCCCAGGTTCCTCGAGCAGAACCCGACGATGCACTGGTCACTTTCCCCCCAGGCTCAGTGCCTGGCGGAACTTTATTACGTGCCGTTCGCGCCCTCTCTAGTGGCCCGAAGAGCAACTCCAGTCCTGTTGGCCGTTGTACGTGTTCCATAGCCTTGTTGCTACCTCTGTAGTCGGCGCGCGCACTGATAACAGCGCTAGGGATTACACAGGTCTTCGCGACGGACTGTAGCGACCCGGAGCTGCTTCAACCATATGTAGATGTGATACTACAAGGACGGTCCGCGCTACATAGGTGGGACTTTGTCTCTCGTTCTACAGCTCCGGGACCAGCGCCGATGATCCCAGACACGTCTCTCGTCCTTGTGGACACCCTCGCGCTTGCGGAACCGACGGAAATTGGGGATGCAGCTACGCGAGCGGCGCGCAAGGCTTACTGGGCAACCATGCGCGTCCTGCGGCCATCA
>Ga0247815_10003926_pt1 | contig 10558 bp, 12 predicted proteins | sample UWRJL194509B1_FD_181014 | JGI IMG/M metagenome (GOLD analysis project Ga0247815, IMG submission 181014) | Plant litter microbial communities from Arlington Agricultural Research Station in Wisconsin, United States - UWRJ-L194-509B-1 | ecosystem: Environmental > Terrestrial > Plant litter >... | reverse complement strand
ATCAGTAGAAATTTGCAGAAATAAATTGCATAGTAAGTATTAATTGCTATTTTTGCAGCCTGAATTTTAACAGGGTCGAGTGGCCGAGTGGCTAGGCAGAGGTCTGCAAAACCTCGTACAGCGGTTCGAATCCGCTCTCGACCTCCAGATTTAAATATTTAAATTAAAAGACATGGCAGTTACCAGATTAAAAAGAAAAGACAGAAGAAACAAGAATTTCGCAAAATTAGATGTGAAAAACTTGAAATTGGCGACCAACATCGAATTGGGAAGCCGTTCAAGACAATCCACTAAAGACCAGTTGGCTATAAACAACGCTGTTTTGCTTCAACTGACTGCAAAAGCTTAAGCTTCTTTAGTTCAGTCCAAAGACAAAAAAAACACCTTTGCTTCCGCAAGGGTGTTTTTTTTGTTTGTAACAATGATTAATTTCGCCTGAGGACGGTTGGTATACCGTCAATGGTTTGAAGTTTGCTAAAAAAAGATAAAAAGATATGTTAATCATCAACAATTTTGAAGAGTATAAATCGCATTTGGGTAAGGAAATGGGTGTTTCTCAATGGCATACCATCGACCAGGAACAGATCAATCGGTTTGCAGATGCGACTTTGGACCACCAGTGGATACATGTAGACAAAGAAAAGGCAGAAAAGGAAGGCCCTTTTAAAAGTACCATTGCGCATGGCTATTTGACATTATCTTTAATACCTTATTTGTGGAAGCAGATCGCTGATGTCCGCAACATTAAAATGGAAATCAACTACGGGATCGAAGATTTCAAATTCGGACAACCGGTGCTGGTGGACAACCAGGTGCAATTAAAAGCCAAACTCAATTCGATCATCAACCTGAGGGGAACCACTAAAGTAGTGATCGAAGCTACTCTGGTCATCAAAGACCAGCCTAAACCTGCTTATACCGGTAATGTTGTCTTTCTTTACCATTTCATTTCTTAATCTATGGTAAGATTTTAGAAGATACCGCGGCGTAAATTTGTTGTGTCATTAAGGACAACATTTATGGAAACACAAATTTTAGGAATACACCACATCACTGCGATAGCAGGAAATGCAAAAAGGAACTACGATTTTTACACCCGGATCTTAGGGTTGAGGCTGGTCAAAAAAACAGTTAATTTTGACGATCCGAATACCTATCACTTTTACTATGGCAATGAGCATGGCAACCCAGGAACGATCCTGACCTTCTTTCCATGGGAAAGCATTGTGCAAGGCAGACGGGGCTCCAGACAGGCCACAGAAATTGGTTACAGTGTTCCGGCAGGCAGCCTTGGTTTCTGGCAGGAACGTTTTGAGAAAAACAATGTGATCTACAACAAACCTGCGGAGAAATTTGGCCAGAAATACCTGACTTTTTTAGATCCTGACGGCTTGAAATTTGAATTGACCGAAGTAGAAAAAGACACCAGGACACAATGGATTACTTCAGAAGTTGGAACTGATCATGCGACCTACGGCTTCCACCATGTGACGATCACTACCAATAAAAAAGACGCTACCGCAACGGTACTGACTGATTTACTGGGCTATAAATTGACCGAAACGGAAGTCAACAGATTCAGATATACCACGGATACTGTCGAGTACGCAGCCATTGTTGACCTGGTTGAAGCTCCTGGAGAAGGTATCGGGCATGTAGCGGGCGGATCTGTACACCACGTGGCTTTCCGCGTTAAAGATGAGGAGACCCTGATGTACTACAGGGACAAAGCCTTGGAAATGGGCTTACACATCACCGAAAAGATCGACCGTAACTATTTCTATTCTTTGTACTTCAGAGAACCAGGAGGCGTATTGTTTGAGATTGCTACCGACAACCCTGGCTTTACCGTAGACGAATCTTTGGAAGAATTGGGTACAAACTTAAAATTGCCACAAAAATACGAATCGGCCAGAGAACAGATCGAGTTGGTTTTACCTAAACTGAGCTAACATGTACACACACGATAAACAGATTGTAACGGCTGGCTTAGCGCTGGCCGAAGCAAAAAAAGCGGTAATCTTCCTGCATGGGCGCGGTGCGTCGGCAGAAGACATCCTTGAACTGGGCAAATACTTCAACCTGGAAGATGCGGGGCTCTTTGCACCGCAAGCGACCAACAGCAGCTGGTATCCTTATAGCTTTATGGTACCTGTTGCGCAAAACCAGCCTGCCCTGGATTCTGCCCTCGCTGTGATCAATGATCTGGTAAAAGACATTCTAGCCGCAGGAATTCCAGCTACAGAAATCTATTTTGCAGGCTTCTCACAAGGCGCTTGTCTGACACTGGAATACGTGACCAGAAATGCGCAGCGATATGGCGGTGTGGTGGCCTTTACGGGCGGACTGATTGGTCAGGAGATTAACCTGAACAATTACAAAGGTGATTTTAAAAAGACGCCTGTATTGATCAGTACCGGAGATCCGGATCCGCACGTTCCTCTGAGAAGGATAGAAATGACCGAAGGTATCTTAAAAAAGATGAATGCAGAGGTGACTTTAAAAATCTTTAGCGGCAAAGCCCATACCATTTCACCAAAAGAAATCGAACTGGCAAAAACACTGGTTTTTAATTCTTAAATCCAGTTTTCACCAGCTCTTTGCAGATCGCTTTGATCAGTCCGGGACCTTCATAGATGAAACCTGTATAGAGCTGGACCAGTGAAGCACCGGCATCCAGTTTGTCTTTCGCATCCTGCGGAGAATGGATGCCGCCCACCCCGATGATTGGAAATGCACGGTTTGATTTGACAGATAAATAACGGATCACTTCTGTGGAACGTTGTGTCAGTGGTTTACCACTCAGACCGCCGGCCTCATTCTTGATGGTTTCAGGAGTATACAGATCATCACGGCCTATGGTGGTATTGGTGGCAATAACCCCGGCAATTTTAGTTTCCATAACGATGTCAACTATATCGTCCAACTGTTCATTGGTCAAATCCGGCGCAATTTTCAGCAGGATTGGTCTGGAGACATCGTTCTTGAGGTTGCGTTGTTGCAGGGTATTGAGCAGTTCCATAAGCGGTGCCTTCTCCTGCAATGCACGCAGTCCGGGCGTATTGGGTGAACTGACATTGACCACAAAATAATCGACCACGTCAAACAAGCGGTCAAAGCATTTGATGTAATCACTCGTCGCATCTTCATTAGGCGTATTTTTGTTCTTCCCAATGTTTCCGCCAATTACGATGTCTGAATTTTTTGCTTTAAGCAACCTCAGCCGTTCAGCCAGTGTATCTACGCCTTTGTTATTGAAGCCCATCCTGTTGATGATGGCACTGTCGGCCTCCAGCCTGAACATTCTCGGTTTGTCATTACCAGGCTGTGGCAGCGGTGTCACCGTACCCACCTCAATAAAACCGAAACCCAGGTCGCTGAGGGCTTCTACGTATTCGCCGTTCTTGTCGAAGCCAGCAGCAAGGCCAACGGGGTTTTTAAACTTGATGCCAAAAACCTCACGCTCCAGCCCTTTGATATTGACATCGAAACTTCCCCTGAGGATGGTGCTTCCAAGCGGAAAATGATCATGAAACCATTTTAGGCGTTTAACGACGAAATAATGGACTTTTTCGGGGTCAAACTGGAAGAATAAAGGCTTAATCAGACGGTACATGCGTACGAAGATAGGAACGTTTTTAGCTTTCGCAAAGTAGATAGATTCTATATTATTAGCGGTCAGTCACTTTTTGACATTATATTTAAGAATTAGAGCGATAAAAGGCATTTTCTTCGTAATTTTGCGCCCAAATGATTTCAATAAACGACTTAACATTTCTTATTGGCGCCAGGGCTTTATACGACGAGGCTGACTGGCACATTAAGCCGGGCGACAGAGTGGGATTGATTGGTGCCAACGGAACCGGAAAATCTACATTACTTAAAATTATTGTTGGAGAATACGCGCCGACTTCGGGTAACATTTCCATGTCGAAAGACGTAAAAATCGGTTACCTGAACCAGGATTTACTCTCCTATGATTCGCACCACAGCATTTTACATGTGGCTATGGAGGCTTTTGAGCGCCAGAACCAATTGCATGATGAAATTGAAGAATTACTAAAAAAGATAGAGACCGATTATTCTGAAGAGGTTTTATACAAACTGAGTGATAAGCAGCAGGAGTTTGAAGCACTGGACGGCTACAACATTGAATACCGCGCCAATGAGATTCTTGCAGGTCTTGGATTCAGTACGGAAGACCAGCACAGACCGCTGAATACTTTTTCCGGAGGATGGAGGATGCGGGTCATGCTGGCCAAGATCCTGTTGCAAACGCCGGATATCCTGTTGCTCGATGAGCCGACCAACCACATGGATTTACCTTCCATCAAATGGCTGGAGACTTACCTGGGCAGTTTTGAGGGTGCGATTGTGATCGTATCCCATGACCGGTATTTCCTGGACAAAGTGGTGAACAAGATCGTGGAGTCCCGCAAAGGAAAACTGACTCCTTACTCTGGTAATTACACCTTCTACCTCGAAGAAAAATCCCTGCGTGGCGAAATCCAGAAGGGCGAGTTCAAAAACCAACAGGCCAAAATCAAGCAGGAAGAGCGTTTGATCGAGCGCTTTAAAGCCAAAGCTTCTAAAGCGAAAATGGCGCAGTCGAGGATGAAAGCGCTGGACAAACTGGAGCGTGTGGAAGACGTTGATGACGACAATCCTACGGTAAACTTCCAGTTCAAGTTTTCCAAGCCTTCCGGCCGACACGTGATCCGTGTAGAGGAAGCTTACAAGAGTTATCCAAACATCGATATCCTCCACAATGCGGAAGGCCTTATTGAGAAGGGTGATAAGATTGCCCTGATCGGTGCCAACGGTAAGGGTAAGTCTACCCTACTCCGGATCATCGCCGGTACGGAAACCTTTGATGGAAAATGTGAGACGGGACACAATGTGACTACTACTTTCTTTGCGCAGCATCAACTGGAATCCCTGCACCTGGAAAATACCATACTCGAAGAATTACAGGCTTTTGCGCCTAAACATACCGATACAGAACTCCGCGGAATCCTGGGCTGTTTCCTGTTTACCGGAGACGATGTATTTAAAAAGATCCGTGTCCTTTCAGGTGGTGAAAAATCAAGGGTGGCTCTGGCCAAATCCCTGACTACCGATTCAAACTTTCTGATCCTGGATGAGCCAACCAACCACCTTGACATCCAGTCTGTGAACATCCTGATCCAGGCCTTAACGCAGTATGAGGGAACGTTTATTGCCGTATCCCACGACAGGTATTTCCTGGACAATGTGGCCAACAAAATCTGGTTTATCGAAGATCAGGACATCAAAGAATATCCGGGAACCTATGCGGAATATGAAGAGTGGAACAGCAAAAGACCGCCTGCCAAGCCTTCAGCGATACCGGTAAGACCTGATAAGGAAGTAAAAAAGGCAGAGGAAAAGAAACCCGCCCCTGCTGCAACGGCATCGACTGCCAATCCGCAGCAACAGTTAAAAAAACTGAACGACCAGTTGAAAAAGATTGAATCGGAGATCGGTGCTTTTGAAGAAAACCTCAAAGCAATCGAGGCTTTGCTGGCAGATGAAAATGTGTATTCAAATGCAGGTAAACTGGCTGAGGCAAATACAAAATACAAGGCAGCCAAACAACAACTGGACACTGCCCAGAGCAGTTGGGAAGGCCTGGCTTCTGAAATAATGGACCTCGAAGGCAAGTAAAGAACAGGCTCAGGCAGATGGAAAAACTAAACCGTTTATTTTTGACATGCTGCCTGAGCTTAGCTTTTTTTCTCTGCATACCTGTTGCAATCGCCCAAACGGGGCAATTCGTATACGATAACCAGATCTACCAGTCCAATATCCGCACCGTTCAATGCTATAACACGCAGAAGGAACAGTCGATGCCGGTGATCGCTTTAAAGTCCAACGAGCAATTGCTGTTTTCATTCGATGATCTGAACGGCAGCAGCAAAAACTACTGGTATACGATAGAACATTGCACGTCTGACTGGAAATCATCGCGTTTGTCATCAATAGATTATCTGGAGAGCCTGTCAGAAGACCGGATTACAGATTATAGGTATTCCTTTGGAACGCTTCAGAAGTACACGCATTACCAGCTGCTGCTGCCCAACGCGCAGATCAAGCCGAAGATATCCGGCAACTACCTGCTCAAGATTTATGAAGCGGGCAACCAGCAGCAACCAGTGGTTTCCCAACGGTTTTACGTCGTCGAGAACCTGGCCAACATCACGATCGATGTGGTTGCCAGTCCTCAGGTCTCCCTTCGCTTCAGCAATCAGAAACTGAACTTCAGTATCTTTCACCAGCAACCGATCCAGAACCCTTACGTGGATCTCAAAGCAATTGTCATGCAAAACGGCAATCCACTGACGGTGACACTGAATACCAAGCCCAATTTCATTAAACCCGGCTCATTGATTTATAACAATCTGACCAGCAATGATTTTCCGGGCGGAAATGAATTCAGGAAATTTGACATCCGCAGCATGCGCTACAAAGGAGAGAATGTGCAGGATCTCATCAAGGATACTGCTTTTAATGTCGTTCTGTTTCAGGATGTGAACACCAACAAGGCCAAATACAGCAACCTGGTGGATGAAAATGGCAACTTTTTTATCAGGAATCAGGATGGCCGGGATGATGGTACAGAAAGCGATTATGCGAACATTGCCTTTACCCTGAATGCAGTGCCTCCTACCGCCAGCGGCGATGCCTATGTGGTTGGCCGGTTCAACAACTTCCAACTGAATGAGGCCTCAAAACTAAATTTTGATGCGGGAAGGAAACGGTTTTATGGCAATATCAAACTCAAACAAGGCCTTTACGATTATCAATATGTATGGCTGAACAAAGAGACCGGAAAAATGGATCCAACCGTATTTGAAGGCTCCTTTTTTGAAACAGGAAATACCTATCAGGTGTTTGCCTATTATAAAAAACCCGGCTCCCGCTGGGAAGAACTGATTGGCTACAGCAACCTGAATACACAGAAGCGTTAAAAACAGCGCAACTTTACGGGTCTGCCTAATATTGATTACTTTTGCAGCGATATGACGAAAGCAAAAGTAAAAAGCCCCAAAGAATCTTTTACCATTATGAATGAGCTGGTATTGCCAAACGATACCAATACCCTGAACAACCTGATGGGGGGACGATTGCTTCACTGGATGGACATAGCAGCTGCTATTTCTGCGCAAAAACATTGCAACCGCATTGTGGTCACGGCTTCTGTCGACAATGTCTCGTTTAAACAACCCATTAAACTGGGTGATGTGATCACCATTGAGGCAAAGGTAACGCGCGCTTTCAATACCTCCGTAGAGGTGCGTCTGGATGTCTGGGCGGAGAATATCCCATCCGGCAGCCGGGTCAAATCAAATGAGGCCTACTATACTTTTGTGGCAGTAGATCAAAGCGGCAGAACCATCCCCGTATCTGAACTGGTTCCTGAAACTGAAGAGGAAATTGAACTATACGCCGGTGCATTGCGCAGGAGGCAATTGCGCCTGATCCTGAGCGGAAAAATGCTGCCCAATGATGCAGTAGAACTAAAGGCCCTGTTTTTTCCGGAATAGCTTTTAACTGCCCATTTCTAAGATCTTATCAAACTCTGCTGCTCTGAGTGGCATGACCGATAAGCGGCCCTGTCTAACCAGTGAAATCTCTTTGAGGCTTTCTTCTGCTTTAATCTGCTCCAGGGAAACCGGATTTTTCAAAGCTTCAACCGGGGCAAGGTCCACGACCACCCAGTTGGGATCACTGGTAGTGGGATCCTGGTAAAATTCCTTGACGACTTTGGCAATGCCAACTACATTTTTACCTTCATTGCTGTGATAAAACAAGACCAGGTCACCTTCGCTCATCTCTCTCAGGCTGTTGCGCGCCTGGTAGTTGCGTACCCCATCCCAAAACGTCCTTCCGTCCTCGTTAAACTTGTCCCAGCTATATTTAAAAGGCTCCGATTTGACCAACCAATGTTTCATTGTTTTCTGTGTTTAAGGTATCGAAAGGCAGTTATCCTTCTACAATCCACATTTGGGCAGAATGGATCAAACAAGCCTTCTATTATTTCGAGGTCAAAGCTAATAAAATAGAAAGAATCAGGAAGTACCCTAAAACAAAAAAGGACGACTGGAAAAACGTCGTCTGAAGCAAACCCTACTGTTGAGCATCTGGATAATCAATCCTATTCCAGATCTGGCGATAATTAACTTTCACAGTAATGCCGTTATTAACCGCATCATAAGAACCGCTGGCAGTCATCACATTTCCTTCTAGCTTATAATGAATCACATAAGTTTTGCCAAGCATTGCCGGATTGGAAGCTTTAACTAGCCTCTCAGTGTAAACAGAATCATTAAGTATCTTAAAGTTGCCGCTCATGGTCTTTACCGAACCCATTGGTGACATCAGAAATCCATCAAACTTTCCATTGTTGAATATCTTTATTTCTGTATTTATAGGTCTGCCCTTACTTCCGCCATTGAAGGTACCTTCAGTGAACTGCCAAACGCCGTTAAACAATGACTTCTTTAGTCTGACAGCGGAAAAGGAAAGCAATACTGGAATGGTACAGAATGCTATAAAGAGAAGGACTAATCGTTTCATAAGGATTTGTTGGTATAGCAATATACACATTTCCTAATAACAGAAACCGGCTACAGCTATCTGCCAACTGCACATCTAATAAAAAGGTATATTTACCATCAGATAGTCTATAAAAATGGTTTTTGAAAACGACGCCCGGGAATTCCTTTCCGTTGAGGAACTGGATAGGAAAAATAAAGACAGTGTATTCAATGTCCGGAAAACCGATATGACCTTCATCTGGAACACGGGCGAGTTCTTAAATATCACGATAGACAGAGTGCCGTACCAGCTTCTAAAGAACGAAGTCATTTTCCTGACTGAGTTTCATAAAATCGATGCGATCGATCTTGAATCCGCAAGGATGGTACGTTTCAACCAGTCGTTCTATTGCATTGTCAACCAGGACAACGAGGTCGGAAGTAAAGGGTTGCTGTTTTTCGGTGCCACTGGTGTACCCATCGTTACCATCAACGAAGACATTTTGGGCGATTTTGAAGCCTCCTGGAATATCTTTTTAAAGGAAATGAAAGCGCAGGATATTCTTCAAAAGGACATGCTGCAAGCTATGCTCAAGCGCATGCTGATCTTATCGGTTAGGATATTGAGAAAATCAAGCAATTTAAATCAGCTGGAAAAAAGTCAGGCCGATATCATCAGAGAATTTAATTACCTGGTAGAAGGGCATTTTTCCAACCACCATGATGTTGCATTTTATGCTTCAAAACTCAACAAATCACCAAAAACGTTATCCAACCTTTTTGCCACCGTTTCTCAGCGCGCTCCTCTGGCCATTATCCACGACAGAATAATGGTCCACGCCAAAAGGCAGTTGGACTATACCGCCCTTTCCGTTAAAGAGATTGCCTACCAGCTTGGGTACGAGGACATCCAAACTTTTAGCAGGTTTTTTAAAAACAAGGAAGGACTTTCCCCTGCGCAGTACCGGGAAAAAAGCACCATGCTTCAAAATTAGTTGTTGCTATTCCCTGCCCGGGAAGAATTGCCAACTCTTCGGGAAAGGCTGCCTACCACTCCTCTTGTTTTTAACTGCAAATTTGTGACAAGTAATACGATAAAGATGAACTACTCAGAACTGGCATTTACCGGCGCAATCAAAGACCTGCAGGAAAAACTGGGAAGCAGGCTCAGTTACCAAAGAATGGAACAAAGGAGTTATGTGGACGGTTTGACCGAGTCGGAAACAGATTTCATTAGTCAAATGGATAGTTTTTATATATCCTCGATCGGTGAAAATGGGTATCCTTACATCCAGCATCGCGGCGGGCCAAAGGGCTTTATTAAAGTAATTGACGATGCCACGATCGGCATCATCGATTTCGTGGGCAACCGCCAGTATATCTCAACTGGTAACATCTCAAAAAATGCTAAAGTGTCGCTTATTCTTCTTTCCTATCCGCTTCGTGCAAGACTGAAAATCTATGCCGAAGCTGAAATCGTTGAACTCGGTGCGGACAGTAAGCTTTATGAATTACTGAGTCCCGCAGATTATAAATTCAAACCCGAACGGATGATGGTCTTTCACATTAAGGCCTATGACTGGAATTGTCCGCAACACATTACACCAAAATACAGTGTAGAAGAGATCCAGGAATTGATGAAGCCCCAAAAGCAGTATATAGACAAGCTGGAAGATCAGATTAAACAGTTGAAGGAGAAACTAAGCAGCCAATAATGATAATAGATTTGGCTCGCTTCGGTACGGTTATAAGCAGAATTGGAGAAACGCTCCTCTGGCCTTTGTTGAGAGTAAATATCTTCATTGTTTATTGCTACATTTAGCTTATATCAAACCGCTTATATGTTAACCAGCCCTCATCTTTACTTTTTATGTTTTTTAATTGTTATCTGTCAAGTGGGAGTCAGTGGACAGGAAGCCAAAACCAAGAAGTTAGAAAAGGATTGTAAATGTCCTGAGTTTGACAAAACACAAAGCTTTGAGAAGCTCCTTAACATCGGT
>Ga0247815_10003924_pt1 | contig 10561 bp, 11 predicted proteins | sample UWRJL194509B1_FD_181014 | JGI IMG/M metagenome (GOLD analysis project Ga0247815, IMG submission 181014) | Plant litter microbial communities from Arlington Agricultural Research Station in Wisconsin, United States - UWRJ-L194-509B-1 | ecosystem: Environmental > Terrestrial > Plant litter >... | reverse complement strand
AAATAAAGTTAGATTTAAATTCTGCAAATCTACTTTTATATGAAGGGGGCAGCTGGGGCATGATCGGTTCAAGGCCGAGAATGTAGGGCTTAGCTTGAACTACGTCACCTTTTTTTACATAAAGGTCAATCATGGCTCTGTAAGCCGAGGAGTAATAATCGATTCTTTTATGTTCCGGATCCATGATCTCGTATGCGCCTAGTGATTCTTTAAAATATTTTTCTGCCTGCGGGAATTTATTTAAAGCAAGATATGCATAGCCAAATAGCTGGTAGACAGACATCTTTCGCTCGATGTTCTTGGGAGGAAATCTCGATGATGTCTGTTTAAGTATTTTAAGTGCATCAAGCGGTTTTTTTTGCTTTAACAGACTTATTACAACATAGTACAGTCCAAAAGTGTAATCTCCGTTCAGTTCAATTGTTAGCGGAAGCTGTCTTCTTGCAAAAAGTTCTGATTTTTCATAGTTGCCCAGGTTATAGTAAATTAATGCCAACCTATAGTAACAGGATTCAAGCTCGTAGACGGTTGCATCTTTGGGATTTTTATTAAGGGCATTGAGATTCTCTAGCTCGTAGAGCAGCTGTTTATAAAGGTCGCTTTTTTTGAACGCTAGATTTGCCAGCTGATGAAGCACCCAAGTATAGTGAGGTCCTGTATATTTTAATTTAATGCATTCAGCGCGCATTGCCAATGCTTCCTTCTCGGCACCTTCGCTATCTCCTTTTTGGATGCTATAATTAATTTTCCAGGCACGTAATAGGGTCAATTTTAGCCTATCATTTTTGCTAGCATAGATTTCGGTGGCTCTTTGAATGTTGAGCATACACTCCTTTTTGTACTTATCGCTGTCTATATTCCAAAGGTGTTCCGATAATAAAACTAAAAACTCAGCTTCCTCGACCTCTTTCCGCATTTTTTTGTACCGCGAAATTATCTCGTTGAAAGTGTTTATACCTTCCTGAATGCCACCATGATGAATTTTGTAGATAGCAATTCGAGCTAACACCCTGTTGGAAAATAGCTCCTGTTTTAGTTGCATACTTAATTTCAAGGCCTGATCGTAGTACATCATGGCAGTATCGAGGCGCAGACGCGCTATCGGATTTCCTTGAGTAAATCTTTCGCCGAGAGCCAGGAGCAATTTTACCTTATTTGTATCGGCTTTAGCTGCATTCAATTGCCTTTTTAATATAGATGTAGAATCTAAAGCACCTATTTGAGCAAATCCGTAATTGGCTGTTGTTCCCAATAAAAAAAATAGTATTAAGCGTATTATATTTGACATATTATATCAGACAACTGGTTAAGCCATGACAATATTGTACCCAAGTTTGACTTCCACATTGTTCGGGATCAAGTTGAAAGAACGAGCATTTACTTAAACATAAATAAATTCGATCTCTACTTCGATAGATTACGACAATGCAGAGAAAGACTTTTTAAATCTACTTATTTTTCAAGATTTTCCAAAGCAAGAGAAACCTACCCAAATTGTGTGGTCTGATTTGCATACTAAGACTATTCAGAATTAGAACAAAAGAGGTTGGATGCGGTGGGAAATCAAGAAATCAATAATTAAATTTGCCGGAATACAGCCTTTTCACGTCACGGAAAGTCCATACTGCGGTATAGAATTTCCGAAATACGAAATTAAAAACTAAGTTGGCTATCGGAAATGGATCGAATAAGGAAAAAGTGGTACAAATCGATTCTTTGCCGCTAACATACTTGTGGAGGAGTAAATGATGGTTATATGCTGACCTGGGGGAGTTCAGCAAGCGATTATTTTTCTCGAAAACTCGCGCTATTAGGGTCGTAGTGCAGACCGGGGGTTAGAAAATACAGAAGAATGACCCTGGAGTATCTATAGTTCATAGGAGATAAAAGGATAACCCCTGAAAATATTACCAGCAGGTAATACCAGAGATTTTCGTAGCTCAAATTAAGGCCGAGCACATCGGTGGCTACCGCGATCGAGATGATTTCGGCAACGCTCATCGCGTAACTCACGAACATGGCTACGTAGAAAAAGCCAGGCTCACGCTCAAATCGAAGGTTGCAAAAGGGACAGTATTCATTAGTTTTTTGAATACGAAACGCATAGGCATTTCCTAAAAATATATCTCCCTTGCGGCATCTGGGGCATTTAGCTTGCACGAAAGCCTGAAGCTTAGTTAATTCCGCCATAACTTATTTTCTATTGGTTTTCTAACTGGTTAATTACGAAAAGAGAAACCAGGAGGCCTTATGTTCAAGCCTTCTGGTTTCAATTTATTTTAAAGATATTTTTTTAGCTGGGCAGAAGCCTGGATAAACAAATCCTTAGTCTGCTGGATATGAGCCATTCCGTTCAGCAATCCCCAGTCATGAATCACGCCATTGTATCGAACTGTAGTGGCATTCACTCCTGCTTCAAGTAACAATCGGCCGTAAGCCTCGCCTTCATCTCTCAATACATCATTTTCTGCCACCTGGATAAGTGTTGGAGGCAATCCTCTCAACTGATCTATAGTGGCATGCAATGGAGATGCTAGGGGATCAACTCTTTTGGAAGCATCTGGAATATACATATCATACATCCATTTCATTAAAGGCGTGGTTAGGAAACGATCTGCGCCAAATTGTTTGTAGGATTCTGTCTCGAAGTTAGCGTCTACGATAGGCCACATCAAAACAGCTACTTTAAGCTTGGGACCATTTTTCGCCTTTGCCTGAATGGCGGTTACCGCTGACATATTTCCGCCGACACTGTTACCAACAATTCCTAGACGATTTCCGTCGACTGCGATTTCTTTGCCATGCTCAGATACCCATTTAGTGGCAGCATAGATTTCATTGATCGCTACGGGAAACATAGCATCTGGCGTTCTGGTATAGTTTACAAAAACCCCAACGGCACCGGACCCAACAACAAGATCTCTTACCATCCTTTTGTGTGTAGGATAATCACCTAAGACCCATCCACCGCCGTGGACGAATACAAATACCGGCAGTATTCCCTTTACGCCTGCAGGACGAACGATATTAAGCTTTATGGTCATCCCATCTGCCTTAATCGTTTTTTCTGATTCGGTGATGCCTGAATAATCAACTTTCACGCTGGCATTCGCGTTAACCAGTACTAATCTTGCTTGCTCTGGCGTGAGGGTTTCCAAGCCTGGACCACCAGTATTCAACCCTTTTAAAAAGGTCCTAACCTCTGGCGTCAGATGGTCATCTGTACGCCAGTCTTTTACTTGTGCCTGTGATACAGAGGCTGCTGCTACTGTAATGAACAGGCTAACGATGGCTAATCTAGCCAGGCTAATTGTGTTTGTTTTAATGTTCATGATTTTTGCTTTTTGATTTTTGTTAATCTGTTAATTACCAGTTAATTATCTTTAAGTACTCAATAAAGAATATAGATTCCCTAAGAAGACTAAATTTTGATTTTCCTCATGCCATCTGACAGAAAAAATAAACAATTTTTATGCTTATTTTTTGCCAAGCGGAAAGGCGTAGGCCACTCTTAATCCCAAGAAGTCATTTGTTTTGCCAGCATCATAAAATTTGCTGTTACCCTCGTAACGTACCCCGGCATCGATGAAGCTTTTGCCTCCGATAGGAATAAGATATCCCAGTTGAGGTGCCCAGGTAAAAGAAGCCGATTTTTCTAAAAGTGGGCCGTCACTGGTGATAAAGGATACGCCTGCCTCACCCTGAATGTAGAAGTTTGCAGCTGCAAAGTATTTAAGGCCAGCTTTTACGGGGATTAGGTGGATGTCGCCAACTATCCCCGTTACGTCACGGTTAGCAAAGATATTGTTGTAACCTGCGTTGATGGTCACATAAAGATCGTTTTTCAAGACAGGAATATCAGCCTGGATTGATCCTCCAAGACTCCATTTGTAGTTGTCAGAGAGATTCGATAATGGGATTCCTCCATCTGCGCCGATGCTGTAGCGAATTCCAGAAGGACGTTGTGTTTGTGCCTGAGCCCCGAATGCGCTTAGGGTTGCGATAGCTAAAACGGATAATGTTTTTGTGAATCGATTTTTCATGATTTTAAATGTTAATTGAAATGATTAAAAAATTGCGTTTACTTCAGGTTAAATCTGATAGATGGTATTGATTAGCCTGTAGATATAGAGATATAGCTTTAGAAAGTGAGTAGCGGAGGCTTGCATCAGTCTTCTTACTTTGGTTCCTTGACGTGGTCTCTGCTTTTCATCTTTCTTTGGCCTATTTATAGTCTCAAGCAAATGTTCCATCTTACCAATATTGCCCTAAAAGTTTCCACGCTTATTCCAATCGAAATGCCAAAACACAATACCCTTTAAATCAAGCATTTAAATATATTCGACGTTTTCAGTATTACTTTGTATCGCCTCTATTGCGTTAGAAAATGAAATATCGTTTCCAATGGAGCCAGATTGGAAGAATGTATCGAGATCTAAAAATATGGCCGAATGCTCTGAAATGAGGTTAGGTGGCAGCCGTGGTGGATATCCATTTATGAATGATCTGGGCGTTAGCTAAAAAAACTTTATTTCGCTAAAAAACATCGTGGTAGCGAGAGATGGTAACAGAGATTACGTCCCAACCTCTGAGGAACGGAATGTTGCGGGGAGTATTAGAAGACAAATGATTTGGACTATTGCGAACATTTAAAGACGAACTTGCCCCAAGATTGTCTCAAGGCAGCATTTTGCATAAAATGGAACTTAGATTTCCCCAAGGGATATGTAAGCAGGCAGAATCAGCGGACAAGATAATAAGGTAAATTGTAATTGGCATAGATGTAGTATTAGAGGTGTATCTGAAATCTAAGAAATAAGAAAATGTTACACCCTTTAATTCCGGCCCATCCATCTGCAGAACACTGGAGCGGCATCGCCACTACGCCAACTGGCAGAATTTTCGTTTACTTCGACCGTTCCTTGAATGATGAGCGGCCTAGAATTGCCGAGCTTCTCCTCGATCAGCATACCACACCCTATCCGAGCGCAGAATGGAATTTGGTATGTTCGGATCGGGCGCTGCTTCATACTTTTATTAGTATTCAATCGATACGACTTGGAGCGGATGGTAATCTATGGGTTTTGGATAGAGGTTGCGATACAGCGGGGTGCATGGTTAAGGATTCGGCCAAACTTGTCGAGATCAATCTGAAGAAAAATGCGGTCAAATCGGTCATATCGTTAAATTCTGTACTTTATGAAAATAGTAGAATTAAGGATATGAGGGTGGGCAAAGCAAATATATTCTTAAGCGATGTTGGAGAACCGGATCTGATTGTGGTTGACATTCATGGCGGCACGGGTTTCAGAGTTTCTGGAAGAAATGGAAAGAAAGTGAGCGAAGGCATACAAAATGCTATTCTGGACAACAGTAGCATTGACAAGCAGCTTGCTGATGGAGGACAGTTGGAATTGTCAAAAGATGGCAGATTTCTTTATTATCTCTCTGAATCCGGTGGACTGAGGCGTTACGAGACTGAAAAGCTCCACGACCTTGAAAATGGAGCGGAAGATCATTTCAAGAAAGGAATTCTAATTGGCATGGTTCCCAATGGCGCTTTGGGCATGGATGGTGAAGACAATTTATTTTTGATTGATAAGCGTTCGTCACGCATGCTCAAGTATGATATAAATGGGAATAGCAGCGTTGTGCTTGAAGATAGCCTTTTGTCAAGCACAGAGGGAATCTGGATTGATAATGATGATTTTCTTTGGTTGACAATAGATAGAAATAGTACTGAAAACCCAGTAGAGAAAGAAGATCAGGTGATCAGCTTCCCCGTTTATCTTTTTAAGATCTCAAAGGGGTAAATTGGCTAAAAAAAACCAGGATACTCAGCAAAACTGACCATCCTGGTTTTTTTATCTTAAAGACTTTATAAGCTTAAGCTCAGCTAGGATCTGTACTTGAAGTGTAGAAGCTTGATCATTTCTCCCATTTCCTCGTTGGCATTTGGCCCGTAGCCTGCAACCAGAATTCCCTTTAATCCTCCTGGAGCGGTGAGTGCAAAAACAGAGGATTCATCTGCGGGATCAGAGTCGCCCTCATATCTGTACAGATCGACAATCTCAATTTCTTCTGGATCATAGCGCTTACTGTCGATGACGAAGCTGGTGTTTTCGATTCCGAAATCTAATACAAATCCCTGGTCTCTAAGCTTATTGATGGCTTCTGAAATGGTGCCATAGTGAAATTGCGAGTTCATGTCGGTTTATTTAAGTTTTTATTAGAGATTTGATGTGGGCCCTAGTTCGCCTCATGTGCTTCCTGTTCAAAAGCGGCACTGATCTCCCTATCGCCGTAGCGAAATAACCGCATACGCTCAGGCACATTTCCTTTTAAAAGGTATTCGCTTAAAAAATCCGCTGCCTTGTCCGCTGTAATTTCCTTGAACCATATGCCATCGGGTTGGCTAATTATGATTGGCCCATCCTTACATCTACCATTACAAAGTGTTTTCGTAGTGTGCACAGATTCATTGAGCCCAGACTGAGAAACCAGTTTTCTGATTTCAGAAGTGCTTTCCTCAGCACCTTTATTCTTGCATGTTCCGCCGTTACAGAAGAATAGATGCTTTTCTATTAATGTTAAATCTTTAATTGCCATGATTATTTGTTCTCTAGCGGTTTTGAGTAATAGATAATTGAATAGAATATTGCCATTACGCTAAAAAAGGCAATGCCTAGAATGGTCAGGATATTTTCTGCAAGAGCCCATTGCGGCTGGGCAATTGATAGAAGTTTATAGCTTCCCACAACAATGGAAAGTACAACGATAATCCATCCCAGTTTGCGTCTGTAATTAAATGCTGCTGCCTGGTCAGTTGACCTTTTCAAGAGCAAATATAAAATGCGGCTATCCAGGGTGTCGGTTATGATCATGCCGAAGGAAAAAGATAGGCCAAGTAATAAGGCGCTAAGAATGCTTAGCTGTGTCGTAGCGGTATATGTCCATGCTGCAGCTTGAGTATTTGTATCAAAGACCATAGCAAACACCGCCCCCATCAATATGATTCCCATTGGGTTTGAGCTTTCACGCAGGCGTTTGGGCAGAAACATCATCTTCAGCCCTTTGGGCCTATAGGTGCTTGAACGTAAAAGCATTCTAAGGTTCAAAAGCCCCACCAGTATCAGTACCAGGCCGGGAATCCAATCGAGAATCTCCCATACTTGTCTGGGAAACTCCCAGGAATGGCTAAATAGGCTGATCATCACGGCAACAGAGGTTACTATCGAGCCATGTCCAATTGCAAATAATGTCCCCGTCCATTTGGCAATCCTCGAATTAGATTGGGCCAACCTTACACCTACACCATCAATTATCGCAATGTGATCCGGATCGAATCCATGCCTCAGGCCTAAAAACAGCATTAGCAACATTCCTGATATTTCCATATCTAAAGGGTTACGTCGAATCTTGCCGCAACCTCTTTGGTTTTTTCGGCAATGTCATCCGGTGTCAATATTCCTTTTTGCATCAGCAGATTGGATGCAGACACGATCCATTTTTCATAATAGGAAAGTTTGCCTACCATTTCACTTCCGATATTTTCGGTACCACGTCTTTTCTCCTCGGTGTTTACGATCTTGTGATAGTCAAGAACATCAAGGAGCGCATGGCACCGTTTCTCCCATGGATATAGGTCGCGCTCAAAAATATTGACTTTATCATCGCTGCACCCTGTTCCTCCAATATCATTGCGCAGGTGTTTTACTAGATTTTCTGTTGACATATTGCTGAAATTAATTGTTGTTGATTTTTGGGATGGTCACCCCAATCATAGTATCCCTGGTAACCAGGGACTCAAGTTCCTCACGGGTAAAGTTTTCTGTACCGGCCGGTCTAAGCGGCAGTACCATGTAACGCTGGCTTGCGGTAGAATCCTGCACCTGAACCTTAACGTCCTCAGGAATCAGGGTCCCAAATTCGGCCAATACTGCCCTGGGTTCATTAACCGTACGTGAGCGGTATTCTTTGCTTTTATACCAATCTGGAGGTAAGCCAAGAATTGGTCTGGGATAGCAGGAACATAGGGTACAGACGATAACGTTGTGCAGCTCGGGTGTATCTTCGAGCACGGTAAAGGCTGTGTTATCATAAATTGTAATGCCCATTTCCTCTGCTGCTGCATTCCCGTCCTTGAGGAGTCTTTCCTTAAAATCGGGTTCCAGCCAAGCTTTGACTACGAGTTTAGATCCCAGTACTGGAGATCTGGAATCCAGGACTTCTATTTGCTTGGTGACTTCATCGGCGCCGATAAGTCCTCTTGCGATAAGAAGCTCGCGAATACTGATTTCAAGGATTTCATAATAGCCTGGTGTCTCCTCGTTGGTAATCGGGGTATGGTCGTGGTGATGGCCATCGGTGTGGTCGTGTTCGTGATCGTGGTTTTCGCTCATGATTATATATTATTTTATAGGTTCTAACCAATTTTCAAATACTTCAATTTCAAGGGTATCATCTTTGCTGCCGAGGTATTCTTTCCAGAGATCCTTCTGGGCAATGATGACCTGATAATACCAAAGCTCGTTTCCCGCATTCTTCCCAAAAGCTTCTTCCTCGGGATTGATATGTCTGCCTAGGTTTTTGGCAACAGTTACCGTTTTGCCGCGAAGGTATGTGGGAACCCTGTAGTGCCCAATTGGAAATTTTTCAGACACTCTTACCTTTTCTCCTTCTTTGAAAAGTGCGGGATTGTGCTCAACTGTAATCATAGTGAAGTTTTTAAATACTTGTTGTTTGGCTGTGCGTATTTCAAATCGGATGCCACAACATTAAAACACTAAATAACAGTTAGTTAAATAAATAATAGACAATAAATCCAACACGAGATATCGCATTTTGGCAGGATGCTTATGAAATTTCGTAATTGCGGATTTCACGGATCAAAAAAGGTCTTGAAAATTCCGGAAGATAAAATGTTGAATCCTTTGCAAGAAAAAACGGGTCTGTAAACCTTGACATCGTTACGGCCATGTTTTTTAACGAAATCTCGTGCACCTCTGAATCTTTTTAAACAACACAAACACCTATAAATCAAATACATAAAAAATTGGTATAGGAATTGGAACTAGCGAATTTGTTCTTAAGGATATATCGTAGTGATCTGATTCTGATTTGGAAGGTGCAGGGGGGACAGACAGTTGCTTGCGCACTGCTGGCACAGATTTTCCGAAAGTCAAACTTTTAATTCTTTACTCACCTAAATATTTAATTATGAAATATTACAATAGTTTAAATGTAGCGTTTGCGCTCCTTCTTGGAATGAGCTCCAGCGCATCTGCGCAACAGAAAAATACGGAGGTTCCCATTCCCAAGCAGATCACAATCGAAAAAGGCCTTTCCCCCGCGCTCGCCGAGGCAGAAAAACAGGCGACATTAAATTTCTATGCGTTCTGGAATTCTGGAAAACGAGCTTACATGGATAAATCGGTTTCGGCGGTTTTTTTCGACAATACCTTGCCCTCTGGAAGGCCTCAGGGAATAAATGGGCTAATTTTCGCCCAGGACAGAATACGTAAAGCCATACCTGACCTTAGATGTATTCTTGAAGATGTAATTATTAGCGGGGATAAGGTTACCGCGAGAATGGTATTCACCGGGACACACAAAGGAATGTTCATGGGCCAAAAGGGTACGGGTAAGAAAATAGAGTTCATCGCCATAGATATCTTGCGCATCAAAGATGGCAAGGTGATAGAGGACTGGCATATTGAAGACAACCTAAGCTTTCTTCGCCAAATGGGAGCGTTAAAGTGATCCCCACCATAGTCATTTCGCGAAATTCAAATAACAATAATAAGAGTAAATCAAAAAATCAATCAACATGAAAGAGAATGAAAATGCCTTATCGAGAAGAAGTTTTCTTGCTTCTGCAGGCTTAATTACAACCGGTCTATTCCTTGCACCGCACTTGGTCTTCGCAAGAAGAGAAGACAGTCCGGTAACGATGATCATCGGAGAAGCGGCTAAATCGCCGGTAACTTTACAAAAACTACGGGGCAAGCTGACACTGATCAACGGTTCAGGCGGGAATATTGTCGTGCTGGCAGGAGAGAAAGGAAAGCTAATGGTCGACGCTGGAATCAACGTTTCAGAAGCGAAGATGAAGGCAGCACTTGGAACCCTTGGGAATACGCCGATAAAAAACCTAATTAATACACATTGGCATTTTGATCATGCTAGCGGTAATGAATGGGTTCATCAGGCAGGCGCAAAAATTATTGCCCATGAAAACACGAAAAAAAGACTGATGCAGAAAGTCACGGTCGAGGATTGGAACTATACATTTCCACCATCGCCTGCAGGAGCAATTCCATCGGTTACTTTCCAAAAAGAACACCATTTAGTTTTTGAAGGTGAAGCCGTGCATCTAAAGCATTACGGGCCTGCGCATACAGATGGAGACATTTCCGTGTTTTTCCCGGAGGTTGATGTCCTTCATGTGGCAGATACCTGGTGGAATGGATATTATCCCTTTATAGATTACAATACCGGTGGAAATATAGCAGGTATGATCAGTGCTGCAAAGGAAAATGTGGAGCGTACGACCGAGAAA
>Ga0247815_10003920_pt1 | contig 10564 bp, 8 predicted proteins | sample UWRJL194509B1_FD_181014 | JGI IMG/M metagenome (GOLD analysis project Ga0247815, IMG submission 181014) | Plant litter microbial communities from Arlington Agricultural Research Station in Wisconsin, United States - UWRJ-L194-509B-1 | ecosystem: Environmental > Terrestrial > Plant litter >... | reverse complement strand
AGCGCAGCACGGAATCTATTTTAATCCCATTTGGCATTTTTCCAAATCTGGTTAGCCGAGGCGTGGAGATATCTGGGGAGCCTGGGCTATGGCCGTAGTTGCCATTCACCTGAGGCATAAGTGAAGGTTGGCAGGCGACTGGTTGGCTGAGTTGATGCTAGCGCAGCAGGTCCAAGATACTCACAAAGGGTGCGCGCAGCCGACTCGGACGTTCACCAAACCAAAACCCAAGCCAATGACGAACTGCCAAATTTGACATCTCTTCTGCTGGCACATCGCAGTTGAGCCGGATGATATCTTCTCTAGGTTCGCTCCCTTAGCTAACGAGAACGAGTGGATGATCTCGAGCCTACCGGTACCTTTGTCCACACCGCAGCTTGCCGGCGGTCCCACACACTCGCGACTGCCTGACTGACATCACGTGTTCTCACAAACTAGTCAAGCACGCACGAATGATACCGTCGGGGCAAACAAGTCATTATTGAATGTTCGAAATTCCACGAGGCCGATAGAACAAGACACGAGGGGGGAGTAGCCACGGCGCATAACTTCAATGGGGCGACGGGCCGATGAAAAGCTCGCTGATCCTGCGCTACATCCTTGCTCAGCACATGAACGACCGAGGCCTCAACATTGTGTAGTAACTCCGCTCCATGCAGATTTCAACATGAAGACTCGAGGCGATTTCTTTGCGACGTAAAAGTAGAAGAGTACACTTCAATGAGCACAAACTAACGTCAAGAGGCGTGTCACTGCTCCTGAAACTACTATGCTGCCGGTATCAGTGTTCTCGAAGTTCTCAACGCACCCCAGGTTCCCCTTTGCATTGAAATTGACGCATCTCCTCCCCTGCGTGCATCGTCCAGCTCAAATTGGCCGATAAGGCCTTGAACACCTGTAAGGATCCCAAACGAGACGTCGTGGGTCTCAGTATCATCGCCACTCGTGCCTACAGGATCGGCGGTAAGGTGCCGCGATTTGTACTCTTGATCTTCCGATTTCAGCATGCGCAAGTTCAGCAGGAACCGTGCACTGATGAGACCAAGCAGTCTGCAATGAACTCAGTCAATTGCAGTGACGAAGAGATGACCAGTGAGACGCACCCAATCATCGTACTGTACGGATCGACGTGGAGTCAGCATGCGGACAACTAAGAAAACACTGGCACCAACTGTCCCATAACGAAGAGCCTTATTGGCTGCGCAAAATTGACAAGTTGCTCAGTTGAGCATCGCATCGTGACGGACATATGCATACATTAATCTGTCACGCTGATGAGAAAACGACAGGAACACTCTGAGCCTAATAGACACACACCGAGTAAATCACCAGACCCACGACGTATATGCTTGTCATCAACCTATGAAGTGATGAGAGAGCTGTGGATCAGGGTCACCGCGACGGTGCGCACCCGTAATACCCAAACCCTGCGAGATGATCAGACATTGCCATAGTCACGCAGCAGTGTTCTCTCACCATCTCGGATCAACTGTGTTGTCAACGGAGTTTTGAGCTTCCGCGAAACTCGCATCGCACGGATGATGGAGAGGAATGTCATAATCGTGTCGAAGGTGAACGGCGCTACCCAGGCTATGATGGACCAATGCTCTTGAGCGAAGCAGCTAGTATCATAGCGCTTTCGATTGCTATGGCTGGGACGCCGAGCATGAGGAGCCAACTTTGACGGTCCCAAAGGGCATAGATGCGGAGACACCAGCAGAGGCGACCGGAGAAAATGCTGATCCATACGAGAAATATCTTGACCTGTGACCATCTAACACAGCTGTGGAACTCGTTAGCTCAAGTTAGCTGGTGGACGTAGGAACGACGCACAACTACACAGGCAGTTAGCAGCAAGATTATCCAGAAGCAGACCCATGCGTACCTCTGGCGTCCAGCCATCAGAGGAGAAAGCGACAACAACGAAAACATGCGACAGTATGATGGGATATCTTAACTGCGCCAAAACCCAGCGTGAGGGCCAGTAGAAGGCAGACCGTCACGCAGCTGGCGCACCGAGAACCAGAACAATGAGAATAGGGACCGTTGGCGCATCCAGATATACTTGATTTCATCCCCGGAGAGGATACCTGTGTGCCACGATGATGATGACAATGCGGTTTCATCCAGCACGCAGGTTGGTGCGAATGGGGGTGCTCACTGAAGTCCCACACAAGGAGCGCGAGAACGGCTGTGCTATAGCACTTTAACTCGAACCTAAAGATGCTGGCTTGAGTACAATCGTGGGGCGGAAAGGAAAATGGCGCAGAGAGGGCGTATACGCAAAAATCACGCGCGAAGCCAGTCACGTCTGGCGGTGCAATGTAGCTAATCATTCACCTTTTGCGACTGGACTGGAGCTGTTCTCAGCGCGCAGACATTGGGTTGGAATTGGGGAAGTGGCAGAGGACGACGCGCAGCACCGCCGGTGTCTGCTTGGTATTCTTGCCTTTTAGCTGAAACGTGGGATGACAATTACCCGCATGTGGCGCCTGCATGCAAATACCCGAGCATCCAAGATCCTGTGCCAGTCCGGCCCGGCGACGTTTCGTTTTTGGTTAGACTATTGTTAATGCCACTTGCATGGTGTCATAAATACAGAATTCACATTGGGAGTGCAAGTTGTCGGGTTACCTGTGGTAATGTCGCTTACAATGTCGGCACGACGGGAACGAGATACTCGCGGGAAATTTGTCAGAAGGTCCGCATCTGCAATCGCTGTGCAAGGTTAAGAATAGAAGCGATCCACCGGGGCCCGCCATGTCCAATGTGTCAACTCGCACTCAGGAATTCTGAACATGTCCTGTAGCCACTTTATTCGGCCGACCACATGTGGTATCTTTCAGTGCAAGCATTAAAATACAGACCTGACGTAGGCTCAGCTACACGTAGGAGGTGGAAGCCATACAACCGTCGAGGAATATGCTCAAGCTCTTGAAGCTACCATCCTGTGGACAATAATGTTCTCGGCGTTCTCGATGTACTCCAAGTTCCCCTCTGCATTGCGATTGATGCATCTCCTTCCTTGCGCGCATCGTCCAGTTCGAATTGGTCGATAAGACCTGTGACGCCTGTGAGGATCCCGAACGAGACGTCATAGGTCACGGAGTCGCTTGCGCCCGCGGGATCGGTGGTAAAGTGCCGTGATTTATACTCTTGATCTTCAGACTTGAGCATACGCAGGTTCAGCAGGAATCGTGCGCTGATGAGACCAAGCAGTCTGTATCGAACTCGGTCAACTGCCAACGGACGAAGAGCTGGCAAGTCAAACGCACCCAATCATCGTACTGCACGGATTAACACGAAGTTAGCAAAGGTTCAAATAGGACGATAGCAGCACTGACTGTCCCATGGCAAATAGTCTTAACGGCTGCCCAAGGTTCAGAAGATGATTAGTTGAGCATTACATCGGTAAGGTCATGTGCATACATCAATCTGCCGCGCTGATGAGAAACGACAGGATCTCCCAGAACCTATAAGACACCCACCGAATAAATCACCAGACCCACGACGTAGATGCCCGTCATCAGTCTGTGAAGTGGTAAGCGAAACGCTGGATTGGGAACACCGCAACGGTGCGCACCCATAGTACACAAATCCTGAGGCATGATCAGATGTTGTCACGGTCACGCAGCATTATCATTGCGCACCGTCTCGGATCAGCTGTGTCGTTAACGGCGTCTTGAGCCTCCGCGAAACTCGCATGGCACGAACGATCGAGAGCAATGACAATGTCGTGTCGAAACTAAATGGCACTACCCAGGCCATGATAGACCAAAATCCGTCCTCGGGAGAAGCAATGCACATTTGTTGAGCACCAGTGGGAATCTGGACGTGGCTGACCTTCATTGTGGAATAGAGAATCATACTTGACTCAAGGCCTATGGCTGGGAGGCCGAGCATGAGGAGCCAGCGTGGACGATTCCAAAGGGCGTAGGTGCGCAGACACCAACAGAGGCGACCAGAGAAAATGCTGACCCATACCAGGAAGACCTTTACCTGCGTCCATCTAACACGGCTGCATAACGCATCAGAGTCAGCTAGTGGATGTGGATGTAGGAACGACGCACAACTACGCAAACGGTTAGCAATGACATTCCGCAGGAGCACACTCATACGTACCTCCGGTGACCAGCCTTCAGAAGAGAAGGCTACAACAACGAAAACATGCGATAGTATGATCGGGTACCGCAACTGGATTACAACCAGCGTGAGGGTCGGAGGGCAGAGCGTCACGCAGCTGGCTCACAGAGAACCAGAACAACGAGAATAGAGATAGTTGGCGCATCCAAATATAATTGACTTCATCTCCGAAGAGGATACCTTTATGTCGCAATGGTGATGGCAAGGTGGCCTCGCTCAGCGCGTGCAGGTTGGTGCGGACGACCACGGTTGCGGGTGCTCACTAAAGTTCCACACAAGGAGCGCGAGGATGGCTGTGCTATAGCACCTTGTTTCGAACCTAAAGATGCATGTTTGAGCACGATTGGTGCACGGCGGCGGCGGCGGAAAGGAAGAAGGCGACAGGGGGAGGGGCGATTACGCACAAACCACGCGCGAGACGACAATGTGGGACGACGGTTACTCCATGTGGCGCCCGCGTGGCAATTGCCGGGCATCTAAGATCCTGAGCCAGTGCGGCACGGTGGCGTTTCTCTTTAGTAGCTACTGGCACGGTACCATGAATACAAATTATTCACGAGGGGCACAAAATGTCGAGTTGGCAGTAGTTTCTGCACAACAGAAAAATGCCCACGGAAACAGGTTTTGGCTTGTCAGATCCGCGTTCGCGACTGCAGTACGTGCTAGGAGTTTGTTCGGCGATCTGTCCGGCCCCACGGTGCCCTATGGATCAACTCGCACTTTGATCGGTCTGTGATAGACTACAGTCGTGCTGAACCTTTCCCCCAGTGCGCGGTGTCCCCTATCAATGCATATATTGACATACAGATCTGCAGACACGAGTAAATGTACAAGCAGAGGTTTCCGACGCAAGGAACAGGAATCCATACAATCATCGGAGAATATTTACAAACTACCATGCTGTTGGTCGTAATGATCTGGAAGTTCTCGCCGCGCCCCATGTCACGCTCTGCATCAAAATCGAAGCGTTTCCCCCTTTTCGTGCGTCATCTAACTCAAACTGGTCGACTAGGCCGTCCACACCTGTGAGAATTCCGAAAGAGACGTCGTAGGTCACGGAGTCGTTGACGTCGCCGTGATCGGTGGTAAGGTGCCGCGATTTATACTCTTGATCTTCTGATTTGAGCATGCGCAAGTTTAGCAGGAAGCGCGCGCTGGTTATTCCAAGGAGTCTGTAGCAAAATTGGTCAACTTCAGTGGACGATGAGGTGAAAAGTCACCACACCCAATGATAGTACTATGCACATCAACGTTGGTTCAGCAGATGTACGAATCATGAGAGAGAGTAGCACCTACTGTCCCAGGATGAATAGATTTATCGGCTGTCGGAGACATTGGTTCAGGGCCACACTCTGTCACTCTGAAGGAATGTGCATACCGCGATCTGTCACGTCGACGAGAAATGAGATCAACGTTTAGAACTGGCAAAGAAACACACCGCGTATGTTAATAGACACATGACGTATAAGACAGTCATCATCCTGTGAAGCAGTAAGCGAGCAAAGAACTGTTGGAGCAGCAAAGGCTAACCCATAATATCCGAACCCTGCGATATGATCAGACATTGACATGGTCACGTAGTGGTGTTTCCTCTCACCGTCTCTGATTAGTTGCGTCGTCAACGGCGTCTTGAGCTTCCGTGAAACACGTATCGCACGAACGATTGAGAGCAACGACAGTACCGTGTCAAAGCTGAACGGCACTACCCACGACATCATAGACCAAAACCCTGCCCCCGGGGAAGCAACGCATATTTGCTGAAAACCAGCGGGAATCGGAACGTAGCTGATCCTCATGGTCGAGCACAGGATTATTGCTGACTCCGTGACAATGGCCGGGAGGCCGAGCACGAGGAGCCAACGTTGACGGTTCCAGAGGGCGTATATGCGGAGGCACCAGCAGAGACGACCCGAGAAGATGCTGATCCACACAAGGAATATCTTGAATTGCGTCCATCTGACACAGCTGTAGGGTAACTGTAAGAGAGTCTCACTTGTTCCAGCGTGGGAACGACGCACAACTGGATGTGTTAGCAGTCAACTTGTGTAGACACGAGCACGCGCGCACCTCTGGCGACCAGCCTTCTGAGAAGAAAGCGACAACTACCAAAGCGTGGGACAGTATGATTGGGTATCTCAGCTGCATGACAATCCGACGTGAGCGTTGACACGCAGACGGTCCCGCAAGTAGCGCACCAAGAACCAGAACAACGAGAATAGAGATCGTTGTCGCATCCAAATGTAGTTTACTTCGTCACCGAAGAGGAGGCCTATATCGCAATGTCGTCGATATAATGTTAGGGGAACCAGGTTCATCGGCTGGGGCGGGCGGGGTGGGGCGGGGTGGGATGGGGTGGAGGCTAATGATGACGACCAGGATTGGGCACTCACCGAATTCCCACACCAGAAGCGCGAGGATACCCGTGCTGTAGCATCTCATTCGGAACCTGAAGACGTAGATTTCAGCATGATAATCACATTGTGGGAGCAGGAAGGAGAGGTCGATGGTTCAATACGCACAGACCGAGCGCGAGCTCAGCCACGTCTAGCGGCGCGATATAGCCAGTCATCTGGTTCGTGCGCCTAGACTGAAGTTGGCTTCAGCACGCGAGCATGAGTCGGTTGGTGGGGAATGGCAGAGGAAGGCACGCAGCACTGCCCGGGTCTGTTTGAATTACTCGATTTGTGGGCCGAAACGTGGAATGACAAAAACTCGCGTGTGGGGCCAGGGTGGAAGTATCCGAGCATCCATAATCCTGAGCCAGCCTCGGAGTCCGGCCTTGTGGCGTTTCAGCTCCAGCCGCGCTGTCTCCAATCGCCGCTGGACCGGCGCTCTACGAATAGATCATGGGAAAGGAGCAAAAGTTAGCTGTTACAAGGTTGGCACATGAAAGCATCGTAATATCCTCAGAAAATAGCGGAATGCCAGAAGGTCCGCTGTTTGTGAAGCCGGGAGCACAATCAGCGATCCACCCAGCTGATGAACCGCTAAACCGCTGCTTTGACCTCCCTTCTTCTTCCTCATCGTGAGATTACTTGAAAACATCGTGTTTACTCTGGTCTTCCCGCCGCGTGTGCAAATTTATGGCACGCGCACTGAAACTCGGCTTCGTTCAAAGGCGAGATAAGATAAATTTGTTGTTTTAAGGGAGCGGTTAGATAGGAGCACCGGATCAGTGGTAATTTGGAAGCTGGTGACTCGGCTGACTGGGCACACGCTCAAGCTCGACAAAAACCCGGCGCTGACCGGGCGGGCGCATCCGATAGTAGTTTGCCTTGGATCCCGCCATAACGCGCCACTTTATTCCCATCTCAACCTTCGGAGGACAGTTATCAGCCCTTACAGATGCTGAAGGCAGCGCCTTTGTTCCCATGGTTATGCCAATAGCATCGTAAGAGTCCAGCCGTGACATGCGGGCATTCCTGGAGCATCAACACCAAGATACAAAAAGAATTAACCCATATAAAGACTTTTGAAGACACTGTCTCACATAGCAGATGCGTAAGCTTGAGTTCGGGGTGACTGGCAAAAGCAGTTTCGCGTGTAGCCGGGACTCCTGAGTAGCAGCGTGCAAAGTGACGAAGGATTCGCTGTACTTCTACTCCGATAAAACGAGGGAGAAGTTCCGTATCCCCTTCTTGAAGCTTGCAATACAAATTGCAGCACAATTTATAACATGTGCTAAATTTCTGAGTTCGCAAAGGCGTTGGTGACGCGCCGCATAAAACCGGAACTCTTCTTGCTCTTCGGCTCTTTCGACCTCGACGTGATGTTCACCCGCCATTCGTCGCAACCGCCGTATTAAAAATAAAGCCGCGCGCATTAACGCCTGCGATTCGCGCTACCCCATTTGCACCACGATGACTCGCAACCAAGTTCGGTTGCGGCTATGACTTGCAAGTTGGGCCGTGCCAATCTGCGCGGCCTTTTATATCCAGGCGCGAGCATCCTTCCCAACCACCAAATCAAGATCTCATTTTTCACTTGCTCGCGCTCATGTCGGTACCCACGCCGTTGAAGCAAACTCACCTCACTGCGCTTGCGCTCGTGCCACCGTTGCGCATTCAGGAACTTCTTTTCCCTACTCGCAACATACATGATCGCTCCTCTTCGCGGTATCCGGCACATATCACTCTACCATTTATTGAACCTTCAGATATCGGCGCGACCGTCAAAGAGTTACGCAAGACGTTCAGCACTCAACCCTTGACATCGTTCAACCTCGAGTTCGAGTCTACGCCAGGGGTCTTTCGTGGCCGCAAGGAGTGCATCATCCATCTTTTGCCTACGACTGAATCAACGAGAAACATCCGCGAGCTTTGGCTGCGGATCAGTCGCGCTGTCGACCCGAACTATCGCGAGGATGCACGTCGACCGTTCGCGCCGCATCTTACATTGGGTCAAGCGCCACATGATGCAGTCTCAATTTCACTTTTGGAAGACGGCGCGAAGAGGATTATGGAGGCTCTGGCAGCGATACAGACCGAGGATGGGTGGACTATCAGTAGCTTCGTAGTGCTGAGGAAGGATTTGGCGGACAATGGCGCGATGAAGCCCTACGCAAGCGTTCCGCTGGACGGTCGAGGTGACCAGGAGATACCGAGAACACTTTCAACAGCGACATGGCCGATGTATATGTGGGACTCGGTGGTAAATGCCTGGACCCTGACGACGGCGGTGGCACCTTCGATCGACACCTTTCCTCGGGGACAGTATCAGCCGCTCGGTATCGTCGTAATCAACTCGACCCGCCTCTCGCTCGAGAAAGCATCACTCGGCATCTCCGACGACGCAGATATCCTCGTCATCAATGACTTGGCGGATCATATTTTGACGAGCATCCTCGCGCACCCCGATGTCATCCGTGCGTTCCCCCACTCGTCTCACTCTCCACAAATGACCATCGGCTTGTCACCCGGTCCTCTTATTATATCCAGGACGCCGATATCAGTGCGGCGAGCTGGCTCGAACTTCGTAATCGACGCCGACGCGCGTGGACGGATGGCGGTGCCGTTTGCAACAAGTGCTGAGGAATCCGACACGGAGCTCATGGAACTACTTCAAACACCGGGACTGCGCTTGATACTCGACTGTGCCACACATGGCAGAACTGGTAGTGGTATTACTGGATGGAGGAGCGATGGAGGGCACCTTGTTGCGCACGGTAGCCGGCTGAATCGCCCGCGTCTGTCAGCATCGTCAGTGGCCGCGGACGTACTCCTCGTGCTCGATGATACATCGCCTGAATATGACTCCAAGGCGTCGCCACTAGACGCAGACGACATTCCGTTCACCGACGCGGACTTCCTGGCCGCTCTACCCTCGTTCTCTGGCACATCCTCAGTTTCACTTAGTCCTCTAGCATCAGCCGCGCTTAACAGCCTCGAATATCTCTTCCGCACCGAGTGTCCCAGCATGGACGGGTCGCCCAGCGAGAAAGGTCCAGTCAAGATCGGTTTCGCCGTCGTTGGCGCTGCTGCATTCGGCCTTGAGGACGACGACGACTTGGTCGAGATTTCCGCCATCGGCAACATCTCGCCTAAGGTTTTCCGCGGGCTACTGCTCGAGAGGCTGGGGGTAGATGTATCGCAGGAAGAGCAGAACTTCAAGGTCAAGTTCGACGTGAGCAAGGTCCGGCGGGTAGGCGAGACGACGAGGTACGGGGATGCAATCCTTACGGTACCGGTCGTCGACGGTGCGGCGGGCCTGAACCGAGATGCCCGTGTGAAGATTTGGTACGCGATGAATGCGGAGCTAGTTGAGCGGAGGTACGGTTTTGTCTCCGTTTTATATGCCAGATTGTGCCTGGCTGACTTCATTCATCATTGCAGGTGGACCGGATCTTATGTCGCCGAAGCCTCATCAGTTCGCGCGGGACATACACAACAGCCGCTCCCAGCCCTACACAAGCTGGCGGTGGTCACCAAGCTGCGCGACGACGCGCCACTTTTGCGGTCCTTTCAGATCTCGTATAGCGCCATCAGCATGCTCGCACGAGTTAAATCAGGCTGGAGTGCGCGGTACGGCTACTTGTCGTCTGGTCTGCTTTTCGACGTCCTTGCGGCCACCGCAGAAGATACAACAGCGACAGCGACATTCATATCGAGGGCTCTCAGCCGCTTATCATCTTCCTCGCCCTCGCCATATTCACCAGCCGCAACATTTCAAAGTGTCTTCGTTCGTCGGATTGCTTCTGCGATCCGTAGAGGTTTAGGTGGTTCCGCCAGCCTGGCTTCGCTTACGGCGGCGCGCCACGCCGACCCTTTCCGATCCTTCATACAGGATGCGGATCGAGACGGCGTTGCACTCATCCGGGTGAACGCATCATACTGGGGCGCTGGGTCTGCAGGCAGGCAGGAGACCATCATGGCGAAGGTTGAACAGCAGCTTATTGCGGTTTGTCGCCGCTCACATAACTCTC
>Ga0247815_10003919_pt1 | contig 10564 bp, 19 predicted proteins | sample UWRJL194509B1_FD_181014 | JGI IMG/M metagenome (GOLD analysis project Ga0247815, IMG submission 181014) | Plant litter microbial communities from Arlington Agricultural Research Station in Wisconsin, United States - UWRJ-L194-509B-1 | ecosystem: Environmental > Terrestrial > Plant litter >... | reverse complement strand
GATCTATGCGAACGTACAGGGTCGAGCCCACATCGAAATCGAAGGCAAAATTGGACGGATAATTGACACGAGCACGGGAAAACGGCTCGTCGAGCAGCTGCCGATCAAAACAGAGACTAGTACGTGATGTGGCGCACCGGGGTCGGCTTGCTGACTCGCTTGCCTATGTCAATAGTACTTGCGGAACGCTATGGTGGCATTCGGTTCGAGGCGGATATGTCCAGAGTGCGTGTCACCATCGGAACGGGACGAGGAGCACGAGGCTGAACGGGCACAACTTGCCAGCTTCACCACCAAAAGTTCAATCAGATGCTGAACCAGCTGCATGCAAGCTACTCGCGACCTGACTATCCACACTCACGAATCGAGTACAAACACCCTACCTCGTCGACTCGTTCTACGCTCTACCAGGTGGCAATGGTAGAGACAAGCTGAGAGTAACACGCGACCAACGGTCAGGCAACGTGTTGCAATGCATCGTGAAACAGCGCATAGCGGACTTGAACATCCTATGCCCAAGCTCAAGTGCGGACTGGCGCGTGAGTGTGAGCGTGGAAGAGCCAAGTGAGTAGCGGATTCGGCTCGTGTTGCCTGACGTCGTGCTCATTCTAGTAGCACACGAACCTCCCCCAGACAGTGCAGAGCTCTATCAAAGACTGAAGGACCGTATGACATACGACCATCAGGCCTTCCGCATCGATCTCACGCAGGTGAAGACACAGGGCGGACCGGAGGTGCGCTACCGAGAGTCATCATGCAAATACCCAGACTCACATACATTCTCCCCTGTGATAGGGGGACCGCGCAGTTCATGAGCTCGAGATTGAGTTTGCTGAACCAGATGAGCTGATGCGCTATGCAGCTGTTCGCGGAAACGAGACCGCAGACGGCGACATGTTCGACGAGCTGGTCCGCATTTTTGTCAACAACTGCCGAGTCATGGTCCGCAATCTATGACTCCTCGTATCTTGGATAGACCTCCTCGCAGTTGCGCCCCCCATAGGCCTGTATATCTCGGATAAGCGACGCTTATCTGTTGCTATTGCTTGATTGTCCGCGCCAGTGGATCCCTGGATCGACATTGTCATGATTGAGTCACACATCTCCCGCAGAGGACTTCGAGAAAGTTGCACAAGCCCCGATGTCGGCAGCGGCTGCGCACAACTGTCGATGGTCCAGGAGCAACGATGCAACAGGTCGCGTAAATTCTCCTAATCGCTTTGGGGTGGCTTGTAGCCAGACACATAACCTACAACAGGTAGGGCAGAGGGTAACAACGAGGATACGGATAGACATTGTGCCGATAGACATTGTGCCGGATAGTCATGATGCCAATGAGGCTAGGTGAGGGTGGAAGCGGAGGGGTCATCAGAAGGGATCGTAAAGCTCCTTGCCGCGGAGAGCAAAGCGAAATAGTGAAGCGAGGCGTGGCCAAAGAGATCCAAGTCACAAAACCAAAAACGTAAGTAAAACAAACAACGCCGTCGCGGCAGGATTACTGCGTAGTCGAGATTAGATGCGGAAGAGATCATGATGTGGAAGGGAGGGTTTGAGCTGAGCACATGGAGTGTGGCACAGGAGTTCTTGCAATGTCAACAACGGACCAGAGTGCAGAGTCGGCTGCCGTTCCTACAACGACAACGCTCGTCCGCGTCCAACAGTTGCCGACTGACGCTCGGGACTGCGCCCCCTGAACTCGTCCTCCTCTTGGCCATGATGCCCTGGACGGTGGTCGAACGCCTCATCGGTGCTTGGCTCAATGGGCTGCAACGCGCGATCCGCTCGCGTGTAAGTGATAACCCGCGGGCTCTTGTGCGTAAAGCCCGCGAACGCAAGGGCCTTTCGGACCTCCATAATCTGCTGCCCGTGAACTTTGTCTTTGAGCAGTGGATCACGTGTAGCGTCTGCGGGCGCGCCGTTTGCTGGTGCCAGGGGCTATCATGGCGAATAGACGCAGGCACGGGAAGATAGCAGCAGCAGATGCACGAGGGCAACGCGAGATGAGATGATCAATATACCGGTTGTCGCATGAACAGCGGCGGAGGAGCGGGCAAGAAGGTCACCGTCAGCTCCGTCCATATCGCTTGCCGCAAACACAATCACGGCAGCCACAGCCGCAAACGCACCTCTGCCGGGATATCTGGGTCGAAATGCCGTGTATCCTCCGCGTTACGGAGTTCTGGCCGGAACGGAGCGGGGTACTTGCGAATGTTGTCCCAGTCAATGCCGCGGAACCAGGGATGTGCCTGTCCAACAACCAAGGGGACGCATGCTCAGCGACCCTGCAGCACAAGGGCGGCGAGCTCCCGCAGCAGAAAGTGCTCATTTACGCGTACCTTGATGAGTTCCGCACCGTCAATGCTGCCTGAGGGACCGGTGCTCGGGTAGAAAGCACTGCGGCGGGCCTGTATGATCATCGAGTTGGGGCGAGAGACGGAGGACGAGGCCTGCGAGCCAAGACGATCCTCCGGCTCACACAAGAGCGCCTCCATCAAACTGACACCTTCGTGCGAGACTCGCGGACGAGCAGGGAAACGCAGCGATTGCCGCCAGTTGAGTATCTTCTGCCGAGTAACATGGCGCTGGCGGGGCAAATTCAGCGTCAGGAGCCGCGGGCCGAGGATCGGTGATGACTACGAACCGAATTGCTGACGAATGGAGGGTAGCTAAGTGCGGCAAATTGAGCAATCGTTCATCTCGGCCGTGGGAGCTACACACCCGTAAAGACACTCGAACATAATAACGCCGAGACTCCACCAGTCGCATGAGAAAGTGTAGCCATGACCGCGGATGACCTCAGGGGACACTGTGAATATACTTCAGTGCACGGGAGCAGTCAAGGAGAGTCTAGGACCCACTATACGAGTTAGTGCCGCAGCTGCAAAAGGGCAGGTCAGCACCGCTCCGATCCACACGTGTCAACAGAGTTTCTTACACGGAGTAGGCAAGCTGCAAGCGGCCATCAGCATTCGCTATACAGCGGGATCGATGAGCGAACCTTCTTGCGATTCTTCTCCCGCCAGGTGAAGACGCCGCCTTGGCCTTCGCCACCGCCCATGATGCGCTCAACCTCCTTCGGGTCCAGGCGACGGGTCTTGGTACCATCAGCGAGCCCCTCGTCCAGATCAATGCCGTGCTTGCGCATCAGCTGTCTCCGCTGTTGCTCGTAGTCTGTGGCAGTGATGAGCATCAAGCGAGGTAGCTCCTGGGGTTCCACTCACAAGAGGTGTCGTGTGCCCAGTGGAGATCCGTTCTGCGACAATTTCAGAAATTACACCGGTCATGAACACCGGGGCTCACGCAAGACCGAAATCGCTGAGCTTGATGTGGCCCTCCGGGTCAAACAGGAAGTTCTATCGAGAGTCAGGGGAGTGCAGCACGGCGGTGACGGAGGTCGTACATCGGGTTTAATGTCGCGATGAATAAACCCGTGCTTGTGGCAGGCCTCGATTGCCAAAACCATCTGCCACGAAGAGTTAAACTTTTGTGTCGACGTTGGTATGGCAGTGAGACTGACCTCGGCCACATAGAACCGCGTGAAGTCCTCCTCGAATACATCGCGCTCGATGAGGAGGTTCAAGAGATCACCGCCACCCATGAACTCAAGGACGAGGTACAGATGATCGCGATCCTGGAAACTGTAGAAGAGGCGGACAATCCATTCGGAGCCAGCAGGAGTAGCAGCCAGGGCAGCGGCCTTCAGGACATCGCGTTCGGCACGAACGTGGCCTTCCTGTCCCTTACGAAGCATGTCGACCTTCCGCAACTGCAGATCAAACGTCAGAGCCGTGGACCAAAGCTTTGGCGTGTCGACGCTCGGTTCGCACCTCCTTCATTGCGAAGAGCTGGCCAGTTTGTTTCTCGCGGACGAGTGAAACCACACCGAAGGCGCCTGTAGAATGAACTTAGTTGCAAGCATACCGTCGATGAAACGAAGCTGTCTGACCGTGACCGATCGTCTTGAGCTTTGTAAAAGCGCTCACGTCGACCTTACGGCGACGTTCGCGGAGATACTCGGTCTCATTCTGGCGCCAGCGCTCACGTAGTTCACGCTTCTGTGACTCGCCAAAGCCAAGCTGTTCCATCTCACGCTCCATAGCCACTCGGCGCTGATCACGCGAGGGCGGGTGACGGAGCAGTGAGAAGTAAAGGTTCTCGAAGTAGATGCGCGCCGCGACAGCCTTCTCGAGGGTTGCGAGAGATGGCTCGATCGGCTTACGTGGGGCTACTGGGAGCTCAGGCATCGGCTTATCTCTGTCTTCTGCATCGGCTTCGCCTTCATGCTCGACAAGTGCATCGAAACGAAGAGTTGAGCCACGGGGAAGTCCTTCAAGCGGTGACGTAGGTGGCGGGGGCGACTGAGCAACAGGCGTTACAGGGGTCGCAGTGACAGTGCTTGCACTGGCAGCACTCATTCCGTTGACGACACGCAGGACACGGGGTGGGCCGTCAGGGTCAGGGCTGCTAGGTGAGGGTTGAAGTGCGCCAACGACTTCTGCAATGGCCTTTGCCTGCAACCTGCCGCGCACATGGTCCTTGATTGGAGCGGCCCAACGCGGGTCTGCGACATCACGACATATGGTTAGAGGAATTGGTCGGACGATGGCCGATGTACAACAAGCGAAAGAGACTAACCGCCAATCTTGCCCATGCCGTCCGGGCCCCAGCGGCGCAGAAGTGCCTCTGCCTGGTCAGCGTCGGATGCGTGGACCATGTGGCTTGATGCGGGGTCAGTGTTGGACAGATCGGAGCACAAGGAGCTTGGACGGACATGAAGCCAGTGGGGTGGGATATCATGTCTTTAGTGATCTTGCGCGGCTTGCGGGGCAGTGGCGTCGCGCGCTGAGCACCCCCAGGGACCGGCTGGTCCTCGTAGCGAGCTCCAACTGGTGCAGAAACAGGTGCAGGTGGATTTGGCGAGTTCGCTACGGGGATGCCCCAGCCGAGCAATTTGCTAGCAGTTGGTGTTCCTGGTATGAGCGCGAGCAGATCTGTTGTGCAGACCCCGTCCTCGGAGATGAGCTTGCATCTAACAGCAACGCCACGAGACACTCCACCGCACCATAGAATCCCTTGTGCAACAGTGTGCCTGTCTGTAGTGTCGACTGGGTGGGTGGCGGGTACGCCCATGGAGTTCTCTGTGCATAAGGTGTGCCCGCATACAAGTCAGCAGACGAAACTGGGTGATAAGGTGACGCTGCAAGATCTGGCGGGTTAGGCAGCGGACGGCGAGACATGGTGCGTGTCGATCAGCCTTCGCAGGCAGGCCTCGTCGTCACAGCGGGGGCGGTGGTCTCAGTGGCGGAAGGAAAGCAGGGACGGCCCGATCCGGTTGTCTCCCTGTGAATGAGCATCGCTCGTCACAGCCAAACGTTGAAACTCGAATACCGAAACGAAGTGCAATTTGAAAGAAACGAAGTGGCCGCATATACATGCGCAAAAATGGGGGATATCGTCGTCGCCAAAGGACGGGCATGCGTAAGAGAGACATAGCAGACAGGGATCGAGCAACAGTGGCAATACATACATGTGGCAAACTCGAAGCCGCCGGCAGCGGGGCGGACAAACATGAACACAAATGATGGACTATGGCGCAGACAATCACACAGGATACCAGGGCGCGCGGCGTGGGGAATCAAACGGAACGGGTGATACACAGTGCAAAAAAAACTACAGATCGTCTGTCCGGGCCCAGCGACGGAATTAGTATGAGGGATGCGGGCTGATGCAGATAGCAGGTACAGAGCGCGATGATGATGATGTGATTGGAAACAGCGAGATGGGCGCGGCGCAAGTAAGCGGAGGCGCAGAACGGGTACTGGGGCGATCGTGACGGGAGCTCGGAAGGGGGTCGTGTTTGCGTGCAAGGACGAACGGGGGTTGTTGTCAAGTCGAGAAGCGGCGGCTGCAATAGCGCGTTGGGACGTCGAGCACGAAGCAAAGTGAGGGTGATAGTGATGGGTGAGCCGGTATGACTCGGTCGTAGAGTTCGTGGGATCTTCACTGTCCCGGGGCGCGCTTCGCACGTCCCCGGGTGCGAGCCGTGTGTTGGGTATCATCTGCCGCCGATGGCAGCACAGGCTCGATTATGGTCGGCAAACGGGCGTCTCGGTCGTCGTTGAATGAAGCAGCCGAATTGCTGCCACCAGGAGCACTGAGGGGAATCATGGAGGTCGAAGAAGACGACATGCTGGCGAGAGAGGTAGGAAGGTTGCGGGACGAGCCGACGCCACGAATTGAGTGGCTCTCGCGGCGCGAGGAAACACGCTCAACGTTTGGCGCCAGCGGGCTCGCACCCATAGGCCTACGTTCGCGTTGAGTTTGGCGTCGGTTCTGGAACCTGCAGGCAGAAACAGGAGTAAGTCACCTGATATCGAAATCATCAACCCAACAAGTTGTCACTGGATACGTACCAAATCTGCACGCTCCTGGGAGTCATTTCCAGCTGTCTTGCCAGCTCGTGACGCTCTTCTGTCGTGGGAAAGGCCGTGCGAGCGTACACGCTGTTGAGGGTCTCCAGCTGGCGACCGGACGCACGTCGGCGCTTCTTCTTAGGCGGTACATCAGCCAAGTCCGCCTCCTCCTTGACCTGAACAGGCCCCGACGGCGGCGCAAGAGGGTGATGCGAAGCATGCAGCAGCGAGCCTGTGGGAGACGAGCCCACGTGACCAGAGTGCGGCGACATCGCGCCTTTCGGCATAGACGACGACAAAACGGGCGACGGCGTCAGAGTTGGCGCCGTGCCAAACGCCGCGGTTCCCGCAGCCGAGTCGCTTCCAGACATCGCGTTCTGCCATCCTGAAGATGGCGATACGGGGCTGAATGAGGCTCTCCGGCCGTCCCGGCCCGGACTAGACAAAGCTCCAAGCTGTGCAGGCAGGCCACCATACGTCGTAGCAGCTGTGTTGAAAGGCGCGCCACGAACATGAGGCATCGAAGAATAGTGGTCCTCCTGACCGGATGTATCGGACCCGTACGCGGGCCACTGCCTCTCCTCCAACGGATACTCCGCACTGTGGGCGGCACCCGACGTCCAAGTCGGGTCAAGGTGCCGCGCCTTGCGCTCACCGGAGTCGTCCCACGCTGAAACCTGCCCAGAGTCGTGCGTAAAGCTGTACGGCGTCTCGTATGCCTGGTGGTGAGACGACAGCGAGAGAGTTCGAGACAACGTGGCCGGAGGCGCCGCACCTGAGGTGGCGTGGGCGGCTGCATCGAGATTGCGAATGTTCAGCTGCGCCGATGTTGGGTTTGCCCACAGCCCAAGCTTACCTCCACGTCCGGACCATTCTTCGCCAACGGGAGACCATGCTGCGGCGTCATGGGACAGGGTCCTTGACATAGGGAGCGCGGATCGAGCTGGTGCTACATGAGCCGAGACTGGTGACGATGTGCCAGCAGGCATCTCTTGGAAGTAACCGGCAGAGGATTGTGGTGGGAGCGAAGAGGGCGAGAAAGGTTCGTTACTTGCAGCTGCGTAAAAGGAGGAGGTGCGGGCGAAACGATCACGGGAAGCAGGGACCCATTGTGGTTGGGTGAAAGACTGTGAGTAGTAGTGGCGCGGATCCGAGTGAGACTGGTGTGGAGGCTGCTGGGGATGTGCCATCATCATCGTGCTCGAATATGCTGCGAACGACTCGGCGCGCAGGAGAGCGGAGGTACGGTACGAGAGAGAAAAGGAAGAGGAAGAGAGAGCTTGTGGAGGCTGTGAGAGGGTGCTGTCCCGTCTCGGTTGTATGCGACACTCTCCGCGCGCGGCGAACGCGAGGCCGACGATGCAGGCAGGTAACCGACAACGGTAGGGCGTGGATAAGTGCGAACGACGCGTAAAACGCGAATGGACGGCGGAGAGCACAAGCGGGGAGGTGGGAAAGAGGGTACGCGGCAAGAAAACAGGGCCACATCCGTTGCCTTATAAGCGCGGGCGCGGCCCGCCTCACACACAGCCGGAGTTTGCGTGTCAAAGAAATCCTCGCGGAAAGTCACCGGCACGGGCTTGATCCCTCGAAAGCCAAAAATCACCATGTAATGGATGAACACTACCGATGCCGATGGTTAGTTTAGCAATCGTTTTGGCCGGTCGGCGAACCATTTGGTCGGTTCAGAGTTGCCCGAAGCGGCATTTGACAGCTGCACAAACACGCCTACGTGACATCTGTTTGGAGCATGGTCTGTGGTCTGTGACAGCCGTTTGCGCGCTGCCGGCTGATGCAGCCTCACAAGCCCAATCGGCCGTGTGGACTGTTCCCGCCGAGTTCCCGCGGGATCAATATACCCTGCACGTGAGGGCATCGGATATGCCAACTCCTCCTTGGTGGTGCAGTGCGACTCACAAAATGGGACACACGATTGGGGGTCAGAAGCAGGCCAACCAAAGCAGTCCTGATCGGAGAGTACGGCAGGGCGCCTTTGTCCGCGATGGGGTGGAGCGGTAGGAGGTCAGCCGATAGTGCCCTTCCCCGCGAAACTCTGTTTCTTTGTCCTCGCGAGCCGTCTCTGTTTCCACGACAATGTGACAGGGAGTACAAGGCGAGCAGGGGGCGGGGGCCGCAGATTAGATTGAGACGATAGCTCAAATGGGTTATGAGTCGTCGCGTCCTGTGTGTGGCTAGCCGAAGTTCCGCTGTCTGTCCAAGCGGGGGTGGCCCGCTGAAATTCAGCTATCACCAAAGCCGTTCGGACCCCGTGAGCAGGCGTCTGTTGCGAGCGGGGACCTTCACTTTACGTCGACCTCACGCTGGCACCAGATATACCGTGGGACTCTGCGTGGAAAGTCATCAAGACGCGTGTCGGAATCTAAGAGTATGATGCTTGCGTGTGCTTGCGTATGCAGCTGCTATCTGCTCGAGTCATGCGCAATCTGAGCACATGACCGCCTCCGCTATGCTCTGCGGCGAACGCACATCGGGATCAAGGATACCGTTCTCCCTGAAACCAGACCAACCTTGGGTGGTTGTGGGGTTCAGGAGCAGCGCGCCGGACCGGCGCGGCATCAAGTGCTCCTCGTGATCGGCGACCTTCGTGCTTGCGCCTGAACGCCGGACCGATACCCGACGATGCCTGCATGTCTCGCATGCAAATTTCGGTGTCCGATACGCACACAGACGGCCTGCACATGGACTCTGTTGTGATCGAAACGCTCGCGGTCGCGCCGGAAAAGCCGCCCGCGGACCCGCGGACGCTTGTCTTGAACCGGCATCGTAGTTCCTCGGAGCAGGTTCGCTCGCCCAGAATCAGACGGCCAATGCGGTCATCGACGTCGACCCTCTGTTGTGATCATCCTCAGACCCTGCGTGAATGATTAGCGTCGAGTTGCAGGCGGTCTCAGTATGTAATACGAAGTTTGCATCCCGCAGAGTACTCTCGTGCGCTCTCGGTCCGGACTGCACAACAAGCGGCCTCCCCCATCACATGTGTTGCCGAGCCCGGGACCAGCTGCATGGCGGCAGTCCTCGCCAAAAGCACCTGCTGCAGCTGAACTGCCGGGCGATGCCTGCAGGGCTAGCAGCAACACACTCCGCGTTTAGATTGCATCGTCGACGCGGAGTTCGACTCTAAGCTTGCCCTGCACTCGGCGAAATATCACGAGTGGATCTCGTGAGCGTGCTCAGCCACCAGGGAAACGCTTGAGCAGTCGGCCTCCGACGCGGCGCTGCTCCGCAAGCAAGCAAGGAGCGAGTGCACTGCCGGTCGGTCGAAATTCCAGCTCCATCCCACAGGCACATCAGCCTATTTAGGCAAGAGACGCATATTCGAGTGCCGCCCGCAGACAGCGGACTGGCTGTCGTGCCGCCGGCCCTGGGCATTGGCTGTGTTGAGCATGCAGGCGCCGCGAAATTGAGGTTTGAGATGAAAGAGAAGCTCGCCGAAGCCCGGCAGCAAAAGAGTTCCGAGAAGCCGCGGACCTTGCGGAGTTGGCCCGCCGTCTCGAAACCTACACCACCCGAACATCGGCCGGTCTGGGTGCAGGGTTTACGCCAGATACCCGTGTGGCACTCATCGATACGGCAAGTATCTACCTCGAACAAGATGCTAGATCGCAAGTGTGGCGAGGACAGATCTTGAATTGCGTTCAACCTTCGGACCGACAACCCACAGAAGCAGGTGTTGCTCGTGAACTCTTTTGGGGTGTGTTGCAGCTTTCTCTGGGCTCCGATGCAAACGCAGGACGGGGTCACGGTCGTGTGACCGTGCGCAGGGGCTGCCACGAGCGAAACGCGCACCGGAACTGTTCACTCGACCCTGCAGGACCGCGCACGAACCTCCACGCGAGCCTGATGTCAGTGATTTCCATTATCATTCTTCAGTCATCAGCCACAGTCACAGCCACAGGGTCAGAGTTGCGTGGTTGCGGCTGCAGATAGGAAACATGCACGTGGCGACGGGCATATGTACAGTACACATGACTTGACGAAGAGAGCAAGAGGGCAGACAGGACACGAACAAAAAAACCGAGACGCGTGCTCGGGAGACGAGAAGCAGTGGCCGGAGCGGAGGACAGAGGACGAGAGGAGAGGACGAGTATCAAGGAAGCAGCCGACCAGGGAAAGGAGGAGGGGTCGAGGTG
>Ga0247815_10003917_pt1 | contig 10565 bp, 10 predicted proteins | sample UWRJL194509B1_FD_181014 | JGI IMG/M metagenome (GOLD analysis project Ga0247815, IMG submission 181014) | Plant litter microbial communities from Arlington Agricultural Research Station in Wisconsin, United States - UWRJ-L194-509B-1 | ecosystem: Environmental > Terrestrial > Plant litter >... | reverse complement strand
GATAAATAAATGAGCTGAATTGGGCTGAAATAGACGAAATTGAGCTGATTTCAGTCCAAAACCGAGGGAAATAAATAATACGCTCATCAGGCAAGAGAGTTCTTTGCTGGAGATTTTTTACTTGTCAGGGGGGGGGGTAAAATGAAGGCTGTAAAAGATGTCATTTAACTGCTCAATAGCGATAAGGAAGAGAACTTGTTATGAGTGAGATGTAAAACAGGCACCAAATTTATTAAATGCTGGGCCGAGGATTACTATAACTATTCCTTTCCGATTTACGACAACAGAATTGATTATTATGAGCCCAAAGCATTGAAGGAGATATTTCATTTCCGCCTAATTTAGCTTGCGCTTCCAGAATGAAGAATTAGTTTGCATGAAACATTAAAGTTGAAAATTTATATAGCCTAGGACGATAAATTATCATCGCGCCAGAGAAAAAAGAAAGGTGCGACATTAAAGGTAATGAACAATGCCTGCCTGGTTATCAAATAAACTGAAGACTGAAAAAACAATAGAATAAGGCACACGTTAAAGAACTATCGGCCCATCTGCACTATCTGTAGAAATTAGAAACCTTGCATGATGGAGCAGTGAAAAAAGTCCCTGGATAAATGGCTCAAAATCCTCCTCAAAGACAAATATAGATGTCCGCTTACATTTGCTTTCGCCGATTTTATAACTTCTGGTAATTCGAATAGCGTTGGAGCCACTCGCAGCTTTTCTAAAATCCTGGAAGTATTAATTATCTCCCGAGGAGAATCCTTTGGAAAACTATACGTTTGTTATTCATAATGGTTTATGTGATTTTTAAAAAAGCTACCAGGTAAAAGTTCAGATTCTGCCCCTACGCTTACTTTCCTTTAATTCATCAAATAGCTCGTGTTTAAAAAAACGATCACCACCTGGCATTTTCGTTGGTTTAAGGGATCCATCTTTTACCTTTCTTTTATATGTACTCTCACTTATACCCAAATAATCTTTTACCTCCTGCCGGGTAAATTGCTGTTGAGGAAAGGAACCCAGGAACTTTTCCTGATGTTCATGGTAATACTGAAGGATAAGGTAAATCTTAAATAATAGGTTAATGAGTTCGTCAATCTTCTTCATAAACGGGATGCTTAATCGTTAAAACAAAACGCTTTCTGGGAAATTTCCAGATAAGCCAAAGAGATATTCAGATAACAAAACAAAACATTTGATCTTTTATTGTCAAATTGCGATTTGGTTGCGGAAATAGTAACCCTGCTTCAAATGAATATATTGCCAATATTTTTTCTACAATTCCCTGCCGCAAGTAAAAACTTAACCATGCAAATAGTTCATTTGACCGTCCAAAGCACAAATTACGCCAAGGTGATAGCCTTAGCCCTTTCTCATTTGCTTATTTTGACTGTTGAAATGCGGCGATATTATGAATTACGAACTTTTTTATCTTGAAAAATTAGTAGATGCAAACATCAGGACCTCGGTCGATCCTGATTATCTGGAGACACTTTTGCAGGAATTTGAGAGAATTCAAGACGCAGTAAAAGTCACCATGGTCAGCCTCAGCCCGGATTCCGCTTTGCATTACCTGCGACAACATCAGTATGGATTAATTGAGTTGGTTAATAACATAGAGAATCATTTTAAAAGTGAGAACATTAAACCGGATAAACAATGGGCGAGTGAAACACTTGGCAAGCTGACTTTTCTACTGGAGCATTTCCATCAACGGTATAAACTTTATTTTGACCGGGATGCACCAATGCCTGAGTCCTGCCTAAAAGTGCGGATTAACCTGCTCCAGCAGAATTGGCAAGCAATATCATTTACAGTAGCACAAGGAGAACTTCCGCGAGATTTCATCAATACTTTAAATGAAGTCTTTACAGCTTACAAAAACGTTGAAAACAGAACTGAGACCTCATTTGCTGAACTTATTTATTTGGAAAATTTTCTTAAGCTATTGAGTAAATACCTAAAGAAAAACCCTGTCCCCGAATTGTTTGAAATAATTTTATTTTTAACCTCCATTAACTACAACCATCCAGGGTTTTACAACTATTTTCAGCGATATATCGGAGAACAATTATCTTATACTAAAAATAACGAGGCTAAGTTAGAGATGTTAAATTATTTTAAAAAACGAATCTGCCAAAATGCTCCATTAACCATTAAAATATATAAACCTAAATTACCTCAAATTGCATTACTGATGCAAAAAGCAATTGATGCGGAAATTGAATATCTAACTAACCTATATATTCCAGCTAACCATTTTACGCAGCTAAATAATCAGTTTAAGGTCGATCTAACGGTGAAGCAGCTTGCTATATTTATCAACCTGCAAACTGCATGCGGAATAATCGTTTCTGAAAAGCCAAAACTTATCCACCAGTTTGCAATAGAACATTACAGCACGGTTGATCTGGAGCATATATCAGAAAAAAGTTTTAAGAATTCCTATTATGCCAATGCATTACCAGACCTGGAAAAGATTTTAGAGAAACTTACCGAAATGCTAATCATTGGTCAAAGAAGATATGACCAGGCGAAAGAGGCTTATGATACAAAATTTAAGCAACATGATAGGTAATAGAAAATCAGCCGCTGTTCAATATAATCTTACGGTTAAATTTCAATCCGGTTATTTCATTCTATAACTACTTTTTCATTTACATGTATATCCCTTAGAACAGCTTTGATGTTATATTGATTCAAAGAAGCCCCTTTAAGGAGAGCTAAAAAATCCAGCGCCAGTGTATCTATGTAATTGTCAATTTAATCTTTAGCGATTTTGTACAAATCAATTAATAAAAAATGGCGACAATATATTAAACTAACCTAGTAGTAAATCTGTGTTGAAACTTAAATATCGCAGATAAAATCGAGAAAAGAAAAGTCTAAATGACATCACATGAATTAGCTAGGCAGCTGTTAGAATTACCAGAGGATACTTTAATTGTATACAATGAAGAGGGTAAATTGATCGACACTCTAGTTCGTAGTATAAGGATTTTAAACACTAATCTACCAGAAAGCGATCCAATGCATATGAAAATTAAAGAGTTAATTAAAATGAAACGATTAGTTTCTACTTATGTAGTTCTAAATCCTAGTAACAACTAATCAACTCTAAATCAAAAGATGCTTCTCCTTCTGATATTGGATCTCGAAGAAAAATTATTTTGTCCCACTTACGCGGATAGTCTAATTGAATTATCATTCTATCTTGCTCTGGTTGTAAAATGCGAGTTTCGTTCTTTTTGAAATCTACTCCAATCAATTGATACATTACAGTTGTTTGATTGAGATAAATGTTTGAAACAACGATTTTAGAAATACCAGTAAGTGATAAAACTGAGTTGTCGGTTGGGAAATTAGTGTTGAAATCATCTATAACTACATGGAATTTATTCATAATTCATAATTTATCAAATCGAATTATCCAAATATAACATTTAGAATAATAAGTCGGAAGTTTACGAAATGTACACTAATCACACTAGAGCAATTAAAGAAAAAGAAGAGCTAGAAAAGCAAATAAATGAATTGATTGCTAGCTTCGAAAATAAATGGAAGTCTGAATATATTGATATGACCTTAATTCCAGTTCCTTCAATTAAGAACAACTTGCCCTATAATCAACAAAAAGGCGGTAAAATTCAACTCTTCCTAACTTTATAAAAGTAGATCACTTTAAACTAGAAATTTTCATCAATTAAAACTAATCAGAACAACGTTTGTTAATAAAGAGGGAGGGGTAGCCCAATCCCTCCGCTCTTAGGAAAAGCCTACATTAAGCTTCTACCCACATTGGGAACGGTCTACTCTTAGCTCGAATAACTGTTCCGTCTTTCAACGTTTTAGTCCAACGGAATATTAGCTTATGCAACTTGCCAGCGATGACTTTGTACTTTTCCACTAACCACAATACCTCCTTTCTCCAGTTCTTTAACGCCTGCCTGAGAAAGGCGGCAAGTTTGGACAAAAAAAATCCCAGAAATCTTGCTGGTTTCTGGGAAATACTTCAGTGGCTTTCTCCTCACTTCCTTGCGAGGTACTGTGGCGCACAAAGTCATCGCTGTTTCAAAGGTAGAAAAAAAAACTAAAATCTTCAAACACATCTACTATAATTTCCAATTTAACCAAATGCTATTCTATAATCTCTATCCTAGATAGGGCACGGGCATAATCTTGCAAGTTTTTTCATAAAAATGGTGGACCCCATGTCTATTAGTTGGACCTTTATGTTCATAATAGATCGAGAAAACAAAAAGAAAAAATGCAACGGAATTTCAGCAGTTTATTGCAATTAACAGAGTACTTCAAAGATGAGCAAACTTGTTTGAAGTATATTGAAAACCAAAGATGGGGTGATAAAAGAGTATGTCCACATTGCGGTTGCGAAAAAACATATGCGATTAAGGATGGAGTTAGATTTAAATGCTCAAATAAAGAGTGTTTTAAAATCTTTACAGCTAAGGTTGGTTCAATATTTGAAAGCTCAGCAGTGCCACTTAAAAAATGGTTTATCGCAATTTATCTTTTAACTTCACACAAGAAAGGGGTATCTTCACATCAGTTAGCAAGAGATATTAACGTAACGCAGAAAACAGCGTGGTTCATGTTGCATAGAATTCGTTATTCGTTGAGTAATGGTACTTTTGAAATGTTAGGTGAAGATAAAGCTGTTGAGATTGATGAAACTTACGTAGGTGGAAAGAACAGTAATCGTCATTTAAACAAAAGAGTTGCTAATTCTCAAGGTAGAAGCTGTAAAGACAAGACACCTGTATTGGGTATGATTGAAAGAGAGGGAGGAAAACTAGTAGCTCAAGTTGTTAAGAACACTAGAGGAAAGGAAATACATCCCATCATCTTAAGTACAATCAAACCTAACGCATCTATAATGACAGATGAATGGAAACCTTATAAAGCTTTAAGTAGAGTGTTTGCTCACAGCTTCGTTAAACACGGAGAAGGCCAATATGTATTAGGTAATGTGCATACAAATTCAATTGAGGGCTTTTGGAGTCATTTAAAACGTAGTATATTTGGAATATATCACTCGACATCAGCAGTACACTTACAGAGATATGTAGATGAGAGTGTATTCCGCTACAACACAAGGAAGATAGGAGAAGGAGAAAGAGTAGCAATGATGATAGGTCTAGCAAGTTGCAGATTAAAGTACAGTACATTAATAAGAAGATAAGATGGCAAAAGCACCACAACAGAAAGACGATAAGAAGGAGATAACGCAGGAACATAAAAACAGAATAAACGAACACGACGATGAGGAGGATAAGGAACAACAGAACAACCCTCTATACGGTCTTTCTTTTGGTAATGCTATTAAGAAGATAACTACAGACAGCAATAAGCAGAAGTCTAAGGAATAGCCTTAATACGTTGTTTAAATGAATTAACAGAATGATATTTAGCTATATAAGCAGCTGAAAGCTTATTTGCATTAATAAAGAGGGTTGAATTTTTCAACCCTCTTTTTGTTTACAGGCTAGAGTTAAAGTTACTTTAATCTCAAAATCTAGGCAATCTGCTATTTTTGTAACACTAATGTTGCATTTATCTATTGCAAATATGAATAATATCAGTGTGGAAAACTTTTTTATAACTTTAAAAAGTTGCCTTCAGACGCTCGAAACGGTATCGCGAAGACATTTTTTTAACATTCGTATAAAATTGTTTATTTCGTCTATTTTTTTATTGAATATTTATTGTACATTTGATTAATTCAAAAACAAAGAATATGCAAAATCTACATGAACCAGCAATAAAAGAACTAGAAGCAAAGCTAGAAGAGATATTAGCACAGGCAGAAGGATTTAAGTCTTCTATTCAAGCTTTAAAAAACCTGAGTACGAATGGCGCTATTGTTAGCAAAGTTGATAATAACAAAAATATTGTATCAAGCACTGGTATTTTAGCTATAGTTGAACAATCATTAAAAAAACTAAATAAATTTGCCAAAATTCATCAAATCGCAACGACCGCAAATTTGGAAGCTGCTAAGGTAAGAGGGGCTATAACTACCTTATTGAATGACAAGGTAGTTACCAAAGTGCAAGTAACAACAAGTAACGGAGATACATTCTGGGGTTTAAGTGACTGGAAAGATAGCTCTGGTGCTGTAAAGAAAGAACATATATATGATGAATCAGAATTATTGGGTAGAAAGGTTATAATATAAAAAACCCAGCTATTGCTGGGTTTAAATAAGATATTCAGTTTGACGCTGATAAGAAAACAGAAAAACGTTGTAAACGTCATTGCTTATAGTTCCCTTCCAAAAGGAACTATGTTTGACCTGAACGACGCGGTAGAGCTTCAAAACCTACCTCTGTTTTTCTTTATTAATCGTAAACTTATGCAAAGTTTTCTGAATTCACAAGTTTGACGTTATATTTGTTGGTCTTCCTTGTTACGCTATTCCCCTTCAAATCCTTCTGGTTGCTCTTCTTCTTTAACTTTCACTCTTCCCGCTTTTTCTGATTTTAACATTCTCAAATACATCTTCACAAGTGATGGACTTGGACTTGCTTGCCTAACTCTTTCTTTTGCTTCTTCCGTATTTAGTATTTCTACTATCGAAGTATTATATAGTGTTTCATCTAAGTTAGACTTTAACTCTCCGTTGCCGTTCTTACTAAAGTTCAAGTTTAACTTTAGATCGTCAATTGATAGAATAGTATTATCGCCACTACCCTCATAGCTGTAATCAAATATCTTTGATTGTGTTCCAATTGGTGGATTTGTATTGTAAGTTCTAAGTTCTCCTAGTGTTGAATTTAGTGTTTCTCTTGCCTCTACGTGCGTTTCAGATATAAAGTTGAGTTCTATCTCCTGTAGCGATGCTACATATCCTTGAAGTTTACAATTTAGAACGTAGAACTTTTTGCCTTTCCATGGATTTTGAGAGCAAGAAATCAATAATAGACAGATTAAGGCTAAGTAGTTTAGTTTTTTCATTTGATTCGATTTGTGTCAGATAAAAGAAGCCCGAACAAAGTTCTACTCGTATCTAAGGTGGTCGAATACCTGTACTACAAAGCAGTTCAATGCCCAGGCTTTACCTGAGCACTTAACTAAACCTTCCTTGTAGTACCTTAAATTTTCGACCTTTTAGATACAGGGATGTTTGCTAAATGCAAAATCTATAATATAACTCTACAGAGTTTTTTTCTTACATAGTTAAAATTGTTTTTTTGTAAAAATAATATATTAATGGGTAGAAGCAATGACAGCTTCCAATAATTTTGGATTAAAGTAACTTTGACACAATAATAAAGCCCCTCTATTGTCTTAAAGGGGCAGTCAGTATTTTTTCATAAAATTTACCAAATTCTAATAAGAGACTTATTTCTTCTTTTTATCTGGTGCTTGAGTTAGCAATGCAGCCGCTAAAGACTTCGTTAGATTGGAAGAATTTGGATTTGAAAGAGCTTTTGACGCAACTGTTGCCATCTTTTTTGATGTTTGTTCATTTTTAGCCATGGCTATAAGTATTTGTACGATAAACATTTACCGCATATCAAATATATAAAATACTAAATAAACAAGCAATATCGTACTAATATTTTTAGCCACAAGTTATCCACATTCTCGATACTTTGTAGCCGTAAATAGTCATATAAAAACCATAATTACTCTTTTTAGGAATGTAGTTCTATCTTTTAAGTAAAAAAAAATGTTGATAAGTTTTAAAGGAGGATGTTTACAAAACGAAAGGGCTGCGAGAGCCCTTTATTGATTAGTTTGAAGATTTATTCTTCGTTGAATATTTAACTACCCATATTGTAATAAAAGGGATAGAGATTGTTGAAAGTCTTTCTAGGACAACCAAAACTTCATGAAAATATTTCACGTTAAAAAATTAATCGATTAAGCGAGTGAAGTACTAATTCACTCGCTTTACAAAGATAACAAATGGAGACGATACTAAAAAAGCGGCTTTAAATCGAATAAACACAGACAATATTACTTAGGTTAGTTTAATATATTGTCGCCTAAAAAATTATTGTAGTCCGCCGTAACGAAGGTATGATTGGTCGCGTTCCCCACTTTCGGTTAGCCGCAGGTTTTCCTTATCCAGCGCAATCTGTGTGCGGAAGCCCACTTTTACTGGCAGACTGATTGTACCGTATCTTCTGGGTTTGCCGGGGTCTGCGGTGGTGAAATAAAATTTGAAAGTCGCATTTTCAACATTTGGTGTACCATTGGTATATTCTTTTAGCCCTATCATTAATGCCTCTGTCGTTCCCTTTCTGCCATTCCCGATGTTTGTGACATTTTTAGTTTCACCCACATTATTCGATGTACAGATGCCGCGGTACATAATGATGCTTTCGCCGAGATTATTTAAAAATGCGCATTTGCCGAAGCAGTTAAAAAAGGTGCTGTTGAGTTTGCTATAAGCTTCGTTATCGGGAAGGGTTACAAAAGTCTCTTCAGGTCCAAATCCGGAAACGATAGCGCTGGCGCTTGGCTGCACGGCTGTCAACGCGCTTTCTGCGGGCGGTTCCTGACGCGGAGCGGAAGCCACCGCCGCAATGTATTTTCCTGGAAGGGTTGCAGCAAGCGGAATGATGTCAGGGTTGGCGCTTTGCATTTCCGGATGCTGGAGTTTTGAAGTTTCCAGCGGAACAATATTATACAGGTAGTCATAGAGTTCACGAAGGGTAATAATACCGTTGGCATCGCCTTTAGTATATTTGCTTTTTTTGTCCGCTTCACCCTCTAAACCCTTAATCATAAAATAGGTGAAAGCACCATGCCCATTGCCCCATTTCTGGTGTTCATAAGACTGCTCGGCAGCTGTACTGGCCGCGAGAATTGAGTAAGACGGTTCCCTAACCGCTCCCTGGCTGGCCTGAAGCTTGTTTATAAGGTCGTTGGAGACATCTTTCATGCCTGTGGAAATTCCAGAACCGCCTGAGTGGCAGGCATCAGAGAAAAGCAGTTTTATCTTTGCTGCACTGGACTGCTGCTGCTGGATGATTTCTTCCTTTTTTAGTCCCGTTCCCCAAGGATTTTCAGGGTTGAAATCATACATGGCATAATACAGGGAAGTTTTGATTTTGGCATCCGGTACTCCGTGGGTGGAAATGTAAAATATTAGCACATCTTCAGGACCAGCAAGATCTGAAAAGCGTCGAAGCTGGCCTAGAACCTCGCTCCTGGTAACCTGTTCGTTGGAAAGAACTTTGATATTTTCCTCTGGTACTGCACCTCCCTTTGGTGAGCGCAAAAAATTGTAATATGCATTAGCGTCTGCATCTGCATATTTAAGTGCCGTAATACCTTTTTTTTCAAATCTGGATACACCGACTATCACAGCAAAGGTTTGCGGCTGGCTATCTTTTTTGGATGTGAAACCCATTCCTGAAAGGACGGTTAAACTAAGCAGGTAAAGTTTAAATTTTTTCATGAGCGATTTTTTAAACGGCTTTGCGCTTGTTGAGGTAATTAATGGTCAGGTATTTTAAAAAGTAGCTAAAGGGGACGATAATGTATAAAAGGGTAATGAAATTGGTCAGCCTGTGAAAAATAATATTGATAAAAAGTGAAATCCCCAGGAGCAAAACAAAATAAAGTTCATCGAGGATAAAGCCGAATATGGAACTGATAAAATCCAATCGGTTAGCTAGATGGGGATTTTTGTTCCCAGGATGAGCATTCATTTTGTCCACATTGCGCCAGAACAGATAAATAAAAATTCCAGTATATAGCGCCCATTGTATTATGATGAAGCACAGCAGGGTGAAAATGGAGAAAAGATGATGTCCTTTCATTAAAAAGACGAGCTCATTGACCATAATTAACAAGCCATGCAAACTTCCGTAGGCGGTCTGGTGGACGTCAATCTGGGGATCGGAAAAGCTACCTATAAAAATAACCTTTGGTTTTCCTTTAACTTTTTTAAGCGCCTGAAGAAGCGACAGCTGCTCTTCCCACAGGGTGAGATTACCAAGATCATACAGGTGATCGTTTTTCTGCAACTGTAAATCATGCCCTTCTCCAGAAGTCGCCATGTTTTCCCCGGAAGTAAAAGCTACAGGCCAGATTGCTTTTTCCGAAGTCACTTGAAATTCAGGAATGTAATTATTAAAGGCAATGCCTTTTTTTTCATTTATAATAAAGCCGCTTTCGGGCTGGTTTTCTCTGTGCAGTTTCAGATAAATGTTATAAGCAAAGCTCGTCCTGCCTTCCTGACTTATAAGATCACTTGAAAAATAGAACGGTCCGTTACCTGCCTTACCAACCTCTGCGAGCATTGATGCATCCAAACGGTCATAGAAATTCTTATTGGCAGCGATCAGTGGCGAATTATAGGCGAGCACAAGTTTATCATTAAGGCCAAGCTGGTGAAAAATACTGCTCAGGTGCGCATCGTTGAGGCTGTCTTTTTGGGCAAACAAAAGGTCGCAGGCCACGATATCAAAATCCTGCTGATGCGCATTGAGGAAACGAAAAACCTCGTTCAGCATCGCCCTGTCGGCAACGGCTGAGCTTCGTGGTGGCGCATATCCATTGTCCTTTAGAAGGCTTAAATTTCT
>Ga0247815_10003916_pt1 | contig 10567 bp, 7 predicted proteins | sample UWRJL194509B1_FD_181014 | JGI IMG/M metagenome (GOLD analysis project Ga0247815, IMG submission 181014) | Plant litter microbial communities from Arlington Agricultural Research Station in Wisconsin, United States - UWRJ-L194-509B-1 | ecosystem: Environmental > Terrestrial > Plant litter >... | reverse complement strand
GAGTACCAGACTCGGCTTGGTGACCTTGGCCGGGACTGGGAGGTCACTCGGCGGCAACAGGTCTCAGAATATGAGGCGCTGAGGGCCAACAGGAAGTCTAGGCAGGAAGTGGTTTTGGCCGCCTTTGAGGCTGCTGAGTTTAGCCTGCTGAAAGAGCGCCACCAGGTGAACGAGTGGTGGAAGAGTCTCTGCAACGAGGAGACTGCTCGTCGGCAGCATATCGACGAGAACGAGCGGCAGGCGCTTGACGAGCTTGATCGTTCCCAGGCAACTACGCCTTTTGGGATCGGTGAGCCTGACGGCACGACTTCCGCAGCCAAGCTCAAATCGTCTATCACTTTGCTCGAGTTTGAAAGCGACATGACGTCTGGGTATAAACCCTACACACCCGCCACCGCCAGCTCACGCGTATTAATACGGGCCGACCAACTTTCCGAGGAGCACATCTCCGAGTTTAAGGAGGCCTTCTCTCTCTTCGACAAGGAGGGCGATGGCACCATCTCGACTAAGGATCTCGGCACCGTCATGTGCTCGCTGGGTCGGAACCCGACCGAGGCAGAGCTTCAGGATATGATTGAGGAATTCTATGATGGCAGTGGCACGATCGACTTCCCGGAATTCTTAACCATAATGACCAGGAAGATAGGGGACGCAGATAGCGAAGAGGAGATCAAGGAGGCATTCAAGGTGTTCGACAAGGACGGCAATGGTTTCATCTCTTCTGCTGAGCTCCGGCACGTCATGGTCCACCTCGGTGGGAAGCTCGCCGACACTAAGGTTGAAGAAATGATCCGCGAAGCGGACGGGTATGGAGACGGTCAGATCAACTATGAAGAGTACATCAAGATGATGCTCTCAAAGTGAACGCTAGAGATTGCTCTCGTTTGCGCTACTAGGTCCCCATCCTGATTTTATGATACTCCTGTATGCACTCAAAAAGAGAAGAGAAAGAAAGAAAAAGAAAAAAGGAGCAGATCACCGAGCTTCTCGTCGAGAAAACAGCTATTTGCGATAATCGTTGCACTGCCTAGGGTGACTACAGCTGCGCTTGTGTTGAAAATTTAGGCACGTTCTTAACCCAGAAGAATGAGCATCGTCCCCAATACGTGAATTTCTTGTTATTATCTCTCAGGAAACTACGAACCAGTCGGGTGAGCTTGCTATTTGGTACGCGAACATTGCCCGTGTCCTGAATCAGAATCACAACGCACGTACGACTGCCGACGTGCAGGCGAGCCCAAATAGACTAATCGGGATATCCCGCCAGGCAATTGGCCACGTATCACATGCGGAATCTGACCTGCATCCGTCTTGCCGCACATTTGCCCATCTACGATGTCGCGACACACCGCTACCACCAGGCTCAACCGCGAGCACATCCACGCTGAGGCCTATCGCGCGCGCGCAGCACATGACTCGCGGTACGACATCAGCGTACTCGCGCTCGAGCTCCTACGGGACCGACATCGTACCCGTCACTTCACGAGCGACAAAGCTAAGCAGAAAGCGATGCTGTCTATCGATGAGAGACACTCGGAAAATGCTGCCAGATTAGCCTTCAAGCATGAGAAGGAGGCCACCGAGCTCGAGGATGCCAGGTTTGCGCTCTTTGAAGAGTTCGACACGAAGCGCGAGGCGTGGGCGACAACGACAAAACGACTGCTGCAGGAGCAAGACTCAAAATATGCAGAGGCCTTCGAAACATTGATGGCACAAAATGTGGAAGAAGATCGCACAACACAGTGGTGGCTCTCGCAAGAGCAGGAGCGAGACCGTAGACACAGCGAGCGTTTCGCCAATCTCGATGTGGCCTGGAAGCTACGTCAAGCCGAGCTGAGAAAGCAGCTGCGCCGGGATCGATTCAAGATTGAAGACGAATACCCTGTCCGACTCGTCGAGCTGCGCCGAAGCGAGGAGGTCATCAGCTTGCGTCAGGCCGAAGAGCTCCAGGCACTGGCCCGCGAGCGAGAATCTGCGCATATCGATGTTCTAGCAGCCTTCGACGTGTTCAAAGCCGAGCTGCAGGATGAGCGCCGGCGGGTCGAAGAGTGGTGGAGTCATCTCAACAAGGATGCCGCTGCGTGTCGCCGGCAGATCGACAGAGACGAGCAGTGTGCGCTCGACGAAATCGGTCTCCTCGAGTCAGCTGAGGTGAATGAGGAGAAGAAACTATCTGTGGCCGTCAATACACAGTGTTCTGTCACATCTGACAGACCTGCACCTGGTTCGCCACAACGTGCCACCGCAACTGGGTCGGTTCAGGCCGTCGCCGCCACCACTGCGGTGGAAGATGTAGCCTTCCTCGCTGAAGTCAATAGGGCGCATAGGCGCAAGAAGGATCAAGTAGATATAACCATCGATTGGGATGCTGAAGGTGGACCAGTGACGTATGTACCTCAAGTGGAGGTTGCTGACAGCGAGGCTACTCCCCTTATAGTTGACGATGGAGATCGTGCCAAAGCCATAATCGACAATCATACCAGCGGAGCTGAACCTTTACTTGTACCTCCGACGTTGCTCACTAACGAGGAACGCTTCTCATTCATCAGCGATAGTCTGAGCGCCACGAGTATCACCACTCAAGCGCTGGCCGAGGTTGAAGGCTGTCAGCCCACTGAGAACAGAATTTCCGATCTGTTCGTTCAATCCCAGCGGAGTAGCTTGCACGATAGCGTCAGTTGCGAGTCGGACTGTACGTTCGAGATTTAGCGTTTGTAACCTACAAGCTCGTCTTGCGGAGAAACTCAACTGGGCTGTTATAGACTCTGTCGTGCCGTGCAATCGGAGACGGGAGACTAATCCTACTGCAGTGTGACTTCGAAAAGGAAAGATGAAAAGTAGAGGAGCACACGCTAAGCTCGAGGGTAATAAATTCCGGTGAATTTCAGAGTCAATTCTATGAGGCCAAAGAGGTGTGAGCTGACCCACTGACTAAGCCAGCGACATTTGCGTACTCATAAGGTGTAGTCGTGGAGTGTACCAATACTTGCTGCAATTACGAGCGTCGAGTGTCATTCGTTCGGCGATGTCGAAACCATACGGAACCGCAGCGTGCACGGCGCTGCTGCTGCGATGACATGCCCGGGGCCGCCCTCATTCGAGACTGTGTAAGTGCCGGAGTGCATCATTTAGGGGAATAGGAGGAGAAAGGAAGATCTGTAGCTTGCGCCGAATTCGCCGTGGTTACCAGCGATCCGTACCTCGGCACCGGATTGTGCATGTCGGCTGAAATTTTGGCGAGAGAAAAATAAACGAAAGTTCAGTGTTCATTATAATAGAGCGTCGATCTGGCGTCTTCGTCTTTATCTGCAACAGCGGAGGGGAGGCCGCTGCGAAATGAGTGTCGGGTAATCCCGTGCTACATCGGTGGAAACGCGAACTGCATCCGGTCACCCCTCCTTTCCGAATCCGTCATGTCGCAAGCCGCCGCCGCCACGTTTGACCGTAAACACATCCGCGCCAAGGCGCATCTCGCACGGGTTGCTGTGAGCTCGCGACAGGATATCAGTCAGGTCGCCCTCGGGCTTCTGCAACAGCGACAGCGCGAGCAACACCTCGCCAATGTCCAAATCAAGCAGCGAGCGGCCGCGGCGATTGAGCAGAAGTACGCAGCCGATACTACTACTTTGAATTCCAAGTACAACAAGGAGACCGCCGAGTGGGAAGACGCCAGGTTTGCCTTGTACGAGAATTTCGACAAGAAGCGGGACGCGTGGGCGGCAGCTGTGAACAGGCTACTAAAGGAGGAGAGCGCCAAGCACGCGCAGCTTATCCAAGCCTGGCCCGAGCATATTACCCAGCTCGAAGCAGACTAGAAACGGCTTCAACCACAACTGAGGAAGCAACAGCGTCCAGCCCGAGTCAAGATCGAAGTCGAATACTCAACCCGACTCGATGAGCTGCTCAAAGACGAGAGGACCATCAAACAACGCCACGCCAAAAAGCTCGAAGCCCTGACCAACGAGCGCAATATCGCGCTTGCTGCCGCACTATCAACCTTCGACGCGGCGGAAGCCGAGCTGCAGGATGAGCGCCGTAGAGTGGACGAATGGCGGAGCCACCTCGACAAGGATGATGCTGAATGCCTTCTGGAGATCCACGAAGACGAGCAGAATGCACTCCAGGAAGTCGATCTCATGGAGGCCAAGGCAGAGAAGGTCGCTGCGGACCTTGAAGTCCAGAGTACGTCACTCGCAGTCGCGGTTGCCGTCTCAGCCACCAAGATGGAAACTATGCCAGAGTTGCCAGAGAATACCATGCAGGTGAATACATCTGTTGAAGGGGACGTTGGAAACAGTGACGCGGCCGTCCCCAACGTACCTCAAGCAGAGGCTGTAGTCAAATTGGCTCAGGTCGCCCATACCGCGACGTCTCTTCATACCGTTGGAGACGACCATACCAGCGCTTTGGCAACCGTGCCCGATATAATTCAAGCTAGTGTTCTAGTCGAACAGGCTCAGAATGCCGATAACATGGTTTCTCTTACTACCGCTGGAGACCACACCAGCGCATTGGACACCTCAGGCGACGATTCTGGACCTCCTGTAGAACCTCCAGCGTCCACCACCAACGAGCCGAGCTCCTCCATAATCAACAGCGGGGGCACGACTCTACCTTCTCCAGTGCCTACTAAGGTCGAAGCCTGCCCCACTACCGAAGACCAGCGTTCTATTCATTCGTACACCCATTTCGTTCATGCCGACGTCGACTCAACTCGCGTCGGTCGCAAACGCAGCGGTTCGTCCAATAGCGGCAGTTCCGAGTCTGACTTGGACTTTGTCAAGATCTAGCCTCGTTCTGTCTGTACCACTACCAGCATTTTGAACGAAATTTGGAGATCGAGCAGCTTCTAGCAGATGAAAGCCTCGAGCTCGCTGATTATTATGCCGTCCCGTCCTGGATGAATGTAATACAATTCATCAAGCGCTCGACTCACAAGGAAATCGAAGCTGCCCACCCCCGTGGTTCATGCCCGTGATCGCTCAAATGGTACACTTCCTGACCACTAGTGAAAATGTCTTTTTCTCATCCAGCAGATCATGCAGTAGCCAACTGTGCGGCCAAAGTCTTGCCAGAATGGCTGGGAGGAGCACATGCAGGCCCAGCTGCAGGGCACAGGCACGGAAGTCCATTACATCCGTCCTGCCGCACCTTGTCCGCTTGCAATGTCGCAACACGCCTCTACCACGTTTAACTGTGAAAAATCTTCGCTAAGGCGCATCTGGCGCGTACAGCGCAGAACTCGCGGTATGATATCAGCAAACTGGCGCTCGAACTTCTGCGACAGCGACATGACAAACTGCATATTTCGAACGAAAAGACCAAGAAGCGATCAATGGAGTCGGCTGAAAAAAAGCATCAAGCCGACGCTGCCGCGCTGGCTTCTAAGCATGAAAAAGAGACCGCGGAGCTCGAGGACACCAGGTTTGCGTTGTTTGAGGAGTTCGACGCCAAGCGGGAGGCATGGGCGGCAACGAAGAAGGGACTATTTGAAGAGGAAGGCTCAAAACATGCGGAATCTGTCGAGAAATTGGTGGCACAAAAGTCGGCCGAAGACCGCGCCGTACTATGGCACTGGCCACCGCAGGAGGAGCGAAACCGCAGACACACCGAACGACTCGGCAGCCTCGAAGTAGACTACAAGCTGCGTCAGATGGAGCTGACCAAGCAGCAGCGCCCTTCTCGGGTCAAGATTGAAGAACAGTATCAGATTCGGTTCGTTGAGATGCAGCGAAGCCGGGCACAGATTCAACAATGTCAGCTCAGAGAGGTCGAGATGCTGGTTGAAGAGCATAAATCCACAATTGCCGCTATTCTGGCAGCTTTCGAGGCGGTGGAGATCGAAGTGCAAGAAGAGAGTCGTCGTGTGGATGATTGGTGGTTTCACCTCGACACGGAGGCCGCCGCACATATCGTGCAGATCGACGAGGAGGAGCGGTCTACGCTCCATGATGTGGTCCGCCTGAAGACTGCTGTGTCGGCGGACGAAGACGCGGAGAATATAGCTGCCTCGTTTGATGTGCAGAGCATAGCACCGGCGGCGGTGGCCAACTTCCCGGCCGTCGATATCGAAACTATGCCAAAGGGGACCGACACTACGGCCCCGAGCGATATATCTGCTAATACGGGTGACGGAAATAGTGGCGAATTCAAACCCAATGCATCTCAGGCTGTTTTCGATGTCCCTGTCACTGAACTGCCAGTGGGGCAAGTCGCCGATACCGCGACGGCTCTTCCTATCATCGGAGTAGGAAACCATGCTAGCGCCTTGACTACCAATAGCGATGACTCAGGGATCCCAGTCATGCCGCCAGCGTGCACTACTGAAAAGCCAAACTCCTCCCTAATTAACGACAACCGCACAACTTTACCGTCCCCAATTCCCGCCGAGGTCGACGGCCGTCCGTCCTCCACGAACCAGATTCTCAGCAATCCGGACAGTCATCTCGCTCACGTCGAGGTCGATCCAACTCGCACTGGTCGAAAGCGCAGCAGTTCAGCTGAGAGCTTCAGTTCTGGGTCAGACTTTGTAGAGATATAGCTTTCCGTCTGTACCACTACCATCAAGAAAGCGTCATCGTCGTGTACAAAGTCATCCCTGCGCTCGCATCCAATACAATACACCAAAAGAATCGATCGGGGTGCGTCTGGAAGGGGTGTCGGGCGTCAGGGTGGATGTGCCCGCGAAGTGAGATTTGACCTCACTTGATTAGGCGGGCGTGAAATGGCAAGGGCCGAGTCTTGTGTCTTTGAACCGCCCACCATGTCGATCGCGAACTACAAAGCCCAGATTCATGATCTAAAGCAGCAGGTTGACAAGGTGTGCGCGTAGCAAAGCTTACAGGACGCAAGCACTGACTGGGCGCATCAAAGAACTACAGGTTAAGGAGAGATGCTGAGCAAACCAGTGGAAGGCTTATGCAGGACGTGCGGTGGCTTGAGGAGCGAAATAAACTGCTCGAGCAGGAGAACAAGATGAAGGATATGGCAGTGAGCATTCGCGGTGGCAGAGCCCTGCGCCTTCAAAGGTCGATGTTCTTGCTGATTTGTGATCGCTACAGTTGCACGAGTTGCAAAATAACCCGGTTGCCCCTTGCCGGTCTGCGGTGTCGCTGGACGCCACTGCTGCCGTAAACCGCAAATACGTCTGCGCTGCGGCGCAGGCCTCGCGTGCTGCAGAGCGCTTGAGGCATGAAATCAGCAAGCGTGCTCACGACGCTCTGCAGTAGGGTCATAAGGCGCGAGAGCTCGCGAATCTCGAAACCAAGCAGCAGGCCCTGGCGTCTGCAGAAGGCAAGTTTGACAGCGAGGCCTCCGACATTGCATTAAAGCAGGAGAAAGAGACATCCGAGATCGATACTGCCAAATTTGCGCTGTTCCAAGAGTTTGATGCGAAGCGCGAGGCGTGGGCGGTTGCGCAAAAAGCGGACGTCGAGAAGCTGTTAATCGAGGAAGGCACGAAGCACGCCGAGCTCATCGAGTCTTTGGAGACTAAGATGCTTTGCGATGAAGAGGAGGCACAGAGAATGCTGGAGGAAAACATTCAGATGTTGGAGAGGTCCAGCCAGAGCTCGTGCCGGTAAGGTACCGGTGGTTGAAGTGCCGCTGTAGCTGTGATATGCTGACCAATATCCCACCCATGCAGGTGGAACGATCAACTACAGTGTTACCAACGCACCATTGACCCGAGTATCACCCAAGCCCAAGAAAGCGCTACAGCCAACCGACACGAGCGCCAGCGTGTTCACGACGAAGTTCTGGCCGGCTACAAGGCGGACTGGACCACGCGTCAAATTGAGTTACAGCAGCAGATATCTCTCGGAAAGCCACAACTCAAGGCCCGGGTCAAACTTGAAGAAGAGTATCAGGTTCGGCTCAGCAAACTGCTCACCGATTGGGATGCCGTTCAGCAGCGCCAGTCTGACGAGCTCAAAACACTAGCGGGCAAGCGAATCGCTGCCGTTACTGATATCGAGGCGACATATGAGGCTGCGGAGGCCAAGTTGAATGGTGATCGCCGCTCCGTGGATGAGTGGTGGATGCATTTGTCCAACGAAGGCGCTGCTTGTCGACAACAGATCGACGAGGACGAGCAAGCTGCTTTCGACGAGATCGGCCGTCTGGAGTCTGCAGCCGCCGTAATCGAATCGGAGAGGTTAGCTGCGCAACCTATCGCACTAGCAAGACCAGGATTCTTCCCTGTGACAGAACAGACTTCAGTCTCCGATGTCGCGATTGTTCTTTCTACCGTTGAAAGAGACCGCTTCTGCGATACAGCGGCAAACATCGATGGGTCCGGACCTTCAGACGTCGCTTCAGCGTCCACGACTAACGAGCCAAGCTCCTATCTGACCAACCACAACTCTACGTATCCTGCGTCTGCCGAGGTCAGAGGTTGCACATCCTCTGAGGACCAGTCTGCCATTGATCCGGGTAATACTTTCGAGGGCGATCCACCTCGCACCTCCTGCAAGCGTAGCGGCTCGCCCGACACTGCTGGTTCTGAGTTGGAATTCGTAAAGATTTAGCTTTGTCTGTGCATAAATCTTTCCACGATCTCACTCAATGTACTACAACTCGGTGTCGTATCACTGCTTCTGTGCTCTCCATACCTCGCTTGGAACACAAGCTGTCATGTCTCCAGGTCAGAGTTGTGAGACGGAGACCGACCTAAGAAGAGGGACTCAGTGTCTGTAACAGAACGACTGGGATTGCAAGTACCTAAGAAGAGGAACTGGAGAGCCGAGAAGTGAGCATGAGAAACATACAAGAGGAGCGGAGCGAGTCTCACCTCAGTGTCTGTGACAGAACGACTGAGGGAGCTCGTCTCCAAGACATGCGGTATATATACAAGAGCGTGAAGCGGGAGGCTAAACAGCGTGGTCCGTGTGGTCGAGACTAGGTAACAACGAGTCGAGGAACAAAGGGTGCTGAAGCGCAAGATGTGGCTGAAGCGACACGTCTGGTCGAGCGAACAGCGGTCTCACCGCGCATTGACCATTAGGTCGTGACAAGAGTAGCTGAATTATGCCAACAGATCATCATTATAGCAGCTATGCGCGTCTGAGACTCCTCTGGTACGGTACAAACTTGTCAGCACCTCGGCACTGAGCAGGGCTGTGCATGTCGGTTGAAATATTGGCGGGACAAAAATTAACGAAAGTTGAGCGCTCGTTGTAGTCGAGAGTCGACCTTATGTCTTCTCTATCTGCATCTGCCTTGTATTTCCGCTGCGAGATGAGTCTCGGGTGATCCCGCCCTACATCGGTGGAACGCGAGATGCATCCGGTTGCCTCTCCGTTCTGAATCCGCCATGTCGCAAGACGCCACCACCACATTTGACCGTGAACACATCCGCGCCAAGGCGCGCCTCGCGCGGGTCGCCATGGGCTCGCGACAAGATATCAGTCAACTCGCCCTTGGGCTTCTGCAACAGCGGCAGCGCGAGCAGCACCTCGTCAATGCCCGAACCAAACTGCGAGCGACCGGTGCGGTCGAGCGGAAGTACGCCGCAGCTACTACCGCGTTGACTTCCAAGTACGGCAAGGAGGCCGCCGAGTGGGAAGACGCTAGGTTTGCCTTGTACGAGAAGTTTGACGAGAAGCGGGACGCATGGGCGGCAGCTGTGAAGAAGCTACTCAAGGAGGAGAGTGCCAAGCATGGAAGCGTTGTCGAATCATTGGTCGCGCATAAGCAGGAACAAGACCGTGTTGTGGTTCGGCCTGATCACAAGATGCGAGACCGTGCTCATGTCGAGCGCCTTGCCAGCCTCGAAGCAGACTGGAAACTACGTCAGGCCGACTTGAGGAAGCAACAACGTACAGCTCGAGTCAAGATCGAAATCGAGTATTCGGCCCGACTTGACGAGCTGCTCAAAGATGAGAAGGACATCAAACAGCGCCGGACCAAAAGTCTCGAGGACTTAGCTAACGAGCGTAAGGTCGCGCTTGCTGCTGTTTTGTCCGCTTTCGACGCGGCGGCAGGACGAGCGGCAGGACGAGCGGCGCAGGGTGGACCATTGGTGGTACCACCTCAACAAGGACAACGCCGCATGCCTTCGGGAGGTCGACCAAGACGAGCAACATGCGCTTCAGGAAGTTGATCTTATGGAGGCAGCTGAGGCAGAGAAGGTAGCTGCAGAACTCAAGGCCCAGAGCATGGCACTGGCAGCGGAGACAGTCAAGGTGGAAGCTATACCAGCGTCCCCGGAGACCACGATGCACGTCAATGTAACTGTTGAAGGGGACGTCGACAACAGTGATACGGATGTGCCCGATGTACCTCGGGCACGCGATGCAGTTGAACAGGCTCAGGCCGCCGACACCGTGACGTCTCTTGCTACCGTCGAAGAAGGAGAACAGAGCAGCGCTTTGGCTGATGTGCCTGATATACTTCCAGCGGGCACTGTAGTCGAGCCTGTTGATGTCGCCAATACCGCGACGTCTCCCCCTACCGTCGAAGGACCAGACCATACCAGTGCCTTGGTGACCGAAACCGAAGACTCTGGACCTCCGGTCGTACCTTTAGAATCCACTACCAACGAACCAAGCTCCCCGATCACCAACAT
>Ga0247815_10003914_pt1 | contig 10569 bp, 16 predicted proteins | sample UWRJL194509B1_FD_181014 | JGI IMG/M metagenome (GOLD analysis project Ga0247815, IMG submission 181014) | Plant litter microbial communities from Arlington Agricultural Research Station in Wisconsin, United States - UWRJ-L194-509B-1 | ecosystem: Environmental > Terrestrial > Plant litter >... | reverse complement strand
CATCAAATCGGGGTCGTTCCCGCTTTTTTGTATTACATTAAATTAAAAACAAACAAATGAATTACTTCGAAATACACAAAAACAAAAGACCAAAGGCTTTAAGCAAAAAAGGCAAATACAAAGACCCAACAAAATTGCTTATTACTTTATCAACAGCAATGAGTGCTACTCAAATATCTATTATAAAAAGCCAATTGGGATTTGATAAACTAAACAAATCAATTTCTATTGCACAAGTGGCTTTATCTTCATCTATATCAATAATTAAAATAGCAAAAAATCAGAAACAGTTAAGATTTAAAGCTACAGGAAGATATATAAAATAATTAACTATATTTGCTTATGAAAACAATATCATTTCAGCCTACAGCTTTTGACAGATATATAGAGTGTAGTAACCTTTGCATAAATGGTAACATGACTATAGAAAACAGCGGAGGAGCGTATTTAGGAAATTTTATACCTCTTAAAAAAAGAGAAGTAAATGATGAAAATTATTATGTTGTAGTAGGAAGATGGAAACTAAAAAACAACAAAATGAATAACACAATAGAAAGAAGACTAAAACGAGAGCGCAGAATAAAAAAAGGACTTTGGCTATTTCTAGCTATCGTAATACTAGTGTTTGTTTTCTCATGTTCTTCAGATAACGACACCTGCAACTGCAGAAAAGAGGTTTATAACAATAGCATACAATTCCTTTACGATCAACCCGCTGACGAATCAAAATGCACAGGGGATAAAGCTTTAAGAAGCGACGGAAACGGAAACATGTATAGATACCAATGTAAATAAATGGAAACTCCAAATTTAGGAGGAAGACCTCCAATATACGAAAGCACAGAAGAAAACTTTAAAAAGGTTTCGGAGCTTTGCGATTCTTATTTTGAAAGCTTATCAAAAAATCCTTCAGACTTCGATCCTCCACTTGTAACAGGATTGACTTTGCACCTTGGATTTGAAAACAAGTCAACCCTATATGAGTACGCAAAAAAGGACGGGTTTACCAACTCGATAAAAAGAGCTTTGACCAGAATAGAGATGTTTCACGAATTAAGAGCCTCTGCGGGAGATAAATGCACCGGAAATATTTTTGTTCTTAAAAACTTCAATTGGCACGATACAGTTAAGACTGAACACAGCGGAGAGATAAACAATCCTTCGGCTACTACAATATCTTTCAAGAAATTCAAAAAAGAAAATGAGTAATGAGATAGAAATATCTTATAAGTTCGAACCCTTATTCGAATTGCTAAACGACAGCCAATATCCTGAAGTTGATACTATAATATTAACAGGCGGCCGTGCATCTTCAAAATCATTTAATGTAGCCGTTCTTTGTCTTATAGGCGTAGTAGAACAATATTGGAAAGTTCTTTATTCCAGGTTTACTAATACATCTATTAAAGATTCGATCAAAGAAGAAGTGTCTGACAAGATCGAGATACTAGGCTACCAGGGGAAAGTAATTGACAACGAATACCGAATAGAAACAAGCAATGGGAAAGGATTTATTTCATTCAAAGGTATAAAGACAGGTTCTAAAGGACAGACTGCTAATCTAAAATCTTTATCCGGTTTCAACTGCTTTGTTGTTGATGAAGCGGAAGAAATACCAAGCTTTGAAACATTTAAAAAAGTTTTCTATTCAATAAGATCAGTTGAAAAAAGAAACATTTCAATATTGATTTTGAACCCTACTACAAAAGAACATTGGATTTACCAAGAGTTCTTTGAAAAAAAACAAATTGAAGATGGCTTTTGCGGTATTGTTGACAATATCATGTATATACATTCAAGCTATCTAGATGTAAATCCTAAATTTATCCCAGACAATATCATACGGGACTACGAAAGGCTAAAATTAGAAAATGAACAAGAATACAACAATGTAGTTTTGGGAGGTTGGAAAACCGATATTGAAGGAGTTCTTCTGCCTATGTCTGAATTAAGATTCGCTAATATTGACAGCATACCCGAAGAAGATATAGTATTTAAGTTTGCCGTTGGAGATCCTGCTGACAAGGGCGGGGATTCATTCTCTATTCCTTTTATCTATGTAGCAATGAAAGAGGGCGTTTTAGCCTGTTTCGTTAAAGATGTTATACATTCAAAAGATGGTATAGAAGTAACCGTTGAAAGAGCAGTTATGAAGTCTAGGCTAAACTTTATCGAAGAAACATTTTTAGAGGTAAACGGTGTGGGTGTTGCCGCTTACTATCTGCTTAAGAAAGACATTTCAAACCATTCAAAAGTCAAGCCTTTCACATCGACCGCACCTAAAGAAACAAGGATATTAAGCAATTATGAATTCGTAAAGAAGTATTTTGTATTCGATGAAAATTATAAGTCTAATCCGGAATACCATTATTTCATAAAGGATTTGACAGGATATGTTAAGGATGGAGAAAAGGAAAACAAAAATAAAAAAGATGCAATTGATTCGTTATGCAGCGCATCAGCCATATTGAAAGTGAAATATAAATCAGTTCTTTACGGATAATTACAATATTCAAACAACATTAAATTATAAACACGGTAATAAGCGATAGTTTATTCCAAAATTCAAACAATTATAAAATAATAATTATGAAAAAATTATTTACTCAACGTACGTTTGAAAAAGGAGAAGATACAGAAGATGAAATTAAATTGTGGAAAAAATTATGTTTATCAGAGTTTAAGGATATAACTAGTAATAACAGATTAACATTAAATGACTTTGACGTTATACACGGTTGTCAAAATGATGATTTTATTAGAGATAGAACAACATATGTGGCTTATATGTATGTTGAATCAAGTATAATAAAATAAATATCATGAAACATACATTCGCAATACATCCAAGAGAAACAGAATCACAATTTGTAAAAAGAGCTTTAGAAAAAGTAAAAGGATTAAAAATAAAACCTTGGGGATTCCGTAAAAATTATTCAACTATAATTATTGAAACCGAATAAAATAAAAATTTTGTAAAACCTAAATTAAATTTACATATATTTGTTTGGGCATTTTTAGTAGGGCATTTAGAATTGGTTTCTATTTGAATGAAAAATTATAAGTCCGTTCCCCTCGTTTTAAAGGAAAATATGAATTGGTTTCATATTAGTACAAGAGGGCATGTATAATAAAAATACCGACTATATTATAGTCGGTATTTTAGTTTTAAATAATATTTGTTTTTTATAAACTTATTTTACATATATTTGCAGTATATCCTATGTGAAGATGCGTAGAACCTTGAACAGAAATTATAACTTAATCCCTACTTATGGAAACATAGGCAGGGATTTTTTACGTTTAATCTAAATGAATTGGAATCCTTTTGCTAAATCAAAAAAGACGCAAGTAACCGGATTTGCCGAACAGGACAATTCAGGGCAATGGATGCAGTATTTCAATCAGTACGTAAATTCATTAAATGGAGAGATACCGAAGTATGAAAATTCAAAAGCTTACGAATTAGCCTGCACCATAGCTGAAATATTCATTCCTATTGATGCAATTGCAGACCGTGCCGCTTCAATCGAATACAAGATAAGAAACAAAAAAACGAAGGAAGATTACGAGCCACAAGGAAATTTAAAGAGATTGGTTGATAATCCTAATCCATTATCAAGGATGAGCGATATTGTTTACCAGTCGGTATTTAGTGAGCTTTCAGACGGAAACAGCTATATATACACTAAAACGCCTGACAGTATTAAAAACCCGACTATTGACAACATAAGCAATATTTGGGTATTAAAGCCAAACGTAACCAAGCCTGTTCTTTTAAAAGAGATTTCTAATCCTTTCTTGATGAAAGATAAAAAGGATTTTATAAAATATTACAAGACGTTCTTTTTAATAAAGCATGATATTGAGCCAAGATACATTCTGCACAGAACAGTTTTAGGTTTAGATGAAAATGGCTGCGGACTTTCTCCATTGTCAAGAGTAAGCAGAAACATTAATAATATTCTTGCTGTTTATCAGGCGAGATTTAACGTTTATGCCAAGAACGGCAACGGGGGAATATTAAGCAAAGCACCTTCATCAAGCAACGGAACAATTCAAGACGCTTTAGATCCTGCAAGCAGGGACGAAATATTGAACGACCTTAATAACAGAAACGGGATTACAGGAAATAAAAACTTTATTGGAATTTCCGCAATACCGCTTCAGTTTATCAAGACCTTGGGAACTATACAAGAGTTGCAACCGTTTGAAGAAACAGAAGAAAATGCAATCAAGATAGCAGGAGTTTACGGTGTTAATAAAGAATTAATTCCACGAAAAGGAAGCAGTACTTTTACAAATCAGAACGACGCAGAAAAAGGACTTTGGCAGAATGTGGTAAAATCAATATGCGAAGACAAGGCTAAGGATCTTGACAAGGTTTTTTACTTGCCTGAAGAATTAGAGTTTTATCCTGACTTCTCAAAAGTAGAAGCTTTGCAGGAAGATAAGAAAACATCATTGGAATCTGATTCTATTGAGATTGATAACCTGGTAAAATTGACAGAAGCAGGGCAAGACATGAAAAACGCTTTTAATAATTTAAAAGAGAAATACAATGGATAATCTGAAAGATATTAATAAGATGTTGGAGAAAAAAGATTTGCCTGATGGTTTAAAAAAGTCTTTGGAAGAAAAAAAAAGAATCCTTGAAGGAAATAAAACAATTGAAAAATGAAAGTATTTTGCAAAGAGCTAAATAAAGAATTCGATGACAACGAAAGTATGTTTGTCGAGCTTGTAAAATTCGAACCCAATATAGTGGATTTGAAAAAGGCCGCTATAAAAGAATCTGAAGGAGTAACCGCTTTATATTTTTCAAAAGAATCGGGTTCAGAAAAATCTTTAGACTTTGTAAAAGAAGGATATGTATATCCTGTAATAAATACAACTAATTTTTTAGACAGCCACGGGGACGTACACTTCCCGAACATTTGGAACAAATCTCTAAAAGATAAGGCTAGAAAGATATTTTACGTTCTAGAGCATAAATTATCAATTGACAATGTAATAGCTTATCCAAATGATGTTAACGCATTTGTCAAAAACATAGAATGGAGTGATTTAGGTTATAATTTTAAAGGAGAAACTCAGGCTTTAATATACGAAATACCTTTAAACAAAATAAGAATAAGCCAAGTTAAGCAACTGTTTGAAGATAAAACGCCATTCGAAAATTCAGTTAGAATGCGTTATATCAACATGGAATTAGCGATAGATACAAAAAACCCTGATTTAGCTAAAAACAAGGCAATTTGGGATAATTATATTGATCAGATTTCAAATAAGGAATTAGCCAGCCAATCAGGTTATTTTTGGGCAGTCACAGAAGCAAGCATTGAAAAAGAAGGAAGTCTTTGCCTGTTCGGTTCGAATAGTGCAACTCCAGTAATATATCAAGCCGATAAGTCACTTGATACCCAAGAGCCGGGTAAAACCACTCCAGAAACAGAAGTAAAAAACAAAATTACATTTATTTAAAACTAAAAAGATGAACGGAAAAAACATCAGTTTATTGGAAGCTCTAAAAAAATCAGGAGCGACTATCGAGCCGGATCAAGAAAAGTTCTTGAACGCTCTAGACGAAGCTTTAAAAGCACGTCAGGCAGAAACAGACGAATCTTATTCAGCATCATTTAAAGCCGCTTTGGCTGAACAAATGGGCGCAATCGAAAAAGATGAGGAAGGTAAAATTGTGCCGTTTGCGACGCAATTGAAAAACATCGCTGAAACATTAGAGAAATTAGAAAAACAGCAAGTTCAGACACTTACTGAAAAATCTAGATTCCAACTAAAGAAATTCGTAAAAGACAACCACTCTGCTATTGTTAAAGCAATCAAGAATGGCGAAGATTTTGAAGGATTTCAATTTAGCGCAGTAAAGGCTGCCGCAGCTTTCACAACTACAAACGCGGTAAGTAACGGAACGGTTACAATGCCATTAGTAGAAAACTATTTGGTAGAAAACGATATTGCGGTAATCAGACATCCTGAAAACTTCATTTTAGAAGCTATTCCAAACAGACAGGTTGCAAAAGTTCCACAACAGGTTATCAGAACAGAACAAGCGACGGAGGAAGGAGCTGTAGCAGTAGTTGCAGAAGGTGGTACAAAGCCTTTGGTTTCTGATACATTTGTAAGAACTACAACTTTGCGTAAAAAGTATGCTGGACGTATAGAATGGTCTGAAGAGTTTGAAATGGATAACGAAATGTTATTTGCGGAAATCGAAAGAATGTTCGAAGACAAAGTTATAAGAGCTTGGCAGGATGGTTTGATTGCTACAATTCAAACAAACGCAACGGCTTATACAACTTCTGTACTGGATGATACTTTTCCTGTTCCGGACAATGCTTTGGCTGTTATTGCTGCGCAATCTGTGATACAAGGCATGTATTTTATGCCAAATACTGTAATTATGAATCCTAGTGATTTGTTTGCTACATTGTTTACCCAAGATACAGAAGGCAGACCATTATTAAAAACATACATTGCCGACGGAAGAATTAACGGAATGCGCTTGTTTTCTTCTTATAAAATTGCGCAAGGTACTGCATTGGTAGGAGATTCAAATGTTTACCAAGAGTGGCATTCTGACTATATTTTTAGAGTTGGGACGTATAATGATCAGTTTATTAAAAATCAAAAAACAGCCATTGGAGAGGTATTCTCTTTATTGAGAATCGCAAACATAGATAAGCCTTCTTGGATGGTTCTTAATTTGGCTACTGTAAAAGCGGCACTTCAAAAACCAGCAGTTTAATCTTAAAATATAAATTATGCCACAGTTTGAAATAAAACAAGAAGAAAGCGCACAGGTTTCAAAAGCTACCTTCGATAAAAAAGAAGATTATGTTGTAATCGTTCTTAAAAATGATGATCTTAAAAAGAATCATCTAGTTCACAAGATTCACGGAGAAAAATTGGTAGAAAAGAAATTAGCTACAATTGTAAAAGATGTGAAGCTTGATGAAAGAGAAGTTGAAAACACTGTAATCAAAGAGCCTAAAAACAAATAGTAATGATAATTGATACTTCATACTTTCTTAATAAATCGGTATTCATCCCCAATGTGGTTAATCAGCCAAACATTGGGGGGAATAACCCGAATAAAACCGACGTACTCAAACAGGAAATCGACGAGAAAGAGGCGAAGTTATTAATATCAGCTTTAGGATTTGAGCAGTACAAAGAGTTGTCAGAACAGTTTAATACTGATGGTTCTTTGAAAACAGGTGCTTTGCAGAAGTGGAAAGATCTCACGGAAGGTAAAACACTTGAAAATGGCAAGCGTTGGAATGGACTTCGATACAGCTATGGAAGTAAAAAAATAAGCATTATTGCCTATTACGTTTATTTTTATTTCTTAAGCGGGGACTTTTCAACATACACAGCTACAGGAATTCAGGTTGCAAACGCTGAAAACAGCGAAACGCAGACACCTAACCAAAAACAGTCAGAAGCTTGGAATACATTTGTAAAGATGTACAACGGATCTGACTTATGCGGGAGAAACTATAATTTCTTTCAAAATTGGAACGGAATCGGTATGCAATGGAACGGAAGCAACGGGCAGTCTAATGAAGTAAGCCTATACGAGTTTCTTTCTGATTATCCTGAAGACTATGACCTGTCATTCTTTAAAAGAGAAACCGTTATAAACGCCTGGAACTTATGATCATTGTCGAGGAACAGCTAACAAAAGCATTCGGTACGTTGCCAACTTTGGGAGGTTATCCGGAAATAGAAGAACCGCCAACACCTGCAATAGATGCTTTCAGTCCTGTTTACAAATGGGGAAATGAAGCGCATCTAATAAAGCAGATAAAGCTTTTCAATGAGCAGGGAAGTTCTCCTTATCCGTTAATATATCAGCTATCAAATACCGATTCTGATGATGTTAGCAAAAATTACACAACAACTGATTTAGTTCTTATTTTGGCTACAAGAGTGATAGCGACTGACTTGCTTAACGAAAACCGATGGGCAATGAGCTATCAGAATATCCTTTGGCCGTTAGCTAAAAATATTGAAACTTTATTCAAAAAATCCCCAATGTTTGTTTGGGATGGAGAATTTAGGAAGACCACTTACCCAAACTATGGAGGGGAAAATAATAACGAAAGTGACAAAAAAAACTTTACCATAGACATTTGGGATGCTTTGAAATTAGAATTTAAAGGATTAAAAATAACAAATAATTGCTTGGGCAATTTTAAATACTAAAAAAATTATGGCACAAATCAATGCAGTAAATTGCAATAAGGACAATCTCGGATTGGGAATTGTAGAGTGCGAGGCAAGATTGAAAGATTTTAAGTCTTTTATTCTTGTTCCAAAAAGTTGGAGGTTATCAATCGCAGAATTGGAAACACTTACTTACGCTCAAATGGTGGGATTTGTTCAGGATGATACTTGGCAGCCTTTTTTAAATGCTGTTGAATTCGTGAACAATACTCCGGATCCTACAACTAAAGAATACACGGGAGGTGTTATGTCGGTTATCCGTAACGGAAAGCCTCAATACTCATTCGAGTTTGATAACGGAATCGGATTCCATAAAGCGGCATATTCTAAAAATTCATTCAACCAGTACAATGTATTGCTTGTAGATTCAGCAGGGACTTTGGTAGGCGCAACATCAGCGGACGGATTAAGCTTTATAGGCTTGACCGCTTCAATGGTAAACACCCGAACTTACGTACCGCAAGTAGGCGATGAAACGGCTAAAACATTGGTTGAGTTCCAATTGTCAAATGAAGACCAATTCAACAAAAGAATGGCTTTGCTTACGGTTGACCAGACTAATGTCGATATTAATTCTGAATTGATGGGAGTTATTGGCGTAAACATCACAGGGACTGCTTCTGTTGCAAACGGTTTTGTTGTAGATGTTACAGCTGTTAACAACACTATTTTTGGAATTGAAGCTTTAGACGAAACTAATTTCAGAATTAGAAACACAGTAACGAATGCCGTTTTGGCTATTGATACGGTTGTAGCAGGAGCAAATCCAGGGAATTACACAATTGATACAACAACCGCACCGACATTAGCTGCAACTTATGTGGTTGAAACGTTTGATTCAACTGCTACGCCGCCTGTAAATGTTGCATTGGTAGGAACGAATCAGCTTTACAAAGGAGTTTCTGCACCACTGATAGCGGGAGCTTAAATCAAAACAAAAAATTATAAACCTAAAAGGGTGGGTTAATCGCCTGCCCTTTTTTATTACAACACAATATGAATAAAGTAATAGTGATACCAAACTTGGAAAGTATTAAGACTTTTAGCGGTTTTCAGCATAATCAATATCAAAATGAAATTATATCTTTCACTTCTTTAGATGATGTTGCTAGAAGATTTGAAATTGAATTCAAAAAGCCATTAAACAATATAGGATTAATTATTACTTATAATGGTTTAGATTGTGAAATATTACAAATAAAATAAATACTATGAAATTCGACAACGTATCATTCAGCAAAGAGGGATTTGAAAAATTCAAGACCTTGACCAAAGAAAAACAGATTGAAAAATTAGCAAACCTGCTAAATCCTAAAGACGAGGAAAGAGCAAAAGTTTTACTTAAAAAAGTGCCTTATGACAGCTCAACAAATGATAAACAAGCTTCAGAGGATAACGGAACAGGAGTTACAGCAAAAAATGGAAATCCTGATAACATCGGATCCGATTCTAAAGCAGGAAAAAATACAGGAACTAAAAAGGGGCGATAGACCTAATGGATCAGAAATAGGTACTTATAGAAGCAATTCTTATTCTCTATTTAAGTCTAGCTTAAATCCTTTGGCGGGAGGTTATGTAGATTTAATATTGACAGGTGCCTTTTCAAAAAATATATTTATTGAAAAAAGAAGCAAGCGTTATTTTTTCGATAGTACAGACAGCAAGTCAGATGATTTATTTAATAAGTACGGTCAAGATTTGAGAGGTTTGAGTATTATAACTTTTGAACGTGCGCAAAAAGAACGTTATGCGCCTGAATTGGTAAAATTAATAAAACAAAAAATAGGTCAATGAGTGAATTTATTTGGGACAGCGCAGAAATACCCGCAAAGCTTTACTTCAAAATTATTGAAACTAATGACTTATCACTATTAGGCGGGGAATCTGACGAGCAAAGAGAAAAGGCGTGGTCAAAAATTGTCGATGAAGATTTTGAGATTTCAGAAAATTCTAAAATAAAGCAGTATTTGGATAGGCAATGCAAGACTGAACACTTAAAACTTCAAATGCAAGCGATAAAAGATAATATGCAGTTATTGCTTTACACGCCAACTTCAGAAAGTCAAAAAGAAGAACTAGCGACTATTTTAAAAGAATTGGGCGTAAAAATTGACATTAAAAAAGACATTGTAGAAGAATGCCATAGAGTTCTTAAATCTGATTTAGGAATTATGAAAAACAAATTAAATATGCTTATTGCTTCAGAACCTAAAAAGCAGGAAAGCATAAAAAGAACATTTGAATCAGACTTGGTAGCTGTTGAAAATATTCTTATGAGACCATTGCCTGACAATGTTTCTTTAATTTATTTCCGTGAAG
>Ga0247815_10003912_pt1 | contig 10575 bp, 7 predicted proteins | sample UWRJL194509B1_FD_181014 | JGI IMG/M metagenome (GOLD analysis project Ga0247815, IMG submission 181014) | Plant litter microbial communities from Arlington Agricultural Research Station in Wisconsin, United States - UWRJ-L194-509B-1 | ecosystem: Environmental > Terrestrial > Plant litter >... | reverse complement strand
GCGGCATCGGGAACGGCACGTCGAAGGTGCCCACGATCGTTCCCGGACGACCGGACATCACGATGACCTTGGTCGACAGGTAGACCGCCTCCGAGACGGAATGGGTGATGAACAGTCCGGCGAACTGCTTCTCCACGAACAGGCGCAGTAGCTCGTCGTTCAGCCGCTCGCGGGTGATCTCGTCGAGCGCACCGAAGGGCTCGTCGAAGAGGAACAGCTCGGGCTCGAGGGTGAGGGAGCGGGCGAGGGAGGCCCGCATCCGCATTCCGCCCGAGAGCTGCTTCGGCAGGTTCTTCTCGAAGCCGGAGAGGCCCACCAGGTCGATGGCCTCCTTCGCCTTCTCCTGTCGGGCGGCCTTCTTGTCGCCGTTCAGCTCGGCGAGCAGCTCGACGTTGTCTTGCACCGTGCGCCAGGGCAGCAGCGTCGCGTCTTGGAACACGTACCCGATGCGGGTCGTGTCGACCTCGGCCGTTCCTTCGGAGGCGACCTCGAGTCCGGAGGCGATGCGCAGCAGGGTCGACTTGCCGCAGCCCGAAGGGCCGACGACGGTAACGAACTCGCCGCGGTTCACGGTGAGGTCGACGTGCTGCAGGGCGACGGTGCCGTTCGGAAACTGCATGGCGACGTCGGAGAAGTCGAGCAGGGTGCCCGTCTTGGTGGTGGTGGGTGCTGGTGCTGTCGTGGACACGGGCAGCATCACCTCGCTTCTGTTGTGGTGGGGGTGCGGAGTGGCGCGATGTCGTAGCTGACGGTGCTCTGCGCGACGAGGTCGCCGGCGTGGATCACGAACCGGTCGGCGGAAGCGTTGGCCACGACGTCCGAGAGGTTGGTGCCGCGCACGGCGAGCAGTTCCGCGGCGGCGCCGACCTCGACGCCGGCGACCGGCAGGTTCATCACGTCGCGCGCGCCCGTGCTGACCGCGGCGTAGGCCTCGTCGAGAGTGAGGTGCCCGGCGGTGACGAGCAGGGATGCCGTCTCCAGCGCGTCGCTGCGGCCCACCGGGTTGAAGGGATCGCGCACGTTGTCGGCGCCGGCACCCAGCCGAACCCCGGCATCCAGCAGCGCCCGCAGAGCGGTGAGGCCGCGCGGGGTGGCGACCGGATGCTGCCATCCCTGCAGGTAGAGGTTGGTGATCGGCAGCGAGATGATGCCGATGTCGCTGGCGAGCACCTCGTCGATCACCTCGCCGAGTTCGGTGGGCTCCAGGGTGCCGAGTCGCACGCAGTGACCGGCAGAGACGGGAACGTCCCAGTCACGCACGGTGCGGGCGAGCTCTCCGAGGGTCGGGTCTCCGCCGAGGCCCTCGTCGGTGTGCATGTCGACGCCGACCCCGCGACGCTCGGCGATAGCGAGCAGCCGGCGCAGATCATCGAGCGGAGCGGGCGCGAGGTGCGGTGCGCCGCCGACCAGGTCGATGCCGAGGTCGAGGGCGGCCTCGACGGTGGAGTCGGGGAGATCGGATGCCGCCAGCGCCACCAGCTCGATGTGCATCAGGTCGCGCAGCTCCTCGCGCACCCGGACCAGAGCCATGACCCCGCGCAACGGTTCGTCACCGACGAGCAGATCGACATGGCTGCGGATGGCGGTGGTTCCGTTGGCGAGCAACCGCAGGGCCGCCGCGCGAGCCCGGTCGGCGATGCTCTCCTCGGTCATGACCGACGAGTAGGCCCGCCAGGAGTCGATCGCCCGCACCAGGTCGCCCATCGGCGGGTCGATCAGGTCCCACGACATCGCCTTGTCGAGGTGGGCGTGCGGCTCGGCCGGCGCGGGCAGCAGCAGAAATCCCGTCAGGTCGAGATCGGCGTCCCCGACGAGGGTTCCGGCCGGGGCCACCTCGACCACGGTGCCGCGGTCGAGCCGCACATCGACGACGGAGCCATCGGCGAGGGTCGCGCTGCGGATGAGCGAGATGCGGCGGGGGAGGTTTGGCACGGTGCGCTGTCTTTCGGAAACGTCGTGGCGGAAAACTAGGGGTTTCCGCGACCGCCGCACCGTCGAGTAGGTCGCATCTGAATGTTGATATTGTCAACATCACAAAATCTAGGGATGCCCTGTTTCCGACATGTAACGGCGCGATTGCGATTCATTAAGCCTCGCCGGAGTGCGTTGACCGGGTCGGCAGGATCCCGAATGCTCGCATGTGCCCACAGGCGTCGGGTCAGTGAACCCGCGCCCACGACAGCTGGAGGACACCGTCACGACCACCGAGGCCGAAGTCGACCGTCAGGCCGAAAGGATCGGCGGCCGCATCCGCGAGCTGCGGCGCGCGCGCGGGCTCACTCTCGTGCAGCTGGCCGCCGTCGCCGAGCTGTCGCACCCGTTTCTGAGCCAGCTGGAGCGCGGGCTCGCGCGCCCGAGCATGGGGTCGCTGGAGCGCATCGCCCGCGCGCTCGGCAGCAGCCAGCTCGAACTGATCGCCGCCGGGGAAGACGACGATGTGCCCGACCAGCCCGACATCGTGGTGGTGCGCGCGGGCGAGGGCACCCGCGGGCCGTACGGCGATGGCCTCGGCCGCCTGCTGGTGCACGGTCGTCGCGGCTTTCACCCGATGGAGTTCACCGCAGACAACATGCTGCCCGGCGACTTCTACATGCACGAGGGCGACGAGTTCCTCTACGTACTAGAGGGCGCGGTGTCTGTCGACTTCGAGGGTCGCGACTCGGCGGTGCTCACCGTCGGAGACTCGATCTACTTCGAGGGCGGCATCCGCCACCGCTGGCACGCGGTGAAACCGGGCGGCTACCGGCTGTTCGTCGTCAAGGAGAAGCCTGAGCAGCGCATCGCGGAGAACCGGTGAGTGCGGTCGGCGAGCGGGAGTGGGATGCCCGGGTCGTGGCGATCACGCCGGCTGCGGCATCCGTCGTCCTGATCGACTTCGAGGCCGTCGAGGGATCGCTGCCGGCCTGGGAGCCCGGGGCGCACATCGACCTCGTGCTCGCCGCCGGTGAACGGCAGTACTCGCTCATACCGACGGATGCCGGCCGCTGGCGTATCGCCGTGCTGCGGGAGACCGCGGGGCGGGGTGGCTCCGCGTGGCTTCACGATTCGCTCGACGTGGGGCACACCGTGCGGGTGCGCGGCCCCCGCAACCACTTCGCCTTCACGCCGGTCGCGGGAACGCCGTACCTGTTTCTCGCCGCCGGCATCGGGATCACCCCGATTGCGGCGATGGTGGCCTCGGCGCGCGCGGCCGGGGTCGACTATGCGCTGCACTACGCCGGGCGCACCAGGGACGCGATGGCGCTGCTCGACGTGGTTCCCGAGGCATCGCTGCATGTGTCGGACGAGGGAACGCGGATGGACCTGCCGGCTCTCATCGCCGCCCTCGACCCGGCCACCGCGATCTACTGCTGCGGCCCCGCGCACTTCATCGAGGCGGTCGAGGCGGCGGCCGGCTCGCATCCGCTGCACGTCGAGCGGTTCGAGGCTCGCGACCTGGGGGCTCCGGTCTATGCCGAGGCCTTCGAGGTCGAGCTCGCACTGTCGGGCGAGACGCTGACCGTTCCGCCGGACCGCAGCATCCTCGACGTGGTCGAAGAGGCCGGGGTGTTCGTGCTCTCGAGCTGCCACGAGGGCACCTGCGGCACCTGCGAGACGCCGGTGCTCGAGGGCGAGGTCGAACACCGCGACTCGATCCTCACGCCCAGCGAGCAGGCCGAGAACCGGGTGATGTACATCTGCGTATCGCGTGCTGCCTGCCCGCGGCTGGTGCTCGAGCTCTAGTACGCCGTTAGTTGAGTAGCGCAGGCGCCCTGGTTCCCGTCGGCCGGGTAGCGCACGCCCTCTGGCGCGTCCGCGTATCGAAATCTGCCCAGCGGTACCCTCTCCCGCCCTGCCGCCTGGGCTCGCGCGATGTTCGAAATGACGGAGATCTGGCGAAATCAGCCCTACAACGCAATGAGACCTCCCGACAGTGCCGAATCTCCGTCGTTTCAGACCGGGGAGGTCGGGTTTCGTGATGTCAGTACGGGCTGGTGTCAGCGCGAACTGGCATCGCGAAATCGCGCACCTCTCGAGCAGAGACGGTCTCGATACGCGTCCTCGCGCTGACGCTCGGGCGCTACTCGACCAGCGAAGTTCCGAGGCGGGCGTTCAGCGTCGCGACGATCTCGCGCTCGTCGGCCGTGACGAGCTCGTAGTCGCGCACGACCACGCGTCCTGCGACGACCACGTGCTTGGGGCGGCGACCCGGCGCAGCCCAGAGCAGTCCGGCGACCGGATCGGCGACCCCGGCATCGGCGACCCCGGAGACGTCCCAGACGCACAGGTCGGCCGCGGCGCCCGGGCGCAGCTGACCGAGTTCCGGTCGACCGAGCCCGGCGGCAGAACCCGCCATCGCCATCGCCAGAACCTGGCGGGCGGCGATCGGGGGCCCGACGAGAGGGGCGACCTGCATCGCGAGCCGGGCATCCGCCAGCAGGTGTCCGGCATCGTTGCTGCCGCCGCCACTGGTGCCGAGACCGACGAAGATTCCGGCGTCGCGAAGCGCGGCAACGGGAGCGATGCCCCAGCCCATCGGTAGGTCGCATCCGGGAGCGTGGGTCGCCGTGATGCCGGATGCCGCCAGCCGCCGGATCTCGTCCTCCGTCACGTCGCAGAGGTGCGCGAGTGTCACTCCCGTTTCCAGCCAACCCCACTCCTCGAGCAGGTCGATCGGGCGCTTGCCGTACTTCTCCAGCGCGATGGCGACATCCACCTGCTCGTTCGCCTGCGTGCGACGCTTCAGGGCGTACTTCGCGGCCACAGCGCCGAGCAGTTCGAAGGTCTCGCGGCTGTCGCTGTGCACCCCGGCCGGACCGACCGCGAGCTGCAGCATCCCGTCGTCGCTCACCCCGCCGAGGGTGCCGGGCAGCAGCGCCTCGACGATGGCGGTGGCCGAGGCGGCAGCCTCCTGCGGGTCGTCGCGGGCCGAGCCGCGCACGAAGGCGAGGCGGGCGCCGAGTGCGCGGGCGGCATCCGTCGTCGCGGTCGCGATGGCGACACCATCGCCACCCGCGGGCCAGGTGAGGTGATGGTCGGCGACGGTCGTCACGCCGCTGAGCAGCGATTCGGCCAGGCCGACGGATGCCGCGGCGTGAGCCAGCTCGGCATCCACCCCGACCCGGCGGTACGCCGCCGCCATCGTGGGCAGCCACTCGGCCATGATGACGCCGCGCGTGCCGGGCAGCGTGCGGAAGGCGCTCTGCAGCAGGTGTTGGTGGGCGTTGACTAGCCCGGGTGTGACCACGCAGCCCCTCGCGTCGACGACCTCGCCCCGAGCGGCGGGGGCCGAGGCCAGCACGATGCCGTCTGCGGTGTGCAGATCGCCGCGGGTCTCGGTGAATTCGTCGATGACGATGTGGTCGGCGCCGGTGATGGTGAGCATCCTGAAGTTCTAGCAGGTGCATGTTTCGTCAGTTCGGTGTGCGAGTCTGGGGGCAGACCGAAGGAGACACATGCCGGGCAAGACCATCGTGATCACGGGGGCGAGCGACGGTATCGGCGCGGCGGCCGCTCGGCAGCTGACGCAGCAGGGCGAACGGGTGGTGCTCGTCGGGCGCTCGCCGCAGAAGACCGAGGCCGTCGCGCGTGACATCGGCGCGAACTGGTTTCTCGCCGACTTCTCCGAGCTCGACGACGTTCGCGAACTCGCTCGACAGTTGCTCGCCGCGTACCCGCGTATCGATGTGTTGGCGAACAACGCCGGGGGCCTGATGGGCGATCGCACGGTGACCGTCGACGGGCACGAGCTGACCTTCCAGGTGAATTACCTCGCGCCGTTTCTGCTCACGAGCCTGCTCCACGAGCGGCTCGTCGAGTCGCATGCGACCGTGATCGCAACCGCCAGCGCCGCGGGGCGCGTCTTCGGCCGGGTCGACCTCGACGACCTGGAGAACGCCGATGATTACAAGCCGTCGCGTGCCTACGGCACCGCCAAGCTCGAGAACATCATGTTCGCCCGCGAACTCGACCGGCGATACCGCGCGGACGGACTCGCGTCGGCCTCGTTCCACCCCGGCATCGTGGCCACGAACTTCGCCACCGATAGCACCAGCCACCTGCGTCGGTTCTACGGTGCCGGAGTGCGCCGCCTGCTCGCGACGCCCGAAAAGGCCGCAGACACCCTGGTCTGGCTCGCCACCACTCGACCCGGCGTCGATTGGCCGCAGGGGGAGTACTTCGCACACCGGAAGGTCTCGAGGGCCAATCGGCAGGCCTACGACGACGCGCTGTGCACCGGCCTCTGGGATCGCAGCGTGGACATGCTCGGACTGCGGTAACAGCGCGGAAACGCCGTCGTGAGAGGCTGACGTCATGTTCGAGATCGCCGATCGTCTGCTCGCACTGCGCGAGAGCGGACGCTCGATCGCGGTCGCCACGGCGGTCACGATCGACGGCAGCGCGCCCCGCACGGTGGGAACCTCGATGGCATTCGACGGGTCCGAGGTGATCGGCAGCATCGCCGGCGGCTGTGTCGAGGGCGCTGTCGTCGGCGTCTGCGAGGAGGTTCTCGACGACGGCCTGGCCCGCACGGTCGAGTACGGGGTCAGCGACGAGACCGCGTTCTCCGTGGGACTCACCTGCGGCGGCCAGATTCGCGTGCACGTGCAGCTGCTGACGGATGACCTGGGCGACCAGCTGCGGATCGCGACGGCCGGCGGGGTGGCCGGCACGGCATCCGTCCTCTCCCCGATGTCGGTGCGGCACGCTGCCCGAGTGCAGGCCGAACTCGCCGCGCGCATCGCCGCCGGCGCGACCGGTCTCGGCGTCATCGACTGCGAGGGCGAGCTCGTCGAGGCGTTCTTCGAGGTCTCCACCCCGGCACCACACCTCATCGTCTTCGGCGCCATGGAGTTTTCGGCGGCCTTGACTCAGGCGGCACGGATGCTCGGCTACCGCATCACGGTCTGCGATCCCCGTCCGCTCTTCGCCACGGCCGCGCGTTTTCCCGGCGCCGAGGTGGTCGTGAGCTGGCCGACCGCCTGGCTGGCCGCGCAACCGGTCGACGAGCGCACGATGATCTGCGTGCTCAGTCACGACGCCCGCTTCGACGCCGAACTCATCGCGCTGGCCCTCGCCACCCCGGCCGGCTTCGTCGGAGCGATGGGTTCGCGCACGACGCACGACCGCCGCATCGCCTCGCTGCGCGAGCGCGGGGTGGACGAGCCGGCGATCGCACGGCTGCGGTCGCCGATCGGCCTCGACATCGGTGCGAGCACGGTCGAGGAGACCGCCGTGGCGATCCTCGCCGAGATCATCGCGGTGCGCACCGGCGCGACCGCAATGCCGCTTGCCACCACCGCAGGCCCGATTCACCGCCGCACGTCCTCGTTGGTCGAGTAGCGCCTACTCAGCCACCGGATCCGGACGCGTTCACCAGACGCCAGAGCCGGTCGCGCGACATCGGCAATTCGTGGGGGCGCACGCCGAGCGCGTCCCGGATCGCGTTGGCGAGCGCCGGGGCAACCGGGTTGTACGGCGCCTCGCTCATCGACTTGGCGCCGAGCGGACCGGTCTCGTCGACGGTGTCGGCGAACAGCACCTCGGTGATCGGGATGTCGGCGAACTGCGGCACGCGATAGTTGCGGAAGGCCGCGGTCGTCACCGTTCCGGTGCCGTCCAGCAGCACCTCCTCGTACAGGGCAGTGCCGACGGCCTGGGCGGTGCCGCCCTCGATCTGCCCGCGCAGCTGCTCGGGGTTCAGCACGAATCCGGCATCCGCCGCCTGCACTGACTGCAGGATGCGCACCTCACCGGTCGCCGGGTCGACCGCAACCCGGAATCCGTGCACGTTGAAGGCGACCGACCGAGGAGTGCCGTCATGGCTTCCGTCCGCGCTGAGCGGACCCAGCTCGGATGCCGCCACGAGTCGCGACGGCACCAGAACGCCGCCTGCGACCACCTCGCCGTGCTCGCCGCTCAGCTCATATGCCCGTTCGAGCATGCTCTGCCGCAGCTTGGCCGCCGCCGCCAGCAGCGCCTTGCCGGCGACCACGACACCTGCCGAGCCGAACGCCCCGGTGTCGTAGCGAGCGACGTCGGTGTCCGACTGCCGGATGCGCATCCGGTCGACCGTCGTGTTGAGTTCGGTGGCGACGAGCTGCCCATGCACCGTCGTCGTGCCGTTGCCGAATTCGGCGGTGCCCACGCTCAACTCGTAGTCGCCGTCGTCGAGAAGCGTGATCGAGGTGTCGGCGAAATGCCCGCGCGGCGGGATGCTCGCGATCATGGCGAGTGCCATCCCCGAGCCGTACTTCCATCCCGGCCTGACTTCGTGGTCCGGGTCAGACAGGGCCGCCTCCACCAGGTCGAGGCACTGGTCGAGCCCGTAGGAGTACATGTCCAGGTCGGTCTTCTCGTCCGGATCGACCACGATCATGGTGTCTCCCGGAACCACCACATTCTTGCGACGCAGCTCGAAGGGCGACATGCCGAGTTCGCGGGCGAGTTCGTCCATCGCCGACTCCACCGCGTAGATGACCTGGCCGAGACCGTAGCCGCGGAAGGCGCCCGACGGGAGGTTGTTCGTGTAGACCGATTCGGCATCCACCCGCCGATTCGCGCAGCGGTAGACGCCGATCGACTCGTGCACGCTATGGAACATGACGCCGATGCCGTGGTTGCCGTACGCACCCGTGTCCATGAGCTCGTCGATGGCGATCGCGGTGAGCGTGCCGTCGGATGTGGCCGCCAGCGTCACCCCCACGCGCATCGGATGCCGCGGTGACGCCACCGTGAACTCGTCACGTCGCCGCAACTCGTACTGCACTGCGCGGCCGGTGCGCAGCACGGCGAGCATCACCAGGTCTTCCGTGATCAGTTCCTGCTTGCCGCCGAATCCTCCGCCGACCCGCTTGGTGAACACGCGCACCCGGTCGGTCTCGACGCCGAAGATATGGCAGAGCTCGTCGCGCACCAGGTAGGGCACCTGGGAGCTGGTGCGCAGCACCACCCGGCCGTCGGCATCCAGCCAGCCCCGCGTGGCATGCGTCTCCAGGGCCGCGTGATTGACCCGCTGGGTCTGCCAAACCCCGCTGACCACCGCGTCCGCCGTCGCGATGGCGGCATCGACGTCGCCGGTCTCGCCATGCAGCTGCGCCAGTACGTTGCGCCCGGCGTCGGAGATGCGGTTGGCGACACCCTTGTCGCCGTGCACGAGCGGCGCACCCGGCGAGCGGGCGAGGTCCGGGTCGAAGACGGCGGGCAGCGGGTCGTACCGCACGTCGATGAGGGTGAGCGCGAGTTCCGCCTGCGCGACGGTGTCGGCCACGACCGCGGCCACGCGCTGCCCGCGGAAGCGCAGAACCGGATCGAAGACGAGCGTGTCGTCGGGGTCATCCGTTCGATGCTCGTGCCGGCCGGAGGAGAACAGGGTTGCCGGGGAGTCGTGATGGGTCAGCACCGCGTGCACCCCGTGGGCGGCCTCGGCCCGCGAGGTGTCGATGTCGAGGATGCGCGCGTGCGCGTGTGGGCTGGGCAGCACCGCGATGTGGAGCAGGGCGGTGGTCGAGAAATCGAGGGTGTACTCCTCGCGTCCGGTCGCGACGCGCATGCCGGCAGGGGCTTTCACCGAGCGTCCGGCCGCTTCTCCTGCCGACGGCTGCACGATGTTGTCCACGCCGTGGATGGCATCGGCGATCGCCCGGTAGCCGGTGCACCGGCAGAGGTTTCCCTTGAGCATCCGCGGCAGGTCCTGCTTGTCCTGCTCATCGAAGGTCGATGCGGTGACGATCATGCCCGCGGTGCAGAAACCGCACTGGAATCCGGCGGCATGAACGAAGGCCTCCTGCAGCGGATGCGGCGCCTCCGGGCTTCCCAACCCGGAGACCGTCGTCACCTCGGCCCCCTCCAGGCGGTGCGCCGGGTAGATGCAGGAGTGGATCGGCGCGCCGTCGAGCAGCACCGAGCACGCTCCGCAGTCTCCCGCGTCGCAGCCCTTCTTCACCTCGAAGTGCCCCTGCTCGCGCAGCAGGGTGCGCAACACCTGTCCTGGCTCAGGAGTCACGTCGAGCTCGTCGCCGTTCACGGAGAATCTCACGCCAGCTCCGCCCGCAGCTCCTCGGCGAACCGCGCGCTCATCGCGCGACGCCAGTCCGCTGCGCCGTGCGGATCGGTGTACCAGCAGTCGATGTCGAGCACGGCTCTCTCCAGGGCGGAGGCGGAGGGCAGCTCGTCGAAGCGCAGCTGCGCCGGTCGGGTCGTGCCGCCCGTGACGGTGAACACGACCTCGGGGGAGACTTCGGTGGCCAGCGCCGTAACCAACGTTCCCGTGCGCCCCAGCGGCGACAGCGCGATCCGGCGGAAACCGGTGCGCGAATCGAGGGAACTCCGCGGGATCTCGATGGCCCGCAACACCTCCCCGGGGGCGAGGGCGGTCTGCCGCACCCCGGTGACCAGCTCAGCGACGGGGAGCCTGCGCTCGCCGTCATCCGCTGTCCAGATGATCGCGGTGGCATCGAGCGCCGCGGCCAGGGAGGTCATCGGTCCCGCGGGAAGGGCGGTGGCGATGTTGCCCCCGACGGTGGCGACGTTCCAGATCTTGAACGAGGCGAGCAGCGAGTTGGCGCACTGCCAGAACAGCGCACGCGCATTGCC
>Ga0247815_10003910_pt1 | contig 10580 bp, 9 predicted proteins | sample UWRJL194509B1_FD_181014 | JGI IMG/M metagenome (GOLD analysis project Ga0247815, IMG submission 181014) | Plant litter microbial communities from Arlington Agricultural Research Station in Wisconsin, United States - UWRJ-L194-509B-1 | ecosystem: Environmental > Terrestrial > Plant litter >... | reverse complement strand
TTTTTATGGCGGAAGAGACCACTCTACAGTAATCTATGCTTGTCAGACGGTTGAAGATTTGATTGATACGGATAAAAAATTCAAAGGATACGTGACAGATATTCAGAAAAAGCTGAAAATGAGTTAGTGTTCATTTCTGATACAAAAAGAGAGCGCCTGCAGTATTGATAAAATAATGCAGGCGCTCTCTTTTTATATCAGAAAATTTTAGGAACTGCAGGATAGGGTTGAGCTTCCGGGCTGTTCACTTGCCCACTCTGGTCTTAAAGTGAAGAACTGGTCATGTTCGCGGGAGTAGGGAGTTCTCATTGCTGTCTTCAGTGCTTCAAATAAAGTATCATCTCCCTTTTCCATTCCTTCAATAGCCTGATGTAAGAGGTAGTTTCTCAAAATAAATCTTGGATTATTGGCCCGCATACGCTCAAGACGATTTTCTGCTGAACTGGTGTTGTTTTTGATGCGCTGCAGATAGGTAATCATCAGCTGATAAAGCGCTGTACTTTGTTCCGTGTTAAGTGCTGCATACAATGCGGGTTTAAAATAAGTGTTCAGTGCAACTTCATTATCCAGATCCAGCGGAAGATCTATCAGTAGCTGGTAAAAGATAGTCATGTCGGGCTGTACTGTGGTCAGTGTCTGCTCAAACAGGTCAATTAAAGGTTTATCTTCTTCTCTTAGCTGATCTAGACCAATTTTGTCGGCCATCATTGCATAATATTTTGCGTAATAGATATCCCTGTAATCTTCTAATGCTGCTACCAGCTCATCTGTATTATCTAATAGGGGAGCGAGTGCACTGGCCAGACAGCCGAGGTTCCAGTAAGCAATGGTATGCTGACGACCAAAAGCGTATCTGCGCCCAGGCAGGTCTGTCGTATTTGGTGTAAAGTCCGGATCATAGGCATCAAGAAAAGAAAAAGGGCCATAGTCGATAGTTAGCCCCAATATCGACATGTTATCGGTATTCATCACCCCGTGAACGAAACCTACTCTGATCCAGGATGTCATTAACGCAGCGGTTTGCGCAACAATTGTTTTAAACCACGGTATAATCCTGTTTTCTCCCTTAATCTCGGGAAAAAACTTGTTGATAGTCCAGTCGGTAAGCTTTTGTAAATTTTCCAGCTCCTGTCGGGCTGCCAGCATTTCAAAATTCCCAAAACGCAGAAAACTTGGTGCTACCCGCATCACTATGGCACCGGGTTCATAAGCAGCGCGACCATCATAAAACATATCCCGCATCACCTGGTCGCCGGTACCAACCAAACTCAAAGCGCGTGTGGTTGGTACACCCAGATAAAACATTGCCTCACTCATCAGGTATTCGCGAATAGAAGAGCGAAGAACCGCCCTTCCATCGCCCCTGCGGGAATATGGGGTAGGTCCGGCACCCTTTAACTGGAACTCATAAGATAATTCGGCTGTGACTTCCCATTCGCCAAGTGTGATAGCCCTGCCGTCACCCAACTGACCGGCCCAGTTACCAAATTGGTGACCTGCATAACATGCGGCATAAGGAAACATAGAAGCCGAAATGGTATTTCCTCCGATGATATTAACGTCCTCCGAATCAGGATCCTGTATTCCTAATTGTGCCGCCAGCTCTTCAGACCAGGCTAGTAATACCGGCTTTTTTACTGGCGTAGGTACAGCTCTGGCATATAAAAATCCGGGAGTTTGCCTTGGCCTCAGATTATCTTCCCGATCACCATCAAATGCATTTACAAACTCGTTTTTAAAGGTTTTTGAGCTCAGCTTTTCCATCTCCGAAGATAATATGATCCTGTTCATTCAAAGTTATTCTTTTGCCATATTATCAAATAATCATCGATGAAAAGCTGGTGATATACCTAGTTCAGGCATCGGGAAATTTTGTGCAACTCTAGCAGTTAAAATGAACGGAATGAATGGCACTTTGATGCCTGAAATGTATAATTCTATTATACTTTTGCTTCTGTCTATTTAATTAATACTTTAATTATGGAAATTGTGCTTTCCGAATTTCCTGCTTTACATTTAGAATGCAGAGGCAGTTTACCACCTGAGATCCCTGATGACGAATTGTTAACGCAATTGAAGAAGGGAGATAATTTATCATTGTATAAGTTGTATCAAATGTATGCAGGACCATTATTAGGTATAATTTTAAAGTTTATCAAATATGATGATCTTGCAGAGGATGTATTGCAGGAAACATTTGTAAAAATTTGGAAATCAATTGATAAATATGATCCTGAAAAAGGCCGGCTTTTCACCTGGATGGCAAGGATAGCAAGGAATACGGCTATTGACTACCTGCGGGGACAGGCCTGTGCAAAAATATTAAAGACTACGGATATTGATGTCGCTTCACCGAATGTAGACAAGAGGAACTATGTTTCTTATAATACAGATACTATCGGTATTAAAGAATTGATCAATGTGTTGCCCCAGGCGCAAAAGCAGATACTTGACCTCGTCTACTTTCAGGGTTATACGCAATTAGAGGTATCTGACAGACTGCAGATCCCTTTGGGCTCAGTTAAATCAAAAATCAGATATGCGATACTGGTGTTACGGGCACATTTCGTATGAAAGATCAATGTGATGACCTGAAAGGGTGATTTATCATTATTATGTCAGCTTGTCATTAAATGAATCATTAGGGATAATCTTTTTAGCTGTTGTGGAGTCTTACATCCAAATTGATTTTATTTAATTATGAAAGCTTCAAATTATAAATCGTTAATTATCGCAACAGCTATATTGATTGTTAGCGGATTAACTGCACAGAGTGTATTTGCACAAAGAGGGGGAAGAGGCGGTGGAAGCAGCGCTGGTCGTGGGAGCGCAAGCAGAGGTAGCATGAGCAGAGGGGGCGGAAGTTTTGGTGGGGGCAACAGATCTGCTGCCATCAGAAGTCAGAATTTTGGTTCGGGGCGATCTTCTTTCGGACGGGGTACGATTGGGGCAGGAAGTGTTGGGAGAGGAGCTATAGGTAGAGGAAACATTGGAAGAGGATCTTTTGGACGCGGAAATATAATGAGATCAGGATTTGGAAGATCTTACGGTCGCCGCGGATATGGACGGCCGGGATATCGTGCAGGTGCCGGATTCGGCTATCGCAGGCCATATTATGGTTACGGTTATCGCAATTATTACAGACCTTATCTTGGATTTAGCTTAAGCATACTGCCTTTTGGCTACTACCCTTTTTATTATGGTGCTGATCAGTTTTATTATTCCGGTGGTTTGTTTTACAGGCAATATGATAATGAATACAAAGTAGTTGTCCCGCCAGTAGGTGCAGAAGTACCTGATTTGCCTAAAGAAGCAAATGAAGTAGTGATCAATGGCGAAACTTATTACGAATACAAAGGGGTTTATTATAGTGTATCACAAAATGCCGATGGCAAAACAGTTTATATTGTAGCTGGTAAAGATGGTGTTTTAAACACCGACGGTAACGCTGATACGGCACCTCAGGCAGGAGAGATCGTAAACGAACTGCCTGAAGGAAGTCGCGAAGTATTTCTTAAAGGCGAAAAATACTACGTATCACCAGATGATATTTATTATGAGGAAGTGGTTGACGGTAAAAGTATCACTTACCGGGTTGTGGGTCAGTAATGGGTTGTTTAAACAGATAAATTGTTTTAATTTGCCCTATGACAAAATTTAAGGCACTTTTATTTGATCTTGACGGTACTTTGGTTGATTCTGAACATTTTCATTTCAATACCTGGAATGAATTACTTGCAGAATCTGATGTTCAATTAGATTATCATGATTTTTTAAAAAACTATGCAGGCATTCCATTGCCTGGAAATGCAAGCAGATTAAAAGAATTATATGTAATCGATACTTCCCTGGAAGATTTAATTGCCCGTAAGGAATGGTTAACCGTAGAGCGTTTAAAAACCAGCGAAATTAACCTGATGCCATTTGTACAGGAGAGCATGGACTATTTTTTCAGTAAAGGAATTCCAATGGCGCTGGTCACTGCAAGTAAACGCCCGGATGTTGATGAGATGTTCCAGAAAAACGGGTTGGGTAAATTCTTTAAACTACTCATTACGAGGAGTGATGTGAAAAACAGTAAACCTGATCCGGAATCTTATCTTCTCGCGGTTGAAAAGCTTGGTTTTGCGCAGGAAGAATGCCTGGTCTTTGAAGATACACTGAACGGATTAAAAGCCGCTAAAGCTGCGGGGCTTACTTGTTTTGTGATCCAGGGAAATGTAGATGACCATGAAAAATTAGCTGCGGCTGATCAGATATTCCTGAACTTCGAAGAGGCAAGGGATTATTTAATTGTAAATGATCTGATTTAATTACCGGTTTTATCCGCTATATACAAATGCCGTCCCTTCAGGATGGCATTTTTTTTATCTTTGTGAAAATGGACTATTTTAAAAACCTGCTCGGTTTATTAAAGACCGAGCGTGAAGAAGATCTTAAATCTTACCTCAGACTAACGGAATCATCTTCTGTTTCAGACCGCAGGGCTAATGGATTAAGCTGGTATCCAATCGCTATCAGGGGCTCAGAAATGAGCAGGGGAGATTATCTTACGGTCGAATTAGAGCGGACTACACATCAGGAATTATCTCATCAGTTCCGTTTTGGCTCATCTGTAGTTTTATTTTCCAATCATGATCCCAAAATAGACAGGCTGGAAGGTGTTATTGGCTACATTGGCGGTACCCGGCTTAAAATAACCTTGCGTACCGATGAACTGCCGGATTGGGCGTCAGATGGCAAATTGGGTTTGGATCTTTTGTTCGATAATAACAGTTATGATGAAATGCAAAATGCGCTTAAAGTGGCTGATAATCTTGCAGATGGCCCTGAAGAAAGCAGGTTGCAGCAGATCCTGACTGGCAAAGTTTCACCAGGTTTTAATACACAGCCTTTTATATATGCTGTTCCCGGTTTAAATACAGTTCAGCAAGCGGCGGTACACCAGATTCTAAGCGCAAATGAACTCGCTATCGTTCATGGTCCCCCGGGAACAGGAAAAACCACCACGCTGGTCCAGGCCATCAAAGCACTGATCAAACAGGATCATCAGCAGATATTGGTCGTAGCGCCGAGCAATACGGCAGTTGACCTGCTCAGTAGTAAGCTTGCAGGAGAAGGACTAAATGTGATCCGGGTAGGAAATCCGGCAAGGGTTTCCAATCAGCTGGCGTCGCTCACGCTTGATCATAAAATGGCAGAGCACAGCAGCATGAAACAGGTCAAAGCACTGAAGAAACAAGCGAATGAATTTAAGCATATGGCGCATAAATACAAACGCAACTTTGGCAGGGCAGAGCAGGAACAGCGCAAAGCTCTTTTTAATGAAGCAAAAAAGATCAGTAAAGAAGTAGGAGATATCGAGCAATATGTAATTGACGACCTGATGGGAAAGGCGCAGGTAATTGCTGCCACCTTAGTCGGCGCAAATCACTATACCATCCGTAGCCGTAAATTTAAGACGGTAGTGATTGATGAGGCAGGACAGGCACTGGAACCTGCATGCTGGATACCCTTAATGAAGGCGGATAAGGTTATTTTTGCAGGTGATCACTGCCAGTTATCGCCCACCATTAAATCATCTGAAGCAGCAAGAAAAGGATTAAGTACCACATTGCTGGAGAAATGTGTGGCCTTATATCCGGAGGCGGTTACATTACTGGAAGAACAATACCGGATGAATGAAAAGATTATGCAGTATTCATCGCAGGTGTTTTATGAGAATAAATTAAAAGCAAATAGCATGGTAGCCAAACATGTGCTGTTTAATGGCGACCTGCCTGTTGAATTTATAGATACCGCAGGTTGCAGCTTTGAGGAGAAATCTGAAGGTACAAGTACTACAAATCCTGAAGAGGCGGCCCTTTTATTGAAACACCTTACACAACTGGTTACCATACTGGATCAGGAACACAGGCCGGAGGACTTTCCAACTATAGCCATTATTTCTCCCTATCTGCAACAGATCCTGGTTTTGAAAGATTTGCTGCTCAATGCTCCTGCCCTGCAGGTATATGGAAACAAAATCGCTGTAAATACAATAGATAGTTTCCAGGGCCAGGAACGTGATATCGTTTATATCAGTATGACCAGAAGTAATGCTGAAGGGATAATCGGTTTTCTGTCTGATATCAGGAGGATGAACGTGGCCATGACCAGGGCAAGAAAAAAACTGGTTATTATTGGTGATAGTGCCACTTTATCAAGATTATCTTTCTACGCGGATTTTGTAAGCTATGCGGAAAAGATAGGGGCTTATAAAAGTGCCTGGGAATTTATGGATGTCGACTAAAAAGAAACGGGGAGCAACCTTTCGATTGTTCCCCGTTATCTAAATTAACGCTCTCAGGTATATAGACGTCAAATCAAATTAATTATTGTGTAGCTGTTCAATTTAATCTTCTTTTTTTAGATTATCCAGGTAAACCGTCAGCACATTTTTTAAATACAACTCAGGTTTAGGCATTTTAATGACTGTTCCTTCTTCTTTATCTTGTGATTGTTTGATATAATTTGCTTTGATCTTTCCCCAGTCTTTTGAATACAGCTGGATAAAAGTATCTACAAACTCTTTATCCGTATATTCTTTTGGAAGCTTGTTCAATACCGCTTCAATTTTTTCTTCTTTTCTGTGTAATACTGCCATGTTGTTTCTTAGTCCTGCAAAGTTATGCAATAATCATTAAGGTTGCATACGCTTATATTGATCTGTAATCAGTATCAGCAGGTCCTGATTAATTTCCGCCTTATCATCTGCGTTCCAGTTCCCGCTCTCACCGGATTTAATTTCGAAATTCTCATGATCCTCCAGAGACACAATGTGACTGGTGTCCGTACCCTCGGTGACTACATGAACAGATACGGGCAACGTTTCTTTTTTATAGTCAACTTCAAATTTGATTACCTTGTAACTCATGTGGTAAAGGTAATCATGAAATTTAATAACAAAAAACAGTATTCATCTAAAATGAGTATATTACCTGCACCTACTCTGCTTGCTATCAAATGGTTTTAGCTGGGAAAATGCTTAATTCCGGTCTCAATTTTTGTAATGTATTTTGGTAAATAGTCAAAAAACATTCCTATAATAGCTAAAATAAATTCGTTATTTTCAATAATTCGCTCATGAATTCAGCAACAATAAGCCCTGAAAAATTATTGGACCTTTATGAAAGGGCAAATGAAATGGCCCGGCTGGGCATTTGGGAAATGGATCTGGTTCAGGCAAAATTATACTGGTCTTCCGTAACCAAACAAATTCATGGTGTTGCTGAAGATTTTGAACCGGATGTATCTTCAGCGATTAATTTTTTCAGAGAAGGTGCCTCAAGGGAGAAAATACGTCAGCATTTTAAAGAAGCGGAACTATATGGAACACCTTATGATTTAGAATTGCAGCTGTTGACTGCTGATGGTAAGCCATTATGGGTGAAAGCAAGTGGAAGAGCAGAATTTCATGCGGGCAAGTGTATCAGGCTTTATGGAACTTTCCAGGATATTGAAGAAGAAAAAAAACAAGGCATAAAACTGCTGAATAGTGAGATCAAGTACCGCTCTATCGTAGAGAATTCGCTTTACGGGGTATTGCTCACTATTCCCGGGAAATGCGTTTTACAAGCCAATCAGGCTGCATTGGATATGTTTGGTTACACAATCGAAGAATTCAGGAAACTGGATCGTTGTAAGGTACTGGACTGCAGCCATCCAAACCTGCCGGACTTTCTGATGCAAAGGGAAAAAGAAGGAAAAGCCAGTGCAGAAATGGTGGCGAAGAGAAAAGATGGAACACATTTCCCCTGTGAGCTATCTGCCGCTAAATTTACGGACAGCGATGGTCAGGAGCTGAATAGCTTGGTGATTATAGATATTTCTGAACGAAAAGCTGCAGAAGAAAAGATGAGGTTGAGCGAAGCGCAATTCAGGGAGGCATTTGAACATTCTGCAATCGGCGTAGCGCTGTTTGATCTCGACGGGAAATGGATGAGGGTAAATAAAGGACTGTGCAATATGCTTGGCTATAGCGAAGAAGAACTGGTGAACAGCCGTTTTCAGGACCTGACACATCCGGACGATGTAGCACGTAACCAGCAAATACTGAATGATCTGATTGAAGGGATAAGTGATAACTATCAGCAGGAAAAAAGATATATTCATAAAAATGGGCATGTGGTGTGGGTGCTGATGGGGGTGTCTATGTTAAGGGATGTAAAGAATAATCCACTGCATTGTATCTCGCAGATTCAGGACATCACCAATATTAAAGAAACGGAACGTGCATTGGCGGTAAGCGAAGAGAAGTATAGAAAGATATTTGAAAATATTCAGGATATCTATTACAGCACTGATCAGAATGGAATCGTCACTGAAATCAGCCCTTCTATTGAAAAGTACTATAACTTTAAGCGGAAAAATGTGATAGGCAACTCCGTGAATGATTTTTATTTTTATGAAGAAGATCATCATAAAATTATGAATGCACTACAGAATGATCATACGGTAATTGATTTTGAGGTGAAACTAAAGACGAATAGTAATGAGTTACTCTATGCATCGGTAAATGCGAGGCTGTTGGTTGAAGACGGCCTGATTACGGGTACTGAAGGAAGTATCAGAGACATTACTTTAAGGAAGTTACAGGAAAATGAGCTGAAAACGCTGAACAAAGAATTAAAGGCGCTCAATACACATAAAGAAAAATTACTATCCGTTATAGGCCACGATCTGAAAAACCCTATTGCCAACGCACTTAAGTTATCTGAACTGGCTTTGATGGATAGCTTCGACACGACTAAAGAAGAACTGGTAGAGTATGTGCATAAAATGCATGCCGGCCTGGGTAGTGCGCATGAATTGCTGGAGGATTTGCTGAACTGGGCAAAAAGTCAGTTTAATTCTATTAGTTTTAATCCGGTCTATATTCAGGACCTTAAAGTACTGCTCGAACAGGGAATCAAAAGAGCAGGTCCTTCTGCTGAGACAAAAGGAATTCAGTTATATGTGTCTGCAAGTAATGATATCCACTTAATAGCCGATAAGGATATGCTGGATACAATTTTGAGAAACCTGATCTCTAATGCTATCAAATTCACAAATGCCGGTGGTACCATTACCTTGTCTGCGACCCTTGAGATAAATACGGTAAATTTTGCTGTGATCGACACAGGAAGCGGAATCTCTCCGGAAATTGCCAGGCAACTTTTTGACAAGGGCTTTAGCCACACGACTTATGGAACTGCGGGAGAAAAAGGAACTGGTTTGGGGCTGGACCTTTGCAGGGACTTCGTAGAAAAACACCAGGGCAAAATCTGGGTAGAAAGTAAAGAAGGGGAAGGAAGTGCTTTCTATTTTACCATTCCCCTCCGGAAATGTTAAACCTTAGCAGGCTCAGTAATAAATGTTTTAGTCAGGTGCGCCCGGTATTCTCTCATATCTCTTTCCACATCGGCGTTTTTTTCAATATCGTGAAAGTGCATACTTTCCAGTGGAAGCATCCCTGTAAAAGCATTCATGCGGTGAAATCCGAATAAAGGGCCTTCATCGACAGATTTTCCCATGAAAAATTCTTCTGGTATGGTAAATGCTTCCTCTGGTGCATTCCAGGAAGTTGTAAGCATATATTTTCTGCCATGCAACATTCCGCCTGTACCATAATTACGGGTGGGATTGGCTGAGCGTCGTCCATCGCTATGGTAGATTCCGTTGGCATGTCCCTGCGTAAATACCACGTCTATATATTTTTTAAAGCCATGTGGCAGCTGAAACCACCAGATAGGGGTATGGTAAATTACCACATCTGCCCAGACATAGTTCTCTACTTCCTGCTGAGCGTCGTAATCATCATTTACATTGCTCATACGCACTTCAAAATCCGGATGATTGGTGAAATAATCTACCGTAACATCGGTTATTGTTTCGTTAAAGCGACCACCTGAGTGACCGAATTTTTGTCCGCCGTTTATTACAAATATCTTTGTCATTTTGATTGTTGTCTTTCTTTTATGATTTACATGACAAAAGTAAGTTCAATCAACGGATGGTTAAAATAGCATAAATCATATCAAACTATCATAAATATAATAGATGCTGCTGCAAAGACTACATAACTTTTCTGATCAGTTCTTTTATTGACCGGATCTCGTCTTCATACAATGTTTTCTTTCTGGTCGCAAAATAAAGTGTGTTTTCGAGTATGGTATTTCCCTCCCATATCACTTTTACCTGCTCACTTTCAATTTCTTTTTTACCCAAATGGTTCGGGATTACCGCCAGGCCGGTTCCGCCGCTCAGGCAACGGACAATGGAATTCAGGTTGGGAACAATATAATTCGGCCTGAAATCGGGGTATTTATTGAAATTGAGCTGCCAGAATCTGCGCAAATGTTCCATATCTCCTGTAGTACCATACCATTTATATTTTTTAAACCAATCCAGTACAGCATTCATATCCCCCTCACCAGCTAATGCGTTAAATTCTTCGCTGTCCACGTCCATTCCACCAAGTAATACGATTCGCTCAGATGAAAATGCTTCATGTTCGATGTTAGTCGTAGTACCGGTTTGCGGGGTGATGATCAGATCCA
>Ga0247815_10003908_pt1 | contig 10588 bp, 8 predicted proteins | sample UWRJL194509B1_FD_181014 | JGI IMG/M metagenome (GOLD analysis project Ga0247815, IMG submission 181014) | Plant litter microbial communities from Arlington Agricultural Research Station in Wisconsin, United States - UWRJ-L194-509B-1 | ecosystem: Environmental > Terrestrial > Plant litter >... | reverse complement strand
TTGAGCGGCGCCGGACGGGCGGCGGCGGACTTCAGCGCCGGCCTTGCCACCGGCTTCGGCGCCGCCCTGCGCACCGGCGCCGGCGCGGCCGACGTCGACGCCAGCAGCTTGAACACGCTGACCACCTCGCTCAGCTTGGCCGCCTGATCCTGCATCGATTCCGCCGCCGCGGCCGCCTCCTCGACCAGCGCCGCGTTTTGCTGCGTCACCTGGTCCATCTGCACGATCGCGGTGTTGACCTGCTCGATGCCGGCGCTCTGCTCGACGCTGGCGGCGGTGATCTCGCTCATGATGTCGGTCACCCGCGTGATGCTGGCGACGATCTCGTTCATGGTGTTGCCGGCCTCGTTGACCAGCGTCGACCCGGCCTCGACCTTCTCCACCGAATCGTTGATCAGCGCCTTGATGTCCTTGGCCGCCGCCGCCGAGCGCTGCGCCAGGTTGCGCACCTCGGACGCCACCACCGCGAAGCCGCGTCCCTGCTCGCCGGCGCGCGCCGCTTCCACGGCGGCGTTCAGCGCCAGGATGTTGGTCTGGAAGGCGATGCCGTCGATGACCGAAATGATGTCGACGATCTTGCGCGACGATTCGTTGATCGACGCCATCGTGCCGACCACCTGCCCCACCACGTCGCCGCCCTTGACGGCGATGCCGGACGCCGATTGCGCCAGCTGGTTGGCTTGGCGCGCGTTGTCGGCGTTCTGCTTGACGGTGGAGGTCAGTTCCTCCATCGACGACGCGGTCTCCTCCAGCGAGCTGGCCTGTTCCTCGGTGCGCGACGACAGGTCCTGGTTGCCGCTGGCGATCTCGGCCGAGGCGGTGGCGATGGTGTCGGTGCCGTGACGCACCTCGCTGACCAGGTTCTGCAGATTGCCGGTCATATCCTTGAGCGCCTGCATCAGCTGCCCGGTTTCGCAGGAGCTCTTGACGTCGATCGAGCGCGTCAGGTCGCCGCCGGCGACGTCGCGCGCCGCCGACAACGCCTCCTGCAGCGGCGCCGAGACGATGCGCGCGATCCACAGCGCCAGCGCCATGCCGATGCCGATGTTGAGCGCCAACAGGATGATCGAGGTCAGGCGGGCGCTGGTGTAGAGCGCGGTGGCGTTGTCGCTGGCGGCGTCGCCGCCGGCGGTGTTGAGCGTCACCAGCTTGCCGATGACGGCGGAGAGTTCGCCCATGGTCTTGGCCGAGCTGCCGCTGGCCAGCGCGCGCGCCTCGACGATCTGGTTGGCGTTCGACAGCGCCATCATCTTGCCGTGGTCGGCCATGAAGGCGGTCCAGGTTTTATCGAACTCCGCCGCGAGCGTTTTTTCCTCCGGGCTGGAGATCAGCTTGTCGTAGGCGTCGCGGTGGGTTTTCATGGTGGCCAGCGTGACCTCCATGCGTTTCTCGTAATCGGTCTTGGCCTTGACGTCTTCGTTGAGCATGTGCGCCAGTTCCCAGCGGCGCAGCTCGCCCACGTCGTTGCGCAGCTCCATGACGGCGCGCACGCTGGGCATCCAATCTTCCGCGATATCGGTCGAGGCCTGGTTGACCCGGCTCATCGAATAGATGCCGCTGACGCCCATGACCAGCGTCAGCAACAGCACCACACCAAAGGAAACGATCAGTTTTGTGGCTATTTTCAGATCATAAAACCATTTCATGCTGCTCTCCTGATAGCGACTTTGGCTAGCCAGTATGCAACTATCGGGAGCGCGGGGCCAGCGCTATGCTGTGGCTGTGTTTTCCATGCAACACGCCGGCCCCGCAGGGTTTTACAGCTTGCCGTTCAGCGTGACGAAGAACTGGCGCGGCGCGCCGGTCAGCAGCGTCTGCGCGGTGCCGGAGACGTCGCTGGCCTGGAAGCCGTTGGTGCCGATCGAGCTGATGTACTGCTTGTCGAACAGGTTGGTGACGTTCACTTGCAGCGTCAGGTCTTTGACGAAGCCGATCGACTTCAGCTTGTAGCCGCCCGACAGGTTGGCCAGCCAGAACGATGGCACGCCGCCGTCGTTCAGGTAGGTGTAGTAGCGCTTGGCGGTGTGCTTGGCGCCGACGCGGGTGAACCAGGCGCCGCTGTCATACGACAGCTCGGTGTTGAACAGGGTGCGCGGCGCGTCGACCACTTCCTTGCCCTTGACCGCGACCAAGGTGGCGCCGTCCATGTAGTTCGACTTGTACTTGGAATCGTTGAAGGTGGCCGAGTTGAACCAGCTGATTTCGCGGTTGAACTTCCACACGGCGATCGCTTCCACACCCTTGGTCGACACCTTGCCGACGTTGACGAAGGTCGAGGCGCAACCGACGATGCCGGCGCAGGTGGCCACGCTCAGCTGGCGGTCGTCGAAGTCGGCGTTGTACACCGCCAGCGAGCCCTGGATGTTGGCGCGCTTGAAGCGGTAGCCGAGGTCGACGTTGGTCGAGGTTTCCGGTTTCAGGCTGGCGATGCCGGCGTTGTAGGCCGACTGCGTCTGCGAGAACGGACCGGTCACGCCCGGCTGGTGCGCGCGCATGTTTTTCGAGGCCGAGGCGAAGATTTCGTCGTCGCCGCTGAGGGCGTAGTTGAAGCCGGCCTGTGGCAGGAATTTCTTCTCGGCCGTCAGCTCGCCGGCGGCGCGGGTGCCGACCTGGTTGGTGGCCTTGATGTCGACTTCCATCGACTTGAAGCCGGCGTTGATCTTCAGCTTGCCGTCCATCAGGCTCAGCGTGTCCTGCAGGTAGTACTGCGAGGTGGTGGTGATGAAGTTCTGGCGCCAGTCGGTGGCGAACGGCTTGGTCAGGTAGTACATCGTGTCTTCCGGACCGGTCACGCCGTAGTAGTTGCGGCTGGCGGTGTGGTTGTTGCGCTCGCCCCACAGGCCGGCGTTGACGGTGTGGCTGCCCAGCTCCCAGGTCAGGTCGGTGGTGACGCCGTCGCGGCCGATGGTGTACTCGGTGGTGCGCAGCGAGATCGGGTTGGCGGCGTTGGTGGCGACGTAAGGCGTGTACCAGTGGCCCTGGCCTTTGTTGTCGTGGTGGTAGATGGTGGTCTTGAGTTCGACGCTCGGCGTCAGTGCCAAGTCCAGCGTCAGGCCGCCCAGCGTGTCCTTGCGCAGGCCGCCGGCCGAGTAGTAGGCGTCGTCCAGGCTGGTGACGCCGCCGGTGAAGATGCCCTTGGCGGCGTTGACCGCGCGCTGCCAGTCGGGTTGGTAGTTGTCCCAGTCGTAACCAAGGCGGCGCACCATTTCCAGCGACACGTCCTGGTAGTCGACTTCCTTGCGGTCCGAGTGGTTGAAGAAGCCGGTCAGGGTGTTGCTTTGGCCGAAGTTGAACACGAAGCGCGAGTTGATCTGATCCTGGTCCTGCGCGCCTTCACCCTTGGTCTTGTCGGTGCGCTGGCGGGTGGCGCTGATGTAGGCCTTGACCACGCCGTTGATCAGGCCGGTGTCGACGCGGGCGAAGGTGCGCGAGGTCGAGTCGCTGCCGAAGGTTTGCGAGAAGGTCAGGCCGCGCTCGTCGGTCGGGGCCAGCGTGAAGAATTGCACGGTGCCGCCCAGGTTGCTGGTGGACGCGGTGCCCAGCGAGCCGGCGCCTTGCGACACGGACACGCTGCCGATGTTTTCGGACGAGATGGCGCGGCTGATGTGCAGGCCGTTGTTGTTACCGTAGGTCATGTCGCCGAGCGGGATGCCGTCCAGCGTGAAGCCCAGCTGATTCTGGTTGAAGCCACGGATGCTGAAGCGGGTCGACCACTCGTAGGCACCGAACGGGTCGGACGACTGGAAGTTCACGCCCGGCAGTTTTTCCAATACTTTCAGCGGGCTCGAGCCCGGCAGCGCTTCGGCCAGGTCGGCCTTGCTGATGTTCTGCACCTGGCGCGACTGGCCGCGGCCGGTGACTTCCACCGTCTGGATCGGGCCGATCGCGGCGCCGGCGACGCTGCTGTCTTCCGCGGCGGCTTCGTTGGCATCGGCTGGCGCGGCGTATGCGTGGATCGCCAAGGCTTGCAGGACTACCAGGCACAAAGGTTTCAGTGGGAAGCGCTGTTGCATGATTGTTGTTCTTTCTTGCTGGTTGGTGGGATTTCAACTAGCAAGATTGTAGAAACGGCATGTGACGCCGCGATGACGCGACCATGACAACTTGGTGACATGGCAACAGTACCGTGACAAGAGTACGTTTGCGCACGGACCGGCGCGATGGCAAAGCATATCCTTGGGGCAACAAGGAGATTTCATGAACCAAGCACCCATCAGCATCGAAGCAGCGCGCCGGCCCGCCTTGGGCTATCGCCAATTGCGGGCGCTCGAATGGCTGGCGCTGGCCTTGCTGGCCTACGCCGCCACCGTGCTGATGTTGAAGCTTCCGTGGCTCAGGCTGTTGCATGAAGCGCTGTTGCCGAAACTCTCATGGCAGACGGTGTACGTCACCGCCGTGGTGGCCGTCTTCGGCACCTCCATCAGCCACTATCTGTTTTTCTGGCTGCATGCGCCCGAGGCCGTAAACTTGGGGTAAGCTGGCGTTTTTGCTTCGGAGTCGCCATGCCGTCACGCTGGATCGCGCTGTTTTTCGCCGCCCTGCTCGCCCTGCCGGCGCTGGCCTTCGAGCGGCCGTTCCCGCCCCACGCGCTGCGCGGCAAGATGACGCCGGGCTACGCGCCCGATGTCACCATCGACGGCAAAGCGCGTCAATTGTCGCCATCGTCGCGCATTTTCAACCAGGACAATATGATCGAGATGCCGGCCGCGCTGCGCGGCAAGGATATCGTGGTCAATTACACGGTCGACGGCATGGGCTATATCGACCGCATCTGGATACTCGACAGTGAAGAGGCGGCGGTCAAGCGGCCGACCGCGGCGGAGGCGGCGGCCGCCGTCAAGTAGCCTGGTCGGCCGGAGTCCGCGCCCGGCGCTCGGCGGCGAAACGCAACAGTTCGTCCGGCCGAATCGGCCGCGAGATGTGGTAACCCTGCAGGTAATGGCAACCCATGCGCTCCAGGATCGCAGCCTGCCCGGCCGTCTCCACGCCCTCGGCCACCAGTTGCAGGCCCAGGCTGTGGCCCATGGCGATGATCGCGTGCACCAGATTATGGCTGCGCTCGCTGTGCTCGATATCCATGACGAAGGCGCGGTCTATCTTCAGCGTGTTCAGCTGGAATCGGGTCAGATAGCTCAGCGACGAATAGCCGGTGCCGAAGTCATCCAGCGAAATGCTCACACCCAGCGCGCGCAGTTGCTCCAGCACCGCATGCACACCGCCGGCGTCGTCGATCAGCACCCGCTCCGTCAACTCCAGTTCCAGCCGGCTCGGCTCCAGGCCGTTGCGCTCCAGCGCCCGCCGCACCAGGCCGACGAACGCCGGATCGGCCAGCTGCATGGCGGACACGTTGATGCTGATGGTGATGCCGCCCAGTTCGCTGTCGCGCCACAGCGCCACCTGGCGGCAGGCCTGGTCCAGCACCCAGGTGCCGAGCGCGACGATCATGCCGCTGTCCTCCGCCACCGCGATGAAGCGGTCGGGCGGGACCGCCCCCAGCAGCGAACTATTCCAGCGCAGCAGCGCCTCGACCTTGGTCAGCTTGCCGGTGTGGGCGTCGGTGATGGCCTGGTAGACCAGACGGAACTCGCCGGCCTCGATGGCGCCGCGCAGCGCGCCGTCGATCACCAGCGCATCCTTGGCGGCGGCGTTCATGGTGTCGTTAAAGAAACGCAGTTCGCCGCGGCCGCCCTTCTTCGCCTCGTACATGGCGATGTCGGCCTTGCGCAACAGGGTCTCGCTATCGGCGCCGTGGAGCGGATAGCAGGCGATGCCGATGCTGGCCGAGATGCTGATGGCGTGATGCGACAGCTCGAAGCCGGCGCCCATGGCGGCGACGATGTCGGTGGCGCAATCGCCGGCCATCCCGGCGGCGGTGCCGGGCGCCAGGTCCGGCAGCACGATGATGAACTCGTCGCCGCCGAAACGCGCCAGGATGTCGCTATGCAGCAGCAAGCTGTGCAGGCGATGGGCGGCGTCGCGCAGCAACTCGTCGCCGACGGCGTGGCCGAAGGAATCGTTGACCCGCTTGAACTTGTCCAGGTCGATGAACAGCACCGCGCACTCGCGCCCGGCGGCGGCGGCGCTGGTCACCACCTGGTTCAGCCGCGCGGCCAGCGCGTGGCGGTTTAAATAGCCGGTGATGGGATCGATGCGCGCGGCCTGGTACAGCAAATCATCCTTCTTTTTGCGTTCGGTGATGTCCAGCAGTTGCACCATGCAGTACATGCGGCCGCGTTCGATGTACGGCGAACCCAGCAGTTCGACCGGCAGCCGGCTACCGTTATGCAAGTTGAAAACGGCGGTTTCGCTGATCGGGTATTGCGCGCCCTCGACATCGAAGCGGCCGAAATATTCATCGGCCATGTCGCGGCTCAGGCCGGGCAACAACTCGCTGACGTGGCGGCCGACCAGGTCGGCGGGACCGTTAAAGCCCAGCAATTTCGCGCATCGCTCGTTGGCCACATGGACATAGCCGCGCCGGTCGCGGATCAGGAATCCGTGGCTCAGGCCGTCGATGGTGCGAATATAACGCTGGCGAATTTCATCCTGCACCGCGTAGATTAATCCCAGCATCGATAATGCCTTCAGGATGGTGGTGCCGGCAAACCAGAGCGGATATAACTCCGGCGCCAGGGTGATGGCGCTGAGTATATTAAAACCGCCGCGCAGCATCAGCGTGATGCCAAGCAGGCGATAACGGTTTTGCACCTTCACCAGCCGCATGCCGGACCAGAACATAACGACGCCAAGCGCGATCGCGCTGCCGGGCACCAGCCATTCTTTATTCCAGTGCCATATTAAAGAAAAACCGGTGCTCATTCCTATGAGCACCGGTATCATCCAGCGGATATGGTAACGGCGTAAAGCGCCGATAAAGAACTGCATGCCGCTCCAATAACCGATCATGCCGATGGAGAGCAGTATCGCGCATGCGGGCAAGCGAATTGAATCGCTTATAAACGGGCCACCCAGAAACCATAGCATGCCGCCGGACATGACCGCCAATTGTCCAAGCCCCCAGAATAAGGGATGCTTTTCCTTCGGTTGCATCAGCCAAAGAAAAATAAGCAATGTGCTTAATATGGCGTCGGCGGAAAATGCGGCGGCCATGACCGAGATATTGATGGAAATGTCTGGTGGTAAGCTCATTGATATCCGCCGCCTTGCGGCGCTGTTTCAAAGTGACTATCCGCATTGTATGCTTTTCATGCCAGGAATTGGCATGTACTTGCTATTTTCCGGCATGCGCCGGCGACGGTCACCACGCGTTTCATAGTAAGATAACCGTCCGCCCTTTACCTTTCCAGTGCCATGGCCCGTCCCCGCAGCGAAGATAAACGCAACGCCATCATCAGCGCCGCCGTCGCCGAGTTCGCCGTGCGCGGCGTTTGGTCGACGCCGGCGTCCGTCGTTTCCAAGGCCGCCGGCATCGCCGAAGGCACCTTGTTCACCTATTTCGCGACCAAGGAAATATTAATCAACGAGGTGTATTGCGCGTTAAAAAAGGAAATGGCCGAAGTGATTATGCATTCCTATCCCCGCGCGGAGGATGCGCGCGGCAGATTCCAGCATTTCTGGAATGAATATGTGAATTGGGGCGCGCGCAATCCAAACAAGGTGGCCGTGATGGGGCAGCTACGCTATTCCGATCAGATTACCGAGGAAAGCCGGATGGCGGGTTCGGCTCCATTTGCCGAATTATCCGACTTGCTGACCAAAAGCATGGAGGAAAAAATCATCCGCCCTTATCCCATCGATTTTATCGGAGCGATGATAGGCGGCATGGCGGAACTGACGATGGATTTTATCGCCAGGAATGAAGAAAGTGGCACGGATTATTGCGCCACCGGTTTCGAGACTTTATGGCGCGGCATCGCGTTAAAATAAGGAGATCGCCAGCGCCCACATGATCAGCGCGATTATCCCATCTAATATCTGCCACGCGCGCGGCTTGGCGAAAACCGGCGTCAGATAACGCGCGCCCAAACCCAAGGTGGTGAACCAAAGCAGCGACGCCAGCATCGCGCCGAGTCCGAAATACCAGCGGCCGTTACCGGATTGCTGTCCCCCGATCGATCCCAGCAGCACCACGGTGTCCAGATAAACATGTGGATTCAACAAGCTAAAAGCGAGCATCGCGGCGACCACGGTGCGGCGGTCGGCGGCCGGCGCGGCGCCGTCGGTGGTGGCCATCGCCGCCGGATTCAGCGCCGAGCGCGCCGCCCGCAAGCCGTACCAGAACAAGAATCCGGCGCCGCCGATCTTAATCCAGAGCAACAATGCGGGCGCGCCGACAATCAGTTGACCCATGCCCGCCACGCCGGCGCCGATCAGCACCACGTCGCAGACGACACAAATGGCGATGCAAGTCAGCACGAATTCGCGCTTCAGCGCCTGCCGCAATAAATACGCGTTTTGCGAGCCGATGGCGATGATCAGGCCGCCGCCCAGACCCATGCCCTTCAAAAAAGCGCTGACTTCCATAGTGTTCTCCCTGAAAAGGACGCCAGCTTAATTCCCCTCGCAATATAAGTATAATTAATATTATTTGCCAAATATTAGGATAGCTAATGAGCCGAGTCGATTACCGGGGACTGGCGGCGCTGGACGCCGTGATCGACCATGGCAGCTTCGACAAGGCCGCCGCCGCGCTGTCGATCACGCAATCGGCGGTGTCGCAGCGCATCCGCATGCTTGAAAACAGCGCCGGCGAATTGCTGATCGTGCGCAGCCAGCCGCCCTCGCCCACCGAGACGGGACAGAAACTAATCGCCCACTACCGCCAGGTGCGGCTGCTGGAGGCCGCCTTATCGCAGCGGCCCGGCGAAGGCGAGGCGTTGCCGGAGATCGCCATCGCCGTCAATGCCGACAGCGCCGCCACCTGGCTGCAGGAAGCCGTCACGCCGCTGATGGCCGGCGCCGATTGCATGCTGCATATCCGCATGGACGATCAGGATCATACGCTGACGATGCTGCGCGAAGGCCGCGTGTTCGGGTGCGTTACCAGCGAAACGGCGCAAGTCGCCGGCACCACGGCGACCCCGCTGGGCGTGATGCGCTATCTGTGCGTGGCCAGCCCGGCGTTCGCCGCGCGCTGGTTTCCCGATGGCTTGACGGCGCAGGCGGTGCAGCACGCGCCGGTGTTGGAGTTCGACCGCAAGGATGCGCTGCAATCGCGCTATGTCGCCAAGCGCACCGGCTACACCGGGCGCTATCCGCATCATTCCTTCGCCAGTTCGGATGGGTTTGTGCGTTTCGTCGAGGCCGGATTCGGCTATGGCATGCTGCCTATCCTGCAATGCGAGCGCCAGCTCCAGGCCGGCACCCTGGTCGACCTGACGCCCGGCGATGGCCTGGACGTGCCGCTGATGTGGCATATGTGGGACATCCAGACGCCGTTCACGCGGACTTTGTCGGACAACGTGATCGCTACCGCGCGCAAATGGCTGCTTCAGTCGCCCATCACGCCCGCAGGCTGAGCAACATCTTCGCCACGCCGTCGTGCCCCGCCTGCCAGCCGGAGGTGGCCAGCGCCGGCGCGCACACCGGGCAGGCTTCAAAAGGATTACAGTCGTGCGGCAACTCCTGGTACAGCTTGCCGATCACCGACTTGCCGACATAGGAATCGACCGGCAGCGGCTTGGCCTTCGGAGCGACGGCCGACTTGGCGGGAACGAAATCGGCACCGCCGGGCGCGGCCCAGCGCTCGAAAGGCTCGGTCGGCTTGCCGTCCGGGACGTACCAGGACTTGCGCTCGCCGTTCCAACGCGCGCCCAGCGCCTTGGCTTCATCTTTTTCCGCAAACGGAACTTTAAGAAACATCATCTTCGGATACTCCGCGATAGCAAGCACGCATTTTACCGCCTGCCATGACCGCCCGGTTGACCGCGTCGCCGTGACGGGATATAGTTGCCAAAAGCAATCAATAAGGAGCCCGGTATGGACAGCGACATGCAACAGCAAGCCGACGTGGTGCGGCAATTCAACCGTTTTTACACCGTGCACCTGGGCTTGCTGCGCGGGCGCTATCTGGACACCGACTATTCGCTCAGCGAAGGCCGCATCATGTACGAGCTGTCGCAAAATCCCGGCTGCACCGCCAACCAGCTGCGCGGCAAGCTGGAACTCGACGCCGGCTACATGAGCCGTCTGCTGCGCTCGCTGACCGAACGCGGCCTGGTGCAAGGCGCGCGCTCCGAGCGCGACAAGCGCGCCACGCTGCTCAGCCTGACGCCGTTCGGCCTGACCACGGTGGCCGACATCAACCGGCAGGCGTCGGCGGAAACGGTGCGCATGCTGAACCAACTGGACCAGGCGCAGCGCGCCGAACTATTGGACGCGATGCGCAAGGTGCAGGACATCCTGTCGCCGCCGCCGCTGCGCGTGATCCGCGCCGGCGCCGCGCAGCTGGCGGACGCGCGTCACTTGCTGCACGAATACTTCGACGTCATCGGCGTAGTACTGCGCGACGACGACGCCGCCATCCGCGCCTTCCTCAACGATGCCAGTTCGGCGATGTGGATCGCCTACGTCGACGGCGCGCCGGCCGCCTGCGTGGCGATGCGCCCGTTGCCGGAGGTGCCCGGCG
>Ga0247815_10003907_pt1 | contig 10589 bp, 16 predicted proteins | sample UWRJL194509B1_FD_181014 | JGI IMG/M metagenome (GOLD analysis project Ga0247815, IMG submission 181014) | Plant litter microbial communities from Arlington Agricultural Research Station in Wisconsin, United States - UWRJ-L194-509B-1 | ecosystem: Environmental > Terrestrial > Plant litter >... | reverse complement strand
TATAATCATATTTAGGATTCTTCACTATCATCCATTTTTTGTCACATCTCTTACATTTACATCTTGTTGGTTGTGACTTTGAATCATAACTGTATTTGTGGCCTATTATTTTACAGACTAATTTTTTCATTTTAATACACTTATTATTTCTTCCCTTAACTTATCGTCTTTTATTTCTTTTTTAAGCCAAAGAAGATATTTACGATCTAGATCTTTAATTTCTGTCAGATTTTTTCCAGAGTATTTTCCAAAATTAAGAATTGTATAGACCTTTTCTTCCTTATTTAATATACTTTCTTCACGAGCTTTAAAAATCTTCTTATTTCTATTTATATAAGCCTCAATTGCTGTTCTATACTCAACACTATCTGATTCCCCACTTGCCCACAACAATTCATTATTTTCATTTAAATAGTAGTGAGCGAAGTTTACAAACCAATTGCTGGAAGAATCTTTAAACTGTTTGATCTGTAATTTATCTTCTTTCTTCGCGGCCAAAATTATAAAAGTAAGCAGATTTGATTACTAATTTCATCTAACTTTTGAAGTTTATTATTTTTATACTTTTCAAATTCTTTAAAAACAGAATTAGCTTGTTTCTTATAATGTTTTAGGCACTCATCTTCTTCTGTAAAAACATTTAAAGGTATTCCTGGAAAACTCCTATATCCCGTATTATCATATAACTTAATTAATGAGGATTTTACAAAAGAATCTTTTTTAATTTCTGAGAAAAAACAATAACTATAATAGACTCTTTTTGTAGTTTCTTCAATAGATCTAATTAAAACTTTTGTTGGTTTGATGTTTCTAGTTTGTTTAATATCAAAATCATTCCATCTATAATCACAAATCCAAACTATTTTACCATTGTGTTTACCGTCTACTAATTCTTTTGTGTTTAATTCCATTTTTAATCTTTTTTAGGGCGACAATAATATAAAATAACCATTAATAAATCTCGAGGCATTGGTCTATTTTCTAATTGAAGTTCATCAAATCTTTGTCTTATGTTTCTAATAAAATACTCTTCGTACTCTTCACAAATTGCTTTTTGTTTCTTAGTCATTACAATAAATCTTTTAAACTTTCTACAAACTGACCTCTTAATGTGTATTCACTATCCAAAGCTATTTTTGAGCGATCTAATTGATTTAAATCCACTGGTGATAGTTTGGTATCATCTATTTGAGATAGTTCTTCTAACATGTTTTTAATTTCTTTTTGCGCGAAATCATGCTGTGATATTAATTCTTCTATTTTTTCTTTCATTATTCTTCTGTTTTAAACCTCGCGGCAATTTGATACTCTTTTCTATAGTGGTTCAGAAATAAGAACTCTCCAGCTTCATTTACAAAATAGTTACGAGGCTTTTTAACTTTAGCTACTCTCTCAATTACGCCTTGTAAAAATAATTCTCTAAATTGCTCGTAAGGGCATAAGTCGTAGCTTTCTCTCACTTCTTTAACAGCTTCTATCTGTTCTGGTGTGTATTCAAATTTAACGAGAATCTTTTCGTAAGTTTCCCAATCTTGTTTTGTTCCCATCTATTATTAATTTTAAACAAATTTACAAATTATTTTTTAATTTACCTAACTTTTAAGTGATTATTTTTAGTTTTTATTTTGCCGCCCTAATATATTTAACTGTTTCTTTTCTTTTACTATAGTTTGGCGGCACAATTAAAGACAAAGCTAATCAAAAAACAGTTATTACCACGTACCCTACTTCAAACTGTAACTATGCGCAAAGTAATGCCCTGCTCGGGCGGAGGTTAACCAAGGTTCTACGCTTCGCTTCGTACCTCGTTTAACTAATGTATTATTTTTTATCAGTTTTTGAAGTAGAGTACGTAGTAAAGAACGCTTACGCGATTTCGGTCGTCCCTCCCTCACCAAGGAATTTTTTTATTTATCCTCACCCCCAAACCCCCTCTCCTTATAAGAGTAAATTTTGGCTGAATAATCAACCTTCAGGCGGAAATAGTGCAAAAAACACCTCCTTTTCCCTTTAGCTTAAGTCCAGGAATTAACACTCCTTTTCCGCAACATGAGCGATTATATCGCAGCTCCATGTTATTAAACGCGAAAGCCTCTTAAAACTAACAGTCCGCTGGTGATAACAACTGTTTTACGTTTTAAAAGGCTTCCTTCTTTTTATATGTCTTTACTTATATATTAGGTTATCACAACTAATATAAATCGGTATTTTTATTTATTGAAATGCAAACTTACAAATTATTTTTGACATATGCAAATTAATTCAGTAGAAATTAGTGATGATTTTTAAAGAAGTTCTTTAGGCTTCAAAACCCCCACTTATAGTACGCCCTCTCACGATCTACTTAATTTTAACGCAAATATACAAAATAAAAATCTAATACACAAATTAATTAATTTTCATTAAAATCTTTTTCTTCGCCGCTATCGAAAACTTCGGGCTTAAAAAGAAATAAATTATAAAAGAACAGTTTAAGACTCTCAGCATAAACAGATTCACTAACATTTTTACTCTCATACTTTCTAAATAAAGAAAAAGTAAGAGCTTTAATAAATTCTATATTCTGTTCTCTATACTGAAATGAAACGTCACTATAACTGATATAATGATTCCATATACGAGAATAAAAGTCTTCGTAACTAAGCATTTTCTTTTGGTTTTAAATGTGAAGCAAATATACAAAAACAGAATCAAAATAAAAAATTACTTACTTTTAGACAGCTCTCATACAAAATATTTTTGACATAATATCTTAATAAAAAGTTAAAAGTGTAGGATATATCATTTTAATAGAATACCTTTGACATATATTACTAGTAAATGGACGAAAAAGATAAAATAATTAAGGAGCTAGAAGCAAAACTTTTGAAGTTTAAGGAGCCATTAAACGCGCTTAATTTGAAAGTAGATTCTAAAAATAAAATAGAGAGACTAGATAAGTTTTTAACTGCTTATTCTGAGTTAAGAATGACCGAAGAAAATAAATTACTTCCTTCTCAAAAGCCTATTTTACTTTATTATTTATTAAAAGGTATTTCAGAAGATGTGATTCAGCTTTTAATTGAAGATAATCCCGAAAGAGCCAAAGTAAAGAAAGGTAAACAACTTACAAGAAACCATCTTCACGCCATTAATAAGAAATTAAGGGACAGAGGATATTTAGTGCGTGACGAAAAAAACTATCAAAAATTTAAATTGTCGCCAGATTTAGAAACAATAAGAAAGAAAGTCTTAGATGAAGACTGCAAATTAATTTTAATGACGTTTTGAAACAACTAAGTTATTTAGATGACATATTAAAAGAAGTATTTAGAAAACATAAATTAAAATACGATTACAAACAATGTTTAGACGGAGTTAATTGGATGTTTGAATATATTGTTCAGGAAACGAAAAACCCAGAAGTATTTGCCATAAATTTACCTTACTTAGGTCATTTATATAAAAACCAAAACTTCTTAATAAACAGTAAAAAATTCATGGAAGTCGGATCTGAACCATATAAAAAAGTGGAAGATCAAATACAACAAATAAAAAGATTTGGAGACGAGAACGGTTGGGGAACACCTCATTTAAAATTACCATTATTTTTTACTTTTAACAAGTATATTTGTGAAAGATTTGAAATAACAGAAACGGCCAGAAGAATGCATAAACCAAGTCATCAAATATACGCTGCAACAGAATATATACAAAATAAAGAATACAAAAGATTAACCGAAAATAAATAAAAACAAAATTGGAGAATAAAGTAGTTTACGGCCAAGAAGCCAGAAAGTTATTAAAAGAAGGAGTAGATTTAGTTGCAAATGCAGTTAAAGTTACATTAGGAGCAAAAGGAATGAATGTAATGTGTGTAAGAGATTTACTTTTACCTATTATTACAAAAGATGGTATTTCTGTAGCTAAAGAGATTGAATCAGAAGATCCTATCATTAACGCAGGTTCATCCTTAATAAAACAAGTATCAAATCAAACAAATGAGGTAGCAGGAGACGGATCTAGCTCTAGTGTTGTATTAGCACAAGCTATTGTACATGAAGCCGATGAAGTACTAAACAAGGGAAAAGTTAATGCAATTTCTCTAAAAAGAGGATTAGACTTAGCTTTAGATTTCTCTTTAAAACATTTAGATAAATTAAAAACAAAATCAAGTAGTTTAAAAACTTTAAAAAATATCGCGAATATTTCTACTAATGGAGACAAAGAAATTTCTGATTTAGTTGTTGACGCAATAAAAAAAGTCGGTAAAAACGGCACAATAAAAGTAGAAGAAACAGAAGAATTAAAATCGTCTGTAGAACTATCTTTAGGATATGAATTAGACGTGCCGTTTTCTTTAGCTGAATTTATCAATGACCGTGAGAAGTTTGAAGCTGTTTTTGAAGACATGAATGTTTTAATTTATCAAGGACACCTAAAAGATAAAAGACAGTTAAATAAAGCTATCGAATTATCAACTACAAGAGATTCTAACGGAGAATTAGGAGTATTTGAAGGCCTTTTAATTATTTGTGATAACATTTCTGGCCACGTTCAAAAAGAGATTTTAGAATTTAGTTATCAAGGCTTTAAAATGATGAATTTAAGATCACCTTCTTTCGGCGCAAGAAAAAATGAAACACTTAAAGATATAGCTTCTCTAATAGGCGCAAAAGTTTATAGCGAAGACTTAGGTGATGATTTAGATAATGTTACCTTAGAAGGGCTGGGACACATTGATAAAGTGATTTCAGATGCTAACAAGTCAGTTTTAATCGGCGGAAAAGGAAATCAAGAAGAAATCAAAGGAAGAACAGCAATTGTAAAACAACAAATTAAAAACATCACTGGAGGTAAAAAAGAAACAGAATATGTAAAAGAAAGATATTCTAAATTAACCAAAGGAGTTGCTGTAATAAAAGTAGGTGGATATTCCGCGCCAGAAAAAAGAGAAAAGACAGACAGAGTAGAAGACGCTTTATGTGCAGTTAGAGCTTGTTTAGAAGAAGGATATGTAGCTGGTGGAGGTGTAACCTATTTAAACATATCAAGTGCTCTTAAATCGGCTAAAATAGAAACTAGAAATGAAGATGAGCAAAAAGGAGTGGAAGTATTAGTTAAAGCTTTAGAAGCACCTTTCAAACAAATTCTGGAAAATGCAGGAATGCAAGATAAAACAGAAAACTATATTCACAATATTCAAAGTTCACAATATTATGGAGATGGTATTGATTTACAAACACAAGAATATGTAGATTTATTTAAAAGAGGAATCATTGATCCAACAAAAGTAGAAAGACTGGCTCTTCAAAATGCAGTATCTATTTCAGGAACATTCTTAACTTTAGGAGCAATTACTTATAACAGTGCATCAATATTTACAGCAAATGGAAAATAATGAAATTTTAGAAAATTTACAAGAAAAAATAATAAAGTTAAACAAGATTCTAGAAAAAATTAGAATTGAGAATAATGGAGAAGTTACACAAGAATACTTACAAACTAGAGAAAAATACTTCAATAAAATATCAGTATTAAGAAAAAGACAATTAAAAATTATATCCTGTGAGACTACAAGGTTACTTTCTAATATGAAAGACATAGTTTCAGATTCCAATTATGGGCTAAAAAATTATTTAATAAATACAAATGAAATTCTTTTAAAGAAATACAGGTCAATTAGAGAAATTGCTATTAAAGATATAGATAAAAATATAGCAGAGTTAGAAACTAAGATAAAAGAGGATATTTTTTATAAGAATATAGTTTGTGAAGAAAATGTCATATGTGAATTAAAATTTGAAGATGAAAAGTAAATTCTTAAAATGGTCAACTTGGAAGATGATCCTTAATTCTAGATTAATTGCTTACAAAAATAGTAAGGAACCTTGGTGCAAAGAAAGACTTAAATTATGTAACAATTGCGAATTTAATAGTAAAAATAATGCAGATTTAAGTTTTAAAGATAAATTCTTAATGTTCATTCAGTTAAGTAAGGCTATTTGTACGATTTGCGGCTGTAGCACCAAGTACAAGGTGAGAATTCCAATGAGTTCCTGCTCTATGGAAGAACTAGACTTAAAACCATTATGGCGGGAAAAAGAAAACTAAAAACAAAGTAATATGCAAATAATAGACAAACAAACAAACACAGAAATAGAGAAATCAACAGATAGATATATCGTAAATTTCGGAATTCTAAAAAAGAACCAAATAGCAAAAAGAACAGTTCAAATAAAAGGAAATAATTTAGAAGGACTCACATCACAATCAGACTGCTCATGCACAGAAAGTAGCCCAGAAGTAATTGACAAAAACACAATTGAAATTGAATTACAATACAAAAACACTCATATGACAAAACCATTTGATAAAAAAGTGTATTTAAATTTTCATGAAGACAAACAACCAAAAGTAGCAACAATTAATATTAAAGGACAAGTTATTCTATAAATATATGAATTACACACAAGAATCATTAAGAGCATTACAAGCACTAGGGCAAAAACATCAAGATATGAACCTAGGAGACTTGTTATTTACAGCATTTCAAAAAGAAGCAGTAAAAAATGGAGTGTCATTAAGCTTTCTAAGAAAACTATCTAGCGAAGATGCTTATACATTAGTAGAAAACGCAATCAATACAGATTTCGCAGACGAACAATACACAGAAGAAGAATTTGAAAATTGGCAAAATAAAAAATCAAATAATGGTGCTAAGTAAAGAACAGGAAGAGAAATCAAAAATTATTGATAAAAAATCACAAGTTATATTAGAAATTTTAAAGGATATCTCTTTCTTGAATATTAATTGTATATTAAAACAAGTTTCTTATGAAGTAGAAAAAGCTAAAAATAATTCAAAATTATAATATGAGTTTAAATAAATTTTATGATATCATTATATCAAAACACAAAGAATACTTACTTTACAACGAATTCCTGGAAAAAACTAAACTTGACTTCAAAGATAAAAGACAATCGGCGGTAGAAAAAGTTTATCAACTAAATTTCAATGAAAGCAAAGAAGTAGAAGAACTAATTGTTCCAGAAGAATTTACTAACTTACTCTACGATTTAAAAATAGAAGAAACAATATACATGCAAGACCTGCAAAATATATTTTACACTCTATACTTAAATGTAAAAACTTATTTAGAAATTGGAGACGGAATGATTCTACCAAAAGAAATTACAGAATTATGTGAAAGCTTAGAATATCTAATTCCAAAACCATTCTTCGTAGTAGACAGCAAACTTTCGGCAAAAGAAACTGAAAAAGGAAGACTAGAGCAAAGAAAAGAAAGCTTAACTAAAGGACTTGAATTAGAGCAAATTAAAAACATAGTCTTGCAAGCAATTAAAGCGCAGGAAAATACGAAAGAATAAAAAACCATAAATGGCCTCCTAAGTACAAAATGCTTAGGAGGTTTAACGTTTAAATATATGGAGATTAAAACTAAAAGAGTTGCTCATAATAAATCATCCCAAGAAGAAATAATAGAAAAATTTATAGAGGTGCATAGAGATGAATTTTGTTATGATAAAGTAGTCTATGTAGATAACATTACACCCGTAGAAGTATATTGCAAAAAACACAAATATACTTTTTACCCAACTCCTAAAAATCATAAAAAGGGAAGTAAGTGCTATTATTGTGGGAGAGAAAGTCAAATACAAAAAGCTAAAAAAGAGGAAGATTATTTTTTAAAAGAAGTAATAGATATTTATGGTAATGAATATGATTTCTCAAAAATTAAATATGTTAATACAAAAACAAATGTTGAAATTGTATGTAAAAAACATGGACATTTCAATAGAAAACCTTTTGAACTCTTGGAGGGGCTAGCTTGTAAAAAATGTAAATCTGAAAAATCAAAATATAATAATAGAGATATTTTTATAGAAGAAAATAAAAGAATATTTGGAGACATAACAGATTTTTATTTAGTTGAAGAAATATCTCAAAATACAAAAATAACTTTAATATGTACGACACATAATCATGAATTTACCTTAAGTGTATCAGCTAGATTAGCAGGTCAAAAGTGTCCAAAGTGTAGTGCGGAAAATTATAGGAAACTTAGAGCAATGCCTATAGATGAGTATTATAAAAAAGCTAGTGAAGTAAATGAAGATAGATACACATATACAGGTGACTATACAACCTTAAAGTACCCTATAACATTTTATTGCAAAGAACATGGTAGGCAAAGAAGAAATGCTAATAATCATTTAAATGGAGCAGGATGTAGTAAATGTGAAAAAACAGGGAATAAGGTTGATAAACTAACAAAAGAAGGTTATATAAATACTGCAAAAGGAAGGGAAGTTTCCTTATACTTAATAGAGTGTAGTAACGAACAGGAGAAATTTTATAAAATTGGTAAGACTTTTAGAGGAGTAAAGGAGAGATTCAGAGGAAAATTAATTCCATATAAATACAAAATTATAAAGTTATATATTTCCACAGCAGAAGAAATATGGGATTTAGAAGAATTGATGCATAAAAAATATGAAGAATATAGTTATAAACCCCTTATGTGGTTTACAGGTTTTTCAGAATGTTATAAATTAACTTTACCAATAGAGGAGATAATAAAATTATGAGTGATTTTGCAGACAGGTTTATAAAGCAACACAAAGAGTATTTTGCAAGAAATAAAAGAATAATTGAGAATAATAAATGGAATGATATTTCTGTATATAATAATAGGATAGAAGACTTTTCACAAGAGGTTATCTCAATTTCAAATAGCAGTTCAAAAGACAAGGAAAAAAAGCTAAAAGAAGTACAGAAACAAATTAGGGATTTTACTGATTCCACTAAAAAAAATAAAGAGTCTCTGTTTAAACAGGAGAACGAGCTTACCAATTCCATATTGAGTAGGCTTTCCGCGTTTATAAAAGAAACTGAAAAAAACGGCGAAAGAAAAGAGTCAAAAGTTCAAAAATTTATAGATGAAACAGTTAAAATAATTGACTGCCATATTGATAAATGTGATATTTATTTAGACTACACTCTTGATAATTTAGACCAAGAGATAGACGATGATGAAGAATATAGAACAAGTGAAGTTATATTTCAAGATGATGTTTTTACTAAAAAAATAGCAATACAGGACGACTTAGATAAACTTAATATTTCAGGGAGTATAGATAACGTAAAAATAGAATTTTTTAAGGATCAAAAGGCAACCATACCTATGATCAGCGTTCTTAAAAATTACAGTTCTGAAATAAGACAGCTTACAGAAAAATTAGACTTACCTAATGAAATTTATGATATTGAATTTTATATCCACAAGGAAGAGCGAGATAAAAAAAATAAAGTAAAGGAGATTCCAGAGTGGGAAGAAAAGAAACATTATTGGGAGCAAAAACCTGAAACTCTCAAATTCTGGTACAACGAGTGGCTTAAAATTACAAAAGGATTTACAGTGGATGGATACTTCTTTCATCCGTGGCTTTACTACCATCTTAATTTTTATAAAACACCAATCCCACAAAAAAATGGAGATGAAGATATTATGAATCCTTCATTTCGAGATACAGAACAATATTTTGCGGAGTTATTAAAAAAATGTGACGAAGTTAAAAACAGAGGAGTACTACTTTACGGAAGTCGTCGTATAGGAAAATCTGTAATGATGTCTTCAATATGTGATTGGAAAGCTTTAGTTAAAGATAATGCATCAACAGCAATTACATCAGGTTCAGCAGGAGATTTAACAGAACTTACTCATAAGATGAAAACATCTATGAAATTTAGAGTACCTGCGTTTCAATTACTAATTCAAAAGCAAGAGTGGGACGGAGGAACAGTTGAATTAGGTCTTAAATGGGATGCTAGTACACTTATTGAACATTCTCGACATACAATTAAAAACTTAGCTGGGGGATCTACAAGTTCAACACAAAAGACAGCTGGGGGGGCTCCTTCCGTATTTTTGATTGAGGAAATAGGAAAAACTGCTTGGGAAAAAGCGTATTTAGCTGCAATCCCTTCTTTTGAAACTCCAGATGGATTTAAAACTACAATTATCGCAGTGGGAACTTCTGGTGAAGCTTCATTATCTAAAGATGCTATGAAAGCGGTATCTAATCCGAGTTCTTTTAAATTTTTAGAAATGGATTGGGACTTACTTGAAAAGTATATACCTGTAGAAGCAATAACCTGGAAAAGGAGAACATTTGCTAACTTTGTTCCAGCGCAGATGGCATACAAGACTGGATTTAAGAGAATAGAAAGAAGATTTGGAGATTTCTTAGGAATTGAATCAGAATACTTGAATAGGATAACAATCCACCAAACAGATTGGATTAATAATACTAGAGTGTTACTTGAGGCTCGAAAAGAAGTTGAAAAAGATGCTTTAAAACTACAACAAGAAACAATACAATACCCTATTGACCCTGAAGAATGTTTCTTATCCGCAGAGAAGAATCCATTCCCATATATGGAAGCAATCAAAAGAAAACAGTATTTAATAGAAACAGGTAAATGGGATAGAAGAAGAGTATTATATAAGGATGATAAAGGTAAACTAAAAGCTCAAATATCTACGATGCCTTTAATTGAGTATCCTCATAAAGGAGGGATAGCG
>Ga0247815_10003904_pt1 | contig 10597 bp, 9 predicted proteins | sample UWRJL194509B1_FD_181014 | JGI IMG/M metagenome (GOLD analysis project Ga0247815, IMG submission 181014) | Plant litter microbial communities from Arlington Agricultural Research Station in Wisconsin, United States - UWRJ-L194-509B-1 | ecosystem: Environmental > Terrestrial > Plant litter >... | reverse complement strand
CAGCATGCTTCCTGGGTCGATCTTGGCGGTCACGCAGCCGACGTTAACTGGGCTACCTTCTCACCGGACGGTTTGTACATCGCATCGGCCTCTGATGACGGCACAATCAGGATCTGGAGTGCAGGAATCAGCCAATCGACTATTCAGCCACTGCCTGTGCACAAAAGCGCAGTAAACTCGGTGGCAGTTTCGCATGACGGTGGTTTGATTGTCAGCGGCTCCAACGACAAATCGGTGCATGTGTGGAATGCACACACCGGAGCCGCAACGATTCCGCCGCTTGACGAGCACACAGACTGGGTAATGTCTGTGGCGATCTCACCAAATGGACTCCTAGTGGCGTCGGCGTCAGATGATTTCACCGTACGGCTGTGGAACACACAATCAGGAGCAGCAGTCGGCGAGCCGATGCGCGGCCACACCAAATATGTCTGGGCTGTGACATTCTCGTATGATGGGCGTTGGCTTGCATCAGCATCGTGGGACAAGACTATACGCATATGGGACGTCGCGACACAACATGAATTAGCTATCGGCCCACTGCGCTGTCAACGGGACGCAAACACTGTCGCATTTTCGCCCGACGATGGCCTTGTCGCCGCGGGAGACGACAGCGGCCGTATCTATCTCTGGCGGACAGAGACGGGCGAGCAAGCGCACGAGCCACTTCATGCAAATGACGAACGGGTCTTGTCCCTTGCATTCTTACTGGACGGCACGCAAATCGTGTCCGGCGGCAGGGACAATACAGCCCGCATCTGGGACATCGCGACGGGTCAGCCCACCCGCGTTCTTCGGGGTCACACGGACTTTGTTCTGTCTGTAGCGTGGTCCCTGGATGGATGCATTATCGGCACAGGGTCTGATGACTCCACAATACGCCTGTGGGACGCGTCGACAGGTGCGCCACTTGCGACCCTGCTTGGACACACCAGTGCCGTTCGATCGGTGGCGTTCACAAGCGACGGACAGTTCCTCGTATCAGGCTCTAGAGACAACACAATCCGCAAGTGGGATGTCCGCGCCGCCTGTCAGCTGCCCTCGGAACGCCGTAACAATCCCGTCGCAGCACTCGCATCTGCCACCCTCAAGGACGGATGGCTGGTGGGATCGTCTGGCGAGCTTATCTTGTGGGTGCCGGCCGAGTATCGCACGTACCTTCAGGTGGATCCCTGTCTGCGGATTGACCGAAGCCGCGTTGTCATTAAAGTAGGAGAAGGTGGACTGCATGCCGGCGTGAACTGGACGTCGTGCTGGAGAGGTTGAATGATGCAGCGCCTTGATCAGAGCTCCCAGGTCGTACAGAACTTTCTCAATGTACAGTAGTTTCCTTGTCAATGCTTCAATAGCCGTTGTCAGCCTTACTTGGTTCCTGAGTGTCAAGACTAAAGGTGTTGAGAACGAAAAGCCGCGTCGACAATCTCGATAGGCTTCTCAACGCAAACTTTGACAAGAGACAAGATAGAATGCACCGAGGCCTAGAAGGTACGCTTGAAGTCGTCTACGGTCTACTCCGTTATCCTCACGAACAGTGCTGTAGCGAATTGGAGGACGTAACGAACAAACAAGGCAGTTTCGTCGGCTAGATTTCATTTCTTGCGTTCCTCGCTGGTGGTTACCTATAGTTCACAATCAGGGGCATTGCACGTGAGGCGGATCATCTCCGTCAGCACCACACACTCCGAAACCTTTAAGACAAGAATGTGGATCTAGATATTGATGCGCGAAAACTTGTACGAGATGTGACCAACCACAGACACATGCAGAGCAAAGAGATCGTTCGGGCACTGTATTGTGCATGGGGATCTATCCTGGCATATGCCCTCTCCACACTCGTCACCTGGCTTCGGGCTCGTGAGAAACAAGAGTCGAGACAACCGCGGAAGGTTACTTGGACGGTGGCGAAATCTGCTGCGTAGTCTGTGTGTACGACGAGCGTCAACAGCTGGTTCTAAGACGATTCGGACCAAGTAGACACACGGTGGCAAGATGCCGGGCTCATGCCAGGCGTGAAGGAACTCAGCTTGTATTGGCGGACAGGATAGGCGATGCGCGATGCGGTCAAAACAAGGCAGAATCTGACAACTCTGTGATATCTAGACATGCAACAAAGAGCAAGGTGGTCAGCATTTGAAGCTTCCGACGAAATGAACCAGCTCTGGGCGTGGCGAACGGACTAAGACATCGGCGCCCTGCCGCGACTAACTCAGCAGATGTCAGGTCGGGACTTAGGGACCGGATGTGTCTCCCGAGGGTAGAAGGAAGAAGGTCTTGGCAGCTAGTCCGGGCATGAACACCGCACTGACCTTTTCTTACAAAGACAAGATCAGAATGTTTGCGGCCGGAGAAGATCGTGCTACAGAGGCTACAGTGACCGTTGGGTATACCAGGCGCGAGACAGCGACACTTGAGAATGTGGCGGGCCTTGTTGCTCATCGCGAAGGAACCTGAACAGTCAAACATCAGCGGTGAAGTCGAGAGATTGAAGACCGGCGTGGGCGGACCTAAGGGACCGCAAAGGTAGACGGAGATGGGGCTCGAAGTGACGACCTTGACGCCGTTATTAGGGGTCGAGTTTGTACCATGATGGCCGTGAGCGGCGTATTGAGGATCCTGGACGAGCACAACTGGAGTCAGCCAGCATCCAAGGAGGCTAACCAGAACCAGGGTCGAGAAGAGCTGCCGCACAACGCGAGATGTGATGCGTGGATGAGCAACAGGATCGCGTACTGCGACCAGCCACCGCCAAACAACAACGCTAGCAACGCTCCTCGCACAGTGTCCCGGAATACTCACATATGCCCTGGCTAATTGAGTGAACGTGCTCCATCTTGCGTAGAGTCTTGTCAAAGGGCAAGGGACAGAGATACGGCGGTTCCTAGAAGATGAAGAAGCACGCAAAAGTGAAAAGGGCAGAGTTCAAGTCGGATCGCACCGGACCGCGCCGATCAAATCGCGTTTCGATTTTGGCGACCTGCCTTGCGCTTGCTCTCCCTCTCGTCATCTGACAACTATTCTTCTTTCATCCGAAGGTCACCGCGACATAGTGGCTGTCAACGTCTCTTTACTCATCTGCGAATACATGTTCGACTGCTCAATTTGCTGTTGCCTGTGGTCCAGGAAGTGCGCCCGTGTTCGCGCGTAGTCGGCCCAATGACACTGCCAACTTCCACGCACAGACCCTGTGTTCCTTTGAAGTAGTCGCTTGTCCCTTTATGTTGTGCTTCAGGCAGAATCCTATTTCGACTGGTTCTCGAGACCCTCACCGTGCTAGCGGTGTTCGTGTGCGTTCTGCTACCTACGCCTGCGTATCTGCGTCAAGCCGTGCTGCTCGACCTCAACCTGCCTTTCCTTTCATCACCTCAGTCTTGATCTAAAGTAGCCTCCTTGCCCGTTTCAGGATTCTTCTTGGTCTGGGTCGTCCTTGTCCTTCGTCGCGCGCTGTTCTTCAGGCCGCATCAGCCATTCATCGCCTATCTGCCTTTCGATCACCATTGATCCTGTCCACTATCGCAATTCTATTATCGGCGTATACATGCTTGTCTAATTGGGTCTCTCGGGCGGCCTGTGCGCAAGGTCGAACTCGGACTTGCGAGACGCCTCCGTCCCACCTCGATCAGCGGGCCACCGCCTCCCATGCGAACCGCCTCCTTCACGCTTGCTTCTCATTCTGCGCCGATTATGTTTCGTCTTCGAGCGATTTGTTGGCAGTACGATACCGCAAGACCATCTGACGCTTTGTCTGCTCGCGTCACTTTCTTCCTCAATGCCGAACCTCTGACCCTAGTATTGTGCGTATCAACCCTCATTCATATCACATCCTCCCCACAAAATATCCTTCACTAACCTCTGCCTCTCAGAAACCATGAAGTTACAATATCGCCTACCCACAAAATCGGTTCGACTTACTTTTGCAATGATTGTGCCACTGCGTTCTCGGACTCGACGGCAGGCACTAGATACGACCTCCCGGAAGGTCCTTCAGGGCCAACCCTGGGCAGCGAAATGTAGTGGCCCTCGGGGTCTCGCGTTTTGATGCAACATCCCAAGAGCGACATATGAGTTGAAGTTGTAAACGACCTGATGTTTCATCAAATTAGTTGTTCTGGCAAAGAAAATGATGGTACATGACAGCCAGACATGTTCCAACGCTAAAAACCGAATAATGTTCCATCAGCCATAACGTTTGAATGAGTAAATACACATTAATGGCTCATCACGATGCTTTTCGTGATGTAGCATCAGGCCACTGCGCACTTCCCGCAACCACATGCCGCCAAGAGCTATTGCATGCGCTATCCGAGCTCGATTGAGCGGACAGGATGCTTGCCGATCGTACGTGATGTAGCCATCGAGTCTCCGCTATACGACGATGTCGAAATTAATTAAAATCACTGTGAACGGCATTACCCAATACACATTGTGATGGTGCATCAGACAACAAGTTTCATTAACGGACCAGGCGTATGATGTAGCATCATTGTAAATGAACCGGAATATTTCGGGTAAAGCATGATGTCGCAGCAGCGGACACTGACCTGATGTGCCAGCATCGGGTCTAACAAGTCATCATATCTGTGAGGCAATGCTGCTACATCAAAGGTCCACCTGCTGCACCTCCACCGCAGCGGGCTTTTTTGTACTAGCGGCTCAATGAATTACTCTTGTTTTTGTACGGAATTCAAGGAGATATCAGTTTGGGGAAAATAGCTGGAAAAGTCGTGTTATACTGCCAAGACGTCTAGATTTGCAGTTCAATCCTCCACGTACTCGGACAGACAAATTGATGGCTCATCAGACAAGAACCGTCAGGTGATGGCGCATCAGGCCCAACGATATCTTGTGTGTAACAGCTGGCCTGATGTTACATCATGCAGTCTGCTATGCAGCTTTTCCACATATACATGATATGCCATCAACATACTTAGGGTCAAGGCGATTGTGCTGCTGTTACATCACTTTGAATTGCGCCGAGTTATCATGAAAGACCAGCAGGGCTCGCATCCGTCCTGCTTTCAATCCCGCTTTGAGATATATAGATTGTGCTCAGATAATATTTTAGTCTACTCAATTAATGAAGCCGAAAATGTGATGCGACAGATAACCCGGCTAAATCAGTGGTGCCCGATTTCGATGGCGCGAAGTTGGCGCAGATTTCTGGCTTTCCCTCATTCCACCCCGCTGCTGGAGACGCGTCCGTCTAAACTTGCCGAGCGAAGTAAATGGAGATCATTCGAGGCACAACCATTCTTGCCCCATCGGTTCCAGGGCTGCTTAAAGTTCTTGGCCAACTTCTTGCGATTTCCCACCCTTTGGCGCTCCCAGACCCACGCGCTGCCCACGAAATCGTCACTCAAGAACGATACTATGCGCATGATGTGCACATCCTACGACTGCTTCTTCTTACAACGGTGCTGGGAATACGCGATCAGGCCGAGCAAAATGCCGAGCTCATAATTCTACTGGATTCAGCACGGATGACACGGCACCTCGATACACCATACCGACAATTCTTTGTCCCCCGCTCCTACACTCTGGAGCAGTGGCGTCTCGTCCCCCGCGTCAGCGAGCATTTGGAAAAGATTTTGCAATCACTTGCGGAGGTCGTTGGGGACTTGCCACTCTGCGCCGCCCTCATGCCTCCAAGACAAATTCAGGAACTTCTCAACGGCAATCATCCCCTCGTTACGGCAAGTCGCCATCTTCTCGAGCCTGCTCTCAGCCCCCTGATGGACCGGAACTACATCGGCCAAGGTACTACCATCGAGCGCATCCATGCCGAAGTTTCCCATGTGCGCAGCGCGGTACAGGCGGTCCAGATGATGGCTGATAGCGCCTCTCTAACTCGCTATTATCAACCGGATTCTGATTGCGATAGTGGGACTTACACCGTCATCACATTGTCTACTTTGGCTATCATCGGCGCAATTGACCGCTACGAGGAAATACTTTATCCTATTGCACAACGCCTTGATTGGCTCGATGGCAAAGGAAGCATTGAGGCCCCAATTTCGGAGCTCTCCGAGAAGCAGCAGGAGCTTGAAGCGCTGTTGATGGATATGGAGACACTGCCGGCACGGCTGCATCAGGACCCTCGCAACGTGGATGTGGTCACGAGGCAGTATCATCTGGAGTCGGATGATTAGGAGAGAAATTGATGTCATAATTTCTGCAGTGAGCACTGACGATCAATGTAGTATGTACACGCAGCAATATCAACCATCACTTTTTCGTTAACTTGTCATGTGAAAGCAAAAACTCTGCAAGTGATTCGTCCATATGTCCAACTACCTTTGAAAACTGAATTGCAGCCGTCTTGTACATCCTGTGCGCTTCTTCAAGTTGGAGACGAAACGGCGCAAGTCCGTCTAGTTGCATGATGACCGGTGTCATGCTCACGATAACCACATCGTACCATCTAGCGGCGTCCAACGCAGCCGTGAATAGATTCTGCATCGCCTGGGCTGCGTCTGGCAGGAAGTGATTGGCTCCAAGCATGGAGACGAGCTCCTCGAACATCTGTGCGGTGTGATGCATCTTGCATGCCGCATCGAATGCGCGTGGGATCACGTCAAACGGTTCTCGTGGCTGCCTCAGCTTGCGAAGAAAAGACGTGTATGCAGTGTCGCACCCGTAACTTGAAGGATCTTTTGGTGGTCCAAGCTCGACGCCTGGCGCGATGTCTCCAAGCGCCGGGGAAAGGAATTTGCAAGCGTCCTTGATCATCCACTCGACATAGTGGAGCGGGCGTGAGCGGAAGATTGGGTGATTGCGCTCTGCAAGTGGCATCTTCAGTGCAGCCGGCCGCCAGCAGTTGATGTAGATGGCAAGCCGGTTGAGGAGGTCGTGCTCACAGTGTTGGGCCGGTTCGAATCCCATGAGCGTTCCCAGCCGATTGGTGAATTCCAGAGGAGTAACGTGGCCCCAACTGCTCTCCAGCATGCTGATAAGTATGAGCTGGCGCATGAATACAACCTCATCTCCATTCTCGAGGTCAAAGACGGAGAGAGTCGGCGGGACCTGGAGTTCCTCGGTTGATACACTGTTGTTCTTGAATTGAATGTCGGCCAGCTTGAACATAGGATACCAGGCTTCGACGCTCATGAAAATTCTGCAGGTGCGCCAGTAATAAACAACGCTGCGCATGGTGATGGCAAGAGTAAAAGACAGTACTTCGGAAGTTTGGAAGTGCACGCGATTGTTGCATGGGGCCGAAGCATCAGATGTCGGCCGGAGATATGCAGCCGCAACATACGAGATCGCCCTCGCCCATCGCCCAGAACACATTCCTGGCGGTCTCACCTCGTATTGAGGCTTTGAATGCTTGGTGGTGCGAAAATAAGGCCTGGAGGTTGCAAAGAATTCGAGCTCCCGCCACCAGATCTCAAGTCAGGGTTTGTTGCTAGCGGAGAAATCAGCGGTCGATCAATCGCAACAATAATTGAGCAATCGTCGTGCTTTTCCCTCCCTCCACTCATTCCAGTTCAATGTATGCGCGTACACGACAGACACGCGGCCTTGGCGATCGCAGCCGCAAGCCTAAGTCGCTTGTCAATGGCCAGCGCAGATTCGGAGACGCGCCAACACCATCTAAGCGCAGAAGGACCGGAGCGCCGCCTAAAAACCTCTTCAAGCAGGCGTGGCGAGAGCGGTGCTCCTCCCCCACCCAGATGTGGACTGGATCGTCGTCGCCTTCTGCATTTACAGATGCAATGAACAGTGACACGTGCAGCGATTCTGTCGTGTCAGACGATGAGTGGCTGGCGCACGATGGCCCATCAGCACCCATTCGTGATGGTTCATCATCTGCTGAACCTGAGGTCAGCGACATGGAAGATGATGTGTCATTATCGACCCAGTACAACGCTACAGACGAACTCATGTTCGACGGTTTTGACCATTCGCCCATCCCACCAATTGAGACGTCAGCGCCAGTCGAAACTATTGGGAGCAAATCCGCAGAGCGAAGCCGACGTTTGTACACCAACTGGAGCGAGCTACTCCCGCACCTTCGCGAGCCTGTACTGAGGTACTTACAACACGGTGCTTCGATTTACGCCGAGGAAGGTTGCAGCGACATATCATGTACACGCCTTCGGACCCGTGTTCAGCTCGTGGAATTTCTCGGTAGTTTGGAGCGGGAGTTTTACCACTGTCAGCACGACCCCTTGCCAATCCAACTTGTGCGCTACGGGTTCTTTCCTTCATCACCAATTCGGCCACACTCCGCTTTTTCCATCAGATATCTGGAGTTTTATCACCACATGTTCGAGCATGCAACCGAGTCTGCACAGGCATGTGCGGCTGGCCTCACAGGCTTCCATCGAGACTTGGGATTCCTACGGCAAGACGAAAAGGTTCCTATTTTGATTTTTTTTGGTCACCGTCTCACCATATCTAAACAGGGGAAAGTGATTCATGAAGGGTACCATCGGCCACTACAGTATGCGCTGCAATGGTATGACGTGCTTTATGCCTCCCTTCAAAGCGAGGCCGCTTGCCTGCTTCGCCAATACCGACGTCAGTCCAATACACACCGCGGAATATCCGAGCTTCTGAAGGATCGCTGTCCCAGCTGCTTTGAAGAAGCAGAAACGGGTCGCTCGCTCGCTGAGTAAGACCCTATATGGTGAATGAACTACTCGTGACCTGCCGCTTACAATACCACAGTGGTTTAGACTTTCATGTTGCCTTCGATCTCAACTTCATGCAGAGACACACAAAGCTCGCCGGAGAATGCCCTGAATACGACTACGAGCACGTCTTTATGATCCCCCCGTCTCGCGTGGCCGCTGCCGCTGCACGGATTGACGCAGCACACTCCCGACCCGCACGCCCAGTTCGCAAGCTTGCTGTACCCGAAGATGCTATTGATTGCTGCGAAGAGGCACATGATGCTGCGGACGATACGCGACACAAGACCAACACCAGCGAGTATGACGACAAAGGCATCGGCGCAATGGTCTGTCGTCATGATCACCCCTTGTGCTTTGTCAACGTCGACACTCCCGGCGAATCTCAAAAATATGCGATCGCATGCATCGACTGGCTGTTTGAGCAACTGCCAAGCGATGCCACCGTAGCTGTCGTTTATGACATTGGTTGCGTTATCGACAGAACGTGCAACAAGGTTCGTTGATGGTGCATCAGGCGTGATGATGCATTCCACTAATGACTACTTGTAGTTCGATGTTCTTCTCGATGGCGTTCGCGAACGGATCGTCTTTGCTACATCAGCTATGCATGCCTACGCACATCAGTGGTCATGTCAGCTCGAATACTCTCCACGCATGCACGAAGGAATGGGACTCACCTATGGCGAGGGTGTGGAGCGGTTGTGGTCTCGTCTGCGCACCTTGATTCCTATTGCCCGTCACGTTTCTGTGCGTGTCATTGCAGCTAGCGTTGACTTCAGCTGACTTTCTCCTCTGCTGCTTCCTGTAGAAACGTCGTCGGTTGGTTCTGATAGATCGTCAGCTCTGGCGCATTCACCGCAGTCAGCGAGAGTCTTTGTTCATGTGGCTGAAGCGGCGGTTTGAGAGTGCGATGGAACGACGGGAGGAGGCCGACGAGATCCTGAATGACATGCCTCATTCGGAGTCTTACCTGATGGAGCAGTGGCGAGACCAGAAACAGCACCAACTCAGTGTGCGCGCCCGTACGTAACATACCGCCACTGGCGCAACAGTAAGCTAATTATTCTCAAAAGACTTCACTTTGCAGGTTCGGCGAAATCTCAAGCAGATATCCCTGCTCCAAGACCAAATTGCTAATGTTGAGGAACGGCTCCGGCGGGTGCGCGAGTCCATGGGACCCAACGCACCGCGATCGGCACCAGCCAAGATTGCCATTCTTCACCAACTTCAACAAGACCTTATGCACCAGTGCGATGAGCTTTGGACCGAAGTACGCTTTGACGATATCTTTCCCGACCTGCAGAAGCGGTCACCACATCTGGCGACACTCATTATTCAGCTTGGCGATACAAGGCACAAGCTCTCAGTCAAACTTGTTGGTCAGTATAGCGAGTGGCAGCAGATCGATCGTGCTGTCGGGGGACGAGACGCGCCAACTGGTGAGCCCGTGCACTCAGTTGGAAATGTTGCCGAAACTGATAAATTTCCAGGCACTGCATTGTACCAACGCTCGCGAACATCTATCAAGAACCGTCATCCTGCAATAAAGCGACTCATCAAGAAGCACAACGAACTTCTGCAGCAAGTGATTGCTCAGCTGCCGCTCGATTCACCTTTCCATCCACCCGAGCCTGTCGACCCAGGGGCTTATCAGTCACGCGACCATCCAACAATGCTTGAAGAACTTTACATGGCGGAACCTGGTCGCACCATTCCCAAGTGGGTTCGCGATCGAACGGTGCGCGACGGAATCCGCGCATTGCATCTTCGACAACGGTGCGATGAGGAACTCGTGCGTCTGTCGCGCGAGGAGCGCAATCTTCGAACGTGGATCACGCGCCAATCAGACGCCATGAGCCGTGTCTTCCTTGATCCTGACCGTGCGTCCATCGTCTCCTCACTATTGTTGCTGACCAGTTGCCTCAGACTTGCCGCTGTTGCCGCTGCTTAAGCACGAACTC
>Ga0247815_10003902_pt1 | contig 10600 bp, 15 predicted proteins | sample UWRJL194509B1_FD_181014 | JGI IMG/M metagenome (GOLD analysis project Ga0247815, IMG submission 181014) | Plant litter microbial communities from Arlington Agricultural Research Station in Wisconsin, United States - UWRJ-L194-509B-1 | ecosystem: Environmental > Terrestrial > Plant litter >... | reverse complement strand
AGTGGCTTGACAAGGAGTGCGTATATCTCATCATCCGAGTAGACCCCATGCTCATCTCAATGTGCCATGCGCTGATCCTCGTGACCCCCAACAACTGCAGCCAGACCGCCGGCAAGAAGCATCCATTCCTGTTCTCTCAGTGCCAGCCCATCTTCGCTCGCACTCTCCTCCCGTGTCAGGACACTCCCTCCGTCAAGGTCACGTACACTGCGTCCGTCACCTCGACGTTGCCAGTCTTGCTCTCTGCCATCCGCGTCTCTCCGCCATGCGATGCACCGACCCACCCGGGCGGTAAGTCCGTGACCTACAAGTACAAGCAGCCGGTGCCGATCCCCTCGTACCTGATTGCCATTGCGGCTGGCGATGTGGTCTACCGGGCGTTCCCAGCGATCCCAGGCAAGTCATGGACATCCGGCGTTTGGGCCGAACCAGAGACGATTGAGGCGGCATACTGGGAGTTCAGCGAAGACACCGGGAAGTTCATCGCGAAGGCGGAGGACATCATCGGCCCGTACCTCTTTGGCGTGTACGACCTCTTAGTCCTGCCTCCGTCCTTCCCGTACGGTGGTATGGTGCGCATCGTCTCGATCATAACTCTGAGGAGTCATACTGATGTATATGTCTTACTCTGCAGGAGAACGCATGCCTGACATTCCTGACCCCTACGCTCCTCGCTGGCGACCGCTCCCTCGTTGACGTGGTTGCGCACGAACTCTCGCACAGCTACTTCGGCAACGGTGTCACCCACGCACACGCATCGCACTTCTGGCTTAATGAGGGATGGACGACCTATACCGAGCGCGTGCTGATGGGCGCTGTTCATGGCCCGCTCGAACGCAGTTTCAGCTATATCATCGGCCGGAATAGTTTGACGGAAGCGTTCAAGCAGTACACCGACAAGCTTAAGTACCAGCAGCTTGTCATACCATTCGAAAAGGGCGAGGATCCAGATGATGCCTACAGCACAATTCCGTACGAGAAGGGTTCGAACTTCTTGCTGGTGCGTGAGGTTCATTGCTGGTTCACGTTTGGAACTGAAGGTGCTTGTTGTAGCATCTAGAGCGCACGCTCGGTGGGCTGGACGTTTTCTTGCCATTTGCACGCGACTACGTGCGCACGTTCACGGGGAAGAGCATCACGACTGCGCAGTGGAAGGAGCACCTGTATAACTACTACAAGCAGAACGACCCCAGCAAGGTCGAGAAGCTCGACAGTATCGACTGGAATGTGCGTCTGGCGTGTCAGGGTCCTTATCACATCTCACTGACTTGCTTCGTTCGCAGGCATGGTTCTTTGGCCAGGGAGAGTCGCTCCCAGTCGAGCCGGAGTACGACACGACTCTTGCAGAGGCAGCATACGCTCTCGCCAAACGCTGGGATGAGTCGCGCAGTAGCGATACGTCGTCGCTGAAGTTCTCGAAAGAGGACCTTGATGACTTCAACTCGAACCAGAAGGGTGCGCGCTACATGTTATTGCTCGCTATGTTCGTTGATGGCTGACCTACCGTCGTACCCAGTCGTATTCCTCGAAAAGGTCGACTCGCTTGAGCCTCTGCCTGCCAGCCATATCCGCGCCATGGACACCGCGTACGGCTTCAACAGCAACCCGAACGTTGAGATTCGTATCAGGTGGTATGGTATCGCGTTGAAGGGTCCTGCTCAGGCGGACTTTGCCAAGGTATACAGCACGTTACGTACTGCTCTACTATACCACCACACTAACGAATTCTGCTACTGCAGGCGGCAGCGGAATGGATTGTCGGTGCAGAGCCTGAGGGCAGACCTGGGCGTGGGCTTAAGGGCCGCATGAAGTTCTGCCGTCCAGTGTTCAGAATGCTGAAGGATGTCGACTTGGCGCTGGCAAGGTCGACATGGGAGAAGAATTCGAGTTCGTTCCACCCGATTGCGCGTAAGATGATTGAAAAGGTGTGTTTGGTTTGCGACCGGGGAGGTGCGTTGATTGTTGACGAACATCGGCATTGCAGGATTTGGGCCTCGCTGCGTGAACGCAGTCTCGAACGACATGTACCATACTCAAACCTGTCAAATTCAAAGTCATGGGGTCCCCGACATGGGCCGACCGTCACTTGGAATGACTTTGGCGCCTCGTGTGATGTTGTCATGAACAGGGTTGGACTAGTGTGCCCCGTCGCACAGTGCCTTCTCCCCGGTGCCGAGAAGCCGGATGTGCTGGGGGAACGGTAGAACGTTGGACATCGGCACCGAACTCATCGGAAAGAGAACGCCAGCCGTTTGCAAGGGACAGGGGCGGGAACAGTGGCAATTGCTACGGTAGAGAGCTCGTCTCGCCCGATCTTCAGCATCGTAGATGTTGCAGCCAGGCACCCGGTGCTCTTCATCGGCAACGGCGATAGGTTGGGCGGAAGGCAACGGGCTTCCAACCACGAAACGAACGCAGCTCGTGAAATCAGTAAGCGAGACCATCAGCGGTTCGCTATGCAAGTTGCTTGCCCTGTTCACGATAAAGGTGCAATAATGATCATATATTGAAGAAAGCTATTTAGGGCAGTTGATCAGGGCGCGTTCGTGTTTGCCCACAAAACCAAATCGTTGGCGCCGTCAACCTGAGCATGCAAAGACGGAAACGTGTCTGACGAGTTTCGACATCGCTTGTAGCCAATCAGGAGCCAAGAATATAGTCCAGTGTTGCAGATAAACGATGGAAGTTGTAGGGTTGAGGAAGCCGCTGGAAGAGCAGCAGGTTTGCAGCCGGCGTGACCGCGCCGTTCCGGCAGCGCGAGTTGGCTCTCAGCTTCACCGCGTCTTCTCCTCCGCTTGCTCGAGTTCCACACCGCCACCCCGCCGCCGAGCACGGCACCTGTGCTACCCGCAGTAACCGAACATCGCAAACATAGTGCTCACCATAGAACCGACAGGCAGACACCCGGCAGCCTGCGTGCAACTTAGAAACTCAACAGACCCACAGCCGCACACACATTGCCCTTATGCCTCCGACACGAAGGCAGGCGGCTATTGCTGCCCAAGAGGCACAAGAAGAGCTTGAGGCTTCACTACTACCACCCGAATTCCATGCGCTGCGGTCCAACTGGCAGTGGGCTGCGACCTGCCATCTGCTCACGTCTTTCAGGCCAATCCTTGGCTCTTGGGAACCTATCTCGCTCAAGGTATGTTATAATCGTATCACACCCCGCGTAACATCACTTGCTGACTGTGTGTAGGATCTCGAAAATGACCTGTGCACGGGGACGAAGGTCATACTACCCCGTCTCATGGGTCGCCTTCTGTACCAGCTCAACCAGGACCGCAAGATCGAGTGCGTCGTCTCCCTGTCACTCCTCTGATATCCAACACTGATATCATTATTACCAGCTCGGAGAACTGGCAGCCATTTCTTCGCCGCGCGTATCTTCGTCGCTCGCCTGAACGTACACCGTTCCCACCGGAGGCCGCGGACGAAGGTAGCGAGTGGGACTGGTTCTCGCTCGACCCACCAGCCAAGATCGACTCGCTGCATTGCTTGCTCGAGTGGTTCTTTCAAAATCCCGAACGCGTTCGAGTTCGCCACCTCATGCGCGATGACGACGAGCACGCCCACTGGCGACTTGAACCCATAGGCTACGACGAAGACCGTGACGCATACTGGTACTTTGGTGGTGAGTATTTCGCGCAACAGTGCTTCGCATTTGGTCTTATAAATGTGTACAGGCGACAGGCTATGGGTTCAGCACCGGTTGGGCCAACCATTGCGAGTTCGAACAAGCGGGGTCAAGCGCAAACGCGTCGAGAAGGGCGAACAGCAGGCCAGTAAACGACCGGCGCTTGAGGCCGTTCCTGCGCCGGCCAAACCTGCTGGCCGCGCGACAAAGAATTCGGCGCGCGCTTCTGGAGTAGACGAGACGAGAGGAGAAAGGTCCGAAGCGGACCGGACCAGACGCGCTGCGCGAGCGTCACGGCGCGCGTCTGCACGTGAGGAAGACTGGCAGTCTGTCCCAGATGCGTGGCTCAATTCGGAGGATACGGCCGAGTCGAGTGCAGGCTCGAGTCCTCCCCCTGAGCCAGATCTTGGAGACGATGAGGTTGAGAAGCCCCCAAGCGAGGCGAGTGAAGGTGCTGTAGTTGCACCCGTGGACAGCAATGGCGTCAACGGGCACGACGGTGAGGTCAGCTCGCCGCTTGAATTTGGAGACGTAGAAGAGGAGACTGCAGACGCCGACAAGAGTGATATGAAGGCGTACGGGCTCGACTCTGACTCGGAGTTGACGGAGCTAACAAGTTCGGGCGACGAGGATGAGCCGGCTGGGCCGGAAGCAAATGGGGGCCAAAACGGTGATGAGTTTGGACACAGCGACGGAGAACAGGTGCAGTTTTCGGGCGAGTTCAGTCGGCCTGCCGACGCGCCCAGTGACTTTGTTGAGTGGGAAACAGGTATGTGTTGGGATTTGGTTTGGTGACTTGTTGCACACATGTTGAGCCGGGTTGCCGCTTCGGGGAGTCTGCGTGACCAGGTCCGACTGGCACTCGCTCCTCGCCCGCTTCCAGCACTCGACCCATTGGCAGGAGAAGCTGCTCTACCGCAAGCTCAATAACTCGGTCTGGCCTATTGTCATGGACATCCACCGCGTACGCGCGCCTCTTATTTCGGCGCGCGGGATTATTGTGTGCTGACGGGCTGTATATGCTTCACTTCTCTCGGCTGGCCACGCACATACAGCAGGAGGACGAGCAGCTGCGCGCACTCGACGCCGCTGCACCAGGCGTCAAGCGCTCGAGCCGGCTCGCGCACAAGGAGACCGAGAAGCAGCGCGACGGCAGCGCACCGGCAAAGGCAGCAAAACCAGCAGCTGGCACATCAGCCAGCTCCCAGTCGGCAAAGGACGCTCTGGCAGACGCCTCCACCAGCAAGGCCGGCCGGGCCGCGCGGGCCGAGCAGCGCGCGAAGAAACTAGAGGGCGACCGCGTCAAGCTCGAAGGTGACGACGAGCCAGATATCGGCGCAGACGAAGAGCCAGCAGGAGGCTCCCGCAGCGCCGCGCAAGAGGAACAGAAGCAGCCCAGGCAAGAGGACCCTCACGCAACCCCGAGGTCATCCCGCCGCTCCGGCCGGAAGGAGGCCAAGAGCTCAAACGGGTGAGTGCCGTGCCTGCGATCGGCGCGTTGCATTTTCATGCAACTGTGAGCTGATGATGGCGTCGCATATTCTCCACTACCACCATCACCTCCTTCCTGCTGTTCTCTCTGTTCTATCTTTCGGTCACTCGCACCTGCGCCACCCCGCACTTTACGCGCACGGCGACTCCGCGACTCGCGGCATCCGCGGTTCGATGATCTGCATGCAGCTCGTCATCCGGTCCGACGGCGCAAGGGCCGCCTCGTGCGGGGAATCCCAGTTCATCCGGCGACGCGCCTGTCAAACAGGACAACGAGTCCGAACCTGGCATCAAGGCGGAGGCTTCGTCGTTGAAAGCCGAAGATGCACCCGCACCGACGCAAGGGAACGGGCGACCCAAGCGCGCAGCACCAAAGAAGACTGCGGAAAAGCCACCACCCAAGAAGAAGGCCCGGCGCACGTACGACGAGGACGACGAGGATGAGGACGATGAAGAGTCCATCGACGATTACGACGATCCAAACGACGAGGACTTTGACGAGGACGACGAGGAGTGGGAGCTCGACTGCGAGGTCTGCGGCAAGAAAGGCCGTAATCCTGTACGTCGCTTCTCGTTCTGCTGCTCACTCGTGAGTTTTTTGACACCTCTAGCAGAAGGATGGCCTTGCCGTCGCCTGTTGCGAGAAGTGCAATAAGTGGCAGCACATCAAGTGTCACAACGAACTCGACAAGAAGGCCGGGCGAGAACTGCGCAACTGGGACCAGGTTGACTTTACTTGCCGCTCGTGTCTCTCCAAATCGCGCAGCCGGTCCTCGCCAAGCAAGAACTCATCAAGTTCGTCCCACGTCGGCCTGACGCACCCGTCGCAGGCCGGCGCCGGCCACCACGTCCAGTCGCATCAACAGTCGATCCAAATCCCACCACAAATCCAGCAGCAGATCATCCAGCAGGCGCGACGGCCAGACGGTTCAGTTGATACGGAGGCCGCACGGATGCTGCAGATGCAGTGGCTGCAACAACAGCAACAGCAACAGCAACTTCAGCAGCAATCGCGAGGTGGTAGTCAATATCAGAACGGGACACAGTATACGCAGCAGCAGGTTCAAGCGATGCAGATGCAACAAATGCAACAGAGGCAGCTCATGGCTCAGCAACAGCAGCAACAGCAGGCGCTTCAGCAGCAGCAACAACAACAACTCATGCAGCAAGGCGGGTTCCCTGGTGTTGGCGGCCAAGGCATCAACCCGGCGATGTATCAGCAGCAGCAGCTCATGCAGCGGCAACTTGTACGCCAGAACTCGATGCCGATGCCAGGTGGCATGCCCGGAATGAACCCACCAAACATGGGCATGCCACAGCAGCCGCAACAGCAGTACTTCCCCGGCCAGCCGCAACAGAGCATGCCTGGCCAGATTCCGCGACGGCAGTCGATCGACACGATGTCGCCACAATCCGCAAGTTTCGGCTCGCCCGTCGGCGGTGGAATGGGCGGATTTGGCGCTCAGCAGCAACAGCCGTTCGGCGGTGTGCCCCAGGGAATGATGCCGAACATGCAACCGTTCGGTATGCCGCAGCAGGGCATGGGCATGCCGCGGACGAATTCAGGTTCGCCGGTGCACTCGTTCAACGGCAGTAACGGCTTTGGGCAGCCGACGGGCAGCCCGCTCGATACGCCAATGCGGCAGCACTCACACTCGCCACTGGTCCCGTCGTCAGGCGGCTCGACGATGAACGCCCTGCCGAACCAGTACTATCCACAAGGACATCCGCTGTATCCACAACAGCAGGCACAGCTCTCGCTGCTGCACCAGAAACACGTCAATGGGCAAGGACTGACTCCGCAAGAGGTGGGTTGTGCGGTTTACCTTTGCCGCATTCACTAGTGACTGACATTCGGTTCGCAGCGTTCGTGGGTCAAGGAGATCCAAATCGCGAGCCAGCAATACACGATGAAGCAGCAACAGCAGCAACAGGCTGTGATGCTGCAGCAGGGCTTCCCAGGCGATCCGCTTGGCGGTGCCACCATGGGGATGGGCATGCCTAGTATGGGTGGTATGGGCGGTATGACCTCGATGCCCATGGGCCAGCCGGGCATGGGCATGGGCTTCGGAATCCCGCAGATGCAGCCACAGCAGCAAGCTTTCGCAATGCCTCAGTTGCCGGTGCAGTCTGGGCAGATGGGGATGGGAATGCCGAGCGCGCAGGGCATGAGTGGGTTGACGATGCCAGGTGGCGGCCTGCCACCACTGTCGGGTGGCGGAATGGCTGGTATGCCAGTAAATGGTATGCCCGGTGCCCCCGGCAATGGTTTGCCTCTTCTGCAGAGCGGCGGTATGCCTGGTATGCCATCGCTGCCCCAGATCCCAGGCATGCCAGGTATGCAGATGCAGCAACAACAACCTGCGTTCGCAATGCCGCCGCGGCCGCCATCACAGGCCAACTCGGTGCACTCGCATCACTCGGGTTCGCCGAGCGCCGCGCAGGGAACCATCATGCCACCACCCCGGCCACCGTCGCAGGCGCACTCGCATGCGTCCCAGTCGCCACATGCGCTGCAACAGCAAGCGCAAATCTCGATGCAGCCGCCGCCAACACTGGTCCAGTCGCCGCCGCAGCTCCGGGCGTCAAATGAGCCGCAGGACTTCTTCAATCACATCGGGACACCCGCGGCCGCTTCGCAAGCAGCGACTCCGGCGTCGGGACTGACACCCGCTGAGACTGCTCCAGCGCAGACGACACCGTCTGACGCAGCAGCCGACGCGCCAACTATCGCAGCGCAGTGACGACGCCGACCATCTTGGTTCTGAATTTTTCGAACTCTGAAGAACATTGCCCCGTCGACTGGCTCGCGTCTATCTGCCCTTATGTTGTTATAGCTTCATTGTCGTTCATCGCGCTGTTCCCTCGCTCTTGCTCTCTGTGCTCGCTGTCATCGTCAGATCCCTCCTTATCCCTACTCGGCCCCTGTGCACCGTCGACTTTCCCCTGGCGGAATCTGTGTCCGAATGTGTTTGTGCTAGCGTTTTGCGCGCCAGCCCGCGGGCGCTGTGTAATTACTCAATACAATCTCTCGGATGTCTACTTTAACTATATTCAAAGTTCCGAATTTATAGATTAGTATTGACGATAAGACGCGTCGGAGTTGGAGCGCGCGGCGGGACGCGTCAGCTGACTTTCACTCTCACCTCCCACTCGCCACTTCTTACCACCGTAAACTACTACTGCGATGGACGCTGCAGGACTTACGCGCATGCTCAATGAGGCTGGTGGTGGTCCTGGCGGTCCTCCCACCGAGGGCAATGTTCCAGACAAGTGCGTTGGCTTCGCGCTACGCGTCCGCGCGTGCGGTGGCTGACCGCGCGTTCGTTCACAGTGGCGAAGTCATCCACATCTCTTCTCTAGCTCTACTTAAGGTCTATTGCCACCTCGATCTTTCTGAGCGCGTGCTGATACGTGACTGTTTAGATGTTGAAGCATGGGCGTGCGGGTGTGCCGATGGAGGTCATGGGCCTCATGCTTGGCCAATTTGTGGACGAGTACACCGTCCAGGCGCGTCTCTTTCCCTTTCGATTCTACTGTTTGTTTAGCTGACGCTTATATCTGTGCGATTGCTTAGGTTGTTGACGTGTTTGCGATGCCACAATCCGGGACGACGATCACGGTCGAGTCGGTTGATCATGTCTTCCAGACGAAAATGATGGATATGCTCAAGCAGACTGGTCGGCCAGAAGCTGTTGTCGGCTGGTACCACTCGCATCCCGGCTTCGGGTGCTGGCTGTCGGGTATTGACTGCAACACGCAACAAGTACGCGTCGCCTCCCCTGCTCGTACCTGCTCCTTATTAACCCTTCCCCTCAGTCCTTTGAACAACTTCATCCCCGCTCTGTTGCCGTCGTTGTCGACCCGATTCAAAGTGTCAAGGGCAAGGTTGTCATCGACGCCTTCCGCCTCATCAGCCCGCACACGCTCGTCATGGGTCAGGAGCCGCGCCAAACGACAAGCAATATCGGCCACATCAACAAGCCGAGCATTCAGGCGCTGATTCACGGTCTCAACCGCCAGTACTACTCGATCGCTGTCAACTACCGCAAGACGGACCAGGAGCAGAGCATGCTCATGAACCTCCACAAGCGCAATTGGACAGAAGGCCTCAAGCTGCGCGATTTCCATGGCCAGAAGGGTGATAACGAGGCTGCCATCAAGGTATGCCTTAGTTTGACTTGGGATGGTATCGTTGCTGACTCCCTGCAGAACATGCTCTCGCTCTCGACCGCATACAACAAGTCGGTACAGGAAGAATCTACGCTCACGGCCGATCAGCTCAAGACACGGCACGTTGGCAAGCAAGACCCGAAGAGGCATCTCGAGGAGGCCGTCGAAAAGGCCATGGGCGACCAGGTCGTGCAGAATCTCGGCACAATGCTCCTCGCCGAGTTGTAGACGACTTTTTCTTTCCCTGCGATTTAATCAAGTATCAAGCTAATGTGTCGCCCGTGCGAAACATATCACACTGAGCGAATTCCTTGGATGTTACTCGTGTCGAACGTGCCCAACCTCGGCTGCGGCCGGATGCTGATGAGGAGTGCCGACTTTCCACCTTCAGAACCTTGAAACTTCTGATGACCAGTGCACTTTTCGTTGGATGCCGTGTTGATGTGGCCACACTTCATACATTTGAAGATGCACATGAACTTGGTGGCTACATGGCGAAAGAATTGCCGGAGTCTCAACGATGAATTCGTTGTGCGTAAATGTGAAGATAACGCGGCCTTGGGTCCTTGAACTCAAGGAACACGGAATATGAAGTTTAATTGGACGAGCTTGTGGGTCGTACATGCTGCCTGGGACTGCTCAAGCAGTGAGGCCAAGATCCTACCATGGCGTTGTGCGTCAGCATCTGCCGCATCGTTCCCTTTATAAGTGCAACGCACCTTTTCGATCATCTTGCGTGCAATGGGGTGGAACGAGCTAGAATGCTTCTCCCATGTCGACCTTGCCAGCGCCAAGTCGACATCCTTCAGGGCTCTGAACACAGGACGGCAGAACTTCATGCGGCCTTTGACGCCACGGCCGGGCGTGCCCTCCGGTTCGTCGCCGACAACCCACTCAGCCGCGGCCTGCAGTTCCAGAAACAATCAGGCTTAGTATTGAACCATACAGTGCAAATGTATGTGTTACTTACCTTGGCAAAGTCCGCTTGCGCAGGACTCTTGAGCGCAACAGCATACCAGCGGCTGCGAATTTCGGCGTTCGGGTTGCTGTTGAAGCCATACGCGGTGTTCATGGCGTGGATATGGCTAGCGGGCAGCGGCTCAAGCGAATCGATCTTTTCGAGGAACACGGCTGTGTGCGACGGTATGTCAGTCATCCGCGAGCATAACAAGCAATGACACGCGGCGCGCACCCTTCTGATTCGAGTTGAAGTCATCAAGGTCCTCTTTCGAGAACTTCAGCGACGACGTATCGCTACTGCGCGACTCATCCCAGCGTTTGGCGAGAGCGTATGCTGCC
>Ga0247815_10003901_pt1 | contig 10601 bp, 13 predicted proteins | sample UWRJL194509B1_FD_181014 | JGI IMG/M metagenome (GOLD analysis project Ga0247815, IMG submission 181014) | Plant litter microbial communities from Arlington Agricultural Research Station in Wisconsin, United States - UWRJ-L194-509B-1 | ecosystem: Environmental > Terrestrial > Plant litter >... | reverse complement strand
AGACATGTTACTACCGCAAATCACTATAAGTTTTTTGATAAATTGCAATTAGGTCTTTTTTACACCTCACAATTATTCTTCTTTTTATTAGTTATAATTTTGCTGGCATTTCAGTTTCAATGGATAACTGTACTGGCTTTAGTGGCTACACGCTATACGATTGCTTGGACTGTAGTTGGGTTTTCTGCCGGAAAATTAAAAGAAAATGATATAAAAATTTGGTTTCCTGTAGTAGAAATTGCGGTTATATTCACCCAAATTAATATCTTTATAACTAATCTCTTTTCAAAACCGGTACATTGGAAATAAATTCTAAAATAGAAAAAGCAAAAAAAGGCGACCAGATCGCCTTTACTTTTTTATTAGATTATTATTGGAATGAAGTCTACGGCTTTATGTTAAAACGTACCGAAAACGAAACTACTGCAGAAGACATCACAATAGAAACTTTTTCAAAAGCTTTCGATAAGATTGCGACTTATAATAAGGAATTTCAATTTAATACCTGGCTGATTGCTATTGCAAAAAACGTTTACATAGATTTGCTACGCAAAAAGAAAACTTCTCTTTTTGTAGAAATCACAGATACAGAAGATCAGCAAGCTTACAATATTGCAGATACTACACCCTCTGCAGAAGATGCATTAATTAAAGAGCAAAACCTTTCCCGTTTACTTCTATGCATCAAAGAATTAAAGCCTCATTATCAGGAAGTGATTCAATTGCGTTACTTCCAGGAAATGACGTATCAGGAAATTTCTGCAAAAATAAACGAGCCTTTAAGCAATGTAAAAGTAAAACTTTTACGTGCTAAAAAATTATTAGCCGAAATCATTGAACGTAATAGATAATTTATTATCTTTAATCAAAAGATAAAATATTCTCATGTATTTTATTAAAAAAATATTAAATTCACATATCTAAATTTTAATTGTTTTTCGTTCTTAGTTAAACCAATACCCACGTTGCTTATGATTTAATGTTACTTAACCTTTTAAATCTATTAACTATGTCTAAATTAAGCCTTTACGAAACCAAGTGGACTGATCTTGTTTTCGAGAACAAAAACAAAGAGTACGGCGCGTACCAATTACGTCAGGAAAGTTCAAAAACATCATTTTCTGCATTATTTTTAGCATTGTTGTTTATAGCAACTTTGGCAAGTGTATTTATGATGATCAGCAAATTTCAAAATCCGGTCATCATAGATCCTACGCCCACAGTTCTTGACGAACCAATAATTCCTGTTAACATGGATCCTACCATAATTCAGCCACAAACTGAGGAAGCTATTGCACCACCACAAGAACAACAAGCTGTAACACAAGTCACAGATGCAAGTCAGTTAGTAAATCCTGTTGTTGCCCCTACAGAAGACGCAGTACAAAATATTGCACCCAACACAGAAAACGTTCCGGTTGTAGATAACACTTCTTCTGGAACAGGTACAGCAGTAAATCCGATGCCTACCGGAGGAAGTGGAAACGGAACAGGAACTCAGCCTGCAGCGGGTGACGGAAATTCGGTTGTAACTACTGCTGTATTAGATAAAATGCCTGAATTTCCAGGAGGAATGAGTAAGTTTTATACTTACGTTGGAAATAACTTCAACAGACCTGAATTAGATACTGACCGCACAATGAGAGTGTACGTATCATTTGTTATAGAAAAAGATGGTTCCATGACTGACATAGTTGTAAAACAAGATCCTGGTTATGGCTTAGGCAAAGAAGCAATCAGAGTTTTGAAATCCTTAAAAACAAAATGGACACCTGGTATGATAAATTCCAAACCGGTACGAACCGCATATAATCTTCCTATAACTATAAAAATAGAAGCAGAATAAAAAATTAAAAAGCAGAATTTAGGTTCTGCTTTTTTTATGAAATTTATTCTTGAATAAAACTTAGCGGCTTAACAAAATATATCCTAAACTATTATTTTTACGTACCTTTAATTTGGAAAACAATTATCATAAAAATTTAAAATCGTAAAAAAAATGGGAATATTTTCAGCTCTACTCGGTAACGCTGGCTCAGTGAGTCAGGAGGATTTACTTAAAAAATACGGACAGCTTTTAACTAACAACGAAGAAATTGAAATGGGTTTTAAATTAATCCGAGATACTTTTATATTTACCAACAAAAGATTAATTCTGGTTGATGTGCAGGGCCTTACTGGCAGCAAAACGGAATACAAATCAGTATCATATAAAAGCATCACACGATTCAGTGTTGAAACTGCCGGAACTTTTGAATTAGATGCCGAATTAAAAATTTGGGTATCCAGTGAGACAAATCCCAGTATTGTTAAGCAATTCAATAAATCTGTAAATGTCTATGAAGTGCAAAAAGTATTAGCTCATCACGTTTTAGGCTAATTGTTAGATAAAAAAAAACCGGCAATTTCAAAAATGCCGGGTTCTTTTTTTATGAAATTATAGTTTATTTCTTTTTTACTGCAGTTTTTTTAGCTGTCGCTTTTTTAGTTGTAACCGCTTTGACAGGAGCTGTATTTACAATTTTCTGTTGTACGTAAGGCTTGTAAAGTCCTTCTTTTTCAGCTCTTTTCTTTGAATCATCAGCTCTTTTCTTTGAATCCGGATGAGAACTCATCATCTGATCAATAAACGAAGCCTGAGTTCCTTCGCTCATTTTTGCCAAGATTCTAAAAGCAGACTCTGCCGCATTTACATTATAACCATTTTTCTTCAGGAATTCGTAAGCAAACAAATCGGCTTCGGACTCTTGTTTACGGCTATGTTTGCTGTCAATTAAAGCACTTCCTATTTTACCCAACTGGCTATCCGTAACTGAAGCCACTGTAGCTGATTGAGAAGAAATCCCATCAATCAAGGCTTCTTTCTGATAAGCAGCTCGCATGGCATCCCTGGAATCATTATTGGCAACGTGACCAATTTCATGACCAATTACAGCTAGTAATTCGTTATCATCCATAATATCCATCAATCCGGAATATACCCGAACACTACCATCAGCAGTAGCAAATGCATTTACTTCTTTTAGTTTATATACTTTATAATTTAAGGTATAACCTTCACCTGATGTATGTTTTCCAAAAAGTCTGTTTAACCTAATCGCATAAGGATCATTGGGACCGGCAACTTCATGTTGTGCATCCATCTGTTCTACAGCTGCCTTAGATAATTTTGCTGCATCTTCATTACTCAAAGTAAAACTCGCTACTCCTTTTTGAACTGCTCCCAATGCTTTTTCTCCTAAATTAATTTGAGCATTCATTTTAGAAACACTTATAAAAGCCAGTGTAACTCCTAAGACTATAAATTTATTTTTCATTATTATTTTTATTTAAATTGACAAGAACAAATATACTTAGAAGTAAAAACAAAATGAACTAATGTGTACTTGTTTTCACAATTAAAATAAGTAATCTCTCATTAATATCTATAATGTAAGAAATTAAATTTTGACTTAACAAATTCCTCTCCATGATTCAGTAAAACCAACAAGATAAGAAACGCAGATGCCATGAACTTAAAACAACTTTATGTATCTTTGCACTTTGAATTTTGAGATATGGAAACAGTCATTGAAAATATACCCACTCCAAAACCTAAATGGTTAAAAGTTAAACTTCCAATTGGACAAAAATATACTGAGCTTCGCGGTTTGGTAGATAAATATAGCTTAAATACAATCTGTACTTCTGGAAGCTGCCCGAATATGGGAGAATGTTGGGGAGAAGGAACAGCAACTTTCATGATTTTAGGAAATGTATGTACGCGTTCTTGTGGATTCTGTGGTGTAAAAACCGGCAGACCTGAAACAGTTGACTGGGATGAACCGGAAAAAGTAGCGCGTTCTATAAAATCATGAACATCAAACATGCTGTAATTACAAGTGTAGACAGGGATGATTTAAAAGACGGTGGTTCAATTATCTGGATTGAAACTGTAAAAGCTATCCGCAGAATGAATCCCAACACTACTCTTGAAACTTTAATTCCTGATTTTCAAGGAATCGAAAGAAACCTTGACAGAATCGTTGAAGCCAATCCTGAGGTAGTTTCGCATAATATGGAAACCGTTCGCCGTCTGACTCGCGAGGTTAGAATTCAGGCAAAATATGACCGAAGTTTAGAGGTTTTACGTTATTTAAAAGAAAAAGGAATCAACAGGACCAAATCCGGAATTATGTTAGGCCTTGGTGAAACAGAAGAAGAAGTGTTTCAAACCATGACTGATTTACGTAATGCCAACGTTGATGTAGTAACTATTGGGCAATATCTTCAGCCAAGTAAAAAACATTTACCTGTAAAAGAATTTATTACTCCTGACCAATTTGCGACATATGAAAAATTTGGTCTTGAATTAGGTTTTCGCCATGTAGAAAGCGGTCCATTGGTTCGTTCTTCTTACAAAGCCCAAAAGCATATTTTATAAAAATTCAATTTATCGATTAACCGAATTACAAAACACTTGAAAACAAGAATTGCCATAAATGGTTTTGGAAGAATTGGCCGAAATTTATTTCGATTACTCTTAAATCATCCGGAAATTGAAGTCGTTGCCATAAACGATATTGCTGATACTAAAACCATGTCACATTTGATAAAATATGACAGTATTCATGGTGTATTGCCTTTTTCGGTGAGCCATAATGAAGAAGGAATTATTATAGACGGGAAAAATTTTTTATTCTTTCACGAAAAAAAAATTTCAGATTTAAACTGGAAAATTCATAATATCGATTTTGTAGTTGAATCTACAGGAAAATACAAAACCTACGAAGAATTAAATGCTCATATTCTGGCAGGTGCTAAAAAAGTAATTCTTTCAGCTCCTTCAGAAGTTGAAACCATCAAAACAGTTGTTTTAGGCGTTAATGAATCCATTCTTGACGGTACTGAAACTATTATCTCAAATGCAAGCTGTACGACCAACAATGCAGCTCCAATGATCAAAATAATTGATGAATTGTGCGGTATTGAGCAAGCTTACATTACTACAATACACTCTTACACCACCGATCAAAGCTTACATGATCAGCCACATAAAGATTTACGAAGGGCGAGAGGGGCCAGTCAGTCAATTGTTCCAACAACAACCGGAGCTGCAAAAGCCCTGACGAAGATTTTTCCTAAGCTGGTTGACAAAATTGGAGGTTGCGGTATTCGTGTTCCTGTTCCGGACGGTTCATTAACTGATATTACTTTTAATGTAAAACGCGCCGTAACAATCGAAGAAATCAACAAAGCATTCGAAATAGCCTCTAAAACCAATCTAAAAGGAATTTTGGATTATACGGAAGACCCTATAGTTTCTGTTGATATTATTGGGAATAGAAATTCATGCCTTTTTGATTCTCAACTTACATCCGTAATTGATAAAATGGTAAAGGTTGTCGGCTGGTATGACAATGAAATTGGTTATTCGTCAAGACTTATTGATTTGATTTTACTTTCGGTAAAAATGAATAGTCAGAATTCAGAGCATACTCATTACGAAACAGTTCTTTAACAATCAGTTTTCACTTATATATTGTAAAATAGCAGCATCAAAATTCTGCTGCTCCTTGATAAAACTGCTTTTTATAGGAAGATAATACAGCTGATGAACCAATTTAGAATCTTTTAAACGAACATAATCTTTTTCGGTCGTAATGATTTTTCTTCCCCGGGATTTAATCTGTATTGATTGTATATCTTCTTCAGAAAAATGATAATGATCGGGAAAACTCATGCATTCATCATTTTCATTTTTCAGATAATCGAAAAATGGAACTGGTTTTGCAATTCCGGCTAAAAGTAATTTTGACCATGACTTAATTTCAGTAACATCAATTTTTTCATTTTTACCATAAATCGCATTGTCGTAATCTATAAAAGTAAAATACAATTGCTGATTGGTTCTTAATTTTAACTTTCGTTGAATTCTCCCCTCTTCTTCAATAGATAAATTCTTTGGACATTTGGTTACAATAACTATATTGGCACGATCTGCTCCACTCCTGCTCTCCCTTAAATTTCCGGTTGGAAGCATAAAATCATCTGCATACAAATCTCCGTAGGAAGTCAATAAAATATAAAAACCGGCTTTTACTTTTCGATGCTGATAGGCATCATCTAATAAAATCACTTCGGGTTTATCATGCTGTAAAAGTAATTGCGTGATTCCGTTAGTCCTATTAGCATCAACCGCAACCTGAATATGTGAAAATTTTTCATAAAACTGAAAAGGTTCATCGCCTAAAATTTCCGCATTTGAAGTCGAATCTGCCAAAACAAAACCTTCGGACTTACGCTTATAACCACGGCTTAAAGTTGCAATTTTATATTGATCAGATAATAACCGGATCAGATATTCAATTTGAGGAGTTTTTCCTGTCCCGCCAACACTTAAATTGCCAACAGCAATAACCGGAATATCAAATGAAGTTGATTTCAGGATTCCTTTATCAAACAACAAATTCCGAATCGTGGTAATGAATCCGTATAAAATGGCAAATGGGAAGAGTATTTTTCGGAGTAAGTTCATAAAGTTATTTATCAGAATAATGACCCATTGCAGAAATAACAAAAACGGTTACAATATCCTCTTCAACACGATAAATCATTCGGTCTTTTTGATTAATGCGTCTTGACCACAATCCTGAATATTCATATTTCAATTCCTCTGGATTACCAAAACCCTCGTATGGATTTTCTGTCAGATCAATTAAAATTTTAGCAATATTTTTAATAGAAATCTTATTTCCTGACTTTTTATGTTTTTCAATATCCTGATTCGCAATTTTAGTTACTTCAACCCTAAACTTCCCCATATATCATCTGGATTCAGCGTTGTAGTCTCGCCATTTTTAATATTTTCTTCTGCTTTTCTAACCTTTTCAATAAATTCAGGAGAATACAAACCTTCTTCTTTGTTTATTTTTTTTGAATCGGTTTCAATAATTTCAATTCCTTCTACACCTTTAAAAAAAGTTTCAAGCATAACCATAAATGCTTTACCCGTTTTGGTGCGCTCGTTTATTTTTATTGTAGTCATGACCTATTGATTTATAATTACAAATATACAAAACTTGCACTAGTTGCACTATTAGTGTAAATATATTCCACTAAACAAAGGTCAACTTCAAACAAATTCGTTAATTTGTTATAGAAATAATTGAAAATCAAAAATGAAAATCAAAAATATAATCTCAATTCTGGAAGAAATGGCTCCTCTTGCTTACGCCGAAGACTTTGACAACGTTGGACTTTTAGTTGGAGATTCTGAAACCGAAAGTACAGGAGTTTTAGTCTGCCATGACGCCCTAGAAAATGTAATAGAAGAAGCTATTACCAAAAACTGCAATTTGGTAGTTTGTTTTCATCCGATATTATTCTCCGGAATCAAAAAAATAACCGGCAAAAATTATGTTGAACGCGCTATTCTAAAAGCCATTAAAAATGATATTGCCATTTACGCTGTTCATACTGCCTTAGATAATCATTCACAAGGAGTCAATAAAATATTTTGTGATGCTTTAGGTTTGAAAAATACTGAAGTCTTAATTCCGAAACAGAATTTCATTCAAAAGTTAGTCACTTATACGGTTCCTGAAAATGCACAAAAAGTACGTCAGGCTTTATTTGATGCAGGTGCGGGAACTATCGGAAATTATGATAATTGCAGTTTTAATTCTAATGGAATTGGAACTTACAAAGGCAATTCTGAAAGTAATCCTGTAATTGGTGAACGTCATGAATTGACCCAAACTGAAGAAATAAAAATCGAAGTAACTTTTGAAAAACATCTTCAATCCAGGATTTTAAAAGCACTTTTTGCGAATCACGTCTACGAAGAAGTTGCTTATGAAATTTATGATTTAAAAAATTCACATCAAAATATAGGTTTAGGAATGGTGGGGGAACTAAAATCTGAAATGGATGAAAAAGATTTTCTCACTTTCGTGAAAGCTAAAATGATCTCCGATGGTATTCGTCATTCAGCCTTTACGGGAAAAAAAATAAAGAAAGTTGCCGTTCTGGGAGGATCAGGAAGTTTTGCCATTAAAAATGCAATTATGGCCGGAGCCGATGCTTTTTTAACTGCTGATTTAAAGTATCATCAGTTTTATGAAGCTGAAAACAAGTTACTTTTGGCAGATATTGGTCATTTTGAGAGTGAACGCTATACAAAAAACTATATTGTTGATTATCTTCAGAAAAAAATCCTTAATTTTGCCATCATTTTATCAGAAGAAAATACAAATCCAGTTAAGTACTTATAGAATATGGCGAATACGAAAGAATTAAGTGTTGAGGACAAGTTAAGAGCAATTTACGATTTACAGCTTATTGACTCTAGAATTGACGAAATCAGAAACGTAAGAGGAGAACTTCCGTTAGAAGTTGAAGATTTAGAAGATGAAGTTGCAGGTTTAAGCACGCGTTCAGAAAAACTAAAAAGTGAACTTGAAGTAGTTGAGGATCTTATCAAATCTAAGAAAAACGCTATTGATGAACACAAAGAGGTTATCAAAAAATACACAAAACAACAAGAATCAGTACGTAATAACAGAGAATTCAATTCTTTGACTAAAGAGGTTGAGTTTCAGGAATTGGAAATTCAATTGGCTGAAAAGCAAATCAAAGAAATGAAAGCTTCTATCGAACATAAGAAAGAAGTAATTTCTAACTTAAAAGAAAAATTAGAAGCTAAAAGCAATCATTTAAAACATAAAAAATCTGAGTTGGATGCTATCATGGCTGAAACTCAAAAAGAAGAAGTATTCTTAACTGAGAAATCGGCTGAATATTCTGAACAGATTGAAGAAAGATTGTTAGCAGCTTACAACAGAATCAGAAGCAGTGTTCGTAATGGTTTGGCTGTAGTTTCTATTGAAAGAGGAGCTTCTGCAGGATCGTTCTTTACGATTCCGCCACAGACTCAGGTTGAGATCGCTTCCAGAAAGAAAATCATAACTGATGAGCACTCAGGAAGAATCCTGGTTGATAGCGTACTTGCTGATGAAGAGAAAGAAAAAATGGAACAATTGTTCTCAAGTATCTAAATAAATTGTCCCGATCAACATCGGGACTTTTTTTTATCATAAAATTAATTTGTTTTGGGACTTAAAAAAGGAATTCGTTTTATTACATTAAAATCGGTTGGACAATACATTAATTTCCTAAGTTATGTTCGTCCACAGAAAGCTGTTGCTCTTTCATATGCACTTTTCAGCCAGCCCAGAATTGGGAGGCTGCAAAAGGAAAAACTTCCTAAAATACTCAGGAATACAGAAACAGAAACCTTTCACCATAATGACCATCATTTTCAAACTTATGTCTGGAAAGGAAACGAAACTAAAATTTTACTCGTTCACGGTTGGGAAAGTAATTCTTCGAGGTGGAAAAAGACGCTGCCTCACCTTCAGAAATCCGGAAGCACTATAATTGCTATCGATGCTCCCGCTCATGGACAAAGCAGCGGTAGGGAATTCAATGTTCCGCTTTACGCAGAATTCATTAATAAAGCGGTAGAAAAGTATCAGCCTACTATTATTATTGGTCATTCAATTGGCGGCGCCGCCTGCGTTTACCATCAATATTTATTTCCCAATACCAGTATCAATAAAATGGTGATTCTGGGAGCTCCATCAGATCTGAAAACTTTGATAGACAATTATGTTTCGATGTTAAGTCTTAATACCAGGATGTTTTCTCTTCTGGAAAATCGTTTTCTGACACATTTCAATTTTAAACTCGAAGATTTTTCCGGACAAAAATTCGCATCACAATTTAATGTTTCCGGGTTTATTGCCCATGATACTTCAGATAACATAGTTTCTTTTGAAGAAGGAAAAAAAATTGCGAGTAACTGGAAAAACAGCCAGTTTATCGAAACCAAAGGTTTGGGACATGGCATGCATGATGATGAATTGTATCAGAAAGTGATGGAGTTTTTGTTTGCTGAACAAATGTAATTTACAGAACAAAGCTTTATCTTTTAAATAAAAACTTTTTTACATTTATAAAATCTGGCAGTCTAAAATCGAACAATCTAAGAAGTCTAAAATATGATAGCTGTAATTTTTGAAGTAATTCCGAATGAAGGGAAAAGAGAAGAATATCTTGATATCGCCGCAAATCTTCGACCGGAATTAAACAGCATTGAAGGATTTATATCAATTGAACGTTTTCAGAGTTTTAGCGATCCCGAAAAAGTTTTGTCTCTTTCTTTCTGGAAAGATGAGGAGAGTATTCAGCAATGGAGAAACCTCGAAATGCATCGTTGTGCGCAGGCAAAAGGAAGAAATGAAATTTTTAGGGATTATCATTTAAGAATTGCCAGTGTGGTTCGCGATTACGGAATGTTTGACAGAAAAGAAACACCACAAGACAGCACAGGTTTTCATGATAAATAACAAGGTCCAAAGTTACAAAGGTTTTTATGAGGTTCAAACTAAAAATGAATTTTTAGTTTTTAAAAGTCTAACAATCTAAAATCTAAGAAGTCTAAATTTTGACTACTTTTGCAATATGGAAGAGAATTTAAAACGTCTGAATAAATTTATTGGAGAAACCGGTTATTGCTCCCGTCGTGAAGCCGATAAATTGATTGAAGAAGGACGCGT
>Ga0247815_10003899_pt1 | contig 10603 bp, 10 predicted proteins | sample UWRJL194509B1_FD_181014 | JGI IMG/M metagenome (GOLD analysis project Ga0247815, IMG submission 181014) | Plant litter microbial communities from Arlington Agricultural Research Station in Wisconsin, United States - UWRJ-L194-509B-1 | ecosystem: Environmental > Terrestrial > Plant litter >... | reverse complement strand
CTATCCCACCACCTCACTCACTCTGCACATTGCCCATCCTCTCACGTCCGCTCTCCGTGTATCATGTCAGATCATCGTCGGCGCTAGTCGAGAGGTTGACTGCGTGTTACTTATTCAACCCGCCTGCACAGTCCCATCCTGCACTCGCACATTCGCCTGACCTTTGTTCGCGATATGTTTCGTGTTGTCCCCACTTGGCTTCGCGTTAACTGTCTGCGGGCATTTTGAGTCCCGCGTACCTCCTCGTTGACCCGCCCACCTCGCTCTGCGCGCTCTCGTGCCTATTTTTCTTGGTGTATCTCCGCTGCGCTGATCGTCACTTCCTCCTCTGCTGCATGTACTAAACTGGAATTCAACCTGGGTTTTGTCGAAGTTTTGGCGTTGTCGGGGACGGCGACCGAGTTATCTACGTCTCTAGGACTCTCGATGTTCATTGCGATACCAAGTTGACGTCCCACTGAGGAGGTTTGCATGCGGATTGTACGCTCGCCGTTTCCTTCTGACAGGTCCACTGCAGCGGGGTATCACCTTCGTGGCTGCAGATATATCGACGCCCACAGGACGCAGCAAGACGCGCAGCCCAGCACCTTCAAAGACCACAGGTTGCAGAAGCTGCACATTGAACGGAGGTAGCCATATGACGAACGACGACTATACAATGTATGTGAGCGGTGGGAACGTGTTCCCGTGGCGCCAGTGAACGCTGCTCTCCCGACCGGTTGCTACTCAAGCGGGAGAGATCATTGTCCAGGGGGCACAGCTCACTGCACGGCCCTCGTGGGACGGTGCACTCATCAGCACGAAAAATAGGGATCGGGTGACCTCGTGCCACTGGACAGTGCTGTAAGGGCCGTCAAGGTCCTGGCGGCGCGTTACGCTGTTGGTATTATGCATCAAGTATGATATCTGTACCGCCATGAACACGCGGGTCGGCGGCGACAGGGTCAAGCAGAGCTCGCCAAACGCCCAAATCCCGCCTGCCTTGTTTGTTACGTATTACACGCCGTCCACTGTCTGCCGTCCGCATCTTGTCGCTAAGGAGCAACGTGCTCTCTGATCTGGGCATTTCTCTGCCGCCTCAAAGTCTCTTAGGTACCGTGTATTGGACCTGCTAATCATTTACTTTCTTCGATTCACACTTGGGACGCCATGTTTTGCTGTCGGTAATCAGTCCCTCATTCTGTCAACCGCGTCCGTTGTTTGCCTTGCTTGCAACGGCAGGCAGGTCACTCGGAAGTAACAGTGCGTGCGTTCTTTGCCTACTGACCAGCTACCTCACATCGTCTTCTTGCCTGACATCTTCGCTCAACACCACTATGCCGACAGAAATCGAAGGCGAAATCGACACCGGCTCTCATGAGCCCGCCGCGCAACCCATTGATATCAAAACAAGCTCGAAAAGCGACAAAGGTCGACCTGCTATTCTGAACAAGACAACGAATGTGAACAAGGTTTATGGTGGTGCAGTGAAGACGATAAAAAACATCACCAACAACAACAACCGCGTGAAGAACATCAATCAAGCGGACGTGCTCAAGGAAACGGTGCGCTCTACCGATGCAAATCAAACGATTCGAGAGCTGATCAGCTTTCAGGAATCCATCCGGTTGAGGATTTCCACCCGTAAGCAGCATCGTTCAATGATCAATGAGTGACGCCTAACTCTCAGAAGTCCTAGTATCTCGGCATGTTGCTCTTGCGATTTACGGTGCCCAAATCGAAAAGGGTTGCATGGACGGAACACGTGTTCAAATCCTGCGCGACATCGACGCTTGGATCAAGGATCTTACGGGCCCACAGATCTTCTGGCTGACTGGGATGGCAGGCACGGGAAAAACTGCCGTCGCTTATACTATCTGCGTGCGTGCTTACAATGACCCTGAAATCGTTCTCGGTGGCAGCTTCTTTTGCTCGCGTTCTACGGGTGTGGCCGCGCAGCGTGATGTGCGCTGCGTTGTCCCAACTTTGGCACAGCTCATGGCGCGCCAGTCCGACATGTTCAGCCGAGCCCTTGACGCTGAATTGACAGTCGATCCGGATGTGTTGCACCAGCAGGTCGATGTGCAGGTCGAGAAGCTGCTGTACAAGCCCCTGCTCGCCCTCAAAGACTCGAAGATCCCGATCGTGTTCGTCATCGACGCTCTGGACGAATGTAGTGGACAGCTTTCGGGCAGTGGTGCGCTCAATGATGCCGAAACTCATCGCATCGTCTCGGACATGCTCGAGGCGTTGGTCGCCTTTTCTCGCTCCATCGTCAGGCTTCCGGTCAAATTTCTTGTCACGTCACGGCCGGAGACACACATTCGCAACACCCCCATATCCAATGTCATATTCAGCAAGATCCTTCGTCTACACACCGTCGACAAGCAGCAAATCGACGCAGACATCCGACTGTACATAACTGACAGGCTTTTTGCCACTCGGACGCTGCGTACACTTTTCACTGAAACAGACATCAACACGCTTGTCTCAGTTTCTGACGGTCTGTTCATTGTGGCTGCAACGGCTATCAAGTACACCCTCAGCTACGGCGACGATCTCGCCCCAGCGCGATTCAAATCATTGCTCACGGCCACCAGAGATAAGCTGAGCGTGGGAGCCGCTGAACGGCTCGATCATATGTATGCGATCATCGTGGAAAATGCTGCAAAGGACAGCGATGTGCACACTGAAAAACTGAAAAACCTCCTGCGCATCATCGCTGCGCTGCTGTCGGCACGCATGACATTGTCTGTCATAGCTTTGGCGGATTTGCTGGAGACACCAAGCGGCCAGCTGCGGGCCAGCATGACACGTCTCCACGCTGTCTTTCATGTTCCAGGGGACGATAAAGATCCGAGTCTACGGCCAATACACGCGTCCTTCGGAGATTATCTGCTCGGCCGAGCTTCCAGTCATCTCCGAATCCCCGCATCACTTGGCCACGAGGCTCTTGCAACTGGATGTCTCCATATTATGGATACGGGTCTTCACTTCAACGTCTCGCAGAGTCGGTCATCGTTCGAGGGGACCGTCATGCCGATACCCACCAATATCAGACTCTCGCTCGAATATGCCTGTCTCCACTGGATATATCACATCGCTGGCTTCCTCGAGACGGCAACATCTGACTCAAGTATCAGCCGCGTTTTCCGCTTGCAGATTCGGTCATGGTTCAATCGGATACCACGCCAGCAATCCGAGTTGGACGACAAAATCAGCAAGATATTTCGGTCACGGTTGCTATTCTGGCTCGAGGTCATGAGTACCCTGGGCCAGGTTCATCGCGCTGCCGCAATGCTCATGTTTGCAGCTACAACGGTACGTCGCCAGCATTTGCTAGTATGAATGACTGTTCATATCTCTGTGCAGGTTCAGAGCGAGGACCTGGCACGTTTTCTTCGCGACGCAAACTCGTTCGTTGCATCATCACATCAGGCAATTGCGCTGAGCCCTCCGCATATCTACATCTCCGCACTTCCATTTGCCGACAAACACTCGCTCATCTACCAGGAATTTGCCCCAAAGTGCACCGGGCTCATCTCTGTCAGTATTATAGGCATTGCCCACCATGCTGGAAAGCTCGTGATGACCCTCACCGGGCACGAAGGCCCCGTTCACTCAGCTGCATATTCTCCCAATGGTCGGCTCCTGGCATCGGGATCGGCCGATGCTACCGTGCGCGTCTGGGACGTGCGGACTGGCGATGAAGCCATGGCGCCTCTGCGCAGCGGTGACGGTGCTGTATGGACTGTGGCATTTGCTTCAAATGGCAGAGATCTTGTATCGGGGACTGATAGTAGCGTCGTGTGTGTTTGGAACCTCTTAGCTGCTCACGTTGCTGTACTGCAGCTGAGAGGCCACACCGGCCCGGTTTTCTCTGTTTCCTTTTCTTCAGATGGGCTTCAAATTGCTTCTGGAGCACAGGATGCGACTGTACGCCTGTGGGATGTCGAGACAAATCAGCAGCTGGTTGTACTCAGTGGCCACACTGATGCGGTGCACACAATTGCCCTCTCCCCGGATGGTCGATCATTGGCATCTGGGTCTGAAGATCAGACAATACGGCTTTGGAATCCACCCACAGGCAAGCCTAAGAAGCATTCACCGAACATTCACACGAGCGCAATCCACAGTGTCAGTTTCCTACCAGATGGTGGGAAGATTGCTGTCGCGTCCGGTCATGCACCATTCTCTGCAGTATCCGGAGCGGGCAGGAATCTACAATGGCGTATAATGGCTCTGAGCCTATTCTATCGGTTAGCACGTCACGAGATGATCAGTTTCTTGCGTCGGCGCATGGCAACAGTGTCTGTGTCACGACTCTTCCTCGATTCGCGAGAAAGGTGTCCTCGACCACACTAGACGGTCATGCGGCGACAGTCCGTGCTGTCACATTTTCACCTGATGGTTTGTATATTGCCTCAGCCTGCGATGACCATACCGTACGGATATGGAGAAACAGTGGCAAAGCAGAGGCTCTACCGCCACGGTCAGAAAGCAAAACGGTTCAACGGAAAATCACCTCCCAGATCATGTCAGATAGTCGCGAGCTGACGGGGCATCGTGACCTTGTGTGGTCGGTCGCAGTTTCACCAGATGGTGCCTCCATTGTGTCTGGTAGCGCCGATAGGTCTGTCCGCGTCTGGGATATGCAGACCGGCAAGGAGAGACTCCCACCACTGCTAGGGCACACTGCTAGGGTCTTCTCTGTTGCTATTTCGTTGAATGAACGTTTCATTGCGTCCGGATCAGCGGACAAGACCGTTTGCCTATGGGATTTGCAAACGGGTGCTGCGGTCTGCAGGCCAATGCAAGGTCATACGAATGGTGTCAATGTGGTTGAGTTTTCGCCCGATTCACTGCAGCTTGTGTCGGGATCTATCGACAAGACCGTACGTGTCTGGGATGTCGCGACGCAGTGCTCGGCAAATCGGGGCCCCCATGTATGTCGCGACGCAGTGATGTCGGTCGCCATCTCGCCTAATGGTCGGCTAGTTGCTGCGGGCGATCAATCCGGAAGAATCAGTCTTTGGCATAATGAGACCGGTCAGCCGGCGTGTGATCCACTTGACACATCCACCAGGATGTACGTGTCACTTGGGTTCTCACCGGACGGGAGGTTCATTGCGGCCTGCGGCTACAGATATGGTTCCCAGGAGTCATTCGTTCAAAAGTGGACCATTGGCACGGGCAAGAAGGTACTGGATATCGGTGGGCACACCGGTGGCGTGCGCTCGGTCGCGTACTCGTCCAATGGTATGTTCATTGCCACCGGCTCAAGTGATAAAACCGTACGGCTATGGGATTCAGAAACCGGAGTGCCGCTTACGACACTGACCGGACCGAGTGCTCCAGCGAGTTCTGTGACATTTTCACCTAATGGGCGATCGGTCGTATCTGGTTCCTTTGACAACAAAATTTATATATGGACTCTGAGCAAGGTCGATTCATCACCGCTGAAGGACAGTGTTGATGCTGCTAAAGCACTGGACTCTGCCATGCTAGTTGACGGATGGCTCAAAGGTCCATCCGGCGAGCTTTTACTGTGGGTGCCGACCCAGTACAGCCAATATATGTTCGGGATTCGAGGTGGCGGGCCCGGCCTCCACGTTGGGGTTGGAGATGTTGGATATCATCGTGGAGAGTCCTGGACGTCGTGCTGGTCTAAAGTCGCATGATTTTCCTGTAGCTTCTAACATTTCATCTGTACATTCTGCCCCAAGAAAGATCTACTGAATGTATCTCTGCATGCAGCGATGAAATTCATTCTCAATGTACATTTCAGCTCTATGTCTCTAACCGTCGATCGGCGAAAGGTGCAGTTGGAGCTCAAACTGGAATGTCGTAAACTCAAATCAGATTTCAACCACACATGGGGGCATGGTTCATGATTTTACAAGCTAGGATCATATGTGGTTCATCGAAGTGGAGCCTATGCGGAGAATTGAGACCCAGTTCAGTGAATGTCAAGCTGGGTGGTGGGATAGGCACAATGCTGTCACATCAAGTCTTCAGCGAAAACCAGACACCTGCAACTACAGACCACCGAGCTAAATCGGGCCTTGTCTGGTGATTCATACTGTGCCTTTGGCAACAGTACAACGACGAACTGCCATGAGACCAGCGGTGTTCAACCTTGGCGAATTATCGTTGGGACACGCATTTACTTGGACACAGACGTCGCTCCCGCACCACATACAAAGAGATTGTTCGTTAATTGAGCATTATATGAGGTTTTAGCGTGACATTGATGACAACACAGGCTATGGGACAGCGGAGAATGGGATTAGTTGCTCGCGCGCGCCACTTTTATGCAAGGTAATGGATCCGGCTATGCGTGTGCAGGAGGTCAGCAGAAACTCACAGACGACATTACCCATGGACAGGGAAAACGGCCAATGGTTGCAATACACCACAGAAATCCAAGTCACATAGCTTGGCCTGAGCACCAGGCGGTGGGTGGTGTTCACGAGTGAGAAATGGAACAGTAGAAGCGACAGTTACACCATATTTCGAGCAAAACCAAAAGGGGACATCGGTAACTGCTCTGCTTGGGAACTCAGAACCAGGTCGGGCTGCGTGGATTCCAATAATGACAAGAACGGAGGAGGCCGGACGCGAAATTACCCTCCGACAGCCGCGCGTCTCTTTCCTCCTTATCGACCGCCACACCTTCATGTCTCATCCATGCATCATTTGTAACCTTTCGAATTTACTTCTTCACGGTGTATGAATCCGGCTTAGCCGGTACCAGCAAGTACAGCTGCTCAATGGCACCACAATTCTCGCTTGCACAACGGGAAGGGCCACATATTTTGCCCGACAATACTCTGATTGCCGCCTGCTTCCCCTACACTATATTCCACTCTGCAATATGACATTAAAACTGAGATGAGACCTGTCGGGTATTGCCTGAGTTCTACAGGGGAGGTTAAACAGAGGGAATATGCAGTCTGTTCTGTCTTCGTGGTTGTTGCGTATTCCCTGCGTATTTCCACTGGAGGAATCGGACGAATACCTGCCTCATATTCCTTTGGTTCTATGAGATTATTAGACAATACCAAGAGTTGCGCAATATGCGGATTTTGAAACAGTGTTCGCGCGAGTAGAGTGTTGGACTATTCGCTTTGAGCTACAACTTGAATGCGATGATACAAAGCCTGCCGGCCAGCAATATAGCAGGCTAGAGACACGAGCAGCGTGCTCGCGAACCTGGCCACCCTGAGTCCACGACCATAATCGTCCCAAAGAGTGGTGTCGGGCGTAAGGTAAGCAGCTTCAAGAGCGAGGCGCACGACCTCGGTTGGATGGGCGGGGTGTGTTGCAAGCATTCACTTCAATGTCGCAAAAGGGCAAGAACGAGGATCGAATCGAAATGCAGCTTCGGCAAACGTCTTAATATCGACTGCGGCGGTGCAACCCTGGCCAACGCACTCTCACGGGTGAGTTAGTGCGCATCAATTCCGCTTGCCGTTTGTTCGGTCTTTCGTTGACAATTCATCATCGGGGCAGAAACATAGTTTGAGAAATGTAAAAATTTGGTCAAGTAGACTGGTTCTGCAAAGTGCTAGTTGGCTGGACCCGATACTACATGGGATAACGAAATAAAGTTGCGATCATAGATCCTAAATACGTGAACAGAACTCTACGGTGAAATTTCGATGCTCGTTCCTCGTTTCACTCTTAAGACCGACTCAGCAGGGTCTGTGTTCCCTTTGAGGACGGAAAATCGAACGCAAATTGATTCAAAGTTGCGTAACGAGAATTGACAGTTGTCAATTCGCAATGAATTCGTGATTTGGGCTTGCAGGACCGATGGTCCTGAGTCTCAATCATGTCGGTAGCCCTTTGCCTTTGGTCAGCGCGGCCAAATTCGGTGGAATCGCCGAAAAATTGAATACTGGGTCTGCATGAGTCGCGAGACCTGTTAGTGCAGAGCAGCAGGTCGAGCTAGTAGACGGCTAATCAGCCGACAACATTTTACAAAATGAAAACTGCGCTATCCATTACTCAAATATCTGTGCGAGAAAACAGCAACAGCACGACACATACATCACACAGCACAGGCACTGGTATGCATGCACCGCAGTTGCTACCAGACCGTCAAGCACGCGATCACCAATTCCAGGCGACCCTCTACGTTCCTCCCTCTTTGCTCGTTCCAACTCTCTTGCTTTGTCCAGTTCATGGCGTGCACGCGAGAAGCAGTCGACCTTGTACAGATCACTGCTGTACAGTTTGAATCGTATATCCAGCCTGAACTCCAGACTACGCCGTTTTGTCGCTCCATCAAGTAGGAAGGCTGCTGGCGTCCACGTGAGGAGCTCATGCAGTAGTCCAATATCCACAGAAACGATTATCTGTCTCAGATTGGGGAGCATTCCGATGTCAAAAGCCTGTAGAACTAGTGCCACTTCCGATGCAGCACACCAGGGGTTGAACCGCTTGGGGATATGCAGTTCGAAGACTGATATCAAGGGCGGCAGGCTGCGCAAGGACATGAGTGCAACACCGTTCGGACTCTGGCTGGTTTCAGGACGCAGTATGATGGTCAGATGGTCGAGTTGGGTAAACAGGCGGAGATTGGCGAGAGGCGTAAAAGGTGGAACTGACAAAACCAAGTTTCGTAACCTTGCAGAGATAGGACCGAGCCACATCTCCGAAATGTCGTCGGTTTGGTCGCATTGGAGAGTCGTGAGAGTCGGTCGTACAACGTCGAGGACTGACAGGAGATTTTCTGCATGCAGATGGCCTACGATTTCGAGCATCTCCAAGCGCGTGAATGGCTCAGCGCTCAAGAATGCGACATCTAAACCATAAATTCCATCACTAAATGCGTCCCCTCGAACTGGATATGCGGCGAGGAGTTGGATGGAGCGCAGGTTATGCCAGAGCGTCGATCGCGCTAGACGGTCCCACTGGTCGTGAGATACACCGTGTGCACGTCTAATTGAGAGCCGTTCCATACACACTTTCGTGCTATCCAGCACATTTGTGACAAGTGTGAGGTCCGGAGGTTCCAGGCTCAGCTCTGTCACGCTCGTGTAGAGACCGAGCATCCGCACTAGCTTCTTGTGCTCCCACTTTACGCGCCAGGCCTTGCGCCCTTTTCGCGTAAAAAGCGGAATGCTGGGTTTTGGGAGTTCAATTCCACGGCTCTTACAGCACCAATACACAGAGCCGGCTAGGCTCAGAATATGCAGCACCTTGACCATCTGTGCGATATGCGGCTTATGAGACAGCGTCCGGATAAGAAGTGAGTTGGTCCGCTCGTTCTGGGTTACAATTTGAATGCGGTGGTAAAGAGCCTGCTGGCCAGCGATATACCAGGCCCGAGACACCAGCAGCGTACTGGCGAGCCAGGCGACCCTCCGTCCGCGGCCATACTCGTCCCAAAGAGTCTGATTAGGGGTGACGTAGACGGCTTCTAGAGCAATTCGTACAACGTCTGCAGGGAGGATGGGGCTTGTCGCGGTCATAAGGCTAACGTCGTGAGCGGGGGAGGACGAAGAACGAATTAAAACACCGGCCCTGCAGACGCCGCACTGCCAGCCGGCATTGCACCCCTATTTATCCGCACCGCACTTGATCAACGTTTCAATTGGGTTCCGCACTGACAACCAATCAATTCGGAAGGCACATGAAACGCACCTTATCGTTCTCAATGTGAGTAAGAACACCAATGCACTGCATTATCGGACTGGGGAGATCGGAGCGGATGAGTTAGAGGCTCGTTCAGAGTCGCGGCGGAGAACGAAAAGGTTGAAGTGTTTCCCGCGCAGCAGAGTGACACGCTCTGCCGTGGTCAAAGCCTGTATCGTTGGAACAGGTGGCACGGAAGGTCGTTCGATAACATCCAAACTTAGCACCAAGGTGAACGTAAACAGTGGCACAGATGGCGCCGCCATGATTGTCGGAGTGATTAAGCCAGACCTGGATGAATCCTAGAGTAGACCGACCTCGCACGACGGAGCGCTTCAACTCTGGGGTTTGAGTTTTCGTGATGGTTTCTAGCGTGAAAGCACCCCTCGCTTGCATTACGCTGCGGAGGGTCTAGACGAATCAGCCGGGCCGTGTCGTCATGTTCCAGCTTCGTAGATAGAATCTTTGGGTAAGGTCTCCGTACCACCCTTGCTGCTCGCATGTACGAGAAGGAGAATGGCCAAAGTCACGCCACGCGCAATCGGACTCCGACAGGCGCGCTTCTTCTTCTTCCGTCGTCACGTTTATCGACTCGCTACGCCATCATCTCCCCGTTCGCATCCGCGCTCGCGCACCAGTTGGACATCATGGATTCTTTCTTTTGAGCGTACAAGTCCAGCCCACCAAGCATCAACAAGCACACCTGATCCGACGGCGCCGCAAGCATTGCGTCCCAGAACACCGCGCGGTGCGACATTCCCCTCGCTCGCATTCATTCCTTGCGCTTATCACCATCTTCAGATATGGCCTTCCTGGGCGTCCGGCAAAACGTCGCCAAAGCCGACGGGGACCCGCGACTGTCGCGCCGGCATTCTACACGTATATGGCGACGACGATGAAGATGGTTCTGGACATCACAATCCGCACTGCCTTCGACGACGATCTCGATGGATCTTCTGCCAGTGTCGAACCCGCGGGC
>Ga0247815_10003898_pt1 | contig 10604 bp, 11 predicted proteins | sample UWRJL194509B1_FD_181014 | JGI IMG/M metagenome (GOLD analysis project Ga0247815, IMG submission 181014) | Plant litter microbial communities from Arlington Agricultural Research Station in Wisconsin, United States - UWRJ-L194-509B-1 | ecosystem: Environmental > Terrestrial > Plant litter >... | reverse complement strand
ATTGTTATAAAATCGTGCTCAATGCAGCAAGCGAGCAGACCGAGACCGGAAGCTGAGGAGCAGCAGCATCAGCGTTGGCGGATTGACACGAAAGCAAGCGCACTCACCGGCTACACCAATCCATATAATGGACAGACTGCCGACGATAATATGTGACCAATTATACAGTGTAAAGACTCGCCACGCAAGCAAGGCGTCGTCTACGAGATACTGCCAACGATTTCAATTCTCACAAAGCAGCAGATCAACGGTCGAAGGTGTACCTCGATAATGAACGCAATGTTCATTATGTACCTGTACTTGGCTGTCTGCTTGTTCGCGAGGCTGACTCTTGTTTTTATCGGACCGAGTTCTGAGTGCAAGAAAGCCATGTGGATGCGCTTCCATAGAACATGTATGTTTAGACCCCACAGGAGCGTCGACAGTGCAAACATGAGAACAATCCTGAAGTGAAAGGCGCGCTTCAGAGTCTACACTAAAGACAAATGCGTCGAAATAGCACGTACGCTGAGAGCAAAACAACTGCTGACAAGGACGTCGGCCACTTGGGTTGCTGGATATTACTGTGCAGAGACACGAACAACAATACAACATAGATGCCTATAAGAGCTTCCCATATCAGCGCGCAGATTGTTGGAGTTATGTCGATAAATGGCGCTCGCGCACCGTAGAGACTTGTCGCAACACCAAGGCACAGAGGCACAGTAGTGAAGGATCGCTCTCAGAGAAAGGGGGATGTGAGATGTGCAAGTGGTGTATAGGCCAACCAGCTCGAATCTGACTAGATACAGTAGGTACATGGGCTGTATATATAGTGCAGATGAGAGTGTGGCTGAGGGTGAGTCATGGCGATGCGATATGGTGCGATAACGAGTCGACGTGGCACACGGCGCAAGATAGGAGGAATGTCGGCGGCAGGTGACCAGGGAGGGGCTCAAGAAGCGTGGCAAGAAGTTGGGAAGCGAGGTGGGCGAGCATGGCAACGACAGGGGCGCGAATCGAGGGGCGAGAAGAGGGCGCAAACATGATTTCCACAACAAGACTGCTACCAGCGACAACCGCAGTCAAATCCACAGTAATCGCCTTGCCGATGGCCGTGAGGGTGGCAATGCTCACAGTCTCAAGGCTGGACTCGCCTGAGGCTGCCATTGATGGAATCGGTTTGAGTGCACTGCACACGCGCTTGAGCCCACGGTCGCGGAAGGACAAGCCAGATAGCGAGTGGATGACTGGAAATGGCCGGCACCAGCGCCACCTTAGGTCGATCGACTTCTTGCACCATGTGTGTCATAAACTTCCTCTCACAAACCCCTGAAAGCCGAATCAAGATATGCTTCAATTATTCCTTGGCGTGAAGACTCGCTCTTTTTTTCTTCTTCCTTTCTAGCAGTGCCCCCGTCTTTCTATGGTCCTTCGTTTCTGCGCGTCTACGACCTACCCCCTTTTGTAGTAATGGCGTGCTCCTCACTCAATCTATGCGTTGCCTTGCTTGCCATGTCCTCTCATGCCATATCGTACTGTGTGGGTAGTCATTCGTGCAGCCTGCGAAACCACAAAGTTAGCCATATCGGTACAAGGCCGACCACCCTGAAACCAAGATCGCGCACCGGTCTCGACTAGAGTAAGCACAGAACGCAAGGAAGAATCGGAGAGGACGAGACGAGTCCTAGTATTGCGCACTACGGCGAACCCCGGCGCGCTCCGAGGAGGTCAGCGGAGATATCAGTGCAGCCTCAACGCCGACACGCCAAACTCACCACAAGTACGTCAACGAAAGCGGACAAGCAACACGCAACGATGCGCGAGTCAGCAGCGCCGGCCGCCGGGTCTCCTAGGCACCCGAAGCCCGTGCACGGGGCAGGAATGTTTCGACTAGTGCAAACCGGCAGCCAATACAGCCGACTTCCACCAAGGGCAGCAACTCACCGCACGACTGCCGCGTGATTAAACGCCAACGCCAGCATGAGGAACAGCCACTCATGCGCCGTCGCTTGCGACACTCGCCGCAGCGCATGCTCAGCACAATCTCAGCCACACTCGACGTTGTCATCAGCAACAGCGCAGCCACCTCGTTCAGGGTATATATAGGGCTCGCTTTCGTACGACGAACAAGTTGGAATACAGGTCCCAAGCGATTTCCCCCCTCAGTTCTCGTGTGCTCGCAATGGCGGCACTCTCGATTTCTCTCGTTCTCACTCGTCCTCTCGTCACTCGACTCGATCCCTTCAGCAGTAGTATATTCTAGCTACTCGTTCGCGTACTGTACACGCCACGCAGTGAGAGGCGGGAATATAAGTTAAGGCCTGCTCAGCGTCATCGAGTCGACTCACCCTCACTCGGTCACGTGCCCCAAACCCCGTGTCAAGAGCTCTTTTGACGCACACAGTACTCGCATACCCGCATTGTATGGCGTTTTAACTTGGTTCCAGATCCTGGACATGCCGTGCTCGTTCATTTCGACTATCAAGTTTGCGTTACACTGGTGTCAATGCACCCGTCCTTCTTGTGAATAGTCCTGGCTGGGGACTAGTTGTCGATCGTGTGACAAAGTGAAGGCGCTAATTGTTGCAACTATCTGCATCTTTGGAAGAGTATAGACATGGAAGGCGGTGTCGACGTTGTGAACAACAACTAATGAGTATGTCGACATAAGTTAACAACGACTGAGCTCGACGTATGACCGGCGACTGGACACGTCATAGATAATAATGAACCATATAGCGTTACGAGAGAACATTGTATCTACCATGTCATATAGAGACACTGTGGTAAGTCGTGCCGTTGCCGATGCCGTGAAAGACGGGTGTTCCCGCTTTGAGCGGACCGTTAGCGAACGGCAGAAGCAGCTTGTTTCCATGCGCGTCGACGGACGAGTGCCATTCCACTGCACGTGGCTCGTGCTCTTCAAAGTCTTCCACGGTCAACCTACTAGTGCTACGGCGAGCGTGAGGGAGAGTCGGTCTAGAGGGGCAAAATGACTACACCGCGGTTCAGTAAAACAATGCCTGTCGCCAAATGTGACCCGTCTCACCGTTGATCCAGGGAGAATCTGGGCGATCTTGTAACGGCGTGTTGCCATCAGTGTAATGCATGCCGCCTTGCCTTGTTCGCGAAGCAACTTGCATGCTGGAGCGTTATCAACGTTGGCCTCGTTTAACCCAATCTGGCTGTGATTCCGTGTGGGTAAGAATGAAAATCGCCTGGTGAGCCAGCTTACAACTCCCCTCTGTCTCCAATGTGATAATTCCCATAAAAAAGTCTCAGAGCGGTTCCGTGATCTTGATTGTGCTTCAAATTGATACAATGCGTCACGCCGCTAGTGGCGAGGTTAGCTGCGGTCCTGCCATTGCCAATGTATGGGGACGGCCAGCGCCTCACTGTCCCAATTTGGCCCGGCTATTTCCGAACTGGTGCTTATGTCCGCTATGTGCAGAGCTTGCAACAGTCAGCTAACCATAAGGATTATGTTGCTAATTGGCAATATTTATCGCTTAGAAACATATTCTATGGTTTTTATTTGGATAATTATGCCTATTAAACTCAATAAAACATCTATTTCTCGCTACAGGCTATAAACGCACAAAAAAAACCTTAGAAACTGTTTTTGGTGAGGTTTGTTTAAGCTCTTCAGCTTTACATTAGCAACTTGTTATATTGTTTCGGCGAGTGGTGCGCGGACCCTCTGAGAGGCTAGTTTGTCACACCGGGTCACGTGTGACACCACCTCTCAGGGTTGCTGCTGCGTCTTACGTTCTCACTTCTGGTCCCAAAAGGTACCCAGAAGACACTAAAAGCTCACAGAAGGTTAATAGATAGCAAATCGATGTGAAAACAGTACCAGAAGGGGTAGAAACTGCTAAATGCGGCCTCAAGGCGGAGAATCGGGGCGAGACGAGGCTGTCACAAGTTGTCACCGGGTCTCCATGTTTCCCCACTCACCTTTTGCCTCGGCATAGCACAGCACTTGTTTCGTTTTAAATTGTCATTGTGCCACAATTGAGCCACAAATGGCCTATATTCTTCATGATCTTAGTGAGTCCAAGGCATCTAAAGTGCCTAGAAGCATAATTGGATGACAAAAAAAGTTTATTTTTCCGTGGTAGGCAGTGACAAGATCCGAGTGCAACTACAGCTTAATTTTAAGGATTTGACTGTCTGTGGCGAGGTGTAGAAGCATGCCCGTGGCGGCGCGGCGACTGTCGGCAAATGCCGGTCCGGGCGGCAGTCAGGCGCTGGCCGTCCCCACAATGTACCGCTCGGCGAGGCATCCCAGGCCACCATCGTAGGTGCTCGCATATCTAGTTCGGAAATGGTGGTCTGGAATTCAACTCATGAAGACCATTTCGGAGGTCATTCACTCACGGGAACTCGTCACAGCTGAGACCAAAGTTGTCTTTGCAGTAATCGTTTTTGCAGCCAATTGCCTGGATATCTGGTCATTATATGATGCAATATGAAGGTTTAAGAGACGTACCTGTCGCCTGTAATTTGCTTCGGAGACGCTAGGACTTCGTGGATTGGGATATACAGTTGAAGAGCGCTCAGCGAAGTGAAGATATCTACACAACAGATGTCAGGCACAGCTGACACAAAACTAGAATAGGAATTTACCTCCCAACGTTGCCGAAGTTGTTACCCGTCTGCGGGGCCGTGTTGCTACAGACAGCCGCAAAGCTAAGAATGTTGTAAGAGACCGGCCCAATCACAACAATGCTCCTCACCAGTGAGTTTCGCAGGCCTCGGGATAGCCTGTCGATGAGCAGTCTAAGGTAAAGACGGGAACTGCGCGAGAAACGGCGAAGACCCGAGGGACAAGTGCGGCTGCAGTGAATAGGATAGAAAGTGCAATCATGGTCAGGTAAGGACAAGAAAAACGAGATGAATGTAAATGCGACGACGAAGAAGAACGCGGTGAGAAGATGAAGAGCGATGACAGGTTCTATTTTGCCCGTAGCTCTGGGTTCTATTTAAGCGGCAACGGGCATGCCGGACAGGGCTGTGAATAACGGAAGTGCCTAGTTGACAACGTATCAGTATGCCTGTCACGCTTTCACGGCTATAATTCACTAGCACAATCCCGTGCCCAAAACGGTTGCGTGGCGAACTTCGTGGAGCAGGCATCCGGTCTTTGACTTATATTACCGTCAAACATTCTACTTTCCTTAAATCCAATGACATTGGGCATTGAGTTGGGCCAGAGAGCCGTTTTTTCTTTCCAATAATCTTCCTGCTTGAGATTTGATGTTGTCAAGGACCCTGACCGAGTTGCACTACGACGGCCACAAGTGAGCAGAAGTTACAGGGCGTGAGAGCCAACGGCGCCGTTTATACTAGTGATTTTGCACGAGGATACCTTCCGTGTAGGAGTCTAAACCTCTCACAGCGCTTGAAGAGCACTTTCATTTCTTTCTCTGCTTAGTCTTTTCGCCGAAATGTTACCGTGTCTTAGTGGGAGAGAAGATGGCGTGCGTCCGTGGGACAGGGTACCTCCAGTATCATGCAGCTCAACGGGATATCAATGGCGCAGCACTTCTCGAATCACAGCGCTACAAAGCGTACGCGTGGCACACTCGTGCCCGGGATAGCCGCGACCCAGGGTCCTTTACGGCCATTACCGCCGTTCTACACTGCCACAAGTCTGGCCAATGCACCTCCGCGGCCACAATTGCAGGGAGTGCACGCGGGATTCTAACGGTGAGATCCGCCGCAATGCCATTCTTTTGAGACATTCTTAAGCGGCACGGCGGCCTCGCATCTCTAGTCAGTATCTTTCTTCTTCGCCACGAGCTCTACAGAGGCTCGCCTTTTCTTCATTTTCTTTACTCGCCTTTTTCCGCTTCTTTATGATTCATCTTCATTTATCGGTTATTTATTTCTTGATTTACTCCATTGCATGGGCATCGGCTGCTACACTTCCGGCATCCCTGATCAATTCTACGACTCACGAGCTCGCTCAGGTGTGACAAGTTTTGTCAACAGAAATCTTCTGCTGACCGATCCTTCAGCGCCAGATCTTGCATGTCGGTAACGAAGAAGATGTCTGGTGTAACCGCATTCTCTTCGAAGACTGGGCCAGCGACACGTGCACCGGCCGCGTCTACTACTCAGGCAGCAAGGCACCTGAAGTCAAGAAGACAACCAACATCAGGAGTCCGAATTCTGGAGACAGTGTTCTAAAGGCTGCAATCAATCCGCCAGTGAGCCCTCAGAACCTGGAACTTGCAGCAATCGCAGTTGACTGACAGCCCGGTAGGCAATTGGACCAGTCGCGTGCGACTTCCTCCTGGTAAATTCGCTCTAAGTGCACATCGATGAGTCATATTGAGACGCCTTTCAGCCACCTTCTTTCGTGCTAGAACGGCTTCGCGAGAAGGGGGTGTGCAAGAAGGCCGCCTCGGCTAAAGCCACGGGGATCCGGGACATCACCGCATTGTTCAAAATGCTCGATACCCAGAGTAACCGAAGGCGGCTTCAAGTGTACGTCATGCAGAGCACTGATCGTGAAACATATGACTGATAAAGAATCAAGTAAGAGACTTCAAGACTTCAAGTCACTGATCGTTCAAGGAAGTAGAGGACGGTTCGGTGAAAAAACTTCAAAGCTTGAACGCGTGAGCACAGCATCTCGGGGACTAGATTTGGACGCTGAAATGCACAATTCGCCATCTAGCTTCAGGTTCTTGCCTATATGTGAGTTTCTCAGAGATGGGAGAGGCGGGCTACTAATGTTCGACTTCAGGATTGACGCAGAGAAGGACACAATTGCCATCGCCAAGTTGATTGACGACACAGTGCGATTTAGGTTCCGCGTGCAGACGAATATTGAGCCTGAGTGGAGAGCCGGCATGAGAAACCTTCGTGTGGCACACAAGAAACTCGTAGAGGAAGTTCAACGCGAGATTCGGTGCGATGGAGGTCCCAGCGCTCCTGGTCGCGGCTCGTTGATGGACAGAAGTTTCTGGAAGGGACGCACCACTGGTAGAGTTGAGACTAGGTTCCACAGCATTTTCAGGTCTACTGGAGAGAGCGTCTCGCCGGTGCCAGTGTCGGGTCTGGAGCGTCGGGCGCGCACTATTCCGCGGTCAGGACCGAAGGCAGCTAAAGCCCCGAGTTGTCCTTTGAAGAACCAACCTCCCAAGAAGACCATACCGCGGAGCGAGGTCAAAACAAACCCAAAGCCTTCGGTGAAGCCACGCCAGCCGACGCAAGCTCCACAGCCGCGGACACCATCCCCGTTGAAGAAGGTGACGCCTCGTCCTGCGGTATGTGAAGTAGTTCGTCGCTGCCAAGGGAAGCGTTGCTGAAGAAGAACCCACACAGACACGTCCGCGCCGCGTACCCGGAACGTCGGAGCCACAGAAGTGTGTGACGCCCAAGGTCAAGCCTCGAGTTGTCCCCAAGCCAACTAGAAAGCCGAAGGGAAAGCCTCGTACACGGCGCCGCAAATGATCCGCCATATCTGGTGCACCGTTAATACACCCTCGTTTCCAGATTGAGACGTTGAGGGCCGACAGGAGAAGATTCTGCGCGGATCGGATCTCCGCCAGGAACCGTTCACTGATCGTCTTCTGCCCTCACCTCGACCGCGCAGAAAACGAAACCCGTCTTCCCTCTTTCCATTCTTGAAGTACGAACACTTTCTCGGGTTCAAATCATTCCACTCGTAGCTCTGGCTCGTTAACGCGTGACAGCGTAGTTCGCGATTGCTCTGGACATCGGAGCGCGCGTTTGAGCCCTTCGCGCTCTTGGCAGCCGCCTTGCAGATCCTGTCCATAGAGCCAACTGAAATGACACTATATTTTCACGCGAACGCTCAGCATGAAGCTCCTTTGGCCATCCACGTGGCGGGTTTCTGCCGCTGCGCAGATGCTGAAGCGAACGTCATGCCTTTTCGTGTTCGTCGGCGCCACTTCCGTTACCGTCGCCTCCTTCACTACAGCGCCAGTCCAGCCCGTTATTCCTCTTCCCCCAACTGATTGTGTGCCTCTAGCGTTTGCGCGAATACTGCTCTCACGTACGTCGCTGTCTCTGCGCTCGATCTATGCTTGCCGTCACTCCTTCCGCTCGTTCTGCTCGTATACCCTATATCATCCCAATGCCAACCCCATCTCGTTTCATTGTTATTCTACCTTGAAATTATTCTGGCCATGTGCCTGTTGTTTTGATCAGATTGCATGATGACGAGACGCTTGTGAATGCAACGCGTCATCATCATAAGCTACGAGTCATATATAATAATAATTTGGAGTCTGCGCGTTGAGGCATATCATACAACAACGCTGTGGAAAGTCGTGCCGTTGCCGATGCCGTGGAAAACGGCTGTTCCTGCCTCGAGCGGGCCATCGCTAAATGGCAAAAGCAGCTTGTTGCCATGCGCATCGACGGACGAGTGCCACTCCACTTCGCGCGGTTCAAACTCTTCAAAGTCATCCTCGGTCAGCCTACTAGTGCTGCGGCGAGCATGACCGAGAGTCGGCCTGGACGGGCAAAACGTCTGCGCCGAACATTAGCAAGCAGCGCTTGTTACAAATATGAACCGCCTCACAATTGCTGCGGGACGAATCTTGACGACTTTGTAAAGCCCAGTTGCGATGAGTGTGCTGCACGCCGCCTTGCCCTTTTCGCGAAGCAGTTTGCATCCTGGAGCATTATCGATATTGTCCTCGTTGAACCCGACTTGGCTGAGAACGAGATCCGTTAGAACGGAAAACAGTACAGTAAGCTACACTTACAATCTCCCTCTGTCGCCAACCCTGTTGTAGAAGGTTGTGAGAGCTCGTCCGTGCGCTGTGTTATCTGTGAGCTTGGCGCAATGAGTCACACCGCTGGTGGCGAGGTCGGCTGCCGTCCTGCCAGGGCCGATGTACCGGTCAGCGAGACATCCCAGACCACCGTCGTAGGTACTAGCGTATCTGTTCGAGTAATGGTGAGCCGCGGGCAACCAACGCCAACTTCGCGGAGGATACTTCACTCACGGGAATTCGTCGCAGCTGAGACCAGGGATTCCTTTCTTCGTACAATCGCTGCTTCCGCAACCAATTGCCTAAGTATCCGGTCAGTGATAGGAGTGATGTGCAGTAGTTGGTGAGGACGCACATTCCGCCTGTAATCTGCTTCAGAGGTTCCAGTCGCGGGGTTAGGCTTGACGTTCCCAGAGTCCTCAGCATAATGCAGATATCTGCAGAGTAAATGTTAGGCACAGTAAATGGGAGTTGATGTCGAGACTTGACCTTGCGACGTCGCGGAAGTTGTTGCCGGTGCGACTGCCAGAGTTGCTGCAGACTGCCGCAAAGCTACGAGAGATGTAAGGGAACAGAAGCCAAGAAGCTCAAGGAAGTCACGTGCCAGTGAGTTTCACAGGCTTCGGGATAGCCTGTCGCCGATGAGCAGTCCAAAGTAAAGACGGGAGGGTCACGAGCGGCGAAGACAAGAGGAATGAGTGCTGCAGCGGACAGAACAGAAAGTGCAATCATAGCGAAGAAGAAAAGAAGAAGAAGAAATGGGAAGGTGAAAGTAAATGCAGCGGCAAAGGCGACCGCGATGAGAAGATGAAGAACAACGGGAGGACAGGTTCGGCCGTCTCGTGGGGACTTATTTGAATGGACACAGACACGGGCTGTGACAGAAACCGGGTATAGACATGCAGGGTTTGCAGCGTAGCAACCCACGCCTATGCGACCGGCAGTCCACATGTGGCAGTGAGCATCATGTGATCATGCAACCTCACACCTCATGCTGTTCACATTCGGCCATCGCACGCCGATGGGTGCACAGCAGGGCGAGCCTAGTTCCCAATCGAGAAGACGTGACTGAGAATCTGGTTTCGGGTCATCTATGGTGCGAATCGGGAGACGAATCGTTTCAAGGACCGAGACCATCCATCGCAGCTTTGCGAAGTATTGTAGAGCAACCTGGAGTATCCAACACTTGGTCACGTCGCGAACCTGTCTCCTAAAAGTGGCGATCGACATCATCCCGCGGTCCGGATATTTTCTCTATCCGTCTCACAGCCTATGAACAAGCCAAAACACCTGCGGCCGCAACTGGGGAGCACAGCTGGTGTGCTGTCCGCAATCTCTGCCGCACTGCCGAGGCGCAGCTGCGGAGAAGCGAATCGGAAACGGCCCCTGGTATTAATGACACACGCGACTCTTGGCTGTGCTCAGATCTGCGTCCTCATAAGTAACGGGACTGCGTTCCGTCGTCGTCACCTTCTTTTCTTTCTTCGATCTTGTTTTTCTTCGTTTCTTCTTCTTCTCATGCGTTTTCTTCGCCGAACGGCCTTTTCCTTATTTATTTGTTCTATAGCATGCACATCAGCTGCCGCGCTTCCGGCCAATTCGACAACGCCCGAGCTCGCCGAGGTCCGTTGAGCCTTTTCACTGACAGAAGCATAATACTGAGCAGACGCATCCAGCGCCAACTCATGCATGTTGGTGACGAGGCCGACTTTTGGTGCGACCGCGTCCTCTTCAAGGACTATGAGAGCCGCAGCTGCGACGGTCGCACTTATTACACTGGTCGCAAACCTCTTGTCATTACGAAGGACACAAACATCAGGAGTATCAACGCGGATGATAGTGTTCTGGATATGGGTAATCCTG
>Ga0247815_10003897_pt1 | contig 10605 bp, 2 predicted proteins | sample UWRJL194509B1_FD_181014 | JGI IMG/M metagenome (GOLD analysis project Ga0247815, IMG submission 181014) | Plant litter microbial communities from Arlington Agricultural Research Station in Wisconsin, United States - UWRJ-L194-509B-1 | ecosystem: Environmental > Terrestrial > Plant litter >... | reverse complement strand
TTATTGTCACCTTGAATATATTCTGATCCTGTATCTTGGACTCCATAAGTATTAGGAGCTGTAATTTGAGGTGGAGTAGAATATGGGGATAACTCGTTAGGATTATAAGTAAATCCATTATTTGTAGTATTTGGCAGAGGATATTGTTGAGCTAATTGATTAGAATAAGTTCCAAATTCATTAGTGTCAAACTGATTTGTTGGTGGTTGCAGTGTTATTGGTTGTGGAGTATAACCTAAATTACTCGGTGCTGTAAAGCTTCCTCCTATTTGTTTATTTTTTTGATTCCACATTGAATAAGCAATGGCAATTGCCTGATCTTGTTTATAACCTTCATCTGAAAGTGTTTTTATCTTGTCAGAAAGCCATTCTTGTTTAGAATTACCACCATCTTTATATCTATTATTTTTTATTCTTCTTTCCATTTATGAAAATCTTTTATTTTTAGTTCTTTTTAATTGTGGTATTTCATGTATCACTTTACCTTTGAATTGATACTCTTGATTAGGATACATCATTTGTCGATTTCCATATTCATCTACACCCAAAATAGGGTAATTGACATTTTTCATCGTAATTAATCCTGAATCAGTTGGGACAATAACTTCTTGTTGAGGATAATCATAAACACCATTCGGGCTTATAGGAATATTCCCACCATTTTGTGCGTAAACAGCGCTAGTTTCTGGGTTATTCTGAGCTATTGTATTTATAGCTTTCACTATTTTATCATCATCGTAAGCCTTGTAAAATATCTCTTCATCTAACCCTTTTTCTTTGGCCATTTGTTGAAGTTGTTTTATATCTACTTTTTGTCCTGGTTTTAAACCTAAGTTTTGTCTAAACATGTGAAAATTACCATATGTTTCTTCAGGATGTGATAAGTACTCTCTATCTCTTTTAAATGTCCCTTTCTGTTGGTTATTTACATCTCCTAAAACTCTTTGTAGTGCTGGTGCAACTACAGCATCTATATTGGAGGCATGGCTAAGTTCATGACCTAAAACACTTCTCATATTAGGCGCTTTAGAATATGGAGTAGATTCTCTTTGTCTTTGATATAGTATCTCTCCTGTTTTTTCATTTGTGCCTCTATTACTAGTTTGCTGGAAATATGGACTAGTATACAAAGCGTCTGCTCCTATTTTAGATAAGTATCCAATATCTTCATTAGTTTCCGCCTCTCTTATTGGAGTTCTTAACCCTTTGCCAATAAAATCTTGAAGCCTATTAGCATCTAAACCTGTGTTCTTAGAAAATTTTTCTTTAGTGGCTGGATCAGAATACCAATTAATAAAATCTTGAGACGCTTGTTGCTCAACTAATTTATCTCTTTTTAGGGGGTTATCTGTAGGTTTTACTGTTCTTACATAATTAGTTTCTCCTTCATTTAGGGAACTTTTTACTTTAATAAGATCGGAAATTTTTCTTTTATCAGATGGCATTCCTAATAACTCTTTAGGAAGAATATTTATTAATCCCGTTTGACCAAATACTGATGACATAGCGCCCCCATTCTGACCATAAACTAAATTATTGTCTTCATTTTGAGCTATGTTATTCATTAACCATATAATATCTTCGTCCTTGTATTGAGTTCTTAATCTATTTTTAATAAAGTCCTTATTATCTAGTTTATTTAAATGCTCCTTCTTAAATTCCCCGTCTTTTCTAGTGTCATAAATATTTTTTTTATACATTAAATATCTTAGTGTATCTAAATCTGCTTTATTCTCAGTTGGTTTTGCATCGTGGAATAACCCATCATAACCGTACTGTTTTATTAAATCATCTTTATCTTCTTGTCGAAAATCTTCATCTATTTGATATCCTTGTAGCCTATTAAATAATTCAAAATTATCTTTTTCATTTAGTTTTACAGCATTTATTGAAGCATGACTTAATTCATGAGCCTCTGTAGCTTGGGGATCCAAGTTTTGACCTTTTCTAAACTTATTCTTCTCTTTCTTTTTCTGATCTAATTCATTATTAAGTGTTAACTTATTTGAATTACCATCATAAGCCGAACCTGTAAATGTAGCATCAGGAAAACCTCTTAGATTTCTGTAAGTGTTTTGAATAAAATTATCTTCATTACTTTGATTATATATACCTGTATCTTTAAACCTATTTAAACGAAAATTAGCTACATCCTGAGGAGTTTTATAATCCTGTCCTTCTAATCTTTTTATGTATACAGGGCTTTGTAGATAAGATTCTAAATAATCCTTAGGATTTAATTTATTTTGATTCCTAGGTAATTGAGGTGTTAAATTAGGTATATTATCTTTTTTAATACCACCTCTTTGAAAGTATTGCTCTTGATTATAGATATCTTCTTGTTGTACTTGGTTAGGATTTACATACTGTACTTGTGAAGCTACTAATAAGTCTTGAATGAATCTTTGTTGATTAATTTGTTGCTGTTGTTTACTGTTTAATTCTTCTTTTGCCTTTTGTACAGCTTCTGTTTCATTTTCTGGCGCTAAGGTAGGTATATCTATAATGGAAACCAAATTACTTACTTCTGGTGTGTATGTAAGAGGTATTTCATTAGGAGCTGGTGTATAACTATCTATAGCTCTTTGCGCTGTTCCTTTTAAAAACTGTTGCTGGTCTGAGTCTGTTAGCGGCACTCCAGAATATTTTTCATAAATACTAAACACATCCTTTTGTCTGCCTTTATTTTGATGAAATTTTTTGGCGGGGATTTCATATTTATCAGAAATTAATGCCCCTGTATTATATATTCCTTGTGTGTTTCTTAATCTATCGCCTACTTTTTTATGTGTGTTATTTAATTCCCAATTTACAAAATCTAGCTGACTATCTAAATCTTTCCAAGCCGATCCGTACTTCTTCTTTAAAGTATCTAGTCTGCCTTGTCTCCATTGCGCCAACCCAAAAGAACTGCCACCACTATAACCTATATCACCTTCAGCTCCTGTATTTAAACCGCTTTCATGTTTTAAATTACCGACAATACCTGCTGCTTGATCGGGAGTCCACCCATAACTAAGCATTTTCTTATAAGCGTACTCTTCTTTATTTTGTTGCTTTATTTTATCCTTTATTAGTCCCATATTATAATTCTAAATTTACTTTTGAACTCAAAAGATTAATTGCGTACCTTAGTCTGCTTTCTATAGATTGTTCTAGTCTAACTGTAAAGACATTACTCCTCATCATTTCAAGAGTAGTTTTTCCACTGAATTTTACAATATCTGTATTGATTGTTTTATTTATTTGATTTTTGTCCCAGAACCATGTCGGTTGGTTCGCCTTGTGAGAGAGCATTCTATTATAGAAATAGTTAGTTGTATACTCATTATGAATCTTCGTTATTAAAATCTCCTGATACGAACCATCTTTTGCGGTAATAGGATATTTAGAAATCAATGATAATTGACCTGTATTTGGTACAAGTCTTAATTCTCCTGAATTAGTAAAGGGAGAGTATATCCACATTTTGTTGAATGGTTTATCATCTATTTGTGCCGAATCATACTCATTATGGTAACGCATTACTTCCATTTCAAATCCAACTGTTTTTAACAGTATTTCTCCGTATTCTCGTTTCAACATATACTCAACTAAGAATGGATACTTTTTACCGTAAAATACTTGATAACTTCTATTAGTTAGTAAGTGTGACCACAATCCTAATTCTGTTGAGTCTGTACTTTGGTTTATTCCTGTTTGGAAATAATTTTGGTGCGGAATGTAATAATTTGGACAATAAGAATACCATCCTACCCACTTTTGCTCTATGGGGGAAAATGCGATTGTCCAGCTAACATCCTGAAAATAATTAGGATCTGTAACTGAAACAGGTGTTTTTACTTTTTCTATAGTCGGCTCAACACTATCGGTGCAAGAACATTGCACATTGCCATTTGGGAGTATTATTGTTTCACAATTATCTGGACAAACAATATCTTCTATAGTGACAACGCAATTACACACAACTTGATCACCAATTGTTTGTTGTGTGCATGTTTCGGTATTTGGACAATTACAAGCCATATTTTAATTTTTAAGGTATTATAGTCCATCCTTTAGCTAAAAGTAATGTCTCTGTGTTTGTTCCTGTGATACCTAATGCAGGTAAATTACTATTTGCATTTAGTGTGGCATTATCAGGTGCTAAAGCTATCCAAGAAGTTTCAGTATTCCAAGAAGAAACAGTAATTTTATTATTAGGTAGCTCTAATAGAATCAAACTGCTTGGTAAAGCTAATGTTGGATTAAACGCTACTATGTCATTGGAGTTAAGATATAATTGTTTTAAACTACTTGGCAACGCTATTGTAGGGTTGAATAATACTATGTCATTAACATTTAATGATAAACTTGTTAATCCTGAAGGTAAAGCTAATGTTGGATCGAATGTTACAATTTTATTTGTAGATAACGTTAAACTTTTTAAATTACTAGGTAATGGTAAAGTAGGGTTAAATGTCACAATTTGGTTAGACTGTAAAGTTAAATTTTGTAAGTTAGCAGGTAAAGCAATAGCAGGGTTAAATGTCACAATTTGGTTAACAGCTAGATTTAAAGTATTTAAACTACTAGGTAATGGAATTGAAGGATTAAACGTTACAATTTGGTTAGTTTGCAAAGTTAATACCGACAATCCACTTGGTAAAGCTTCAATAGGATTAAATGTTACGATTTGGTTTGCAGTTAATAATAATGTACTAAGAGTTGTTATGCTTATAATATTAACAGTAGTTATGTTCCTGCCATTCAAAAATAAACTTGTTGCGTCCGTATTTATTCTAAATCTAACTCTTCCGCCAGTTAATGAAAAATTAGTTATAGTTGCAAAAGTTGTTCCAGATTGCGTTAAGAAAAATGACTCCCAAGCACTAACTGTAGATAATGTTCCCCAGTTTGTTGAAATAACATCAAAATTTATGGCTGGCGGTTGAACTGTCACTGTAACAACTGTTGTAATTGAAATACATCCGTCGATTGTAGGTGTAATCGTATAAACGGCTGTTCCCGAAGTAATTCCGTCATTAATTAACAAATCTGTTATTGATGTCCCTGATCCACTTGTTGCGCCTGTAACTCCACTTTGAACTACTGTCCAAGTGAAAAGAGCTCCTGGTTCTCCACTTAAAGTGATGTTTGTTGTTTGGCCACTATTTATATTTTGAGAAGGCGGTGTTGCAACTACTGTAGCTTCACAATCACAATCTGCTGGTACTGTTGTTGAAAGTGTACATGTTTGTGTATCTTCATCATATATATACCCATTTGGGCACAAAGTTCCTGATAATGTTGTTTTTTCACATAAATCTGTTGTTGGATTATATTCGTACCCTATCGGACATGTTATCTCACTTTCTCCACAGTCTGTGTAAAAACCAATATTCTTATCAAATTTTAAACATGGATCAATTTTAGGGATATAGTCTTTTTTAGTTATAAATACGCGTTTGAATCGACTATCATAGCCCATAGCTATACCAACTCCATTTATTGCATTATCTGTGTCTAAATCGCTTATATTTGCTATTTGAGATTTTAGTATTTTAAATGGAAGATGTTCTTTAAACCAATTTCTCATTCCGCTTGGTTTACCGTTTATTAAACTGGATATCTCATTCATTCCTTGCCCACCACTTGGAATCTCAATAACTTGCCCTCTTTTAGCATCTACGTGATAATGACCAAACTCACAACTTACGGATTCCGAACTTCCCGTTCCTCCAAATCCAAGATCTGTTTCTGAATAGGTCATTGGTCTTCTTGCAAAAGCGGAAGATAAGTTTCTTGAATCGGCTCTTTTACCATCATCTACAGCCACATCAATAGCATTGAATAGAGAAGTTGCGTTTTCTTGTCTAATTAGAATTTGTTCTCTTTCAATTGTGCGAATATCTTTTAATTTTCCATATTTACTGTCAAACTCATAAAAGTCTAATGGTTTGTAATTTAAGTAAGGGTCATTATAATTGTTTTCACTGTTATCTGGTTGCGACCACATTATACCATTAGGTTTATCATTTCTACAATCACTCTCTGACTGATCAAAATTATCTGACAATGTTCTATATGCTGTAGTGGTTACAGGTTTAGAATATATTTGATTATAAAAGAAAAACTCTCCTTTTTTAATTGAAACATTTTTTTCTTGTGTCCATTCAGATGTATCTCCTGTATTTGGATAAAAGTTTCTTTCTAATGTTGGTTCGGCGGTTCTATTCCAGGTATTTATTCTAGTTTCTGTTAAGAAATTAGGTACTCCATAATAGTACAGATAGAATTTACTTGGTGGCCTATAGTAATTAGTTTGTTTAGTTTCACAATCAAATTTTAAATCATAATCTATATCTGGGAATAAAGCAGACTGTCTTCTATAGTCTGTCATTACTTCATAATCTACATAAAATCTAGGTTCTCTCCCTATATTAGAATAAAATTTATAATTAAATGGAGTTAAACTTGCTAAACCAAATGCTGTGTCTGTAAACAACGGCATTTTTCTTTTAAGTGTATGTCTTGATATAAAAGTATCCCCTCCAAAAATAGATAAGCATGTTGTTTTAGGATTTTTCAAGTCTCCTCTGTATCCTGTTGACAACCATTTTATAGAATTAATTGTACCGTATTGTGAAGGCAAGTAGTTTTTTAAAGCTACATATGGATTGGCCACATTTTTCTTTATTACTTTACTTATTCCTGTAGTACAAGCATTATTTTGACTTGCTATAGTTAAAGAAGATGTGTTTGTATCTATTTTATTATTATCAAAAGATACGTATTCTGTAGGATAATTTAGTGTATTAGAAACGCCTAAAGTTAATAAAACAGATTTTTCTCTGTCTAAATTATTTATGCTTATTTTTTCTCCTGTAACATCATCTACTTGTGAAAAATTACCTTCTTTTAAATATTTTGCCGAATATAAAGATCTGATTTGATTTCCATTTTCTTGTAATAATTGCATGTAATTGTACTTAGCACTAGAATGAAAATATGAAGAGAAGTTTTCAGGTTGCCCTAAATCTCTAAATGCTTTTATCCAGTCTAATCGGTGTCGGCCATAATTTACAACTACAGAACTAATTGCTGATAAAGCTCCTGCTATAATAGAAAGTACAATACCTGCTGGATTCACAGATACTACAAATCCTGCTGCAACTCTATAATTCTCTCCTGCATTTGCCAATTGTACTGCTACTTCTGTGGCTACTTCTAATCCTGCTAATAATCCTGCTAAATCTTTTGCTTTTCTTGTTAATATTACAAATTTTGGATGATCTTTTACTTCATTAAAATAACTGTTGTCTGTTTGGCCGAATACATATCCCTGAACAGATAATTCTGTTGGTAGTGTATATCTATAATAATCTGTTTCTGGACTATGATAAGTGAATTTATCATTCTTTAATCCATTGTAAGGATGTGGGATAAATGTTGTTCTGCTTCTATCTGAATAATTTAAAATATCACTTCCTAGATCATTATAAGGGTAATTAGAATAATAAATAGACTGTGTTTTGTCATTGTCATCTGTGTACTTTCTCATATCAAATATAAGCCCCGAAGACATTATACTTCTATCTTGCGCTATATCTCCTCTGAATATTTCATATCCTGATATTTGATTTCTTTTTTCTTCGCTGAGTAATCCATTATTAACCGCGATATCTAAGAATGAATTGATTGTAGTTTCATCTATTGTTATTCCTAATGGATATATCACTGAATCACTTTGAGTCAATTGAGTATTTTCATACATAAAAGGACTAACCTTATTATCAGGAAATTTAAAATGTCTTATATTTCTACAAGTAAAATTTACTAAAGGTTTTTCAACACTGTCTTTCTTCCACTGGTAATTGCCTTCTGAATCTAAAATAGGCATAAACACCTCTGAAATAGTTGTGCCTTCTACAAACTCTAATTCAAATTTTTCTCTTTGAAAAATGTTTATATCCGCAGGTTTTATTTTTAAGGTGCTGGAATCATATAAAGAAGTATTATCGGGGTAAATCTCTTGACTTTCCCAATAAGCGAAATCTCCTTTTTTATATGGAGTGGCTATACATGAATTTGCAACAGGTTTATTAAATGTACAAGTTGCCGTGTAAGTTTGTTTTTTATCTATTCTTATAGATTCATAAGTTATATCTATTCTAGAATATTCTCTACTTCTAATAACTACAGCAAAACATCCGCTTAAAGGTGCTGTTCTATATACTGCTGCTGGTTCACAATTAACTTGACTTATGATTTTAGCATCGATAGCTACATAAAAGTTTTGACCTGAAATTTGTCCTATATTTGTAGAAGTTCCTGCTTCATTAGTAATAGTCCAATCTAAAGAGTTATCTGCTTTTTGAAAAAATAGCATCTCTCCTTGCCCTGCATCTACTACTTTAGAATATAAAGGTGTTGTTGAATTACATTTATTATAAATCGAAACCCTGATATTAGTTCCTGCTGAAATATCATCTGTATCTTGTAGTTCTTTTATTTTAGACACTTCTAATACGAATCTATCTCTACTTAATATATCTCCCTTAAACCATAAAACCCCTTTGTGTAGTTTATTTGTCCATTCTGCCCCTGAAGCAACTGTGTCTTTTGTTGTTTGTAATTCTGCTATTGTTGACGCGCCATAATAATCATGAAAATATCCTTGATTAAAACTACTCGTAGGCGTAATTTCTGCAATTGCATCAGCATATGTACATTCTAAATTTTCAAATTGAAGAGTTCTGTAAAATGCAATACGCGGTCTTGGTGGTATTGCCAATACACATTGCATAAAAGCATTCTCAAAATCTGTATTTCTTTTTGGATTCCCTGTGCTTGTATCTAACTCGTAAATTGTACAAGTTTGCGGAGGTTTTGTTTTAACATATTCTGTTGGGAAAATAGCGTCCACCATAGTAGCAGATTCTCCCACAATTGCTCCTACAATTAATTCTTCATCATCTAATATAGGAGCTTCACAATTATTATAATTTGGTGTGCAATTTAAATTAGTATAACAGTCTATATCAAAATAATTACAAAAAGGGTAAGAATTTGGATCAGAAGGAGATGGACAATTTGCATATGTTAAGCAATCGCCATTAGTAATAGTATCAGTTATAAAAGTTGTTAAATCTACGTAATTCTGCGTTGTTTCTATACTGAATGTTGCGCCTGGCGTAGTAATAACATTTTGATAAACACAGTTTTTTTGAATGTCTTCCTGTACTTCAACTATTTCCAAAGAGTCAGAAGAACAAAAATCTTCATCTTCAGTTGCTGTATTATAGTATTGCCAATATTTAATTCTATCTGTCGAATTACAAGCACTTTTATTTGACTCTATAGAAACTCTATCTTTGTTAGTGATAGGTACTTCTATTAAGTCACTTTCTTTTGCATTTCTATTAATTAAAGGAAATAAAGATGTTTTATATCCGCCTTCTAATAAAAATCTTATAGAGTAAGGCACTACTTCATCTCTATTAATAGATAAATATAATGAATCTTTTACTCCATCTTTATATAAGTCTTCTTTAGCTATATGTGTTTGCCACTTTAAAAAGGAACCTAATAAATTAACTACAGGTTGTAGATTTATTTCTTTTTCAGTTGTTATTCCCGCCCCTATTAATGAATTATTACTTTCAGTTAAAAATTCCCAACGTTGGATATAAAGATTTTCTCTGATTAAATCAGATAATTCAATTGTTTGTTTATTTTGTTCCCCTCCATAAATAACTGTAGTGTCGTTTATATTGTGGATTCCTTCTACGAAAAATCGTGTCACTCCAACATCCTCTAAAGTTGTTTGAATAACTGCAATTTTATAATGTGTAAATCTTTTATCTAAATTTCCAACTTGAAGTTTAATAGAAAAATTAGTTGGTGTTCCTAATTCTGCTTGGGTTAAAGTGACATTATTTCTGTCAAATATTTGAATAGGATTAGTTATAGAAGTATATTCTGATATTGCATTGCCTAATTGATCTGTATAAGCAATTAAAAACTCATATGTGCCTAATTTAAGTCTTCCTCCTAATTCAATTGAAACTGGAGTTAATTCAGGTAAATTATATCTTTTAAATATAAGTAATTTGTCTGCGTCTAAACATGTAGGAATTATTTCATCTACTCCGCAATTTATGTCTCCTGTTTGCTTATATTGTTGTAAATTATCTAGTACTATATATCTAGGAGGTGTGTTGTCATCAGTGAAGTATATTGTTTTACCACACTTCTCATTTTTAATAACTGTTTTTTTTATTGGTGAGTTGATAGAAAATTGAAATCCTTTTTCTGGTTCCCCAGCTAATATATGACACTCATCATTAAGTAATGTTTCATATGTATTTAATTCTGTCTGCGTAGTATTTTCTAATGGCTCTGCTAAGTCAAAATATTTTACACATCCTTCGCAATCATTCTGTAAGTCGTCAATATTTTGAATTTGCTGAACATTTTTTATCTGTCCAAATTCTCCCACACCTGTTGTAGGATTTACTAGAAAGAAATAGGTTGAATTGGAATAAATATCATTTGTACCATTAATTACTTTAAATCCTGCTTTAAATCTAGAGGAAAGTAAATTAGACATCTCATTGGTTA
>Ga0247815_10003896_pt1 | contig 10605 bp, 14 predicted proteins | sample UWRJL194509B1_FD_181014 | JGI IMG/M metagenome (GOLD analysis project Ga0247815, IMG submission 181014) | Plant litter microbial communities from Arlington Agricultural Research Station in Wisconsin, United States - UWRJ-L194-509B-1 | ecosystem: Environmental > Terrestrial > Plant litter >... | reverse complement strand
AGCTGCACCGAGCTCGACAGAGGAAGCGGGAGTGTGTATCTGGATGACGTTGTGTGATTGTCGGTCCAAGAGTTCGCGATTGGCCGAGAGGTGTGGTGTTAACGCATCAGTGACTTGCTTCAACAACGCGTCGTTGGCGGTCCCGAAGATGTATGGAAGCGGCGCCTTTGGAATCTCCAGTGCAGTCGTGGCTTCTAGGACCGCATCATTCTTGGGCGGGATGCCAATTCCAAGTGCCTCCAGGGACGTCCGGAGGAATACCCAACGTTGTGACTCGGCTGCTGCAAGCTCTGCAGGCGACCCGCTCAAAGCATGCTCGGAGTCCCGCGAAAGAACCGAGACTGCAGGCTCGGATACCAGCGGGTACTCCGGGTGGAACGCCCACAGTAATGCGCTACCCGAGCCAACCGCGCATTGAACGGCTGCAACCCTACCCCGCACGGTATCATCCTCGTCATACCGCGCCACAACACGGACATTATCTTGTTTCTCTGCGTCTGTAAACTCGCCGCCGCCGTTGTAGTATACCTGGATCGTCTTTGCCGTATCCTCCGGGCCCGACTGGACTGCAACGCGGACGATCCGAGCACCGCGCTCCGTGTTGTACTCGAAACCAGGGTACACGCACCCCGTACTCAAGCCCGGATAAAATCCCAACGGCCGATCCCCAACGACTTCCCACCCTTCGCGGCCCTTCTCCCACTCTAGCCTGCGCGCAGAGTAATACGCGCCGGCACAGATGCCCAGGAATCGACCACCGTTGGAGACGTATGATTTGATCGCATCGTTAGCGGTGTGTCCGCCTGATTGAGTAGGTGTAGCAAAGGATGAAACGAAGGGAAGGTCGCGGCCACCTGGTAGAACGAGTAACGCGCAGGTCGAAGACCAAGGTTGGCTGGAGAGTGTGGACGCGTTGACGGTGCGAACAGATAGATAGGGAGTGACGAGAGCGCGCAGAGCACTCAGAGTATGTGCGAGAGAGGTTTGAGAGACACCAGGACCGTTGTAGACCAGAACATTCATGTCGATCAAGGCGAGCGAGTGAACTTCTTCGCTGAGAGTTCAAAGAGATCGACGGCTCGATAACGCGTCAAAGTGACTCTGGAGCGGTTTCAGATCTGACTGCACGTGATTGCGGTGCGCAAATTTGTACAAGAGGCTGCCGAGCGGGTGTAGGGAAGTTCGACTGGGTCAAGGCGATATTGGACACCGCCTTTTGCCGAGGACGCGTTGCGCAGATCAGCCGGAGTTCCACAGTGCTGGCTCTTCGGTCAAAGTTTTATGCTGTCAACTGGCAGGCCAGGTCTCGGCTTCTCCAAACCACAAGAGGCTGCATGTGACATGGACAGGATCGATAACAGATGACATCCGTTAAAAGAAGTCAGTAATAAGCAGAGGGACAGTGCAAACAAGGTAACAGTACAGGCCTAACAGCCGAGATATGGTTGAGCCTAGCGAACCATTGGAAACAATTCGTCCGCGGGAAACGGTTTTAAAGTCACACAGGACGCCATCATGAGTGGAAGTGAGGTTGCAACACCAAGGTTCATCGAGGGTCGGGTCGTAAAGATGGCCGAAAAGAAGAAAGATATAGTTTGAGAAAAACCAGACCAGCTGCGCCGCCAGTGCCAGAATTACCGCTTGCTTGCTCCAGGCTTGCCACTCCCGCCACCACTGCCATTCGCCACGCTCGAACTCGAACTGGGGCGGCCCGCACTCTTTGGCGGGCTGCCCTGCGCGTCGCCTCCCGTTCTCTCGCGTTCTGCAATTTGCTTTGCCAGCTGTACAATCGCCGGGTCTGCATTCTTCAACAGTGAGCTGTAGTCTCGCCCAGCAAAGCTGCTGGTGAAAAATGATTCGTAGTCGCCTGGCTTGTGATGTGCAGTGCTCGCACCCGAACTGTCGACGCTTAATTTCGGTGGCGGCGCAGGCGGCCCGGTTGTCTTGCCCTTTAGTGGGAGCTTCTTGGGCGATGGTGATGCAGTTACTGCTGGGACAGGCGCAGCAGGAGGCCATGTCGGTCCACCCGGGTACGGAGAAGGAGAGCCCGGAGCAATGGACTTGCCTGCGACGGGTCTTGGTGGCGGGATGGTAGAGGCACGGGGCGAGTTGGCTGCCGGAGGAGGCAGCGGAACACGCGAGGGACCCGCACCTGGCGTTGGACCCAGCGGAGGTGGCGCGGGGAAGACGGGCAGCGCCGGGAGACTTTTCAGCTGGTCCGGATACATCTTCTTCATTCGCTCTGCCTCTGCCTCTGGGACAGGGAAGATGCTTGGAATCGGTGACGGGCCGAACACAACGCTGAAGAGACGTCCGTCTGTCCCGCGAGCAAAGTATGGTGCAGGGCCCATGACCATAGGACCATGAGGTTTCCCCCCATTTGATTTGCCTGGTGGTTGGCGGAGTGGGCTACCAAATGGCTGCGGAAACATGGGCATTGGCATGCCGCCACTCTTGAAGCCTGCCGCCTGTGCTGCAAGCATGAACGCTGACCCGGGCGACGCAGCAGGCCCAGACTGACGAAAGTGTGGGGTCGAAGGTGTTGTCAAACCAAGCTTTGCTGGTGTTCGAGTGGCCGTTGTCGGAGTAACAGGTCGCGGAGTTGATTTGGTCGGAGCGGGCACGGGTGATGTGGAGTCTGCAACTGGCGTATGCAGTTCATCGTCCTCTTCGCCATCTGCATCAGCATCTGACCCTGTTGCGGCATCGACGTCCATGGGAGTGGGTGCAGCCGACACAGACCGGGCGGCGGCCCGTGCAGCCGCTGCTGCAGCAGCTTGGTCTGGCGCAAGGACACCGTCGATGGCCTGCGCTATGCGCGCACGCTTCGACTGCGACTCGGACCTACGCTTCTCGTCCTCTTCTGCCCTGCGCGCACGAGCCTGGCGCGACTGATAGTTGAAATACAGGTTTTCTACCTCGGCCAGGCTTGATCGCGTCTGCAACACATCCACAGAAACACCCATTTCAACGCTCAATTCCAGTCACATTGCAACACCTCACGCACCCAACCATGATCGACCTTGAGTTTTGCATATTGCAAATTGGTCGATAACTGCCGCGAGAGCTGGGTAGAGCATGAGCATCGGGTGCACGGCCAAGTCGGCGCAGAAGATGACACACCTGATACACTTTGGCGCGCTCGAGGTCATGTCTCTTGTTGCCCCTCGGTACACTCGGCGACGCGGGCATCGTGAGGCGGCGGGAAGGCGGGCGAGCGGAGGCGAGAAGGCGAGGGACGGCTTGTCCTGTTGGACGGAAATTGCCGTCCATGGCTTCCACAACGGTCCACGTGACACCACCAACCACTCGAACGACCACCTTGAGTCGTTGCATTCGGAGACATCTCTGAGTGTTCACATTAAGAGCAATTTGTGAGCCCAAACTCTCGGCCAAGTCGCCCTGACTAGCGATGTGGCTATTCGGGCTGAGCGAAAACCGGTTGGTTGATAAGACTGTTGAAGTCGGTTATTTGCTTGGAGTAGAGGAACATGTCCAGCAAAACGTGATAAACGTAGTGAAACTCTATTGTGACACCCGAGGTATCGGATACAATGTCCCTAGCGCCGGCCCAGTCACATTGCTAACTTGCCACATTGCAGCCAGTTCACCATACGCTCCGCCAGAGCAACGTACAGGTCATCCGACGTTGGTGACACGTCCACGTACAGATACTTCCTCGTTTGGACAAAATGTTTTGGACACCCAAGCCCGCGGAGATGCAAAACCAGAGCATCCAGTGATCAGGCACACCACACACTCGCTAAGACTGGAATGAATCCATGTCCATTTGATGTCAGAGGACAACTAGTGTCTTCTGCCGTGGAGGTGGGAGGAGATGGGCGGACAAAACAAAGACGCGGGCGGGCCGAAAGACAGAGAGACATGAGACGCAACCCGGATGAGCCATTCTAGAGAAAGCGGGAGGCGTGGCAAGTGTACGGAGACAACAGATCCGCAGAACGGGACGGACGACAAAACGCGGTGATGTTGGCAAGATGGAGAGAGGGGCGATGAAGACGGCATGGGGGATGGGATCGGATGGGGAGACAAAACAAGAAGGAGTTCGAGCAGGTTGAAATGCGGTCGAGTGGTTTACGGGGCAGCAGGCATTCAGGGCAAAAGTCAATATAGACACCAGGCCAACAGGTCGGAGAGGACGGGGGCATGAGGGGTAGATATACGATAGGTAGGTCGTGCATTTTGTGCGACTTGGGCACTGCTGCTTTCGTTGCGCTGGAGTGTATGATATGGTGGTGAGGGGATGCTGACGTGACAAGTCGTGCGTCAAACGAGACGCGGCGTTCATGCGCCAAGGACCAACGACGACACAACACGTTCGAGCTGGAAGAAGGCCCAGAGCGTCGTGCCGGTGAGGATGGGAAGTGTCAGGTTATCGTCAAGTGGGCCGACGTCTGCGAAGGATGGTCAGCGGTCATGACCCAGGCCCTGCACACCTTGCACAACTCACAAAGCGCCTCGGAAACACCTGCCGCCATACCTCCCACGACTGTCGTCAACACCAGTCCGGCCCAGTTCCCAAGCACGCCCTTACCCCACGCCCACGCCGGCTCATCTACGCCGAGTGGCGCAAGTCCGCCAAAGAATCCCGCGGTGATGCACGCGCCGGTAACCACGGCAGCAGTGAATCCGGCTACGCTCTTCTTGGGTGCGAAAAGCGGCAGCCTGATTGAGGTGCCGGGGATGGGGAATGAAGTCGGCAGTTGGCTCGTGCGGCGGCCGAACATGCGGCCAACAGTCGAGGCGGTGGTGTCGGCCCATGAGAGGCTGTAAATGGACGAGTTGGGTCAGCTGCGTCTGGAGATACAAACAACAAACAACGAGGCGGGTGCGACGCGCAGCACACGTCACATAGTCGCACAGGCGATGAAGTGGGTGTGGCGCGCGCGGTAGCAATCACGGACGTTGGCGAGTGGATGGCGCAGGGTCTAAACACGAGGAAGGGATCCAAAGCACGAGGCACGAAAATATTGCTCACGTTAAAATAGAGACCACTGCGATGTCGAGTGGGAAGGAGATGAGGACGAAGAGCACGCCGACTAGGTACCACACGACGCCGTTGATCTTGTGGCGCTCGCTTTCGCGCATGAGGAAGCCGACGACCTGCTCGTATGCACGTGCAAAGGCAGGCCAGTTGAACCGGATGAGGTCGTTGCTCGACACGAAGACGAGCGTCAGCGCCAGACCAAAGATGACGCTCTGGACCGAATGCTGCGACACATAGAGTGGCAGTACGAGGAACCCTATAGTGTACATTTATTGTCAGTATATGAGTTAATGATGAGACCAAGCATGACGCTCACCAATCGAAGAATGCAATGTCTTGCGCGGAATCTCCCAGTCCACTTTTTTGAGCTCATGAGCCGGGATCATAGTCCCTCCAGGCGTCGTAGGCGACGGTAGTGGTGTGGTCGCTTCCTTGTCACTGCGAATCTGGCCCAGCTTGCTCAGAAAGCTGCCAGACCTGCCGTTCGCGTGGCCATTTGCAGAACCATTTGCATGCAGCTTCAGCGGCTCAGGGATACCGGCACGCTTCCGCAGTGCCTGTGGCGACGGAGGCTGTTGTTGGGAAATAGGCGATGTGGGCGTGGTCATGAAGGGCGAAGGCGAGCGGGTCGGTGTACGGGTGGCAGAGTTCGTGCGGCGTTTGGTAGGCTGATAGCGAGACTGGATGTGTGAGGGAGATACGGGTACAGGTACGGGCATCGAGCGGGGCCAGGAAGAGGTCGTCGTTCGCGTGGTTGGGCGAGCGAGCGGGAGGATAAGGGCTGCGCGGCTCGTCGGAGTTTTTGGCCAAATGCCGCGAACTAGCGCTGACCAAAACCGCTAACACTTATGCGACCAAGCACATCCAGAAAGTGCGAAACTGAGGTGGTTCTCGAGCATCTCAGGCACGAGCTACTGGTGGCAACATCGTTGAGGAGTTGCCCGTTGTGGTTCGCGAAGCTTGCCGCGCCAACGATTAATCACACGCCACGGATCCTCGCTGACTCCCCATTGCTGAAGCATCCGGCTGCGGTTGAAATGTACTCGCAAGCATCTGACGAGAGAACGGCCAAGTCATTAGATTCGGCAGGCTGACCGCTGCGCAAGTCAATCCGAATGTGGCCCTTGCCCCTACTTAGTGTCTCGCGTTCGTGCACGGCTTGAGCAGCATTAGAAGGCGCTCAATAAGTACAATAATTGGCTTTGCTGATTACGACGTCGTTGTCAAGGGCTCACTTTCGATTGATGATAAGTATTGTCAATCGAAACTCGCTGTAGACTGAGCAATTAATTCACCAGCGGTCAGATCGAAGTGACTCAACTCGTCTGATCGGGTACTCCCAGATGCCCAGGCCAAGCTCTGAGACGCGACACGCGGAGTTTGAATCGGGGCTTGAATGTCACTATGGTGAGTTTTGGTGCTTCAGCAGCTATTGCTACCTACTGTGGAACGTGTTGATGAGTGGCACCACATATTTGCTGATATCTCTCCCATTTTTGCTTGAGATTAATCACGAAAATGTCGACGCACGCGCATCTATCACAGCGCTATATCAATACTGAATATTAGCTACCTTGGGCGGTATTTACAGCGTACATTGCATCACCGAAGCTCAACAAGCTATCACGAAGCGGATCCTCATGGAAGTATCATTAATTATCGTCACGACTCGAGGATCGTGTCATCTCTATCGTCACTCATCAGGCGGATATACTCCAGGTACATCCTCCATGTGTAGGCCGTCACGTCCTGCATCATTGTGAGCATGACTGAAATTCCGTGAGTGTCGTTGTGACGCACCTCTGACCTCCAGAACTTCCGAACCCAGTCGCTTCCGGCATTGGCTATGCGCTCTGCGAGATCAGAATGACCGGGTGTCCCATCTGGTAGGCCGCGGAAGAAGCCTAATGTGTCGTACAGCTCGGAATAATCGAGCTTGACCGGTACGAAGTGTACCCAAGGGGCGGCGCGGTCTGTCCACCTGAAACCCATGGTCAGTTCGTAGATCATCAGGTCACTAGTGAAGCAAATTCTCACCACTCTGGGTGGATAGTTGACTTGAAAATGACTGCCTTGCGACTTACAAGGCGCCTGAAGCGGGAACTCCACGCTGCAGCGGTATTAGCGACACGAGCTCAAGCAAGCATCTCTGAAGACACACACCATTGCCGTCCATATCCATCACATACTTGTAGTGCTTCTCCTGATCCGGATACATTATCTTCTCCATCCTGTACTTCTCCTTGATCTCCTTGCAAATCTGCGGCGCACACTGAGTCGCATTCACAAACGCCGCATCGAAGAACCAGTTGTTCAACTCGCGCAAACCCCACTTCTTCGCAGGCCGGACGCTGTCCTCGAGCTTCTTCGGTGGCGGGAGCACCCAAGTGTGACCATCCATCCGGTTGGCAAACTCGACGAAGCGTAGCCTATGGCTCATGTTCCACGCGCGGTCCGGCTGCATATCGACGCCCGTTGTCCGCCCACGCCACAACAGCCGGTCGTCTTTCTTATCGCGGAATGGTATCGTGTCCTCCGGCTCTTTCATGCGATCTTCAGTTGGTATGCCCATAATACCCGAGTGAAGGAGAGTTTTCGAGCGTGTGAACTCGGGGATGAACGCCTTGGAGGGAGTGAGACCCTGTGGATGGTCTAGGAGCGTGGAGATATGCGCAAGGAGTGGCGTCTGACAGGGATTCATACTGGCGCGATGGTCGGCTATGAATGATTTTGGAGCGTGGAGGAACGAGTCAGGGGAGTGGTATCGCGCATCGTTGTTGAACGCCGTCCGCATTGGCGAGTCTGGCGGACACGCGGAGGACCACAAGGCCGGCATTTCTTTGGACTTGGAAAAGTCGATGTCTGCGTTTGAATTAGTTCGATCTATTCACAAGGTCGAGACGAGACTTACAGCCACCAGCTGCAACCGCCTTGCGGGCCTGCTCTTTCATCTCCCACGAGACAAGTAATAGCGAGCCTGGGCACATCAGTGACCACATATGCAGGATTATGCTCAAATAGGCTGACCGTCATGTCCAGTCCAAGTCGCCCGGAAGGCTGGGAGTAGGTGTGCGATGGGCCTGATGATCTTCATCTGTCTCCTTGAACGGCTCGCCACCGCTGACCGCATATCATGATTGGCATTGCATGCTAGCTTTTTTAGAGGCGCGTTTGGCGCGCTTTTACCAATCGTAAATGTATTGGACCCGTGCTTCTCCCAGTCCTGCTGCACCGCACGCATTTCCGATGGTCGCAAGGCCCAGAATACCTCCAGATCGGAGGCGAGTTGGTCATACTCGTCCGGTAGCTGAACGTTGTGCTCAGCACACCAGTCCCACCTGTAAGTCTTGTTGTCAGACTGAGAGGATTGGTGACCGATATGTACCAGACTGACCACCTGTGTCAGCGGTTAGAATGCGCGAGGCTTGCAAAACGTCATTACATACTTGTCAAAACCCGGCGGTGGTTTTCGCTCTGAAAGTCAATGGCGCGTGAGCCGCAGGTCGCGAAGGACACCAACTGAACTGGACACAACGCTCACTATAACGACGCTCATATTCAGCCACTGCCTCCTGCAGCGTCCGGCTCTGTCTTGCTAATTTGTCCTCCCACTGCCGCTGACTCTGCTCGATGAGTTCCACAATGGGATGCCGCGCATTCACCGAACTGTTGAAGTAAAGCAGCCCTTGCTCAGTGCGCAACATGTGTTGGTCATGGTGTGGCCAATTATCTCGCAGAGCTGGAACGGCCATTTCTGTAGCCCTCCACCAGGTTGCGTAATCGAAAGTCGCGCAAAGAACGACTACAGGTATGGCAACGTATAACCATTGCCTGGAACGTGACTCGTGGACTCGCTGGATGTACCACTGAGGTGCACGCGGCATGAAGGGATATGCGAAGGGACGATGGGCGTCTGTTGATCGCACCCGTTCACAACGTTAAGGGCTCACTTTCAACCAGTAGTGAACATTGTCAATCAGGATTCGCCGTGAACTGAGCGATATTTTCACTAGGAGCCAAATTGAAGCGATTTACCTCGCGTACTCCTAGATGTTCGAAGCAAGCTCTGGAACGCGCTACGCGAAATGTGACCTTACGGTGACTTAGCTGCTTCATCAGCTTTTACTGCCTACTGTGATGCCGCATTGAGTCAATGTCGCATGGATAAATAGCACCATTGATTAAGTGATATCTCTCTTATTTTTGCTCGAGAATGGTCATGATAATGCAGACGCAAGCGTAAATGAAGCACGCCAGAGTACGCGCACCCTTGCGGTGCTATATCAATACTGAATATTAGCTACTCTGGGCGGTGTTTACAGAGTCCATTGCGTCACTGAAGCTCAACAAGCTATCGCGAAGCGCATCCTCATTGAAGTATCATTATCCTCGTCACGACTGGAGGATCGTGTCATCTCTATCATCACTCATCAGGCGAATATACTCCAGGTACATTCGCCATGTGTAAGCCGTCACGTCCTGTGTCATTGTGAGCACGGATTCATCTCCGTGAATATCATTGCGACGCACCTCTGACCTCCAGAACTTCCGAACCCAGTCGCTTCCGGCGTTGGCTATGCGCTCCGCGAGATCAGGATGACCGGGTGTCCCATCTGGCAGGCCGCGGAAGAAGCCTAATGTGTCGTATAGCTCGGAATAATCGAGCTTGACAGGTACGAAGTGTACCCAAGGGGCGGCGCGGTCCGTCCACCTGAGGCTCATGATCAGCTCGCACAATACTGGGTTGGTGTAAAAGCATATTCCCACCATTCTGGGTGGATAGTTGACTTGAAAATGACCACCTTGCGACTCACGAGGCGTCTGAAGCGGGAGCTCCACGCTGCAACGACATCAACAACACAAACTCGGGCAAACATCTCTGAATACACGCACCATTGCCGTCCATATCCATCACATACTTGTAGTGTTTCTCCTGGTCCGGATACATCATCTTCTCCATCCTGTACTTCTCCTTGATCTCCTTGCAAATCTGCGGCGCGCACTGAGCCGCATCCACGAACGCCGCATCGAAAAACCAGTTGTTCAACTCGCGCAAACCCCACTTCTTCGCAGGCCGGACGCTGTCCTCGAGTTTCTTCGGCGGCGGAAGCACCCAAGCGTGACCATCCATCCGATTGGCGAACTCGACGAACCGTAGTCTATGGCTCATGTTCCACGCGCGGTCCGGCTGCATATCGACACCCGTTGTCCGTCCGCGCCACAACAATCGGTCGTCTTTCTTATCGCGAAACGGTATTGTGTCCTCCGGCTCCTGCATGCGGTCTTCGGTTGGTATGCCCATAATGCCCGAGTGCAGGAGTGTTTTCGAGCGTGTGAACTCGGGGATGAACGCCTTGGTGGGAGGGAGGCCTTGTGGGTGGTCAAGGAGCGTGGAGATATGCGCAAGGAGTGGTGTCTGACAGGGATCCATACTGGCGCGATGGTCGGCTATGAATGATTTTGGAGCGTGGAGGAACGAGTCGGGGGAATGATACCGCGCATCGTTGTCGAACGCCGTCCGCATTGGCGAGTCTGGCGGACACGCAGAAGACCACAAGGCCGGCATCTCTTTGGACTTGGAAAAGTCGATGTCTGCG
>Ga0247815_10003895_pt1 | contig 10605 bp, 9 predicted proteins | sample UWRJL194509B1_FD_181014 | JGI IMG/M metagenome (GOLD analysis project Ga0247815, IMG submission 181014) | Plant litter microbial communities from Arlington Agricultural Research Station in Wisconsin, United States - UWRJ-L194-509B-1 | ecosystem: Environmental > Terrestrial > Plant litter >... | reverse complement strand
GGCTGGATGGCGAAAGCCTTCTTCAAACGCGGCATCGGCACGCGGCAGACATCGTTCAAGCCCAGCGCCAGGGTTACCGGATTCCACAGGTAGGAGTTTTTACCGGCGCGTGAATTCTTTCTCACCCGCGCACCATCATCGCCGAATATGCCGATCGCATCGGCCAACGATTTGGCCAAATCCATTTTCAGCATGCCGCCGAATAAATAGATGATTTCTTCTTTGGACAATCCTTTGGGAATTTCCACGGGTTCTGGAATAATTTCTTTGGGATTCAGAAAATCTTCCGCGAACTGGGCGATATCGCGCTGAAAAAACCTGAGTGCATCCAGCGGCTGGGTTATACCGGGCGGTTTCAATTTAAACGATATGCGGTCGGAATCGCGCGTCATGCGTAGCAACACATCGGCGCCGCCATCCACCAGCCGTTTGATATCTTCGACAAAGAATATCGGCGCTGGATAGCGTGTAATACCCTCGGCGAACAGGCCGCTATGCTCTTCCGAATAATCCAGCCAGACGTGCGGCGTTAATCCACCTTCCAGCACGCGCGCCAGATTCCAGACGGAACCGGTTTTTTCACTGAGCCATAAACAGGTTTCTTCCGTCGTCGCCCAGCTTGGTAATGTTATCGTATTCATCTATGCCACCCGCGTTGATTGTCAGTGGCGTAGTGTATCAGGCGTGCTGTATCAACCACTCATGGAATCGTCCGGCGGGCAGCGGACGGCTATATAAATAACCTTGATAGCGGCGGCATCCCAACTGTTCCAGCAATTCGCGCTGCTCCTGGGTCTCGACGCCTTCGGCGATGACGTCCAGTTGCAAGGCATGCGCCATGGCGATGATGGTCGAGACGATGGCCTGGTCGCTGGCGTCGCTGACCAGATCGCGCACAAAGGATTGGTCGATCTTCAACTGCCTGAGCGGCAAGCGCTTCAAGTACTGCAGTGAGGAATATCCAGTACCGAAGTCGTCCAGCGAAAATTGCACGCCCACATCCTTGAGTTGCTGCATGCTGGCGATCGTCTCTTCTATATTTTCCAGCAAGACGCCTTCGGTCAGTTCCAGCTTCAAGCGCGACGCATTGATGGCGTAGCGCCGCACCGCGTCCTGCAGGCGCTCGCAAAAATCCCGCTGATGGAATTGGCTGGCGCTGACGTTGATCGCCAATAACAGGTCGGCGGTGACGGGATCGCCCTGCCAACGCTGCAATTGCGCGCACGCTGTTTCCAGCACCCAATCGCCGATGGCGAGGATCAAGCCGGACTCCTCCGCCAGCGGGATGAAGCTGGCCGGCGAGACAAAACCACCGTCGGGCTGTATCCAGCGGATCAGCGCCTCGGCCCCGCTGGCCTTGCCGTGGTGATCGACCTGGACCTGGTAGTACAGCTCGAATTGCCGCCGCTCGACGGCCTGCCGCAGAGACTCCTCCAGCTTGGCCCGGGTGGTGATGCTGTCCTGCATATGCTGGTCGAAGAAACGCATGGCGTTGCGTCCGGCCTGCTTGGCTTGGTACATGGCGATATCGGCCTGCATCAACAGCTCGTCCGGCTGCGACGGATAGCCCCGGTGGAACAGCGTGGCGCCCAGGCTGGGTGTGCTGTAGCACTGGTGGCCGTCCAGTATGTACGGGCGGTTCAGCTCCGCCAGGATCTTCCCGCACAAGGCCTCGGTCTGGGCGGCCGCCTCCAGCGGATCGCCGCTCATGCCTTCCAACAGCACCACGAACTCGTCGCCGCCGAGGCGCGCCACCGTGTCGCCCTGGCGCAGGCAGCCCTGCAGCCGCGCGCCGGCCTGCTGCAGCAGCAAATCGCCGACATTGTGGCCCATGGTATCGTTCAGCGTCTTGAAGTTGTCCAGGTCGATGAACACCAGCGCGCCGTGCCGGCTGTGCATGGCGCTGGCGGCCAGCGACTGGCGCAGCCGGTCCAGCAGCAAGCGCCGGTTGGGCAGCCGCGTCAACGGATCGTAGAAGGCAAGGCTGCGGATCTCGTCGCTGGCCGCCTTGCTCAGCGTGATGTCGGTCAGCGCCGCGACGAAGTTGCTGATCTCCCCCGCCTTGTCGCGCACCGCGGTGATGCTCAGGTGTTCCGGATACACTTCGCCGTTTTTGCGGCGGTTCCAGATCTCGCCCGACCAGCTGCCATCTTGCTCGATCGTGTACCACATCGTCTGGTAAAACGTCGCATCGTGACGGCCGGAGCTGAGCATGCGCGGGGTCTGGCCCACCGCCTCGTCGGCCGTGTAGCCGGTGATGCGGGTGAAAGCCTGGTTGACCTTGAGGATGACGCCCTTGCTGTCGGTCACCATCATGCCTTCGGACGACTCGAAGGCGGTGGCCGCCACCCGCAGGCTGGCCTCGGCCTCGTGCCGCTCGGTGATATCGGTGTGCACCACCACCGCGCCCTGCCAGCCATAGGCCAACGGCGACACCGCCATGTTGAACCAGCGCTTCTGGGTCGGCGTGTGGCACGGATATTCCATCTGAAAATGGGTTCGGCGCCCGGCCAGCACCTCGCCGATTCCGGCCACGACGGTGGCGGCGCGCTCGGCATCCAAGCCATGCGAGTTGCGGCAAATGTCCAGATAGTTGCCGCCGACATCGTTACTTAACGGCGCCGCGCCGGGCTGGCGATGTCCGCCGCCACATTTGCGCCAGGCGCCGTTGACGGCGACGATGCAACCATCCAGTCCCAATATCGCGACCTGCTCCGGCAAGGCGTCGAGGATGGAGCATGCGAAGCTGTGGCAAACGCCCGGCGGCGCCATGGCGCTCGATTGGGATGCGGAACGGGATAGCGGATGCTGGGCGGCGGAGGCCGGGCAGGCGAATTCACAGTTGGCGGCGGGCCTGCTTCGCGAAAGGTGTGTCATGGGATGCCTTGTCTACGTCAAAATTTATTTCCATAAGGATACTGATCCACATCAATAAAAAATTTGATCCAAATCAATCATTCAGTCCTAAACCAATAACCGGATCACGATTGTTTTGATCGAGATCAATTTTTTTTCGGATGTCGCTTGCTAAGCTTCGGGCCATGCAATCTTTTTCCTCCTCTCTCGACAACGACGACTGCCGCGATTGCCCGGTCCGTCGCAATTGTCTGCCGGCCCGGCTGGACGACGCGGCGATCCCGCGTTTCCGGCGGATCGTCACGGCGCACCTGTCGCTCGCCAAGCATCAAAAATTTCTCATGCAGGACGCGCCGTTCAGCCATGTGTATGTGCTGCGCAGCGGCCAATGCAAAACCGAACACCAGGCGCGGGACGGCGTGCGCAAGGTGGTGGGATTTTACGGGCCGGGCCAGATGGTGGGGATGGAGGGGCTTGGAACGGGCGGTTACCGCTTCGACGCGGTGACGCTGTGCGACAGCGAAGTGTGCGAGATTCCGTATGCCGCGCTGGCGGCGCTGATGGCCGAGCAAGCGCCTTTGCTGGCGCAATTCCACACGCTGCTGGGGATCCAATTGGACCGTTCGCAACGCGCCATGCTGATGTTGGGCGGGGCCACGGCGCCGCAGCGTATCGCCGGCTTCCTGCTGGATCTGGGCCAACAGCATGCGGCGCTGGGAGAATCGGGTGAGCTGTTTAATTTGCGCATGTCGCGCGACGAGATCGGCTCGTATCTGGGCCTGGCGGTGGAGAGCATCAGCCGCGTGCTGACGCGTTTTCGCGCCGAGGGTCTGATCAACGTCAGCAACCGCAAAATCGTCGTGCGCGATGCCGCCGGCCTGCGACTGATGGCGGAGATCGCGCCACATGGGCAAGCACACAGCCTGCCCATGTCGGAATCAAAGCGGATTACAGACCAGTCACCGGGAACCAGGTAATGGTTGGCGCCAAGGTGTAATACACCAGCAGCGACTCGCCCGGATCCAAATGGTACATGCCAGCCCCTTTATCCGGCGACTCGGTCCAAGTCGATAGATCGGCGCGGGTATGCAGCGGCGCCTTGACACCTGTCAGAACATTGCCACCGTAGATATTGTAGAGCCGGCGCTCGTTGCCGACGTTGGTGATCTTGCGGGGCGAGCCGGTATCCGCTTGCTCGGGTGACTGGCCGGCCACATTGAACACGGGATTTCTGTGCATAGTCATCAGGTGCTTGAAATTCACCGATAGCGTGTTGGCCGACCTGCCATTGGTATTGAACACCCGCGCGAAGAAATACGGCGTGTCAATACCATTCGGCACGCTCTGATTCTGTTGGCCGTCGCATAGGCGATCGCCGTTTTCATCTTGGTGTAGTAGTCGTCCGCGATGGAGGTGTCGTCGGCTTGCTGCGGCCAGATACCGAACTGGCTCACCGGCACCAGGGTGCCGGTGAAATTGACCGGCGGCGGTTCGGCGATCAGCGCGGGATCGATATCGATCGGAGTCAAAAACGGAGCGGCGAAAAGTTTTGCCGCGGGGAATAAGCCACAAGCGGCGGCCGCACCGGCGCTAAGCAGCAGCCGTCGTTTTTGCTTTTGCATAGAAAGCCTTTTAAGATGGATCGTTAACGAAATATCATGATGAATACTTAATAAAGTATGAATCAAATATCGACAATATTGTCGTTATCCAAATAAAAGAGTTTTGATGAGATGGTGGTCCGCCTGGAGGGAATCGAACCCCCATGATCGCTTTAGAAGAGCGAGGTCCTATCCGTTGAACGACAGGCGGATTGCAAAAGCGGGCAGAAATGAAAAACGGGCTGTCCTGAGACAACCCGTTTTAAAAGTTCTTGGTCGGAGTACAAGGATTCGAACCTTGGACCCCCTGGTCCCAAACCAGGTGCGCTACCGGGCTGCGCTACACTCCGAAGACGATATTCTAACGCTTGCCATCCGCCGCGTCAATGTATCACCCGGCTTATTTCACTCGTGAAATTAAGCCGCCAGTCTTTCGACTTTATCCGCGATGCGGTGCGCCATCGATTCGGCATCCTTGGCGTTGCGCGCTTCGACCATCACGCGGATCAACGGCTCGGTGCCGGAGGCGCGGATCAGCACCCGGCCGTTGTCGCCCAGCTCGCGCTCGACCTGTTCTTTTTCCGCCACCATGGCGGCGTTGCGGGTCCAGTCGAAACCGGGCGCGACGCGCACGTTGACCAGCGTCTGCGGGAAGATCACCAGCTCGCCGGCGCACTGCTCCAGCGAGCGGCCGGACCGCTTCAACGCCGACAGTACCTGCAGCGCGGAGATGATGCCGTCGCCGGTGGTGTGCTTGTCCAAACACAGCAAATGGCCGGAGCCCTCGCCGCCCAGGATCCAGCCCTTTTCCTGCATCACTTCCAGCACGTAGCGGTCGCCGACCTTGGCGCGGGCGAAGCCGATGCCTTTTTGCTTGAACGCGACCTCGACCGCCATATTGGTCATCAAGGTGCCGACCGCGCCGGCGACCGGGCCGGTGGCCATGCGGTCCATCACCATCAGGTACAGCAGCTCGTCGCCGTTGTACAGGCGGCCGTTGGCGTCGCACATGATCAGGCGGTCGGCGTCGCCGTCGAGCGCGACGCCGAGGTCGGCGCCATGCGCGCGCACGGCGGCGGCCATCGCCTCCGGCGCGGTGGCGCCGTGGCCGAGGTTGATGTTGAAGCCGTCCGGCTTGTTGCCGATGGCGATCACTTCCGCGCCCAGCTCATGGAACACGTGCGGCGCGATGTTGTAGGCGGCGCCGTGCGCGCAGTCGACCACGACCTTCAGGCCGCGCAGGTCCAGCTCGTTCGGGAAGGTGCTCTTGCAGAATTCGATGTAGCGGCCCTGGGCGTCGTCCAGGCGCTTGGCGCGGCCCAGTTTTTCCGACGGCACGCAGTCCATCGGCAGGTCCAGCGCGGCCTCGATGTCCAGCTCGACCGCGTCCGGCAGCTTGGTGCCCTGGTCGGAGAAGAATTTGATGCCGTTGTCCTGGAACGGGTTGTGCGACGCTGAGATCACCACCCCGGCCGACAGCCGCAGCGCGCGCGTCAGGTAGGCGATGGCCGGGGTCGGCATCGGGCCGGCCAGCATGACGTCGACGCCGGCGGCCGAGAAGCCCGCCTCCAGCGCCGCCTCCAGCATGTAGCCGGAAATGCGGGTGTCCTTGCCGATCAACACGGTCGGACGGGCGCCGCCGCCGCGCTTGGTGGCCAGCACCTTGCCGGCCGCGTAGCCGAGACGCATGACGAAGTCGGGAGTGATCGGCGAGACGCCGACCAGGCCGCGGATACCATCGGTGCCAAAATATTTACGTGCCATTGTGTGCTCTCTCTAATCGTTATTGGTTTTATTGCGCCGCCTGCCAGACCCGGAGCGCGTCCACCGTCTCGGCCACGTCGTGCACGCGGACGATGACGGCGCCGCGCGCCACGGCCGCCAGCGCGCCGCCGACGCTGCCGGCCATGCGCCGCTCGACCGGCTTGTCGACCACCGCGCCGATCATCGATTTGCGCGACAGGCCCGCCAGCAGCGGCATGTCGAGTTCGGCGATCAGGCGATCGGTGGCCTTGAGCAAAGCGTAATTATGCGCCACAGTCTTGCCAAACCCAAAGCCGGGATCGACGCAAAGGCGACGCGGATCAATACCGGCGTCGGCCATGGCGGTAATGCGCTCGCGCAGGAAGTCCGTCACCTCGGCCACCACGTCGGTGTACGACGGCGCCAGCTGCATGTGCTCGGGGTCGCTCTGCATGTGCATGATGCACAGGCCGCAGTCGCTGTCGCGCACCGCGTCGATCGCGCCCGGCGCGCGGAAGCCGTTGATATCGTTGATCATGTCGACGCCGGCGATGATGGCCTCGCGCATCACCTGCGGCTTATAGGTGTCGACCGAGAGCGCCGGCCCCAGGTCGCGCAGCGCGTACAGCACCGGCATGACGCGCTGCAACTCCTGCTCCAGCGGCAGCGGCGGCGCGCCGGGACGGCTCGATTCGCCGCCGACGTCGATGATGTCGACGCCGTCGAGGATCATCTGCTCGGCGTGGGACAGCGCGAACTCCAGTCCCTGGTAATTGCCGCCGTCGGAAAACGAGTCGGGCGTGACGTTGAGGATGCCCATGACGCGGGCGCGGACGTGATCGCCGCGCCAGGCATAGTTGAATCGGCCGAGCTGTAAAGTGGATCGCATGGGGTTCTGAATGTAAAAAGGGTGAGGATTTCTCCCCACCCTTTCATTTGCTAAATGCCGGAAACTTAGGCTGGCGCGGTCACGCTGGGCGAGACGCCGGTGCCGCCGTCGCTGGGCGGATGCTTGCGGATCGTCACGCCGGGTTTCGGCGGACGCGGCTCCAGGCCGGCCATGATGTCGTTGATCTGGTCGGCATCGATGGTTTCCCATTCCATCAGCGCCTTGGTCATCACTTCGACCTTGTCGCGGTTGGATTCCAGCAGGTGACGCGCCAGCTTGTACTGGGTGTCGAGGATGTTGCGGATCTCGGCGTCGACCATTTGCTGGGTCGCTTCGGAAATCGTCTTCGAGGCGCCGCCGAAGAAGCCGTCGTTCTGGCTGTCCTCGTAGACCATCACGCCCATCGCGTCGGACATGCCGAAGCGGGTGACCATCGAGCGGGCCACCTTGGTGGCGCGCGAGAAGTCGTTCGAGGCGCCGGTCGACATCTGGCCGACGAAGATTTCCTCGGCGATGCGGCCGCCGAACAGGATGGAAATCTCTTCCAGCATCTTGTCCTTGTAGCCCGAGATATTATCGTGCTCCGGCAACTGCCAGGTCAGGCCCAGGGCCCAGCCGCGCGGCATGATCGTCACTTTGTGGACCGGATCGGCCTTCGGCAGCAGCTTGGCGACCACCGCGTGGCCCGACTCGTGGTACGCGGTGTTGCGACGTTCTTCCTCGCGGATGATCATCGACTTGCGCTCCGGGCCCATGAAGATCTTGTCCTTCGCATCTTCGAAGTCGATCATGTCGACCAGGCGCTTGGCGCGGCGGGCGGCGAACAGCGCCGCCTCGTTGACCAGGTTGGCCAGGTCGGCGCCCGAGAAACCAGGGGTGCCGCGAGCCAGGATATCGGCCTTGACGTCGGTGCCGATCGGCACTTTGCGCATGTGCACGTGCAGGATCTGTTCGCGGCCGCGGATGTCCGGCAGGCCGACCGAGACTTGACGGTCGAAACGACCCGGACGCAGCAGCGCTTTATCCAGCACGTCGGCGCGGTTGGTCGCGGCGACGACGATGACGCCGGACGACGCTTCGAAACCGTCCATCTCCACCAGCAGCTGATTCAGCGTCTGTTCGCGCTCGTCGTTGCCGCCGCCCATGCCGGCGCCGCGGTGACGACCGACCGCGTCGATCTCATCGATGAAGATGATGCACGGCGAGTGTTTCTTGGCGTTCTCGAACATATCGCGGACGCGGCTGGCGCCGACGCCGACGAACATCTCGACGAAGTCCGAACCGGAGATCGAGAAGAACGGCACCTTGGCTTCGCCGGCGATGGCGCGCGCCAGCAGGGTTTTACCCGTGCCCGGCGGACCGACCATCAGCACGCCGCGTGGAATGCGGCCGCCCAGTTTCTGGAACTTGCTCGGATCCTTGAGGAAGTCGACGATCTCGTTGACCTCTTCCTTCGCTTCGTCGCAACCGGCGACGTCGGCGAAGGTGACGGTGTTGTTCGACTCGTCCATCATGCGCGCCTTCGACTTGCCGAAGGAGAACGCGCCGCCCTTGCCGCCGCCCTGCATCTGACGCATGAAGAAGATCCACACGCCGATCAGCAACAGCATCGGGAACCACGACACGAACACTTGCTGCAGGAACGATGGCTCCTCCGGCGGACGCACGTCGAACTTGACGCCGTTGTCGCGCAGGTCGCCGACCAGGCCGCGATCGAGCACGGTGGCGGTGGTGCGGACCTTGGTGTCGTCGCTGCGGGTCGCGGTGATGCTGGCGCCCTCGATGACGACATCCTTGATGCGCTTGGCTTTCACCTCATCCAGCAAATCGGAATAAGCGATGGTCTTGGCGCCGCCTGCTACGCCATGGCTGTCGAACTGCTTGTACAGCATGAGCAGCAGCAAGACCACGACGACCCAGATGGCTGATTTGGAAAACATGTTATTCACGAAAACTCCTTGGATGCGGGGCGCATCTCTTAACCTATAGCTAGAAACCCGATTTTACTCGTAATAAGCGGGCGGTGCCAAAGCCCACTCGTGCGCGAGGCTGAAAACCCAGCAGAAAAACACCATATTTGACTAAAATCGCCGTGCGATCAAGACAAAAGTGCTTTTCCCTGCTTGGATGTGCGGCCCGTCAGGCAAATATCAAGGGCGTAATTCGTCGGAATCGAGCGGTTGCGCCGAAATCATGCCGTCGGTCGGGTTTTTCAAGCCCCGGCCCAACAGAAATATTTCCGACGATTTATCGCGGCTGGCCTTCGGTTTCTTCTGCACCACGACTTTGAATTCACGGCGGAACTTCAATACCACGTCGTTAAAACCCATGTCTTTAAAACATTTGACCAGCAGCGCGCCGTTCGGTTTCAAATGCGCCTGGGAGAATTCGATCGCCAGATCGATCAGGTGCTCCATGCGCGCGGCGTCGGACAAGGCGATGCCGGACAGGTTGGGCGCCATATCCGATAGCACAACGTCAACTTTTTTGCCTTTGACGTGGTCCTCCAGCTTCTGCAGCACGTCCGCCTCGCGGAAATCGCCCTGGATGAAATGGAAGTCGGCGATCGGCTCCATCGGCAGGATGTCGAGGCCGATCAGCGTGCCGTTGATGCCGCCGCCCTCGGCGCCGGCCAGCTTGCGGCGCACGTACTGACCCCAGCTGCCCGGCGTGCAGCCGAGGTCGACAATGACCTGGCCGGGCAGGATCAGCTTCTCGTCCTCATCGATCTCCTTGAGCTTGAATGCGGCGCGGGCGCGGTAGCCCTCTTTTTGCGCTAATTTCACATAAGGGTCGTTAATGTGGTCGTGCAACCAGTTTTTGTTTAATTTCTTCTTCTTCATTCGCGTAGAATACTGCCTTTAAGGGAACCACTAAAAATATATTATGCAAAAACTTACACCCGTTGAGCGCAGCGCCCTGCGCGCCGAAGCTCATGGCCTCAAACCGATCGTCATGATCGGCGAAGCGGGCCTGACCGCTAACGTCCTCAAGGAAATCGCCCTCGGCCTCGATTCGCACGGTTTGATCAAGGTCCGCGTCTTCGGCGACGACCGTGAAGCCCGCGCCGCCATGTACGACACCATCTGCGAACAGCTCGACGCGTCGCCGGTGCAACACATCGGCAAGCTGCTGGTGCTGTACCGTCCGAAGATTGAAGCGGAAAAAGCCCGCTCGACCTCCGGCAAGGGCCTGCGCGAAGTCACCATCGTCAAGCCTAGCCCAAGCGGCACCAAACGTCCGTCGGTGACCAAGGTACTGCTCAAGGGGAATGAACGCGTGACCCAAGGCGGTAACATCAAACGCGCCAAGCCACAGCAGAAGTCGACCAAGAAAGGCGCACTGGGCAGCAAGTAAGCCCGGCGCCTTAACCCTGGGGTCAAGTCTGACATTCGTACACGAGCTGTGCCGTAGCGGCGCTACGGCACAGCTCGTGTACGAATGTCAGACTTGACCCCAGGGTTTTATTGTTTCACCACCAGCCACGCGGCCAGCAGGCTTTGCACCAGATACAGC
>Ga0247815_10003892_pt1 | contig 10606 bp, 9 predicted proteins | sample UWRJL194509B1_FD_181014 | JGI IMG/M metagenome (GOLD analysis project Ga0247815, IMG submission 181014) | Plant litter microbial communities from Arlington Agricultural Research Station in Wisconsin, United States - UWRJ-L194-509B-1 | ecosystem: Environmental > Terrestrial > Plant litter >... | reverse complement strand
AAGTTGTCCGAGGCAAAGGCGATGTCGGAACTATGGCTATACAGCGCACAGCAGGGCCGATTTGAGGATGCGTACCAACAGAAATTAAGATCTGAGGCCTTATTTCGAGAGTCGGGTTCATCGGATATCCAATACTGGGTACTGCCAGGAGAATTCGAGGACATCGTCTCGTCTGAGCAGCGCTTCAGAGACGATCGCGAGGCCCGCCTGCGGGCTGGCGATGCTCAGGCCTTCTTTATGCTGTCTGGCCTTATTTTGGATATCTTGGAAACTCGACACGACGAAGCAGCATACATCAAGGAACTCGAGCTCGTTGTTGCGCTCGGAGCTCAGAAGCAACTTCAGTCTGCGCATCAACAGCTCGGGGGACTAACAGGCAAGCTCGCCTTGATGTATCTCGAAAGGGGTAGGATCGAAGGAGTAGAGGACCTTCTCATCGATGCATATGCTCTCTTGTCTTCAAGTAATCAGCACCTTGGCATGGCTACTGTGACCGAATCGTTTGCTACGCTGCGCAAGCTCCAAGGCCGCTTCATAAATGCGGCAGAACTCTTCGAGGCTGCAGCCAAATTGTTTGGAGAAGCTGGTGCTGCACCACGTGCTGAATTGTGCGACCAGGAGGCGTGTGCAATGCGGATGCATATTGCAACCAGTGACTAGACATATCCTATAGTACAGACAAATAGATATAAATATAAATTATTGAATAAGTAATTGGTCCGCAGACTCGATCCGCCCTGAGAAAGTGTTGCATTACCTGGGCACGTGAACGTATCGGAGTTTGAAGCACAGTGCCGGCATAGGCCGATTGTGACGCTATCCACTTGTTGTCAACACTGCGAGTTCGTTCACAGTGAACTTGATCGGGTTTCACGCAAAATTTGATTATCGGAGTGCAGCTCCAAGTCTCGCTACTACTTATCATATCCTCAAATTGTAATTCAGCAGTGGGATGGAGATGCTCGGAGACAAAATGTGTTTTGCTTATGAGTTTCGGTCAAATACTGTCTTAAAGAGACTGTTTGATGCTGATTTATCAGTGATACAATCGATTCTCCGATCGCCGCACGCCTGCTAAAACATGGAGAATTGGAATGCATGATGTAAGGTATCGAGAGCTCTGAGAGTAGAGCACAAAGATAATATGTGTTGCCTCTCGAGCTTGCAATACGAACGCGACTTCATCTCGCGGCTCCTTTCAAGCAATCGCGGCAGGTGCAGACGCCTGCTCAGTTCTCATTTCCGTGCCTTTGCCTTGACATCTGAGACGGGTTGTTGGTCAGAACCACTCCATGTGGCTTGCGCGCTGTTAGATCCCAATACGCCAGTGCGTTGCACCCAATTCCACTGGCAAGCTGAGGGTTACTATCAAGTCGTAATGGGAGGCAAATGTTAGGAAGATGGCAGACCTCCCGCCAGTCTCGCAGTACCTACCTTACCCCGTGTTAGCAATTTCCTCGCTGGAGCAGGAAAACTTGCCCTGTTTTACTGGTCGCTTTACCTCATTTGCTTGCCAATGCTCAAATGAAGGCATCCGATGAGATCCAGAACCTCCCTCCCGTCCGACCTCGGTCATACCAATTTACCCCTTTTCCGCCAGATCGATGAGAGAACGACACTCTGTCCCCAGGCAAAAGCCCACGCAAATAGAATACCTATGTCTCTTTTTGGGGGCGCATGACGGATTGGTAGTACTCAGGCCGTCATCTCACAGTGCTATTCATTTCGCAGCGAGGCTCACTGCACGCAGCTCGAAAGGGTTCTCACAGGCCGCGCATACTATATTCGAGTGAACCACATATAAATTGTTCCCCGGTGTCTCGAACGAGCTGCGCTCTACCATCCCCAATCTTGATCTGGCCGGTCAGAATCTCCTGCACCATTCCCTAGTCTACAAGGGTGGACACGGTGAATTGAAGATGCTCAGCCCTATACGGCACTACATCACTGTATCTCTCCCAATGTCCCGAGCGACGACATCTGCTATGGAAGAAATATACACGAACATTTCTAACTCCATACCCACTCTAGATCGCAGTGATATCGATGTTGATTGGCCGGCGTTCGACTTGGAGCTACCCAACATTTTCGAGCATTCTGACTTCTGCGGTAGATCGACTCGGCGACAAGAAACTCGTTTGGGCAATACCAACGTTTGCCACGTATTGCCTCAACCGCAATTATTTCTGTTTGCGGCTTCTCCATAAGCTCCTGCCATGCCTTGATCACGGCAGTGAGGACATAGCGCACTGTCAGCGAGCCATTGGCTGGCATCATCAGTTGGCAGGCGAGCAGCACTTGGCAGTTCCGTTTTACGAGCGATAGACCTCTATGCTGAATTGGAGGACAAGTCGGGCGAGGCTGTCTCACGAAGCGGGCTGGCTCAGTGTTTCGGAGATCTGGGCCAACACGGAGAATCCAGCGAGCAGACTGCCAGAGCTGAGAGTATGATGAGAGGACATCGAACTTGGCGCACCTAGCGATGCCAGCGCCGGGAGAGGACGACAAGCTAGCTGAGCAGCGGCTTAGGGATGCCCGTGAGGTCTGCCTAAAGGAAGGAGATAGCGTGGGCGTGTTCTGCCTGTCACGGCGCATCTTGACAATCATACGCGGGCGAGGAGACATGGCGGCATATACCCGCGAGGCCGAATTCTTCGTTGCTCTTATGGAACAGAATAGTCCTGGACCCCTACAGCTTGCGGCGGCGAAGCTTACACTCGGTCGGCACTATCTTGCGTAAAAAAAAACACGGACGGTGCAGAGGCTGTCCTCATGGACGCGTATGTCGCGATGTCTGAGCAGAGCAGCGACTCCGAGTCCGATAACGGAAACAAAAGCGATGATGAATAACACACATATGGCCTATTGTTCCATTGAACGCATGCGCGCGCGGGTTATATACGGATTGTGTGCGAGCGGCAGGGAGATGTGAGGGTGAAAGTGGGAGTTGCCCGTTGCCTTGGTTTACGGCGTTCCCTGCACCCCACGCCGTATGTGCCACCTCTTCTCAGCCCTTCATCCCCAACCTTTTTCAATTTTTATCCAGGCATTGTACTGACTAAAGTATTTCGAAAGCATAATAATGACAAGAAATACACAATTGGCGAAATGAGACGAGAAATACTGACCGTGGTCAAATGTCGCCCGCGGTTGTAAATCCTCATCCTCATCCTCCTCCTTACTTCTACCCTTCTACCCTGAGGAACTCGATCATCATGACCGACAACGACGATGCGCAAAGCATCAAGACTACGACTAGTACAGCAGCTCCCAGTGTTACACCTAGCAAGAAGCGGTTCAGGCCCAGTTTGCGCGCAGTTTAATTGCGGGAGGAGGGCCGGCGCGGTCGCCGGGCGAGCCGCCGCACGATGAGAAGTCCTTGGGAGCATGGCGCATCCAAATTCTTGGATGCAAAGAGCTACAGGCTGCTTACAGCAATGGCAGGAGTGACCCGTACGTGTTGCTTTCATTGAAGGTCGCGTCGCTAATGGTATTCGTCGCGTTCAGGTCTGTGGTCGTTACATTCGCGCGGCGGTGACACAAGACCCCAGTGATCTCCAAGACATTCGCACCGCGCTACGAGGCCAAGACAGCATCATTCGACTTTGTGGCGCGTTAGCATCATGAGTCGCTGCTTGCATTCGTGACGTGGGACAAGGACCTCATCGGCAAAGACTGGCTGGGCGAGCGTCGCCGCTCTGCAAGTGAATGATTCTCCCTCGCCGGCATGTCCAAAGTGCGTGTCGTTCGTCTTGCCCTTGCTCCTGCCACTCTTGTTTTCCACTCTCCGCGCTTCTTCCCGGCGCTCCTCGCGTTTTCTGGCTTGTCCACTTTGAATGCTTTCCAAGTGTTTCGCCCTGTGCAGGCACGAGTTCGCTTCACGCACAGCCGCACGTACAACAGTGCCATTGTCACCAGCATACCCGAGGCTCGTTCCACTCACGCGCACACTGGTGCAGTGCACCGCGGACTTACTCAGCATCGGCGGGGCAGCATCGGCCGACTAGGCAGCCAGTCGCGAGATAGCAACTCGCTCGCCCCGGTGAGGTCCGTTTCGCACAAGCGTTCGAGATTACGTTCTACTTCCGTAGAGCGGACTTCTAAGGCGGACCCGAAGCTAGCAAGATCCAACTGGGTATGCTCGACTGGGATGTGGCTTCGGAAAGGTGGTGACATAGCATATGGCGACGTTCGCTGTACTCACTGTTGGCGAATAGAGTTTGTTTTGCCCACACGTGTTGAGGTCCCACAGATTCTGGGACTTCCGAGTCGTAAAAGCGGTGTGACGTTGAGCTGTTAGCGTGGCCTTGGGAAATTGCATTTCTGCAACAAGTGAAATGCGCTAGTCGGGCCATTTGACACTGTTATACATGTGGCTCACAGCCTGCACACTCGACCCTGTTCACAATTGGTACGTAGTTGGCCTGCCTGCGTGGGTATACACTCAAATTTAATGACACTCTGTGGCGCTCGCTTTGCCTTGAGGGTCAGAACGATGGTTTGGTCAGTACAGGCGATGCTGTAAATCTCGCATATGCTGTGTTCGCTTGGGAACGCACCGACCACGCTTCGAATTGCGCATCGATCGGGTACCAGTGTTCATTACGCACAACAGAACTGCAACATGGTCTGACTACGCCAGACTGGGCTCAGGTAGGCAGTCCGCCGCCCGAACCCGTTCTCGTAAACCTCATAGGCGAGCGGACAGACTATAAAGTTGCCGATGAATCTGACTCTGGCTTCAGTAACAGGCCCAACACGCATCTCATCCCACATGACAGCCGCTAGAATCTCTCACTCAGCCGCTGCTGGAGCAGAGTATGAACGCCTGGCCACTCAGCTCATCGCAACACCTGCACCACGTCTTGCGCTTTTCAACCGCACGGGCGCAGAGCAAGACTCTCACGTACAGCAGATCTTGAAGCACTCGGCTGTGCGAGCTCACTTCTCCGACCGCTGCGCATTAGTCTCGTGCGACAACGCAACCAGCACCGAAGTTGCCATTGCATGCCTTGCGTCTGGGCTCGGCCTTGAGCCCAGCGACAACAACATTGGAACGATACTCAGCCACCTTAAAGCCGTCGGCCGTACGCTCGTCGTGCTCGACAATCTCGACGCAATCTATTCGCCTGCAGATCCAGAGCAACAGGAGGCGACCGATGTATTACTTGCCACCCTCGCAGCCGTGGATGATATTACTCTCGTCATCACGTTTTGCGGCTCTCCGCTGCCGGAATGCGTTGTCTGGATAAGCATGGACGACACCAGGGACGACGCCCCGAAGTCTGAACTGCAAGCCACAGACCATTTGTACCATGTGGCAACGCCAGCAGTCGTGAGTTCAGCAAGTCGCATTGGTGTATTGTGCTGATCAGATTCAGACCTTGTCTGATCCTGCCTGTGCCACACAGGACGATCGGATTCCGCCGGTTTTCAAGGCCGACGGTCTCGTTCATTCTCCCAGCAACACGATGGTCGTAAGAGTCTGCTCGTTTTATTGTAATTGATCGTGTTGCTGATCTATACCAGACCGGTTTTGACGTCCACGAGCGCGAGTCTCTTACGAGTCAAACTCCAGCCCGACCTATGTACGTTAACCAACAACCGCTCTGATTTATGGCGCTGATTCGATCCGGAAAGTACTATTTCCCAATCAAAGGTTCCACCACCGAAGCCCACGGTCTTCCACGGTCGCGACAAGGAAGTCGAGCGTCTGGTTGCACAGTCCGTGGTGCCAAGCTCGGCGCCGATCGGCATCGTCGGGCCAGGCGGAATCGGCAAGACAACACTCGCGCTGAAAGTGTTGCATGACTCGCGCGTCAAGCAGCACTACGGTAGAGAGCGCTTCTTTCTCACGTGTGAGGGAGCGAACGGCCCAGACGAGGTTCTGTCTCATCTCGCTGGCAAGCTGAACGTTCAAAGGTCTCAGGACGAAACACTCTGGTCGGCGGTTCTGGATAACCTCCGTTCACGTCAGCGCGTTTTTCTTCTGATCGATAACTTTGAATCCATCTGGTCGCCAACAAACAACGATCTGCGAGAGGCGTCTGAAGTGTTCCTCGCCCAGCTCGCCGTACTGGACGAGGTCACACTGCTAGTCACGACGCGCGGTAACATCCTGCCCGAGAGCTTCACGTGGGCAAATATCAATACCGCCGAGCTCGACACGCTCTCCTCGACTGCCGCACGAATGACGTTCACCGACCTCTCAGATCTCGAGCCTCACGTTCTCGAGTCTGAACCCGAGGCGAAGGCGCTCACCGAACTCATGCGCGAGATCGACTTCATGCCGCTCGCAATCAAGCTGCTTGCGCGGCTCGGCGATCTTCCCAGCAGCTTATTGCTCGAGTGGTCTGAGCACCGTAGTGCGGTGCTCGAGGCAGACCGCCACGACGGCTCTCGCCGCGAACTCAGCGTTGAGGTGTCGATCAAAATATCACTTGCACACCTTCCTGTCGAGTCCGTCAATTTTCGTCCGCGACAGCTGCTCTCCGTGATGGGTCAGCTGCCTGCTGGTCTCTTCCCGCGCGTTTCGGGCGACCTACGCTCTACGATTCCGAATCTTGATTCGGCCGCTCAGAACCTCCTGCGCCATTCACTCGTCTACATTGGCGGCTACAACGAACTGCGGATGCTCAGCCCTGTGAGGCACTACGTATCCGCATGTTTCCCGATGTCTGCAACAACGCTATCCGCTGTGGACGAGATCTATATCAGCATCGCCCACACTCATCCGTCTGCAGAACATATGGATGCCGATGGACCGGCATACGACCTCGAGCTCCCCAACGTGATCCACGTCTTTGCAGCCGCACTCAATCGGGGTAGCGATGAGGTACTGGCGGATGCGGCCCTACGACTTGCTGCCTACTGCAGCGTGCGCAACCAATTCTGTCTGCCACTCATGCAGAGGCTCGCACCACATTTTAAGAGCGGCACTGAGATGAAAGCTCGATTTCTGCTCATCGTTTCAGGACATTATGATTGGAAAGACGAGATACATTTGGCTGTTCAATCGCTCGAACAGTCGGCAGAGCTTTATGCGAAGTTGGGGGACAAGTCACGTGAGGCATATGCATGGGGAAAACTATCGAGAATCAGCGGGATGCAGGGCCGATCCGAGGATGCGCGTCGACAAGAAACCAGATCACAGGCCCTAGAGCGAGAGTCAGAGCCTTCGAACTTTTCATACCGGTTAAAACCAGGAGAAGATCTCATGTTGGCCGAGCAGCGCTTCAGAGAGGATCGCAAGACCTACCTGCAGGCTAGGAATGTTCGAGCCGTTCAAAAACTGTCAGAACTGATCCTGAAGATCGTAGCAGATCGAGGAGACGATGTGGCATACATCAGAGAACTTGAGCTCGTCGTTGCGCTCTACGAACAGACGCAACCTGCGCTGCAGATTGGGAGTAAAAAGGGCTTGCTCGCAGAGAGGTACATGATTTCCGGCAGAATAATCGACGCGGAGCTTCTTCTCATCCATGCGTATACTCTGCTTTCTTCGACAAATGATCGTGGCAGCATTGCCACTGTCACCGCATCATTTGGTAGATTGCGCACGGTCCAGGGCCGCCTCAGAGAAGCAGCTGAACATTTCGAAGCCGCAAGCGAGATGTTCAGAGTAGTTGGTGATACTCTAATGGCTGCAGAGCTCAACCACGGAGCGAGTTTGATACGGATGCATATTGCAACCTGGGACTAGGATGATCCTGTATTTTACGAAGTGGCTTTGTTCTCATATTCTCAAAGATGCTCAAAGTGATTGTTTCTGAGGCTAGACTAGCTCAGAGTGTGTGTCGCACCGCCTGGGTAAGTTGAATGTTCTGAATGTCGAGTGATAGTGCCGGCATTGTGCCGCGGCCATTGTCATCCAGACCCCTCAGACACTGTGAGTTTGTTCGCAGTACACTTGGTCGGCTTCAGGGGGAATTTAATGGCACGGTAACTAGCTTGAACTGATTCATGAAACACAACAAGGTGCGCGGCCTTTTCCGTCCAGGAATATTGTGATCACCAGTTGATTACCCTCTCGCGTATTCCATGTGCGAATATCCGAGTAAATACAAACCAAAACCCTGTAGATTCTCACCGGCTATTCCGTGCTCGAAATCAGCCAGAGAATATGCAAGGAGAGAAAGTCCTTGCATATTCTCTGGCTGATTTCGAGCACGGAATAGCCGGTGAGAATCTACAGGGTTTTGGTTTGTATTTACTCGGATATTCGCACATGGAATACGCGAGAGGGTAATCAACTGGTGATCACAATATTCCTGGACGGAAAAGGCCGCGCACCCCGTTGCGACAGTCATCAAGTTGGTGCGGTGTGGAGGGGCAGTATAACGATGTGACATTCCTGCTCTGGCACCATGTTACAAGGATTCAACGTACACGTGACATCCACTCACATTGTGGCCTGTGCATGTGCATGTGCCTGCTGTCCATGCACCGGATTGGGCCACCCCACAGATATCTCGCAAATGAAATCCAGATGCTCCAGCTCGAGACATTCTCCGATAAACTCAAGGTGCTACATTGGATGGCTCACTCCGTAATATCGGGACTTTTTTTCTTGTGCAACTCGTGTCAAACCCACCAAACAAGAACCCATTTGACATTTCCAAGCCCCGACGTTCATTCCTCTGCCTCGTTCCACTCTGCGCAGCATGGAACAACCAGCTGCGCCGAGCAGCCCAGTAATGCAGCAACGGTGAACAGAGGAAGTAGCTCGTCCGGCTCGCTTAGGCGTAGTTTGAGCAACTCTGGACTTGGCCGAGCGCGACAACGGGTTACCTCTCTTACTTCTACCCTGAGGAACTCGATCATCATGACTGAGAAGGACGATGCGCAAAGCGTCAAGACAGCGACTAGTACAGTAGCTCCCAGTGTAACACCTAGCAAGAAGCGGTTCAGGCACAGTTTTTGTGCACGGTTTAGTCGCGGGAGCAGGGCCGGCGAGATCGAGCCGCTACAAGATGAGAAGCCACTCGTGACACCGTGTATCCAAATTCTTGGCTGAAGGGATCTGCCAGCTGCTAACAGTAATGAAAAAGTAGTATTGCATGAGATTAAGACAGAGATGAGTCTACTCTATGGTTTTAGGTTTATATCCAGCAAATATCCACTTGATCTACATAATATCCAAGATTTTTGTCACATATAAGTTGAAAACAGCGAAAATTGAAGGCAATTGTTGCTTGCAGTCTGATAGTGTCGAGTGCCACGGCAGCTTCGCGTCTGTAGAAGTCTTCAACTAGCGTGAGTTGTTCTTGTATCCGCTGCAGCTCCAATATCTGTGCGTTATATCAGAACCAACTTTAAGCCTTCGCCTCCTTGATCACAGCAGTCGGGGTTTGAAATGCGCCGGCGGAGCGAAACCTTGGATCTGGAAGCCCTGTATGTCGTGCTTATGGCAGATGCATTATCAGAAACCTTCCCATGATCCTTATGGAACGATTTATGCATTAAGATGTATGACTTGGGCAAAGTCTCATTTGACGGTGGGGACGGCGATTATAAGCACTAGACGGTCCCAGAACCGTCAGCCTCGAATTGGGACGCCAGACAGTGACGGTCTTCTTGGGTGCTTAGGTGACTAGTCAAATAGCCGGTTAAGGTGACTGTCCGTCGGCGCCTGAGGTGCAACTGCGGTTACTTCTCTGACCTTTACCGTTAAAACCCGATCATCATGACCTACGAGGACGTCGCGCACAGCGTCAAGACAACGATCAGTCCTATCGCACCAAATATTATGCCTTACAAGAACGGGCTCAGACCCAGTTCGCGTACACGATGCATTCGCGGGAGTAGAGTCGGCGCGATCAGCAGCACGAGAAGCCACTGGGAACACTGCGCATTCAAATGCCCGGTGTTAAGGAGCTCCGTGCTGCCGATAGCCACGGAAAGAGCGACATGTACGTTATATTTTCATCGTGAAGACGCGTCGCTAATGCTCTTCTTCGCGTTCAGAACCGTCGTAGCGACATTGCGTCGGCGGCAGTCATTTCCAAGACACCCACGCTACTTCACAGGGAAATTTCGGCGGTGTTTGACTTTGTAGCTGCTTGATTTTGTGGTCTGGGACGTGGATGTTGCTCGAGACGAAGGAGAACGAGGTACGCTTGCCATGCTCTCTCTCAACCCTCTGTTCTCGACCTCTGTCCCAGTCTTCACGCCCCTCCCCGCGATCTTTCGCATTCTGGTCTGTTCGTACATCTTGCTTGCTGTCTGCGTGGCAACATAGTTTTTTGTACCCTGCGTAGTGGTGCCCACCGATCGGCGCGGGCTTGTCCTACACGCAGTTGGGCGTCCTCGTCAATGTTTCTGAGATCCTCACATCATTGCTGTCTTCATACTCAACGCCAAGCCATCACCACTAACAGGTTCATCTACGACTCGCGAACGCCCCCCCCCCCCTCGTTTTATTTCAACTGGGCCGGTGCCAGCAGCTTACACTCCGACGATGGCTAAACCGTCCTTTTCGGCGTCCAGCGCGGCGCACACTATTTATAAGAGTGCCAACAGTGGCAACGGCACCGGCCGCCTCGTTGGTTAGTCGTGGGATGCGGGCCTGTTTGTCGTGGCGATGTTTAGCCGGAAGATGTTTCTC
>Ga0247815_10003890_pt1 | contig 10607 bp, 12 predicted proteins | sample UWRJL194509B1_FD_181014 | JGI IMG/M metagenome (GOLD analysis project Ga0247815, IMG submission 181014) | Plant litter microbial communities from Arlington Agricultural Research Station in Wisconsin, United States - UWRJ-L194-509B-1 | ecosystem: Environmental > Terrestrial > Plant litter >... | reverse complement strand
CATCGTCGTGGTGCGTCCCGAGATCTTCGCGCCCGCGGTGAGCGAATTCGCGTCGACCGGCACCGGTCCGGTGGTCAGCGGCACCCTCTTCCCGTTCCTGTTCGTGACCATCGCGTGTGGCGCGCTGTCCGGGTTCCACGCACTGATCGCATCCGGAACCACCCCCAAGCTGATCGAGAAGGAGCGGCAGACCCGGTTCATCGGGTACGGCGGGATGCTCATGGAGTCGTTCGTGGCGATCATGGCCCTCGTCGCCGCGCTGTCGATCGACCGCGGGATCTACTTCGCGATGAACGCGTCGGCCGCCGCGACCGGGGGCACGATCGAGGGCGCCGTCGCTTTCGTCAACGGACTCGGGCTGTCGGGGGTCAACCTCACCCCCGAGATGCTCTCCCAGACCGCAGCCGACGTCGGCGAAGAGACGATCGTGTCGCGCACGGGAGGCGCCCCCACGCTCGCGGTCGGTCTCGCGCACATCATGCAGCAGCTGATCGGCGGCAGCGGGCTCATGGCCTTCTGGTACCACTTCGCGATCATGTTCGAGGCGCTGTTCATCCTCACGGCGGTCGACGCGGGCACCCGGGTCGCGCGCTTTATGCTGCAGGACACCATCGGCAACGTCATCCCGAAGTTCAAGAACACGTCATGGCGGGTGGGCGCGTGGGTCGCGACCGCGATCATGGTCGCCGCCTGGGGCGCGATCCTCCTGATGGGCGTGACCGATCCGCTCGGCGGCATCAACACCCTGTTCCCGCTCTTCGGCATCGCCAACCAGCTGCTCGCCGCGATCGCGCTCGCCGTGTGCATGGCGATCATCGCGAAGCGGGGGTACTTCCGCTACCTGTGGATCGTCGCCGTGCCGCTCGCGTTCGCCGCCGTGGTCACCATTTCGGCGTCGTTCCTGAAGATCTTCTCGCCCGTTCCCGCGATCGGCTACTTCGCGCAGAACGCCGCATTCCGTCAGGCCCTCGCCGACGGGGAGACGAGCTTCGGCACGGCGCCGACGGTCGAGGCGATGAACGCCGTCGTCCGCAACACCCTCGTGCAGGGTGTGCTCTCGATCCTCTTCGTCACCCTCGCGATCATCGTGATCGTGACGGCGGTGCTCGCCACGATCCGTGCCGCGCGCCGCGGTTCGAACGAGAGCAGCGAGGACCCGTTCGTCGTGTCGCGGATCTTCGCCCCGGCGGGCCTCGTCGCGACCCCGCCCGAGAAGGAGCTGCAGGCGCAGTGGGACGCCCTGCCGACCCCGCCGAAACGGGGTGGGCACTGATGAGACTCGCGGAGGTCGCCCGCGGCGTGCGCTGGTATGTGCGCGGCGTGATGGGCGAGGACGCCTACGACAAGTACCTCGAGCACGCGCGCGGACAGCACGAGGGGGCGCAGATCATGACGGAGCGCGAGTTCTGGCGCGACCGCACCGACCGGCAGGACGCCAACCCCGAGGGGCGCTGCTGCTGAGACGGGCGCTGCTGCTGAGACGGGAACCGTGCCCGCGAGCCGGGGGCGCGACCGGTGACGGTCGACGGGTCAGCGGCGCTGCGCCCACTCGCGGTCGAGGATCGCGTAGACGTCGGTGTCGCCCCACGCGCCCTTGAAGAACAGCTCGTCGACGAAGTGGGCTTCGTGGCGCATGCCCAGCCGGGTGCAGAGGGCCGCGGATGCCGCGTTCCGGGGGTCGAGCTCCGCGTAGACCCGGTGCAGCCCGGCGGCGTCGAACGCCAGATCCAACAGGGCGCCGGCGGCCTCGGCGGCGTAGCCCCTGCCCTGGAAGTCGGGGTGCATGGCCCACCCGATCGTGGCCTGCCCGTTCGCGGCCGACTTCAGCTGCAGGTCGACGTCGCCGATGACGCGAGCCGCGACATCCGCGGTCCCGGGCAGTTCGACGGCCAGCACGAGGAAGTCGCCGTCGTTGTCGAGGCCCGTCGCGCCCTCGCGGATGCGGATGCGCTCGACGATCTCGTCGCGGCTGAGCGCGTCGTAGAGCATGTAGCGGGTGACGTCGTCGCGCGACTGGTAGGAGTACGAGTCCTCGACGTCGTCGAGCGTGAACAGCCGCAGCACGAGCCGTTCGGTCGCGATCGGCCGGTCGAAGCGGTAGCCGACGGCGCGCGGCTCAGCTGGCGAGTTCGTCATCGTCGACCGCGGTCACGGGGCGGACGACGGCGGCCGGAGCCACACCGTAGAGGGCGTCGAGCGCGGCGACGAACTCGTCTCCGCGGCCCTCGCGGGCGAGGTCGCGCGCCCGCACCGACGGGCCGTGCAGCAGCACGCCGGCGAGGTGGCGCAGCGCGGCGACCGTGTCGGTGGCGGCGTCGGCAGAGCCGGCCCGGCGCTCGGCGCGTTCGATCTCGGCGTCGAGCAGGTCGAAGACGTGGGAGCGCAGGGCGACGATCGACGGCTCCACCGAGGCGGCCGAGGTGAACGACGCGGCGGCGTCGCCGATGAGTGCCCGCGCATCGGTGGCCGCGGTGAGCGCCTCGACCGGGGCGTGCTTGCTGATGAGGTCGAGGTCGAGCAGTTCGACGCCGGGCAGCGTGGCGACCGTCGGGTCGACGTTGCGGGGCAGGCCGAGGTCGATCACGAGGCGGCGCGAGGCGTCGACCACGTCGGCGGGCGAGATGGCCATGGTCGAGGTGCACGTCACGACGACGTCGGAGCCGGTGATCGCCGACGAGAGGGATGTCTCGAACGGGATGCCGTACTTGGCCGCGAACTTGGCGGCGCGTCCGCTCGGTGAGAAGACGCGCACGTCGACGGCGCCGCGGTCGCGCAGAGCCGCGAGGGTGGTGGCCGCGTACTGGCCGGTGCCGACGAGCAGCACCCGTGCCTGCGACCAGTCCGTCACGCGGCTCGACGCCAGCTCGAGGGCGAGGCGCACGAGCGAACGGCCCGCGCCGCCCAGGGCGGTGTGGTTCTTGACCTCGCGCGACGTGCGCGCGGCGGTCTGGAAGAGGGTGTCGAGGGTCGACGACGCGGTACCGGATGCACGTGCCGCCTCGAGCGCGCGGCCGACCTGGCCCGAGATCTCGTCTTCGCCGACGACGACCGATTCGAGCCCGGCGGTCACGGCGAACAGGTGGCCGGCGACGGCATCGCCCGTGATGACCGTGACCGACCGGCGAAGCTCGTCCGAGAGCACGCCGCTCGCCGAGCTCATCGCGTCGATCGTGGACTGCACGGCCACAGCGGTCGAGCCGGTGAGCGGTTCGTCGATGTCGAGGTACGCCTCGAACCGGTTGCACGTGGCGAGCACGACCGCGCCCGAGACGAACGCGCTGCCGGTCACGAGATCTGCCGCTGCTGCCGGTGCGCCGAAGGACAGCTTCTCGAGGAGGTCGAAGCTGGCGTTTTGATGGTTAGCGGTCAGGCAGAGAAGCACAATCTAATGTTAACTCCGTGACCCTGCCAGAGAACCACCCTTTGAACGACGGCCGAACGACCGATGCTCCGCTGATCCGCGCCTACCGCGGCGAGCGGCAGGCGACTCCGCCCGTGTGGTTCATGCGCCAGGCGGGCCGATCGCTGCCGGAATACCGCGAACTCCGGGTCGGACACGCCATGCTCGACGCCTGCCTGACCCCCGAGCTGTCGAGCGAGATCACGCTCCAACCCGTGCGTCGTCACGGCGTCGACGCCGCGATCTTCTTCAGCGACATCGTGATTCCCATCAAACTCGCAGGTGTCGAGGTCGAAATCGTGCCCGGACGCGGCCCGGTTCTCGCCGACCCGATCCGGAGCGTGTCGGATGTCGCGAAGCTCCGCCCCCTCGACCCCGAGGCCCTCGCCCCGATCGTCGAGGGTGTGGCACGCACGGTCGCCGAGCTCGGCAGCACACCGCTCATCGGCTTCGCGGGAGCCCCGTTCACCCTGGCCTCCTACCTCGTCGAGGGCGGTCCGTCGAAGGACCAGCTCCGCGCCCGCACGATGATGTACACCGAACCCCACGCGTGGGCGACCCTGCTCAACTGGTGTGCCGATGTCAGCGGTGCGTTCCTGCAGGCGCAGGTTCTGGCCGGGGCATCCGCGGCCCAGCTCTTCGACTCCTGGGTCGGCTCGCTCAGCGAACAGCAGTACGTGCGCCGCGTCGCCCCGCACTCGAAGCGCGCCCTGTCGCACCTCCGCGGCCTCGAGGTACCCAAGGTGCACTTCGGCGTCGGCAGCGGCGAGGTGCTCGCGGCGATGCAGGGCATCGGTGCCGACGTCATGGGCGTCGACTGGCGCATTCCGCTCGACGAGGCCAACCGCCGTCTCGGCGGCGCGGTACCGCTGCAGGGCAACCTCGATCCCGCCCTGCTCGGAGCCCCCGCGCACATCCTGTCCGCGCACGTCGACGACGTGATCGACCGCGGCCGCGCGGCCCCCGCCCACGTGCTCAACCTCGGCCACGGAGTGCCGCCCGACACCGATCCGGACGTGCTCACCCGCATCGTCGAGCAGGTCCACGCGGGATGAGCGACGTCGTTGTGGTCGGCGGCGGCATCGCCGGGCTGGTCATCGCCCGCAAACTGCTGATCGAGGGTCGCAGCGTGACGCTGCTCGAGGCGTCCGGCCGGCTCGGCGGGAGCGTGTCGCGCCACACGGTCGGCGGCATCGTGCTCGACGCGGGCGCCGAGAGTTTCGCGACTCGCGGCGGCACCGTCGAGGCGCTCGTGCGCGACCTCGGCCTCGGCGACGAGATCGTCGCCCCCAACCCCGAGGGAGCGTGGCTGCAGCCCGCCTCGGGCCCGGCCCTTCCCCTGCCCGCCACGAGCCTGCTCGGCATCCCCGGTTCGCCCGTCGCCGAAGACGTCATCCGGGTGATCGGCCAGAGCGTCGCCCTGCGCGCCTTCGCGCGCGACGCGATGCTGCCGGGCACCGCGGGGGCGAAGTCCGTCACGCTCGGCGAGCTCGTGCGCAGACGCATGGGCGACGACGTGCTCGAGAAGCTCGTGGCCCCGGTCGTGAACGGCGTGCACTCCGCGTCGCCCGACGACCTCGACCTCGACCGCGTGGCGCCGCACCTGCGCGCCGCGCTCCGACGGGAGGGCTCGCTCGCCCGCGCGGTGCGCTCGTTGCGCGCCGCGGCGCCCGCGGGATCGGCTGTCGCGGGCATCCGCGGCGGCATCGCCCGCATCGTCGACGAACTCGTCGCCGACCTGGAACGCTTCGGTGCCGACATCCGGCTCGACACCCGCGCGACCGCGGTGACCGTCGGCAGCGTCACCATCGACGACGACGTGCTCGGCGGCCACATCGTGGTCGCGGCTCCGGGTCTCGTCGGCACGGCACGGCCGGGAGGCGACAGTGCCGATCCGACCACGCCCGACCGGGTCGTGACGCTCGCGACCCTCGTGGTCGACCAGCCGCTGTTGCACGGTGCCCCGCGCGGAACCGGCGTGCTCGTCGCGAAGGGGACCCCCGGCATCCGGGCGAAGGCGCTCACCCACGCGACCGCGAAATGGCCGTGGCTCGCCGAGCGCGCCGCGGGCAAGCACGTGCTGCGACTCTCGTACGACACCGACCACGACGATCTGGCGGAGGTCGCGAGGGCGGACGCCGCGGCCCTGCTCGGGGTCGCGATCGAACCGGCGGCCGTGGTCGACTTCGCCCGGGTGCAGTGGGTGCGCGTGGCCACCGGCGAAACGGCACCGGACGGGGTGACGCTCGTCGGGGAGGCTATCGCCGGCACCGGCCTCGCAAATATCATTGGGCACTCGCAGGCACAAGCGGATTCAGTACTGGCTGCCCTCTCGGACTAGCGGACTACTCTGGAACAACATTCACGAACGAAAACGGAGAGAACCATGAAAGGCAAGATCCTTTTGGTCGTCGGCATCGGAGTCGGCTACGTCCTTGGTGCTCGAGCGGGGCGTGAGCGTTACGAAGACATCAAGCGTGCCGCGGGCAAGCTCTGGAACGACCCCCGCGTGCAGCGACAGTTCGACGACGCCGAAGGCTTCGTGAAGGACAAGGCTCCCGAGGTCGCAGGGTTCCTCGCGTCGGGCGCGAAGAAGGTCGTCTCGCAGGTTTCCGGCAAGAAGACCCCGCCGCCCGTCGCCCGCAAGTCGCCGTCGAAGTCGACCGCGTCGAAGTCCACATCATCGAAGTAGGCGCCATGAGCGGTCAAGAACTACCCAAGAAGTCGGTTTTCAAACTCATCGCCGATCTGCCCGGGTATCTCGTCGACCTGCTGCGCAGCGAGCTGGAGCTGCTCAAGGCCGAACTGATCTCGAAGATCAAGCACGCCGGTATCGGTGTCGGTCTCCTCGCCGCCGGGGCGTTCTTCGCGTTCTTCGCGTTCGCGGTGCTGCTCGCGGCCGCCGTGCTCGGGATCGCCACGGCTCTGCCTGGTTGGCTCGCCGCACTGATCGTCGGCGGGGCGCTGCTCGTGATCACGGCGATGCTCGTGCTCGTCGGTGTGAACCAGCTCAAACGCGGCACGCCGCCGGTTCCGACCGAAACCATCGAAAGCGTGAAAAAAGACGTGAATGCCATCAAGGGCATCGGAAAGCGGGACTGACATGACCGACGCTATCGAAGACAAGATCGCCGCGCAGCGCGCCCACCTCGAGAGCACGCTCGACGCGATCGAGGACAAGCTCAACGTCAAGCGCCAGGCGAGCCGGTACGCCGAGAAGGCGAAGAACGCCTACAGCGAGAACCCGGTGCCGTGGATCGTGGGAGCCACGGCCGTCGCGATTTCGGTCGTCGGAATCGTAGCGTGGGCCATCTTCAGCGACGACGAGTAACTCTCGATTCGCAACTCCCCCTGCTCAGGGGGAGGATAGAGGTATGAGCCACAGCTCGCAAACCTCGCCCATCGTTCCCGAAACCGCCACACTGGGTTACACCCTCTGGTCGGTGCTCAAGAGAGACCCCGCTTCGCGCGCCGGAACCGGCGGCCTCGACACCGCGGTCGCCGCCGTCGAAGCCGCCGGAGTCACCGTGCGCGGCTTCTACGACGTCTCGTCGTTGCGTGCCGACGCCGACCTGATGATCTGGTTGCACGGCGACAACCCGCAGACCCTGCAGTGGGCCCTGCGTGAGTTGCGCCGCAGCGCCACCCTGGCCTCTCTGCTCCCCGTGTGGAACGCCATGGGCGTGCACCGCGACGCCGAGTTCACCAGCAACCACCTGCCCGCGTTTATGCGCGGCAAGGAGCCGGCGGCGTGGCTCACGGTCTACCCGTTCGTGCGCAGCTACGACTGGTACCTGCTGCCCGAGGACGAGCGCAAGAAGATGCTCGGCGACCACGGCCGCAAGGGAAGCCAGTACCCACAGGTGCTGGCGAACACCGTCGCCAGCTTCGCGCTCGGCGACTACGAGTGGATCCTCGCCCTCGAGGCCCCCGAACTCGTCGACCTGGTCGACCTCATGCGCCACCTGCGGCAGACCGAGGCCCGCCGCCACGTGCGCGAAGAAGTGCCGTTCTATACGGGCCGTCGCATCACCATCGAAGAAATTGCAGAGGTTCTCGCGTGACCATCACCAATGGCGAACTCGTCCGAGGTGCGACTCCGGCAGCGGCATCCGGCCCCGAACACGTCACGGAAGCCGTCGCCTACGACGCGATCCTCCTGGCGAGCTTCGGCGGCCCCGAGGGCCAGGACGACGTCATCCCCTTCCTGCGCAACGTCACCCGCGGTCGCGGCATCCCCGAGGAGCGCCTCGAAGAGGTCGCGCACCACTACCGCGCGTTCGGCGGCATCAGCCCCATCAACGACCAGAACCGCGAGCTCAAGGCCGCGCTCGAGGCGGAGCTCGAACGCCGGGGCATCGACCTGCCGGTGATCTGGGGAAACCGCAACTGGACCCCGTACCTGCGCGACGCGCTCACCGAGGCCAACGACCGCGGGTTCACGAAGCTGATCGCGATCGGCACGAGCGCCTACAGCTCGTACTCGAGCTGCCGCCAGTACCGCGAGGACTACGCGATGGCCCTCGACGAGACCGGCCTCGACGGCGTCATCGCGATCGACAAGGTGCGCCAGTTCTTCGACCACCCCGGATTCGTCGAGCCCTTCATCGAGGGAGTCCGGGACGGGCTCGCGGATGTCGCGGCCCGAGGCTTCACGCCCGAGCAGACCCACGTGCTGTTCTCGACCCACAGCATCCCCTCGACCGACGCGGCGAAGAGCGGCCCGGCCTCGCGCGGCTTCGGCCCCGACGGGGCGTACGCCGCCCAACACCTCGCGGTAGCGGAGGTCGTGATGGCCGCGAGCGGCGGCGGCGAGGACTGGAGCCTCGTGTACCAGTCGCGTTCCGGCCCGCCGAGCATGCCGTGGCTCGAACCCGACATCAACGACTCGATCGCCGCGCTCGCCGCGAAGGGCATCACGGCCGTCGTGATCGTGCCGCTCGGTTTTGTGAGCGACCACATGGAGGTCAAGTGGGACCTCGACACCGAGGCCATGGAGACCTCGGCCGAGAACGGCGTCTACGCGGTGCGTGTGCCGACCCCCGGGGTGCACGCCGCGTATGTCAGCGGGCTCGTCGACCTCGTGCTCGAACGCCGCGACGGGGTTCCCGTCGCCGACCGTCCGGCCCTGACCGAGCTCGGCCCCTGGTACGACGTGTGCCGCCCCGGCTGCTGCGAGAACGTGCGTCTCGGCTTCAAACCGGCCCTGGCGGGGATCGCGCCGTGACCCCGTCCAGCCCCTCGATCGGCTCGGGGACCATCGTGCGCATCGGCACGCGCGGCAGCGCCCTGGCCGTCGCCCAGACGCAGACCGTCGCAAACGCCCTCGCGGCCAAGACCGGTGTGCAGGTCGAGATCGTCACGGTGCGTACCGAGGGCGACACGTCGACGGAGTCCCTCGCCAGCCTCGGCGGCACGGGCGTCTTCGCCGGCGCGCTCCGTGAGGCGCTCGTGGCCGGCCGCGTCGACGTGGTCGTGCACTCCCTGAAAGACCTCCCCACCCAGGAGTACCCGGGACTCGCGATCGGCGCCGTTCCCAAGCGCGTCGACGCCCGCGACGCGCTCTGCGCCCGCGACGGTCTCACCATGGACGGGTTGCCCGACGGCGCCCGGGTCGGAACCGGTTCGCCGCGCCGCGCCGCGCAACTGCGTGCACGCCGCCCCGACCTCGAGGTCGTCGACATCCGCGGCAACGTCGACACGCGCCTCGCCCACGTCGCGGAGGGCCGCCTCGACGCGGTCGTGCTCGCCGCAGCCGGGCTCGAACGCATCGGCCGTCTCGAAGCGGTCACCGAGTTGCTCGGCCTCGACGGCTGGCCGACCGCGCCCGGCCAGGGCGCTCTCGCGCTCGAGGTGCGCGCGGGCGAAGAGAAGCTCGTCGCGACACTCAACCACAACCCGACCCGCACGATCGTGGAGGCGGAGCGCCACGTGCTCGCCCTGCTCGAGGCGGGCTGCGCGGCGCCGATCGGCGCCCACGGCCAGATCGACGACGGACTGCTCTTCCTCGACGCCCGGGTCTACAGCCCCGACGGCACCGAGAAGATCACGAGCTCGCACGCGCTCTACGTGTCCGACACCCTGCACCCCGCGCTCGAAGTCGCCCAGCGCGTCGCCGCCGAACTGCTCGAGAACGGCGCGGCGGGCCTCGCCCCGCTCGGAGGTACCCCGTGACCGTCAAACCCAAGCCGCTCGCCGGGTGGCGTGTGCTCGTTCCCCGCGGCGGACGCTGGGGCGACACGGTGGCCGCGACCCTGCGCGGCCACGGAGCCGTTCCCGTCATCGCCCCGCTGATCAACTTCGCGTCGACCGACGACGCCCAGACTCTGGCCAACGCGTTCTACGAGCTGCAGGACGGCCAGTTCGACTGGCTCGTCGTGACCAGCGCGACCACGGTCGACGTGCTCGCCGGCCAGAGCGTCATCGTGCCGCCCGAGACCAAGATCGCCGCGGTGGGCGAAACCACCGCTGCGGCGCTCGCCGTCGCCGGCTACCGCGTCGAGTTCATCCCCGAGGGAGACAACTCGGCGCGCGGCCTGCTCAAGGAGTGGCCGATCTCCGAGATCTCCGGGCGCGTGCTGATCCCGCAGTCCGACATCGCCGAACCGACCCTCGTCAGCGGCCTCGCCGCCCTCGGGCTCGAGGCGCAGTTCGTCTCCGCCTACCGCACCGTGGGCGTGCCCATCGCCGAGCACGTCGCCGCCGATGTCGCGAGCGGCCGCATCGGCGCCGTGCTCGTGACCAGCGGCAGCGTCGCCCGCCAGGTCGCCGAACAGCTCGCACCGCTGCCCGACGGCACGATCGTCGCCTGTATCGGACCGCGCACCGCGTTCGACGCCCGGGCGGCGGGCCTCACCGTCGACGTGATCGCCGAGTCCCGCTCGGCCGACGCCCTCGTCGACGCCCTCGTCGAATACGTCGTGGGCGGATCCGCCGCGGCCTCGGAAGAAGAAGCATGAGCCAGCGCAGCATCCGTCCCCGTCGTCTCCGCAGCACACCCGCCATGCGGCGGCTCGTCGCCGAGACGCGCCTGCACCCGGCCGACCTGGTGTTGCCGATGTTCGTGCGCGAGGGCATCGACGAGCCCGTCGCGATCGGCTCGATGCCCGGCGTCGTGCACCACTCGCTCGACAGCCTCAAGGGCGCGCTCGCCGAGGCGGCCGAGGCCGGCATCGGCGGGGTCATGCTCTTCGGCGTTCCCCTCGAG
>Ga0247815_10003889_pt1 | contig 10607 bp, 8 predicted proteins | sample UWRJL194509B1_FD_181014 | JGI IMG/M metagenome (GOLD analysis project Ga0247815, IMG submission 181014) | Plant litter microbial communities from Arlington Agricultural Research Station in Wisconsin, United States - UWRJ-L194-509B-1 | ecosystem: Environmental > Terrestrial > Plant litter >... | reverse complement strand
CGATAAGGCACACATGATGTTGTAGTGTCCGCGGATATGTTGGCAGAGACGTGGTCGTCGCCGTAGTACTAGTGGTGGAGGCTATGCTCGGGCGCTAAATGCAGGGCTGACTGGCTAATATGCATGCATGACACGAATCACACGATGAGGCTAGACGTGTTGATCATGAATCGATTGGGCAGGGGGAGACGCTAATGACGAGGGCAAACAGCTAAGTAATATGTAATACAAGTGCTTCACGAAACTGTGATTAGTCCACCTGCTCAACCGGTCACAACACAAGCCATTGGTGAGAACGGATGTCGCTTGCAATCGCGAAAAAATAACAGAGCGAGAATCATGGAGAGTTTGATGTACATGTCTACATATGAGCCTACATTCTGCGGGCAACAGTGGTTGGTACGTCGTTGCGCCAACACTTGGTCCAGTTCTCGCCACGGTGCAGACCATCGGGCCCAACAGTGGGGACGATGCGACGAGCACCAATGATCAACGTGCACGGCGGTACATGAATATATGCTCGGTACTCTTCTGGCACCCAGAGGAGCAGCTCATCCTCAGGACCTATCAGCCAACCGTCTTCAAGGCCAGTTGAAGCCAGTGCTGCGATCAAATCATCTCCGTTATCGGATGAAAGCGAACAAGCGGCCTTGAAATCCCAGACACGTATGGTACCATAGCCGGAGCCGGACACAATAGACTCTCCGTCTGGCGTGAACGCGACAGAACCCACCCTATCACTACGTAATGTGACGATGAGAGCACCCGTCGCCGCCTCCCACAGTTGCACGGCACAATTATTGGCGGTGCATATATATCTTCCATCGGGAGAAAATGCAGCAGAAGACAGACCGGATGTCTTATCGATGGAGAGGATTTGCTGGCCCACATTGACGTCCCAAACTCGGAGTGTCTGCGATCCAGCAGACACAATGTGACTCCCAGTAGGTGAGAATGCAATGCCCCACAAAGCACCGTATGTCATAAGTGCCTCAAAAACAGGCTGGCCTGTCGCTGCATGCCACAGATGGATGCATCCACCGAGGGTTCCTGCGGCAAGCAGTGTACCATCTGGTGAGTAGGCGACTGTACAGACACGAGTAGCACAGATAAACCGGTGGGTGCCCAGAGGCTGCCCTGTCGTTATATCCCACGTTCGCACGGTCTCATCGTCTGATCCTGAGGCGAGTGAGCCCAGTGAGAAGCTCACAGCATTGACTGCGGCCTCGTGACCTTTCAGTGGCTCGCCAATTGCATTTCCAGAACGCACGTTCCAAAGTCGGATCCCAAAATCTTCCGATGCAGACGCAATCAAAAGTCCATCTGTTGATATAGCCACCGAATGCACTGCATCTGTATGGCCTAGAAGTGAAGGAAGCTTTGGCTCGCCATTGCGTATATCCCACACGCGAACCGAGCGATCGTAGGAACCGGAAACAATAAGAGAGCCATCGGGTGAGACTGCAACTGAGGATACGACAGAATCATGCGCTGGTAGTGGTTGAATTGCGCTTTTGCCGCTTCCAACGTCCCAGATGCGGATCGTCTCGTCTTCTGATGCCGAAATGATGGACAAACCATCGGGGGAAAATGTAGCAGAGTAAACATGGCCAGAATGGCCAGAAAGAACAGCAGAGGGAGTCTCTCCCGCTGCCTGCTCCAAGGACCATAGGCGGAGAGTTTTGTCAGAAGACGCTGACACCACCGACCGTCCATTTGGTGAAAATCGAACAGATCGGACCCACTCCACGTGACCAGGTAGTCTCGAAACAATGTTCCAGGCTTGGCAGTCCCAAATTAGGATCGTATGGTCACCGGAGCCTGAAGCCAGCATTGTACCGTCGGGTGAGAAGCTGACGCTGAAAACCGTGTTCGCGTGACCGACAAGTGGGAGACCCACAGGCTCACCTGTGTGAAAGTTCCAGAGTCTGACAGTATAATCGTTGGAGCCGGATGCCAGGATCTGAGACTTTGGAGAGAAAGCGACCGAATACACCTCCTCGGTGTGGCCACTCAGTATTGCAAATTGCTCGCCATTTTCTACCCTCCACAGAAATATTGTGCTGTCACTCAACCCCGAAGCAACTAAAGACCCGTCTGGCGAGAATTCCACAGACAATACGAAATCAGAATGACTGCCCAGATGCTGCGCGATTGGCTGTCCAGCCAGGTTTGTCCAAATGTACACACCAGCGTTCGTACCCGATGCGATACTTTTGCCGTTTGGGGAAAATACCACGGAATGGACTTCTGCTTCATCGTGTAGCAGAGGAGGTACAATAACCCCGCCGGTGTGCGTGTCCCAGATGCAGACACTTCCATCTGCCGAACCCGAAGCAAAAAGACGACCAGCAGGGAGATATGCTACAGCTGTTACCGAGTCGGTGTGACCTGTCAGAGTCGCGACAAGTCCGCTACCATGGCGGTCAATCCCAAATGTTTCGAAGGAGACCAAGCCCGCGCATCGCGAAGCAAAGGCCTGATAGATAAAGCTGTCTTTATCCGCAAATGGGAGAGCCGAGAGATAGATGTGCGGTGCACTTAGTTCAATCGCCTCGAGCGATGACGCTACAAATGAGTTTGCGTCATGGAGAAACATTGACGAGCGCTCTAGCTTGACCTACTGTGACGTGAGCTGTGATTGTATGTCTCAAAGATCACACATACCGCTGACCCGGCGATACGCAAGAGACCCGATGCAACACCAACACTACCTGAAACACTCAACACTTCAAGCCAGAAAAGAAACTTCGGCATAAAGATCTCCTCGATGAATTCATCAAGGACAATCGTTTCAGATGAAAGAGCGACGTGATGAGCCCAGTGCAGGCACGCGTAGACAATTGCTGGCGCAATTAAAACGGTCGTCGCTTGGTCATTGGCCTCGTACGACGAACGACTGCGAGACACGTTGAAACATAGATCATCGCGCGCCATCCTGCTGAGACAGCCCCGTGAAAGCACGTCGTGGCCAAGCGGTTCAGGAATCCGGATGTGTTGTGCCGCTCGGTCAAGCAGGTAGTCACCGAAGGACGCGTGCAGGGTGCGCAGGTCCGGTTCAACATCATCTTCTGGCACGTGTATCACAGCGTGGAGACGCTGAAGTGACTCACGTAGGTAGTCCGTATCCAGCTGTAGAAGCTCAGCTAGCGTGCTGACCGACAGCGAATCGCGTGCGGCGAGGATGGAAGCAAGAGTTTTCCTCGTCAGTTTCAGTTCTTCGGGCTCGACCTTTGTCGTATCCGATGCTCGAGTGATCACGAACTCGTATACAGTGTCGAGTGGCCCCATGGCTACCGCACTCTGGCGAACTGCTTCCATGGCCGTTCGCAGGCGACTCTTTCGCCCCTGGACAGACATAGTTTCGAGGATGTAAGCGATCATGGTGGACGCAAAGATGAATAGCCCATCCGAGAGAGTAGCAAGCGTGGCAATGTCGTTGGCGGAGTACCACGGCTGGGCAAGTGGGCTTTTGGAGAACGCGTCTTCGACGTATAGAGCGATATCTCGATTGACTTCAGCTGTGTTGATCATGTGAAGCAGGAGGATCTCGTTCTGGCACCGATCCGAAATTGGGCTGCCGAGGATGTGTGTCTCCGGTCGCGAGGTGAGAAGAAATTTGACGTTGACGTTGAGGTCCGAATCGCCATTGAGTTGTACGATCGCAGCGAGTAGCTCTGCCAGCTCGCGCTCGTCGCTGCACTCATCGAGAGCGTCGATTACGAACAGTACCGGCGTGCTCAAATCTGCTAAAGCAAGTAATGGTTTACACAGAAGTTGCTCAGCCTGTATTTTAACTTGCTTGTGCACAACGTCCGGATCCCGAGCAAGCTCTTCGGCGAGAGCCCTGCTGAACTCGGGTGTCCGACGAGCCAGAATCTGGGCCAACGTTGGGATGATGCAGCGCACATCACGCTGCGTGACCACATTGGCTGAACGCGAGCAAAAGAAGCTTCCACCAAGTATGATGTTGATGTCTGCCAGCGCACAGTCGCAAACTGTCCAGGCCACAGAACTTTTACCCGTCCCCGCCAGTCCAGCAATCCAGAATATCGCCGGTGATAGTGGGTTCATGATCCAGGACTCGATTTGACGAAGAACCTGGACGCGGGTGCCGTTCATGCATCCGGAACTAAGCTGTGCATTGTAGATGGCTTGGGGAACGTGTCGCCCTCGCAAGGCTGTCGAGCGTCAGCCATATCGCAAATCTTGTGATAAGAAATGTGTGGAAGAATTACCTGCGGCAATTTTTGACTGTATCGCCTCCTGCAAACATTATTCATTAGCCAAGAGCTAGACCGAGACGCGCGGAACAGAGATACTTCTTCGCTGTCTCTGTCAGCAACAGACACGTAGTTGTTGATCTGGTTCAGGTTAAAGTTGGTGTTGCGAATGTCGCCTGGTCCGTACATGAAGTTCGTGTTTGAGTTGTTGTTATGGATGTCGCCGAATCTGGAGTCATAGCTCGCGTGCGAAGTGTCGTTGTAACTTGGCTGCGGGCTATTCCTCGATCTTGATTCGACAGTTCGAGCAAGTTGACGACGGATGCGCCTTCGACTCGGGGTCTCCATGGGATAACTAGAGAGCAGTTGAGGAATCTAGATGGCAGGAGGATGAGGGGAGCACAAGAGGCAAGTAGCATGCGGCACGTGCCCGATTTAGTACGGAAAACCAAACACCACCCTAAATCCTAGCATTGTGTCTCACGAGATGAGTGAGTCAGTGAGTGCCGTTAGATCATATGCATCTCTGCAAGATCTACAGATCACTGCCTGGCAGCTTGCAACTTCGAGAATTTCTCAAGAGTTTTTGACACATTGCTGCGAGAGAATCAGAATCTTTTCTCAGCTCTTTCTTGAAATTATGTCATCGAAATTATTTTTTCAGAAATGTGCAAGAATTATTCGACAAATACAAATTTCTCGTAATTTCAGGACAGATTCTCTCGTAAATTTCTTCAAGAGGGAAGAGGCTGAAAAACTGAGGTCAAGAGGTTTGGGCATACAGTCATGCACCGCTCCTTGATCCACCACCACTCCTTGCACCACCAAAATAATAAATCCCTCCCTGCTTCCCGTCACTTCGATTTTTTTCTTTTTTCTTTTTCTTAGGGTGTGAACATGCCTCGAGTGACTTGTTTGTGACTGCCGATGACATGTTTGGTGATGGCCGGTGGTGTGGGTGGTGCAAATAGGGGTGCCGTGGGGAGTGTGTCGGCAAACCAGCTCATAGGTTACGAGCAGCGCAATCGGCATGGATTTGGTACAGAATGTGTTTAGAATAGAATACTAAACACGGTGGTACATGGGAGAAAATTTGTGCATTGTCTGCTGGTGTGGGAACCGACTGCTAAGCGAGGGCAGTGTAGGCGCCCCATTTCGTGTGTCACCTCCTGCCCCACTCGCCTCACCCCTCCCACACTCTCCCCAAATGGTTGGAAAAGCCATATCGAAGGATAAACGCGCCCGCGATGCCAAGGCAGTTCGAATACGGCTCTACGAGGTTGCTGTGGAGACATACCATGCCGAGCAGAAGAAGCCACCCACCGAACGGAAAGGAGCTCGTGCAGTCTGCGACGAGGTGACAAGAGCACATTGTAGAAGCACTGGTATGGACGTACCCCTCAGTCACTCAACTCTGTTGCGGCTTGCGGCTGGTTGACAGAGCCAGGGAGAATTCAACGCAGGCAAGCGGCGGCTCGAGCCAGCTGAGGATGCCGCTCTCTTGCAGTACACAATCGAACTGGCCAATCGTGGGTTCCCTCTCAGCTATAAACGAATTTCAGAGCACGCAAATGAGCTTCTGCTTGCTCGTCTGGAGGAAGAATTCGAGCCTGTTGGCAAGAATTGGGCCGAACGATGGATCGCTCAGCATGCGGACGAGCTCAACCCCTACTGGTCACGCACCCTTGATAGCCAATGGGGTCGAGCTGTGAATCCGGCAACCAATGCCGCATGGTGGTCCATGTATCGAGAAATTGTCGAGCAGTACCAGATTCAGCCTGAGAACATTTGGACAGCAGACGAGACCGGATTCACAACTGGCCAGGCTGCTCGAGAGTGTGTCATTGCACAGAAGGGCAAGTCAGTTCAACATCAGGTCCGAGGAGGCACACGGGAGAACATAACAGCACTCTTCAACGTGTCAGCAGTTGGGAAAGTGATCCCGCCACTTGTCATTTTTCGCGGCCAGGCGTTCCAGGTCTCTTGGCAACAGGATAATCCACTGGATGCTTTGTGAGTTATATTTGTTGTCTAGTCACACAGGTATTCACCATCATCAGGCTCGGGTACTCAAAGAAAGGGTGGATCACCGGGGAGATCACCGCTCAGTACATCCCCATCTTTGCACAGCAGACCAAGCCAGCCACGAGTGGCCAGGCACGCCTCTTAATCGTTGATGGCCATAGCTCGCACTATTTTCGCGGGTTCCTGGAGAGTGCACGTGAGCATAACATTCACGTTATCTGCTATCCATCGCACACGACGCACGTGTTCCAAGCACTCAACGTTTCGCTATTTGGACCCCTCAAGGCTGCATTTGTTCAAGAGCGAGATCGCTACGAACGAGAGCAACATGAGTCAGTATTGAAGAAGAACTTCCTCAAGGTCCTTGGTGCCGCAGTGCATCGTGTGCTCACAGAGCCAAACATCAAGAAAGCGATGGCGCGGGCGGGAACATGGCCAATCAACGAGGCAGTGGTCACAGAAGCTGTCCTCGCACCCAGCCTCGAGACATCGTGGCGTGCAGCAATGCCGCTACCACAGCCCACACCCGTCCGACGCCTTGCCAAACTTCTCCAGGTGGGGACGAGCGAACCTGAAGCACAAGACTCACCTCCAGTGACGCCAACACGCCCATCCACACGCCAGGCACGCATGCCAGTTGACGTAGCCCCAAACTTGAGCGTTGGTGGTCCTGCAACGTTGTCCGCGCACACACCTGTCGAGCCACGGGTCAATCGCAGCACAGCAATGCCACCTACAAGGCGCAATACGCGGCGGCAGGCTGTGCACAACCTAGGGCTAATCGACGAAGAAGCCATCCCTGGTGGAGACTGTGAGCATGAGGTCAGTACAGATGACACCCATGGCCCTGCTGCGACTCCCACAACACCGCGTACAGCTCTCCAAACAACATCCATGGCGTACCTTATTGCTGATGCACCTGTGACATCACAAATGGAGCCGCCGCGTCCTGTGCCAACACTAGCGGCAGCCTGGAACGTCCCCGAGGAGTTGCTAGCGTTGGAGCCCAAATCCGAGAACGAGCGCATTCTGATCCAAGCCCTAAAAACAGCGGCAGCGGTCATCAGACGCGAGCGAGAGAGTGCACTCAGTGCTCAAGCAACGATGGTGCTTCAGAATACGTACGTTCAGCGGGTGAAGGGCCAGCTGGCAGCGGCCGAGGAGAAACAAAAGGCGGGTCGATCGAAGGGCAGATTGCTGTCAGATGGAATGCCGCATGTTCTCACAAGCGACGAGTTTCTTGGACGGGTGCAGGCACGAGAAGCGGCCACGGTAGCGGAGGAGGGAGAGAAGCGGAAGCGGAACCAAGCTCGGGCGGCCTGGAAGCTGGCCCTCACTGAGTGGGAGGCTGAGGACGTTGCACGACGCAGCCGCAATGAAGAACTTATTGCAGCTCATGACAAGGCCATTATTGAGTGGCAGGAGGAGCGGGATCGCGCAAAATCAGAGCAGCGCCGTCCAGGATGGAAGAAACCAGCTCGGGGTCTCTTGGAGGTCGCACAGCCTAAACCACTCTTCAAAGACTTTCAAAACGACTCAGAAACCGAAGGCGAAGACTTTACAGCAAGTTTGGAGGCAATCGGTCCAGAGGGAGACGAGGGAGACGAGGAAGATGTGGCCTGACGGCCGCGGTGCAAGGAGTGGTGTGCGCCAATCTATCCATCAACCCTGCACTGCCCGTGTCCCGCCGCAGGGACACCGCCTCGACCTGTCAGCTTGTAGATCACATCATCATACCATACACTTGGCATTAAAAATCATTCATTGGGTAGAAGTATACATGGTGAAGTAGAAATGCGAATCTAATTTTCAGTGGATCAAGGAGCGGTGCATGACTGTACTCCTACACAGTGGTCAGGAGCGCTGATAGAGGAAAGTTGCTCCTGACCTTTTCCACTAACCCAACAACAAGCACAAACAAGATCGACTGGTCCACTGGGAAGGAGTATGAGGTTTGGGCCGAACCCGTTATGGACTAACGCAGGTCCAAATACATTGTTGGACGAAAGAGAATGTCTCAGCATGACGGACACCGTCGAAATTTGAATATGAGTGTGATACTCTTAATGCATCCGACTTACCCCAGCAAGGGGCCGGGAATATTGAAAGTATTCCTCTTTTGATTTCGGCATTTCTTTCAGCAGTGAAATATAAGCTGTATTCACAGCCAATTCCCTCGCATTTCCACAGGCGAAGCATCCAAGGAACACAGATTCAAACTTCCCCGACTTTTTCTCTGCGCAAAGCCAAGACAACTGCGCAGGAGAGCCCACTCAAGATTTCTCTGATGTAGCTGTGGCCCGTGGGCTGCACACAAGGAAATCCTAAGACTCGTCATCTTAGGTTTTCATTGCTTCATCCGTAATCAGAACCATGACAACCTCTGGATCAAAATCTCTGGATGATGAGTCAGTGCTTCAACGGGGAAAACTGGATGAGACAATCAGGCAGCGACACAGATATTCCGGGCCAAAATATCTGACCCTGTCCGTTGTGGGTTCGGCCGCTGCCCCGGCGCGTGACACTCTCTAGTACTAGTAGAATTCCTCGAGAGAGATGATGATCTAACAAGCATTCATCATATGAAATCATTCTAATGCGGCAATTTTTCGTTTATTAACTCCGTATCATCGAATCAGAACTGGCTACAGTCACCGATATTGCCATACAATACCCTCCTATTACCTGCTCAATCGGGGAGCCAGTCTGCAAAGGCGATACATCAACTCCGCGAAACACATCCTCATAACCGGCTTCATAAGGCCTGAGAGCGTCCTACTAAGCAACGCGGCGGATAGGTCTTCCGCGAGAAGGCGGAAACGAAAGCGAAATCGCGTTCCGGACCCCGGCAATCAGCGGTTGTTGGATATGAAAGAGTAGACGAGTGGTCATCACGGAATGCGTCAAAGAAGATGAATATATTGAGCTTGTAGGTTTAGTGGTATGTGCTGGACCGGTTTGTCGGTTCGGAATAGGTCGAGGAGTGTGAGGGTGCGCACGGCGATCATGGCGCACTGGAATGTGCACTACATCGTCTATCGCGATGTCAATCATAACATGTCACAAAAAGAAAAGCGTGCAAAAGAACACACCTTTGCACTATAATGACGCAAAAACATTTCTAGAGCACCCAACGCCCCGCACACCCAGGTGCGCCGAAGGCGTCAGCAAGCCGCGCTGCTCGCGTCGTGCTCGAGTCCCCCCTTCTCGATGGCATCCCCTTCCTCCTGTTTCTCAACGAGCTGCTTGACTATGTTTCTCGCGTAAATTCCTATGTTTTCGGACGCACACTTTGTTATGAAGGCGATGCAGGGCGAGAGGCCAAATCGATGTAGTCTAGAGTGCGTGTCCGCCAGGGTCGCTGCGAACGACAAAGTCGCAGAGATAATCAATAGGAGCGAGATCGAAATGGTAAGGCGGAGTGCGAAGAGACGCAAGATTCTGGCGAGTGCAAGCCCGATGGCAGTGGCGGCTTCGAACCAACCCTTATGTTCAACCCTCTCCTCTAGGTGGTATAATCTGAATATGTGCGTCCCCGTGCGCTACATGGCCAGTTCCCCTCTTCGACGTGCACTGAGATGAGGTCGGTTTTGGTAAGCGCAGGGCTGCAGAAACGTGACTGCCTTCCCAGCCCGCAGCGCAGACGCCTTGTTTCGAGGTCGGAAAGTGCGCCCTCGGCGCGCACAATGACAAACGCGGTTCTAGCGGTGATCTCGCAGGCGAGGTTGATAAGATCGGGCCAAGCGGGTCGCCGAGGTCAACTCCGGTGTGACCACGAGTTGAGCGACCGCGACGGCGGCGAGGGAACGCAGCTGGTGTACCGCGCCATTGATCTGCAAGCACAGTGTAAGAACGCCGCGCAGCATAAAGAGACAGAAAGACGGACTTGATTCAAGATCAATGTGGATGACACAATGAGGGTGGGTGAAGGAGACACGGGATGCTAGCGGGTAAGGGCGCGACGGCGATAGGCGTGGCAGAGATGACGAGGCAGTTTGCGCCACCGACCTCCTCTTCCGCGTGTTGCAAGCCAAATGTCTGCATGCCATGTAGACCGATTGTCGCGCGTATACTATTAGAACTGCATGAGGTCGAGGTTCATGTGGCTAGGACTCCATAAGCTCACGGCGCACACGCCTTCTTCAAGGTCGAGTTGGCACCCTCTGCCTGGGCGACAAAGAGAGCGAGGAAGGCAGAGATGAAGGCGATGAGGGCGGCGATGGACTGGCCGAGCGAGCGGTTGAGTATGGTTTTAGCGCGCCGCGGGTTGGTCGCCGTAGGTGTGCTACGTCTTCGATCGCTAACCAAAAAGTTAGAGGCGCATCCAAAATAAGCAACTGGAAAGACGCACCTGACCGC
>Ga0247815_10003887_pt1 | contig 10611 bp, 10 predicted proteins | sample UWRJL194509B1_FD_181014 | JGI IMG/M metagenome (GOLD analysis project Ga0247815, IMG submission 181014) | Plant litter microbial communities from Arlington Agricultural Research Station in Wisconsin, United States - UWRJ-L194-509B-1 | ecosystem: Environmental > Terrestrial > Plant litter >... | reverse complement strand
TCGGTAAAAGGCTGTTTATTTCCATAAGTGTTCTCCATTTTAATTTTATAGAGTAACTTTGCGTTTTTTCCCAGTTCTTTGGTAAGCGCAACTTTCAATAATTTTACGTAGTGTTCTTCTAACCATTCGTAGAAAAATTTACTTGGTACTTGAATATATAACGCGTTGTCGGTTAGCTCAACTGATTTGATTGGTTCGAACCAAGTTTTATATGCTTGATCTTGAATATTGTCTTTTATAAAGGACAAACAGTTTTCCCATACCGATTGAGCAGTTTTAGTCATAGATTCAGATAAATTTTTTTATTATTGATAAAGATTCTCCTAATAAAAAAGGAGCAATTTTATTCCGTATTTCGGGATAACAAATATGTGAACAAATTTCTGTAAAAAAAAATATTTTGGCCTCTAATTTTATAAAAAAAAGTTGTAAGTGAACTTTTTGAATTTAAATTTTTTTAATATATAACTAATGAAAAATCATCAAACGCAAGTGCGTGTTCGTTACTCAGAAACCGATCAAATGGGAGTCGTTTATCACGGTAATTATGTCCCTTATTTTGAGATAGGACGCGTGGAATGGCTTAGAAACAAAGGGATTTCGTATAAAAGCATGGAAGAAAGCGGAATTGGTTTGCCTATTGTTTCGATGCAAATAAATTATAAAAAATCAGCACGCTATGATGAGCTTCTTACAATTCATACTACTTTCAAAAGTCAATCCTCAGTCAAGATTGAATTTGACTGTGAGATTTATAATGAGGCGAATGAGTTATTAACAACTGCGGTGTTTATTTTAGTATTTATTTCGTTAAAATCGGGTCGCCCAACTGCCCCTCCGGATTATATTTTAGAATTGTTTAAAACACTTGAATAATTGTTAAAATGAGATAGCTTTTTATATCAATTTATATAATTTTAATATCGATTTCAAACATTAAATCAAAAATGTCGAATACTGATTCGGCATTTTTTTTGCGCGTTTTTGTTTTGATTTTGCCAATTGGTAAACCTGAATCTTCGTCAATTTCCATTTCCTGAGACGTGATTTCCAGCTTTTTTTCTTTGATAACCCGCATTACTTTGTTCATATTCTTATAATCAAAAGAGATTAAAAAGTGAACATCAATTGTTTTTTCGATAATCTCACAAACTTCAAGAGTCATTTGCGCTGTTGTTTTATAAGCGGCAATTAATCCGCCCACACCTAATTTTATTCCTCCAAAAATTCGAACTACCACTACAAGAACGTTCGTGAGGCCAAAAGATTGTATTTGTCCGTAAATTGGTGCTCCGGCAGTATTGCTTGGTTCACCATCATCATTGGCGCGATACGAAATTTTTGGCGCTGTGCCCAATTGGTACGCATAACAATAATGTACGGCGTGGGGATGTTGTTTTTTTAAAGTTTCGATGATGGGTTTTACTTCATCTTCATGTTCTATAGGAAAAGCATAACCAAAGAACTTGCTTCCTTTTTCTTTAAAAAGCACTTCTTCAGATTCAAAAGCTATGGTTTTATAGGTGTCGTCGTATTCCAAAAGTAAAATTCTAAATTATGTTTAATGTTTTTTTGCTGAGTTAATTTTACCGCAAAGACGCCAAGGTTTTTTAATTTGATGGCTTTATAAACGCAAAGTTCGCAAAGCTGGAATCAACTCAAAGCTTTGCGAACTTTGTGTTTTCTCAACATACAGTTAGATGAAAAACTTAGCGCTCTTTGCGGTTAATCACATCAATAATTGTAAGTCGTTGACAAAGTATACGTTAGTTACAATATCTTTTTCTCAAATAAATCAACCACATCTTCCTGACCGACTTGCAAATTCCAAACATGGAAACCTAAAGCCGCGGCTGAATCTGTGTTTTCTTTTTTATCATCAACAAACAAAGTACGTTTTGGCGATAATTCATGTTTGTTGATCAGGTATTGAAAAACTTCTGCGTTTGGTTTACGCATTCCAATTTCAAAAGAAAAATAAACTTTTTCAAAGCATTGATAAAAGTCGCTGTAAAACGAAATGCCGCTTTTGTTTTCGAAAGTGGCAATATGAATAGAATCTGTATTGCTCAATAAAAACAAACGGTATTTTTTTGAAAGCATTTGTAGAAACTCTAATCGATATAAAGGGAAATCTGCTAAAACCGCATTCCAGGCTTTTAGGATTTCTTCTGTCGAAGCATTTGGTAATTCTTTCTGAAAACCTGCCACAAAATCATCATGCGATATATCTCCGGTTTCGAACAAAAGATTCAAACGATCCAATTCTGCATTCCATTCCGTCATGCCCAATTGCTGCAATCCTGAAATGGTCGCTTGTTTATCTAAATTGATAAAAATATCTCCAAAATCAAAAATTATAGTATCAATCATGATTTCTAATGTTTAGTAGTTCGTCGCTTAGAATGTAAGTTTTGGTTGGATTATTCTTTTGAATAATTGGCGCTTTAGTTCCTTTTCCAAAAGAAGTATTTCCGATAAAAATCCGGGCTTCATCCCAAATATTCTGATCTATAAAAGATTGTAAAGTTTGCAATCCGCCTTCAATAATAATAGACTGAATTTGGTTTTGATGCAAAACAGCCAAAATCTGCGGTATTATATTTTGATTAAAATCAATTACTTCAAATTTAGTGTTTTCTGATGAAACGTTGGTTTCAGATTTTGTAAATACAATCGTTTGTACTGTATTGTCAAAAACAAAACTGTCTTTTGATATGCGATTATTTTGATCCAGAACAACTCTTACCGGATTGTTTCCTGACCAGTCTCTGGTGTTTAACTTCGGATTGTCGTCGATTACAGTTTGGGTTCCTGCTAAAATAGCTTGTTCTTCGCTTCGCCATTTATGCACCAATTGTCTCGAATATTGATTGGTAATCCAAACCGGTTTTCGATCCTGACCGATTTCTTTTTCGGGAGACAGAAAACCATCCTGACTTTCGGCCCATTTTAATATTATATAAGGTCTTTTTTGCTCGTGAAAAGTAAAAAAGCGTTTGTTGAGTTCGTGGCATTCTTTTTCTAAAACACCAACAGTTACATTTGCTCCGGCAGCAATTAATTTTTTAATACCGTTTCCTGCTACTCTTTCGTTAGGATCAACGGTTCCTACGACTACATTCGGAATTTGATGCTCTATTATTAAATCGCAGCACGGAGGTGTTTTGCCAAAATGGCTGCAAGGTTCCAGGCTTACATAAATAGTAGCTTTTTTTAATAATGATTTGTCTTTTACAGATCGAATGGCATTTACTTCGGCATGTGGTTCTCCAGCTTTTTTGTGCCAGCCTTCGCCAATGATTTGATTTTCGTAAACAATTACGCTTCCCACCATCGGATTAGGATATGTAGTTCCAAAGCCATTTTCTGCCAACTTTATGCAGCGTTTTATGTATTTTTCATGTATATTCACGGTACAAAAGTAGTTATTTTTGTTTAGTTCGATAGTTAACGATATTGTTAAGAAACTATCAAAAAAGTATTTTTACTTTTGTAATACAATACACGAATATAGAAAAATGGAAAATTGGATTATCAGGACAATTAAAAAAGAAGACAATCAGGCAGTTGCTCAATTAATACGATCGGTTTTTGATGAAATGGAAATTCCGAAAGTAGGTACAGCGTACGAAGATCCTTATTTAGATTTAATGTTTGAAGAATATAATAAACCACAGTCAGTTTATTTTGTCGTTGAAAATGGAGGCAAAATTGTGGGCTGTGCAGGAATTGCACCGCTTGAAAATGGAGATGCTGAAATATGCGAATTGCAAAAGATGTATTTCCTGCCAGAAACCCGTGGTTTAGGAATTGGAAGCAAAATGATGAATAAATGTTTAGAGCAGGCAAAAGATTTTGGTTTCAAAAAATGTTATATCGAAACAATGCCTTTTATGCATGCTGCTCAAAAATTATATAAAAAATCCGGTTTTGAATATCTAAATGCTCCTTTAGGAAATACGGGGCATAGTTCTTGCCCAGTGTGGATGTTGAAAGTTTTATAAGCCTATGAGAAATTTTATTTTTGGAATTGTTTTGGTTTCGATTTTGTTTTCCTGTAATGGATACAAAGAAAAAAATATTAAAAAGACCATAAGTGTCACTAAAAAAACTCCAGTAGAGGATTCTGTTAATGATGGTAAAATTGTATCGGAAGGAGAATTTAAAAATAACTTTGATATTTTATTGCCCCGAAGCTACCGTTCATACGAAGGTGGAAATGATGCTGCTTCATTGACTGAAAAATGGATTGAATTATATTTGGAATATGGAGAATATCGCTTAGGTAAAGCTAATTTTAAAATCGAAAAGGATTTTGATGATTGTAGTGGAGATTCCTTAATGATAATTGCTCCCAAAAATAAGGTTTTGGTTTTTATGGATTATCCAGAGTTAAAAGTTGGAAAGATAGAATCTTTAAAAATTAAAAAAAGTATAATCTGGCCAGGAGAGAAATTAAGTTTAAAATTTAATAATCTCCAATATGATTTGCGTGGCGAAGGAAAAATCATTTCTAAATCTAAAACGTTTACTGAGGATGAAAATGAGGAAGATTATTATATGGTAGTGGAGCAATATAAGCTTTATTTAACAATTGGGAATACTTCAAGTAAATTGCTGATTGCTGCAGATGCCTGTGATGGTGATGCAAATGTTCAGCTGCTTTTTGCTGGAGACATCGACGGTGATGGAAAATTAGACTTTGTTTTTGGGGCTGACAGAAATTATGAAGAGGAAAGAGTTATTTTGTTTCTTTCATCAAAAGCTGAAAATGGCGAAGCTGTAAAAAAAGTTTCTGAAATAGCCGTTCAGTTTGATTGCTAAAGATGAAACTAAATTGATTGTTAGAAAAATAAAACCATAATATTTGCTTAAAAATTGAGGCATTAAAATAAACTCAAAATGAGAATCAAACAATATAGAACTCAATTTATAAAAGAATTATCGCCTTTTTATGACGCTTATGAAGCGGAGAGTTTTTTTTATTTAATATTAGAGGATAAACATAAATTGCGTCAGATAGATTTGGCATTGAATCATGAATTGACTTTTTCGGAAAGTGATTTTGCTGTCTGGGATTTATTATTAGCGCAATTAAAAAAAGAAGTGCCAATTCAGTATTTGCTAGGGAAAACTAATTTTTACGGATTGGATTTTGAAGTCAATGAAAATGTTTTGATCCCAAGACCGGAAACCGAAGAATTGGTAGAATGGATTGTCAATGAAAATTCTAAAGTTGATAAGGCTAAAACAATTAAAATTCTGGACATAGGAACCGGGAGTGGCTGTATCGCAATTTCGTTGGCGAAAAATATTCCGAACGCTCAGGTTTATGCGATGGATGTTTCGAAAAAAGCAATAGAAACAGCGAAGCGAAATGCTGTAAACAATAAAACAGATGTTACTTTTATTCTTCAGGATGTTTTGAATGCAGAAGAACTGAAATGTAATTTTGATATTATAGTTTCGAATCCGCCGTATGTACGTAATTTAGAAAAAGAAGAAATCAAGAAGAACGTCCTGGATTATGAACCGCATTTAGCGCTTTTTGTAGAAGATAATGATGCCTTGATTTTTTATCGAAAGATAGCCGCGTTGGCACAAAATAATCTGTTAGAAAACGGGCAATTATATTTTGAAATCAATCAGTATCTTGGTTGTGAAATGAAAGATTTATTAGAAAAAATGAATTTTGAAAACATCGAATTGCGAAAAGATATCTATGATAACGACCGAATGATTTTTGGTAAGGTTTCGAAAACTTTGTAGTTTTTTGCGTATTACCTGAAAGTAAAAAACTTCTAATCTAGCCCCGATTGCAGTGGAAATCCTTTTGTTTTTTTTCTTTAAAAAAATAAAAGATTGAAATGAAAAGCGGGACAACTGGTCTTTTGAATGATTGATTTCTGCTTCAAATATTTAAGAAACCGAAAACTAAAACTGCGACTGAAAACTAAAAAATTATTCGTAACGCAAAGCTTCGATAGGATCTAGTTTTGAGGCTTTTATAGCAGGATATAAACCCGAAACAATCGCAACGGTAAAACTGGTTGCAAATGCTGCAAAAATGGCAACCCACGGAATCACGAATGCAAAACTCATTGCAGTTGCAATTGCAAACCCTAAAAGTATTCCGATTATAATACCAATCAAGCCCCCGATTTGTCCTATAAGTAAAGTTTCGATAAAAAACTGAAAAGCAACTGTTGATCTTTTTGCTCCTAAAGCTTTACGAACGCCTATTTCGCGTGTGCGCTCTGTAACCGAAACGATCATGATATTCATTAATGCGATTGAAGATCCTAAGATGGTAATTACGCTGATGATCCAGGATGCCCAGCCTAAATATTTTGTGATGCCCAAAATACGATTGATTAAATCATCGCTACGGCCAATTCCGAAATTGTTGTCGCGTGTTGGGCTTAATTTTCGTACGCGTCGCATGGTGCTTGTTGCATTGTCGATGGCTTCATCCAGCAATTCTTTTTTAGCCACCATTACGCTCATTGTATAATTGATATTTGGTGCAGTAAATAAAGAACGTGCTACCTGAATTGGAATTAAAACACGTAAATCCTGACTGTTGCCAAACGTTGATCCTTTTTCTTTTAGTACACCAATAACTTTAAAACGGGCACCACGAATGGAAATTATTTTATCTAGTGGATTTACATCTTTTAATAATCCTTTTTCGAAATCAGATCCTACAACGCAGGAATACGTATTATTATCGATGTCAAATTGATTGAAACTGCGGCCCAGATTTATTTCTAAACCCGAGTTGGAGATAAAATGTTCGTCGACACCCAAAATCTGGATTTCCGGATCGGTTTTTTTCTCCAGATATTTTACTTCTGCCGTTCGGGTTGCGGTAAAGGACAAAGAAGTTTCGGTAAAAGGATATTTGTATTTGTTTTTGAAAGCAACGGCTTCAGGATACGAAATTATTGGGTTTACAATTTCGCGCTCGTTACTTCCTCGGTTTTTAAGGTTGTTTTCGTATTGGTTAATGTTGAAAGTATTGGCTCCCATAGAAGCAAAATTGGTCGAAATAGTATTTTCGAGTGCTGTTACAACGGTTAAGATTCCCACCAAAGCGGTAATCCCGATAGCGATAATTAATACGGTAAGAATAGTACGCAATAATTGTGTTTTGATAGAACCAAAAGCAATTCGGATATTTTCTTTAAATAATTTTAGCATCATGACCAATTTGTCACGAAAATACGTTTTTTGTTACAAGTTTGTTTTCGAACTGGCATTATTTATTTTAAAAAATAAGATATTTGCAGACGATTTAGGATTAGTAGTAAATCTAAAATCCCAATATAATTAATGTAAAAGAGTTTATGAAGTAAGATTAGAAAATAATCTAAAATCTAAAATCTAAAAATCTAAAATCAGAAAAATGGCTTCGAAACCAAGCATACCACAAGGAACAAGAGATTTTTCGCCTGCAGAGGTGTCAAAACGTCAATATATTATTCAGACTATAAAAAATAATTTCGAGAAATTTGGTTTTCAGCCAATCGAAACGCCTTCGTTTGAAAATTCAGATACCTTAATGGGGAAATATGGAGAAGAAGGTGATCGTTTGATTTTTAAAATATTGAATTCAGGTAATTTTTTCTTCAATAAAAATAAAATTGAATTACCGGAATCTATTGAAGCATTGCAAACTAATTCTGCCGAAACAATAGATTTGAATCAGAGAATTGAACTGAATAAATTTACCGGAAAAATTTCGGAGAAAGCTTTGCGTTACGATTTGACTGTTCCGTTTGCGAGATATGTGGTGCAGCACCAAAACGAAATTGAATTTCCTTTTAAGAGATATCAAATTCAACCGGTTTGGAGAGCTGACAGACCGCAAAGAGGACGTTACAGAGAATTTTATCAATGTGATGCCGATGTGGTTGGTTCAAAATCATTATGGCAGGAGGTAGAATTGGTTCAGTTATATGATACAGTTTTTACTTCTCTGGGTTTAGAAGGTGTTACAATTAAAATCAACAACAGAAAAATATTATCCGGAATTGCCGAAGTTATTGGCGCATCTGATAAATTGATCGATTTTACGGTGGCTCTTGATAAGCTGGATAAAATTGGTGAAGATGGTGTGAAAAAGGAAATGATCGAAAAAGGTATTGATGAAAAAGCTTTGGTTAAAGTTCAGCCACTTTTTAGTTTTACAGGATCATTTTCAGATAAAATCGCTCAGCTTTCAGATTTATTAGCTGAATCTGACGAAGGAATGAAAGGAGTAGAGGAACTGAAATTTATTTGTGACAATGTGGCAACTTTAGGTTTGGCGACAGCAACTTTAGATCTTGATGTAACGCTGGCTCGTGGATTGAATTATTATACGGGAGCAATTTTTGAAGTTGCGGCTCCAAAAACTGTTTCGATGGGTTCTATTGGCGGTGGCGGAAGATACGATGACTTAACGGGTATTTTTGGTTTAAAAAATATGAGTGGCGTTGGAATTTCTTTTGGTTTAGACCGAATTTATTTGGTTTTGGAAGAATTACAATTGTTCCCGGAAACTGTTGCAGCGACATCAAAAGCATTGTTTATTAATTACGGAGATGCTGAAGCTTTATACGCTTCGCAGGCGATCCAGAAATTGAGAAAAGAAAATATAAAAGTCGAATTGTATCCTGATAATGTAAAAGTGGGGAAACAGTTTCAATATGCAGATAAACGCTTGATTCCGTTTGCAGTAATTGCAGGCGATCAGGAAATTGCAAACAATTCTTATTCGCTTAAGAATCTGGTTTCAGGAGAGCAGATTTCTGTAGATTTTGAAGGGTTGAAAAACGCTTTGTTGGCTTAAGGGTTTAACCGCAAAGGACGCTAAGATTTACGCAGAGTTCGCAAAGCTTTGCGATAATTAGAGGAAATAATTCGTGAATTCGTAGCGAAATTAAATGCAAAGTTTTTGTTTTACTTCAAAGCATAGAAAACACAAAGTTCGCCAAGCCAGATAAACATAAAGCTTTGCGAACTTTGTGTTTTTATAAAACCTATCTTTAAAATCTTAGCGCACTTTGCGGTTAATTTTGCAAAGTTTTTGTTTTTGATAGAAAAGGATAACTTTCGCAAAGCTTTGTGGTTGATTGTGTTAATGGATTATCAGCAATTATCTTGCTAAAATCTTTTTAAATATGCCTGAAATAGTTGCCGGAGAAGAAAAAAAACTTTTAATTTGCCGACCTTAAGTTACGGGCGTAGTTCAAGGGTAGAATAGCGGTCTCCAAAACCGTTGATGGGGGTTCGAATCCCTCCGCCCGTGCAATATTTTACCGTAAAGAGCGCAAAGATTTTTATCTAAGAATAATAAAGTTCGCAAAGCTAAATCAATACAAAGCTTTGCGAACTTTACTTTTTTTATAAAACTTAAGAGTAAAAAAAATTTACCGCAGAGAACACAAAGTTTTTTAAATTGTTAGCTTAGTAAAAACACAAAGTTCACAAAGCTTTGCGGACTTAGATTGTGTAAACACAACTTAAATCTTAGTGATCTCTGCGGAAAAAACTTAGCGTTCTCTGCGGTAAATTTTTCTTTCTCAAAAAAGCATTAAAAAAAGCTTCGTCTGAAATAGGCGAAGCTTTTTTTAATATAAGGTAAAGTTGAATTAATAATTATTTATAAAGCCGAGGCTAACCTTAAATTCAATTTTGATTGGTGATAATTTAATTTCCAATTTTGGAACTCAAATTTACTATAAACTAAAACGTAATAGTCTTAAAATTGTATTAAATTTTAATTCGTAATTTTCGTTTTTTAAACGGCTCAGTTGCAATAAAGTGACAATTTGACATTTTACAAGATTTGGCAGTACTTTTGCAATCCAACAGAAAGAATAAAAAATGAAGTTTAAGAATATTTTTAAAAATAAAAGTGATATGACTACGGAAAATACAGAGTTCGATCAGGAATTAGATGATGCAACGTTAGAGAACAATGCAAACGGTGAACAATTAATTGTTGAAGAATTAAGTGTTGAAGAGCAATTGGCTCAAGACTTGGCAAAAGAAAAAGATAAATTCTTGAGATTATTTGCTGAATTTGAAAATTACAAAAAAAGAACTTCAAAAGAACGTATCGAATTGTTTAAAACTGCAAATCAGGATGTTTTAGTTTCGATGCTTCCTGTTTTGGATGATTTTGACAGAGCGATTGTAGAAATCAACAAATCTGATGATGAAAATCTGAAAAAAGGTGTTGAGTTGATTCACGAAAAATTGAAAAATACTTTGGTTTCTAAAGGTTTAGAGCAAGTTGAAGTAAGAGCAGGAGATGCTTTTAATGCTGATTTTGCTGAGGCAATTACCCAAATTCCGGCTCCGTCTGAGAAATTAAAAGGGAAAATTGTTGATGTTATTGAAAAAGGATACAAATTAGGAGACAAAATTATTCGTTTCCCTAAAGTTGTTACCGGAAACTAAAAAAAAACGGACAAATATTCTGAAGGTCAATTTTTAAAGTATTGGAATTTGGAATTGTTTGATTTGCAATTTAACCTAAATTATGAAAAAAGATTTTTACGAAATACTAGGCATTTCAAAAAATGCTGATGCTGCCGAAATTAAAAAAGCTTACCG
>Ga0247815_10003886_pt1 | contig 10614 bp, 6 predicted proteins | sample UWRJL194509B1_FD_181014 | JGI IMG/M metagenome (GOLD analysis project Ga0247815, IMG submission 181014) | Plant litter microbial communities from Arlington Agricultural Research Station in Wisconsin, United States - UWRJ-L194-509B-1 | ecosystem: Environmental > Terrestrial > Plant litter >... | reverse complement strand
AATGGTGATTGTGGCTCATTTTGTGTCAAAATGATGCTAGGTACAGAAATAATTGCAGTATGTTAGTTGGGTGGAAAGATATGGTTGGAACATAATTGTGGTTGTGGCTGTGGCGCATAACTTTCCCTGACAACATATGCACATCTGCGCAGAAGTGCGCACAAGACCCTGACGTTTGCACATGAATGTGCATGAGTGAAGATAAATGGCTGTTAGAATTGTCAAGTGGCCCAAAACAAGTTAGAGGGACTGATGTAAGGCAGCATATTGCACACAAACACCTACATGTGTGAACACCACCTCCAGCTCACAAACCATGGCCCCACTTGAATGATAAACTGACTGTGAAACCTCAAATGATCCCGCTGGCCTACAGGTGAAGGAACAGGTAATCCAAGTCACAACAAAAGCCTGCTGGCAAAGCAACCAGACCTGCAGTTGGTAAATCTGCAATACTACGGAATCATCACTACAGTTCCCATTTGTGAGATAATACACCAATACTGAGTGTAGGGAAGACTGATATTAAAAGATGGCATGCACCAGCTGGTGTGGCCTGAGGAACAGTGCCCACAGAGTGAAGTCAGAGGAGACAAGCTCAAGTTGAGATGAAGGACATGTGCACATGGGTTGCAATTCGATTACTGTCTCAGTGTGACCATTCAGAACAAACTCAATGCATTCCTAGAGCCAGGTTTGAGTGAACAGAATAGTCTGCAAATGGGCTTGGGATTGTAGGCATGATTAGAAGAATTGATTGAGGGGGATAATGTTTCGGACATATTGAGCCAACGAGAGCAGCTGAACCTCTGAACATGGGATATTCTTGCTTGGGGAGGTCCAGAGCATCGATTGGGTAGGTCAGAGTGAGACAGTAATCGAATTTCGACCGATGCGCATATTCTCTTGACTTCAGAATTACAACGCTTTCACTGTGTTACATACTCACGTATTTCTCACATACCCTTGGTCTTTCTCATACCACAGCCATATTTGTAGTATCGCCTTTGTATCTTCCAGTTCTGAGACTTGCTCTACCATTTTTCCCAGTGACCTCCCTCTTCCTCTTTCATTTTTCCATTTCCATTGTCAGATGCCCCTAAATGCTCAGATTCAACTCAAAAAAATACATTGATGTATTTTCAATTTGTGCGCATGAATGCGCAGAAGACCCTGAACCCTGCGCCTGAGTGCGCACAAGTGCGCATGATTTTATATCAGCCCGTGCGATCGGCCTTACCCAGCGCCAGTACATCGACGAAACCCTAAAGATGTTCGGTCTCGAATCTTGCTCACCGGTCGCTACGCTGGCGATTCGGATTCTGCAAAGTCGACCTCCGGAATGGTGATGAAGATGGGAACGGGAGCTATATCGTGGTCGAGCAAGCTGCAGCCTATAGTGGCGCTTTTGTCGACAGAGGCGGAATACGTCGCCGCATGCCAGGCTGGCCAGGAAGCAGTATCGGTACGCCAATTCTTGGAAGCTGTCGGATACGGCATGTCTGCACCTTCGACGATGTACGTCGACAACAAGTCTGCGGTATGTGTCGCGAGGAACCCGGAGCACCAGACGAGGATGAAGCACATTGACATTCGCTGGCACTGGCTGAGGGAGTGTGTGGAGAAGGGGGTGTTCAAAATCGAGCACATACCTACGGACGAGATGCCCGCTGATATCCTGACAAAGGCCCTATCGCATGCCAAGGTGGAAACGGGACGCCGTATGCTCGGCCTCGTGAGGACTTTCGCTGAGCTCTTGGATTGATCGACTCCTCGTATCAGGGGGGTGTGTTGAGAGTGATGCTTCGCATATGTGTATTGATCCGAGATGTTTGATCCTCGGGGTTGCGACGGAACCGGAAGCATCGCTTCTCTGACTTCCGTCGCACCCCAGGTACGCTACTACAGTCAAATAATTATCGCTTCTCTGACTTCCGTCGTGCCCCAGCTCCAGCCCACTCCTACTCTCGTGACCTTGAGCTGCCGCTCATATACCCATAGTTCTCAATCTGAGGCATTGCACATGAGGTGATTCATCTCCGTGAGCACCACATACTCCGAAACCTTTGAGACAAGAAGTTGGACCTGGATATCGATGCGGGAAAACTTGAGCACGATGTGACCACAGACACATGCAGAGCAAAGAAATCATTCGTGTCTAGATATCTATCGTGGTATAAACCCTCTCTGCAATCGTCACCTGGCGTCGGGCTCGTGCGAAAAATTAGTCGAAACAACCGCGGAAAGGTAATTGAACGCTGGTAAAATCTGCTGCGTAGTCTGTGTGTACGACGAGCGTCAGCAGCTCGTTCTAAGATGATTCGAACCAAGTAGACACACGGTGGCAGGATGTTCGGGCTCATGCCATGCGTGAAGCAACTCGCCTTTTATTAATGAACAAGATAGTTGATACGCGCCGTGGTCAAAGGCGGGAGTTGGAATCTCGTCGGTATCGAGACGTGCAAGAAGGAACGAGGTGGTCACTGTCGGCACTTCCAGATAAGCCAGCCTCGGGCATGGCGCATGCGCTATGGACATGAGCGCCTCAGAGCTTGCAACCCAACAGACGACAGCTCAAACGAGGTCGACCCGATGCTCGTATCTTTCTTTCGAGGACAGACGGAGGGCCTCGGCAGCTTTGTTGGGACATGAACAGCGCGCTCTGTGTGCTCATATTGTCCTTGCGACCACACTCTAAGAGTGTTTGGGGCCAGAGAAGAACGTGCTGACGACGCTCTAGAGAGCCAGATGCAAGACCGCGGTTCTTGGGGATGCACGAACCCTCGTTACCCATCACGAAAGGGAACCTGAACAATCAAACATCAGCGGTGAAGTCATAGTATTAAAGATCGGCGTGGGCGGAACTAAGATATCACATAATTAGACGGTGATCCGACTATGAGTGGTGACCTTGACGCCTTCAGTAAGGGTTGAGTGTGGGCCACGATGGCCAGGCGCGGCCCTAAACAAGCACAAGCTGGAGTCAGTCAGCATCCAATTTTGAGCACCACGAATCCTGCATGCTATCGATATTCTAGTATCCGCTCATGCGTGCTTTTCTAATTGGTTCGCTCAGGCGGCCTGTGTGCCAGGTCGAACTTGTACTTGCAAGACGCCTCCGTCCGTCAAGATCAGCCTGGCCACCGCCTCTCATACAAACTGCTTCCTTCACTTACCTCTCATTCTGCACCGATTATGTCTCATTTATGAGCGCTTCATAAGCAGTATGGTACTGCTAGACCATTTGGCCTTCCGTCTGCTCGCGTCACTATCCTCCTCAAAGCCGAACCTCTTACCCTATCCTCATGCGTATCAACCCTCACCCATATCACCACCTCCCTGCCCAGTACCCTTAACTAACCTTTCTGTTTCAGAAATCAGGAAGTTACAACACCGTCTACCCACAAAATCAGTCCGAGCTCAATAGGGACGAACCCCCTGCGTCACGCGTCACCGAGCCTACGTTCGAAACGGTACAGTATGGTGGACTACGAACTGCGAGTTCCCATACTGACATACGCTTCCAGCAGCCGGGACGTCGCACTTGCCTCACTCACCCGCGTCACGACCTCATCCCCATCCCTGTCCAATCAAGGATCCCTTCCTCGAGGGCCTCTGCTCACAGGTACGCTGTCCATGCATGAGTTAATTCCTGCGTCTTAGAAGAATGCATGTTTGCAGGTAGCGGTAGGCTGCGGCGCATGTCCTGCCTGTTGTCGTACACTCGTCGTTGGAATGGGACAAACATGTTTCGTCTATTCCGGTTTGCGCACCTCGTCACCCACAACAAACTCTGTAGCTTGTTGTTACCGCCTGACTCGCTTAGAATACGAGCTAGCGTCCCGGTACAGCCAGACCTGTACGAGGAGCAAACACGGGTGGCCATTTCAGGACAGCGCCTGGTCGTATCCGATCTATACGTACCAGCCACAAGCAATACCCCTCTACCTCGCTACCCTATCCCAGCCTACGCTTCTTGACGATTTGGATCTACAATGAGAACGCCGGCGAGACGATGGGTTCGTGTTGTTGTGTAATGTCAGCGACTGTCGCGCGCCGGAGACGGGCAACGAAAAGCGGGCCAAAGCCCTGCCAAGAAACACTCAGCAACAGATCCTTTTTCGGTGCGTAAACAAGTACATACAGTATGACAATGCCCACCCAGTCGTGCGAGCTGTACCTGGACCAACGTAGATCGAGCCTGAAAAAACCTGTGTTCGCCATCCGGTTCGAACCGCTCGTCCTGCGAGAAGGAATACGGCGCTACACATCCACACCGACAAATTGTCAGGCCTGCATACGGTTGCATCATCGTTAGGAAATTTTTCTCAAGGATAGCAGGACAAGCTCCCACCTCCGGGGGTTGAAGCTCTGTCCGAGTTCGTCGTCCTCCACAAGCCGCTTTCCCTCGGTGCACTGCTCGCGAAACGGGCCCGACACCTCCCAACTTGTCGTGTACACCTCCGTGCTAGTACCGAGGAACCGACCACAGATAGTGACCAGCCAGCCTTTGAGGAGATGCGCCGTCGCAGGACCATTCCTGCTAGGTTGAGCGTGAGTAATCGGTTGCGAAGGTGTCAAAAAGACGTATTGCAGGCCCATACATGTCGTCGTGTCGAGATGCACGCGCACCTGCTACTTCACGGCATTCCTCGGAATTCTGCGGCACTCTCGTCAGCTAAGACCAGACGCGGTAGGAAGGAAGCGAAGACCTACGCGGACGATTTCGCCAAGTTGACAGTGTCCCAGCACGCTTGCCGATCTCGTCATCTTGATCACGGCGGCTGTGAAGCACGCATATGACGTGCGAGTGACCATTGATCGTAGCAAGGTGGAGGGGCGTTGCGCCGGGACGGTCGAGGATGAGGTAGAACCAGGTCGGGTTGGACGAGCCAGCGACGAGAAGCTGTAGGAGCGACGGCAAAAGAGCGAAGAGCAGATTGAGGAGCGGTAGCGCAGGCGATCAAGACCAGCAAGAACGACGCAGCCAGATCGGACGAGAAAGCACCTGTTCTCTGGAGTGGCGAATGATTGGCTGGACAGTGTTGGGTGGGGCGGGGCCATCTACGGTGGACCGTATGGGCACTGATGAAGGAGCGGCAGGTGAATACGGGAGCAATGAAGAGTTGAAAGCATCGAAGATGAGCGACGGCAAGAACGACGCGGTACAAATGAACGAGAACGTACCTGTTCAGCCCGTCATTGACAAGGATTCCTCGTTCAAGACATCAGCGCTGGCTATCACCTCGATCTATGTTGGTGCATCCTCTTGGGTAGTGGTTTGAACCTAGGGTGTGTTGAGGAGGGGCGTAGTTGACGGGTATACGAGGCTCGTTCGTAAGTACTCGCGCGCGCGATTGCGATCTCGCACACGTCATTCAAGTTGCTCAAGTCGGCTTCAATGGAGTCGACGTGAGAAACAGGATACAATGGAATAGTGGTCGTAAGAGGTGACGTAGGGTAAGTCGCGCTGGGCGAGGAGGATATGGGGTGCACCAACGCCGACGCGGGCACGGGTCGTATCCGTGTTAAGGACGGCTTGGCCGGTGAGCGAGAAGAAGTCTGACATCGCAGTTTCAGCAAGAACCAGGAGGGAGGAAGACAAGAACATGGCGTCTGGGGTCGAGACACATGGGATCGCGCGAGAAGGTAGCCGAAGGAGACGACTATGGGGAATGGAAGTGACAGCGCTGTGGCGGAAACGCCAAAAAATGCTCGGCCCAGCTGTCCGTTCACGTCGTGATATAATCACGCCACCACAAGGGACGAGCCTGCACCGAAAGAAACAGAATGGCACATAGTAACCAAGGATAGACTTGCAATGAGCCCACGCACACCAAATGCCTCGTGCCGCTTGCGTCCACAGTTACCAAATCGACTCTTTGCTCTCGCGGCGAGCCCGCTGAATTCGGCGCTACGTTTGCTGTGACGACGACCAGCTAGTGGTAGTGCGCTGCGTGCCAGAAACATTTCGCGGCAGGGTATCGTGACGAGGCCAGCGCAAATTTAACTGCATGCACCAAGGGTACACACAGAAGAACGAGGAGAATGAGGAACGCAGAGGGGTTCGTGTTGTAGTGGCACGCCAGCGGTGTACGGGAAAGAGAAGAAGGGACCAGGACGAGGGGCGGTATGACGCCGCCGGCTGGCACCGACAGAACCCAAGTTGGCCGTGGCGGCGGCACTGTCAGAGATAATCAGAGCTGGCTTGTTGGTTGTTAGATCGAGCACGTTCACGGTGTGGGAGTGGGTGACTTCCCGTAACGCTTTGGAAGGCCTTTGGCATTCCAAAGGGCTTCCAAAAGCCGTGCCCTGAGCTTGACACCGACGCGACAGCTGTCATGAGGCTTTTGCAGTGCATCCAAAGCACAGCCCGTTGAAATTCGACCCGACCCCCTTGCCAAAGCTTGAAACTTGGAAGCAGCGCTCTAAGCTCGTTTGGGTGTACGCGCCGGCCATGTCCCTACCGCAAGTGGCCTCGGGAAGTGTTAGTCGGACGAACGAGAGCCATGTGAAGTGCAGGAAATTGGTAAGACAGTCAAGACGGGTTCAGCGAGCTTCAATGCGTCAAGGTCGAAAAGAAACGGGACAAGGTTTCCTGCTTGGTAGCGGGGCTTCAAATTGTCTTACGGGAGTTGAAATCTCTACCAAAGGATTCCAAGTGTCATGACGGCATACCCTGTCTCCCTCGTCTGCCCGTCCAAAGCAACGGGAAGTCAACCAGTCGCAGCGCAGGTCAGAGGGCCATCACTGCAACCAGATCTTGCTTGCTTCCAATCAACAAACATTCCCTTGCTACTTGAAACTCACTACTGAATGTAAGCGAAAACGGCCAAATGGCTTGCTGCCGCCTGTACAAGGCGGGTCGTCCTCGTCTCTCGTCGTCCCGCACGCCATTCTCGTCACTCGTGATCGCCCGTGTACTCAGAGCCCTTCCTCAACTGCAGCATACCGGATGGATAACATCAAGATAAAATACCAAAAAGCGAAAGGCAAGGTCAAAGACCTGCTGCGGTCACCCTCTCGCCAAAGCACGCTCACAACACCAGCGCGATCATCTCGCAGCAGTCAAGAACCAGTGGCCACCCTCGAACATGAAATACAGACTACGTCTACTGCGACAGTGCGCGTGAGCCAGACGGCAATCGCACCAGCAGCTATCACTGCGCCGACCGCGGACGTTCCAGCTCTCGACGCGTCAGCACCTGAACTATCCCCGCAGCCCAAACACGCTCCAGATTCTGCCGCAACATATGCACAGCCTCCTTCTGTCACTTCGAAGCTCGCTACTATGGCGTCCGTTTGCAATGACCTGTTCACGGTCGTGCATGGTGCCTCGGACGCGTTCCCTCCGCTCAAGTCCGCGCTCGGTGGGATCCTTGAGATCTGGAAGCAGTGTGAAGTGCGCTATATGTTGCCCCGAAGCAGTTTGTTGTGTTCTTACTGTAGCTTCAGCGGACCGCTGAGGCTGAAGACGAGTTTGTAAAACTCAAGAGCAAGCTCGTGGCACTGATGAATATCGCCGATACATATGCCAAAGATCCTCAGGGAACGGCCACTACGGACCTCTCCAAACGTCTTGAGCGCCTTTCAAGGTACATAGTTTGATATTTCATTTAATACCGGCTCAATCACTCTTCAGCGACATTGGTCAACTGAGTAACTCGTTAGCCAACAAGTTGGGTCGTGGTGCAATCGTCAAAGCGGCACAGTCCCGCATCGATATCGGCGATATCAAGACCCTGGCCGCTGCAATTGCGGCCATCCTCGACATATTTTATGTAATCTCAATCATCTCCAATCGCACTCACCGTCTGACATCTTCCTAGCTCGAGAATGGCGTTGTGGTCGAGAAGCAAGTTATTGAGATCGCGCATGGTGTGAAGAAGCTTGTCGCAGTCAATGCGGAGCAACAGAAGAATAAGCACGAGAAGATGATCACCGCTGGTCAGCCATCATTTCGACCTCGACCATGCAGAAAAATCGCTGACATTCCGCAGCCCTGAAGGAGCGTTACGTTCCACAGGCTCTTTACGACGCGCAGTCGAACTCTGGCTGCATGGACAAAACACGCGTGCGCATCCTCAACGAGATAGATGCTTGGATCAAGAACCCCGACGTGCAACGCATCTGCTGGATTGCCGGGATGGCGGGTACTGGCAAAACTTCAATTGCAAAGACCGTTTGCAAGCGCGCTAGTTCGTATCCGGATATCATGCTCGGCGGGAGTTTCTTCTGCTCCCGTACTGGCATAGCTGCGCAGCGCGAGATACGCTGCGTGGTCCCCACTTTGGTTCAGCTTCTAGCACGTCAGTCGGTCGAGTTCAGTCTCGCTCTTGCCGACGAGATTGCTCGTGATAACGACCTTCAACACAAACATGTCACGGTGCAGATCGAGAAACTTCTTTATGCGCCGCTTCTCGCTCTCAAGAACTCTCCCAGGACGGTCGTATTTGTTGTCGATGCTTTGGACGAATGCGGCGGTGAGACCGCCAGCTCAGATGAAGAGAGTCATCAAGCCGTCTCAGAAATGCTCGAGGCACTCGTAACCTCGTCCTTTTCTTCCGCCAAGCTGTCTATCAAGTTCCTGGTCACGTCCCGTCCTGAAGTACATGTCCGGGAAACCCAAGTGTCAAGCGCAGATTTCAGTCAGATACTGCGACTCCATGCGGTTAACAAACAAGAGGTCGACGCAGACATTCATCGGTACATCACTGAAACACTAACGACTAAACTATCTAATAAGCCAACCATTCGTGCCAAATTCACGGAGACTGTCGTTGAGGATCTGGTCCAGATATGCGGCGGTCTGTTTATTGTCGCAGCGACAGCCCTCAAGCACACCTTCGGTGCAGGTGCTCTTGCTGTCGAGGCGAGATTCAATAAACTACTCAACGACTCTCGGGACGGTCTGAACGCCAGGGCTGCAGCTCCTCTTGATCGCATGTACCAATCGATACTAGAGGAGGCAGTGGGAGAGGATCAGTCTGGGTCTTTGCTACAACTTCTTGCATCAATTCTCGCCGCTCGCATGACGTTGTCCGTCACAGCGATAGCAGACCTTTTGGCCCAGGAACCCTCCGACGTGCGCGAGAGCCTGTCTCAGCTACATGCGGTTGTCAATGTGCCCGATGACAACGATGCGCCCGACGTCCGCACGGTACATGCTTCGTTTGGCGACTACCTTTTTGACCGTGCACCTGACCGCATCCGTATCGCCCGCGCGCTCGGCCACGACAATCTGGCACATGCGTGCCTTGAAATCATGGACAAGCAGCTTTTTTTCAATGTTTCAAAGAGCGCTTCGTCATACGAGGCCAATACAGCATCAAAACCAGACAGTATTCGCCTTTCTCTTCAATATGCATGTATGCATTGGGCTCATCATATCGCCGTCTTCAGGCTTGGCGATAACATTTCTTCCAAAGCTTCAACGCTCGATTTGGCCATTGGTAGCTTGTTTCGCCCAAAGCTGCTCTCTTGGCTTGAAGTCCTCAGTGTTTTGAACAAGGTCGGGCTCGCTTCCGGGCTCCTAATGATAGCAGGCTCTATTGTGAGTCCGGTTTCTCTGCTGACAGTGGATTTGCTAACTTTGCTGCAGGTCAATGATCCCATAGTCTCCCAGTTTCTTCGCGATGCCAGCTCCTTCGTAGCTTCGTCCCACGAGGCAATTGAGCGGAGTGCGCCACATATCTACCTGTCAGCCCTTCCATTTGCGGACAAAGACTCGCTCGTCTATAAAGAGTTTGCCTCACGATGCACCGGCCTGATCGCCGTTGACATATTCGGGATTCAACACCACGGAGGCGGCACTATCATGACGCTCACGGGTCACGATGGTGCCGTTCGCTCGGTATCATACTCCTCTGATGGTCGAATGCTGGCTTCTGGTTCCGACGATGGCACAGTTCGCATTTGGAACACACGGACAGGCGAGGAAGCGATATCTTCAATGAGCAGCGGCGATGGAAAGGTTCTTTCGATCGATTTTTCTCGCAACAACAAGTGGGTTGCATCTGGCACTGAATCAGGTGCTGTGTGGGTTTGGAATGTCATGCCAGGTCAGGCGAGCCAGCGGAAGCTGAGCGGCCATTCCAGCGCGGTGAATTCTGTGGCATTCTCTCCGGATAGCTCTTGCCTTGCCTCAGCGTCCGGCGACGGAACTGTCCGCCTCTGGAATGCCGACAGAGGCGAACAGCTCGTAGCTCTGAGTGATCACGCGGATTCTGTCAACGGAGTGGCCTTTTCTCCAGATGGTGGGATCCTAGCATCGATCTCCGACGATGGGACAGTCATGCTGTGGCACAGCAAAACAAGGCAGGCAGTGTGCAAACCGCTAGACGGCGCTGGATTCGATAGTGTCGATTTCTCACCTGATGGGGAGATTATTGCCGGAACCTTCGCCAACGCAATCGTACTCACGCGATACAACACCGGGGATAGGATTGCATCGTTAGAGCAGAACACCGAGAGATACTGTGTCCGCTTTTCACCCGACGGTCGGTCATTAGTGACGGCGCGTGGCCGTGCTGTCCGGCTTTGGACCCTACAGCCGGATCCGCAGCATGCTTCTTGGGTCGATCTTGGCGGTCACGGAGGCGATGTTAACTGGGC
>Ga0247815_10003882_pt1 | contig 10619 bp, 7 predicted proteins | sample UWRJL194509B1_FD_181014 | JGI IMG/M metagenome (GOLD analysis project Ga0247815, IMG submission 181014) | Plant litter microbial communities from Arlington Agricultural Research Station in Wisconsin, United States - UWRJ-L194-509B-1 | ecosystem: Environmental > Terrestrial > Plant litter >... | reverse complement strand
TCAAGCAACCGTGACTGGCGGTCACCTCGACTATCATGCCCACCGTCCGGGCTCGCGCTCGCAATCGACTCCGCCTCCCGATCCTGGACCTTCCCAGCCGGCTCTACCCTCATCTACCAGCTACGCAGATTTACCTCAATCTTCGGAAAACGCTAGCACCCGATCAACATCCGTCGTGCCACAGATTCTCGTTACGCCATCTGCCACGCCTCATGACCTTGACCCGATCCTGCCAATTTCAACAACTTTCGACGTGCCGGATTTACACAGCGAAATAGGCTCTACTGTTCCTGAACCCTCAGAGATGAATCGTTTTACGTCAAATGAACTGCGCATCGACCGTAACACGGTGAGCATTGCGTACGCAGAACCTTTGGCCCCATACTTAGCAATCGTAGACTATCATCAATAACAATCACAATACGACCTACAGTGCTGTTGGGGATGTTTTCAACTACAACCCAGTCCACAACTCGGTCAAAAACTACTTTCAAGCCACCAAGACCGAGGTATGACACACTGGCCGAGTCGTTTGTGCCTATTATTCATCCGTTGATACGCAGGAGAATATTCTGACTCAAATCAAATCAGGTCAGCATACATGTTCTTCCGATATGAGCAACACTTACACCAGCCAGCGATCGGCAATCGATTCGTTCCTGCAGCCCTGCACGACGTACAGCCCGAGGAAGCCGGCTGCATGCCTGGAACACGCGCTCGCATACTTTCGATTTTCTTGGACTGGGCCAAGAACGACCCGATGCGCATCTTCTGGCTCGCAGGTCTCGCGGGAACGGGAAAGACATCGATCGCGATCACGTTGTGCCGCATGTTACAAGACGAAAACGACATCATGTTTGGCGGCGCGTTCTTCTGCTCTCGCACCGCCAACATTACTGAGCTGATGGACGCGCGCTTTATACTACCAACGTTAGCAGTGACTCTTGCGGAGCAGTCGCCAGTGTTTGCGGCAGCGTTGGCTGCCCAGCTCGCGGTAGATTCGCGTGCCGCACTCAAGCCGATCTCGGTTCAGATGGTCCAACTCCTACAGCAGTCTCTGACTTCACTTGCCAACTCAATCCGTCCGATTGTGTTTCTAATCGATGCCCTAGACGAGTGCAGCGATGAGAACGAGGTGAAGAAGCTGCTCATGGCCATTTCGACTCTCGCATGCGACGCGAAGGTCAAGTTCATCGTAACGTCGCGGCCAGAGACGCACATAAACTCCAACCTGACCTCAGCCTCTGGAAACAACACTATCTTGAGATTGCACACGATCGACAAGGCAGAGGTTACCAAGGACATACGTGCGTATATCGATCACGCTTTCTCCGAGCAGCCGCTGGACGAAGCATGGTACACCGCGTTCGATGTCGACTCGCTTGCTGCTCGCGCCGATGGCCTGTTCATCTTTGCGTCCACAGTTGTCTCGTACGTTCTCGACACCGAGTTCGTAGAAGACAGAATAGCTCGGCTTCGCACAGCAATATTCGCCATGAAGGACAGCAAGGTGGCAACAGGTCCACTCGATGCCGTCTACGAGCTCGTACTCACACGAGTATCAGACACTGCAAAGGTGGAGCCAAAGGAACTTTTAGCTACCCGGCAAGTACTCGCATGTATCATGGCCGCCAGAGTACCACTTTCAATCGCGGTCCTGGCAGAAATCTTAGGCCGAAAGGCAGAGGCATTGCGAGCGTCCCTGCGGCGCCTTCGGTCAGTCGTTAATGTATCAGACGATGTAAATTTGCCTGAGCTGCGCACGGTGCACGCGTCTTTCGGCGACTACTTGTCCGAGCGCGCGGTAGCTGAGCTTCGCATTCCTGCTGCTCTCGGAGATGAGCTGCTTGCAAGAAGTTGCATTTGCATCATGAAGAAGTGTCTACATTTCAATGTTTCCCAGGGCCACTCTTCGTACGAGCCGAACACAAAGGTCAGACCTTCTAACATAAACCTCTCTCTCGAGTACGCGTGTTTGCAATGGATCTATCATGTCGGTGGTCTCCCACAGCCATGGGTCATGGACGACGACATCAACCTCGTTTTCCGTTCCAAATTTCTGTTCTGGCTGGAGGTGATGAGCGTTTTGGGCCACGTGCGTAGGGCCGCTGCAATGCTCATCTATGCTGCGACAACGGTACGTCCCCAGGAACGCCGCTAATGCTGTCTCATCCATTTTGCAGGTCCGCTTAGCAGAGCTTTCCCGCTTCTTGCGCGATGCAAATGCTTTCGTGGCTTCGTCGCGTAAGGCGATTGAGCGAAGTGCGCCACATATCTACTTGTCGGCCCTTCCCTTTGCAGCGAAGAACTCGCTCATCTACACCACATTCTCATCGCTGATTACAGGCGTCGTGTCTGTTCAAACCCTTGGTATCGATCGCCATGGTCAACGGTTGGTAATGGCCCTCACAGGCCATCAGGGGGAGGTAACCTCAGTCGCATACACACTGGATGGACGTCTCGTATCTGGCTCACATGACGGGACAATACGCGTCTGGGACACACGGACTGGTGACGAGTCCATGTCTCTTTTATGCGGTGACAAATCAGTGACATGTGTTGCCGTCGGCCCACCTGGAACGCGCCTCGCTGCGGGTACTGACACGGGCGCTCTGTACATCTGGAGCCTGGAGGCTCTTCAACACCCCCCGCTACGATTATCAGGACACTCTGAGGCAGTTTTTTCGATCGCATTCTCGCCTGATGGTTGTCTGATTGCGTCTGCATCTCGTGACAAGACTGTACACCTCTGGGCGGTCGAGACGGGCCAACAGTCTGCGGTGCTGACTGGCCATAATTCTGCCGTCAGGACAGTCGCGTTCTCTCCTGATGGTGAGATTCTGGCGTCTGGCTCTGAAGACGAGACGCTAAGGCTATGGACCAACATCACCGGAAAACCTGCACAAGCACACATTCTTGACCAAGAGGCAGGACTATCCAGCGTTTGCTTTTCACCCAATGGCGCGAAGCTTGCTGCAGGTCTTAGTAATGGCACCATCCGACTCTGGGACGTGATGACTAAAACCAACACCGACACACTCCACGAACACACGAGCATCATCTCTTCCGTCCAATTATCTCCGGATGGCAGGTCTCTTGTTTCATCTTCGTGGGACGCAACTGTACGGCTTTGGAATCTGCATCAAAATGCTGCCGATGTTTCTTCAGTCGTTCTCCGTGGCCATTCAGCTTGGGTCACTTCCGCCATATTTTCACCAGACGGCCTATACATTGCCTCGGCCTCCACTGATACCACCATCCGAATATGGGACGCCAGCACCGACCAGCAGGCAGCTCTGCCACTCGAAGCACACCAAAGTGCTGTGACATCGGTGGCTGTATCGGACAATGGTGCCTTCATCACTTCGAGCTGCAGAGACGGTACAGTTCGAGTCTGGGACGCACAAACCGGTAAACCGAAGCTTCCGCCGAATACATACGCTATTTCCGCCTGGACGGTCTCACCGGATGCTCGCTTCGCTGCTTCAGTGCCAATGAAAGACACGGTGCAGCTTTGGGATTTGCGCACAGGATATGGGCTCGGCGAGCCACTGCGGCACCAGATTGATGACGTTCGAGTGCTGGAATTCTCGCCGGACGCGCGATGGATTGCCTGCGGATCAAATGGTGGAACCGTTTACATTTGGGACGTCGCCACACAGAAACCACTCAACATTAGCCCATTCTCTTGTCAACAAGAGGCAGCATCCATGACCAAGCCGTCAGATGAGAGTGTTTTGGATGTCTCTGTACAACCACGACCAATCATCCAATCAATGCGACCACATGTATGGATAAATTCGATCGCCTTCTCGCCTGACGGCCGGCTAGTTGCCGCTGGTGACAGCAGAGGAAACATCCACCTCTGGAACATGAACACTGGTCAGAAAGCACGTGAGCCCCTTCACGCGACTGGGAATCACCGCTATCTGTTCGAAATGGCATTTTCACCAAGTGGTCTGCGTATCGCGAGCAGCGGCGACGATGACGACAACGTTGGTCGCGTTTGGGACATTACAAAGGGAGAGCCGATCTTCTCTCTGGTGGGTCACACTGCCCGAATCGTTTCCATTGCCTACCTGCCTAGTGGTAAATTTGTTGTTACTGGCTCAGAAGATTGTTCCGTACGGCTATGGGACGCAGAAAACGGAGGGCAGGTTGCCGTGCTATATGAAAATGCTGCTGTGGTGTTGTCAATCGCGTGCATGTCCAGCAATCAGTCCATAATCACCGGCTCCGATGACTCAACAATCCGCGTTTGGGATGTGGAGACTGCCCTTGAGCAATCTCAGACCATTGCTGCCAACCCCATTGCGGCGTTTGAGCAGTGCGGCTTGCGTGACGGATGGGCGTTGGGCCGGGCAGGCGAGTTGCTTCTGTGGGTGCCAGAAGAGTATCATACCTACCTTGTTTCGCCCAGTTGCAAGGTGCTTATTGCGAAGCACCGGGTTACGGTTACTACTGGCGACGTTTGGCATCACGGGGAGAATTGGACGGCGTGTTGGCTTGGGGCTTCCTCTACATAGGCATACCTGTACAGTAGCGTAACTTCTTGCTCACACGGCTTTAGTGCGAAGTGGAATGTAATAGCGCGTGTCGATTATCATTTCACGCCGCGCTTGTTCATCGCTTGTGGCGTTGAACAGTGCCTCTCACGGCAGGAACATAATATCCCACAGCACGATGAAGCAAATCTCGCATGGGCATACACGAGAATAGCGAGCATACAGGGAGGGAACGGCGAACTAGAGAACAGGACAGGAGTGTTTTTTTCATACGACAGTGCCTGCGTTTGCGGCGATACGCGGCCAAAGATCGGCCTGTGCAAAAGAAAGAAGACAGCGTCAGTGAGTGTGATACGACATGACAAGCAACATCACAAAGACGTGCGATTGAGGAGGAGAGATGCAGCAGTGGCCGTGAAGATGGTCAGTAATGAACGGTAGATGCGGCGATGAGAGCGAAACGAGTAACAAGATCGGTCGACAGAAACGAATCAAGCTCGAGCACGAAGGCCGTACAATCGAGGAAACATCGCGCCAACGGGGGACGCGGAAGGCTTGCCGCTGGCTAACGAGGCAGGCCAAAACGCTACTACAGTGTTCGACATGGTGCGGGAATGACGGGCATTGGTGACGGGACGAGGCAAGCCAGTCAAGAGGAGCAGGGCGTGAAGAGGCAGAGCCTGACTGGTAATACGTCACGAAGACAGAGGAACAAGCGGGTGCGCTGCAATCCTCTCCGAGCAGGAGGAGAGATGAACGAGTCAGCCAGCAGTGAGCTGGTGGTTTCCAAATTGCGCTGTGCGCAGCAGCAAGAGAGACGGAACAGATTGGCTGGCAGCAAGACAGGAGCGAACAGGAGTAGAGGTAGGAGCGTCGGCTAGAAGAAGCAGAAGCACTCACACACTGCTTTGCCACTGGCCCGGTAGCAGCAGAGCCCTTCATCTCGCCTTTCGGGTTGACGATGACGCCGGCGTTGTCCTCAAAGTATAGGAAGACACTGTCGCGGCGACGCCATGCCTTGCATTGGCGAATGACAACGGCAGGCATAGCTAGAGCGATGATAGCAAGTACACGAGGTAAAACAACACATATCAGCACCTGTAGGACGATTGACGGCAAGGAACGTACTCTGTTTTGCGCAGCCCAGGCTTGCCCTTCTTGACCGACGCGACCACCATGTCACCAACACCTGCATCATTCATTAGTAAACAACCCACAACATCTGTACGATAGTAGTTACCAGCGTCTGTCAGCCTGTTAAGCTTTGCACCAAAGCCAAAGGTGGCGATGAGGAACAGGTTCTTTGCGCCAGAGTTGTCCGTGCAGTTGATGGCGGCGCCGGCGGGAAGACCGAGGGTCATGCGGAACTTGGTACCCTATGCACCAGCTGATAATATCTGTTGAAGCGGTCACGCGTGTGAATGTTATGAGGCGTCGGCGGATGAGGAAGCGTATGGCAGGTCGCGCGCGAGGAAGGTGACGAGTACGCGCAGGGCAACGAGCAGCCCATCCATCGATGTCGGCGCGCAAAGTTGAGCGTGATCAAGCAGAAGCGAACAAGTCAGCGCTGTCAAGACGAGAGCAGCCCCAACTGCAAACGCCAACACAACGCAAGACAACAAATCGCATCAGAAACCCATCCACCACACATACATGCCCACATCGCACTTACCGCCCTTTGCTTGAGCCATTTTTAGCGGGAAGAAGAGGGGGAAGGGCTGAAGGGGAGGAGGGAGGTGGTCGACGCGGACGATGAGGGAGACAAGGCGGGGACGGCGTCGGAGGGACAGGCGGGAAGGAGCGAGGTCACGGGTCGTGTGCACGAGGAACAAGCACTCAAGCAGGGCAGGCATCCCCCAAGAAGGAAGACAGAGCGCGATCGACGAAGAAGAGACCGTGCCACCACGATCAACGGCGAGCGCAGACCCAACGTAAGCAGCACAAAAAAGTCCGTCAGCACCACATCTCGTACACACACGCTTGGCACGTACAGCGGTGTCAGGATCGGCCTGCTTGACGTCGATCGCCGTTTTGCGCCTTGGCTCTCGCTCAAAGTGCGCCGTTCGAGTCGGCCAGAACCCTGGCGTCGTTGCCGGTAAGAATCGATAACATCCTGTGCTGCGCCGGTACGCGTGCACCGTGTGCGAACTTCCGAGCCGACAAAATAGAACGTCGTGGAAAGAGGACAAGCCGCATCTGTCACTGCCAAGGCAGCCCCCGCGATTCCGCAAACAGGTTACAAGCACGTCACCACGCCCAACGATGGATACAACAACCAAATGTGGACTGAGCGAATGGAGAGCACGAAACGCAATGAGCGTCACATGATATGCACACACACCCGGTACGTACGGCAGCTTCAGGCGCGGAGGCCATGATGTCGATCCACGCTTTGCGTCCATGCGTGCGTTCGAAGCGAGTCGTCCACCGGGAAGATGGTGATATTATCGATGTGCATTGTTAATCACATTGTGTGCAGGTACGCGCGCGCTGTGTATGGAGACCGGTGAAATGACCCCTGTTGGGACGAGGGCAAGCCGCAACATTGACGCCTGCCACTCGATTCCGAAACCAAACCGGGTCTGTCCGCGACGCGGTTTGAGCGGCGCCACGGCTGAATCCGTACACCAGCAACCGCCTTCTTTGTTCACGGATGCACTGGTTAAGGTCCTTGAACCCATCCCATCTCTTTGAAGCCCGTTCTCATGTGTACAGAGGTAGATCTCAACTGTTTAACTTCATCAAATTCTCCTTGGTGCTTTGTTCTGCCCGAGATCTCAAGCAGACCCACGTGACGAAACAGAAGAACCTCCCCAAGCCTCACTGTTCTTCACCCGGTCCTTTCTCTATTGACCTAAGCTCGCATTCTGAAGCCATGAAACATTGAACCTCGAGTAGCTCAATGCACACGGAGAAATTGCTCAACCAGCCCAATTTGGCGCAAGCCCTGAACCTAGCCGAACACGCATGGCGGCTCACTTACGCCACGTTTCTTTGCTTACCCTTGTGCCTACACCTTGGTTCGCAAGTACTCACCGCCGGAATACCATGGTCGCGACACGAACGGAGAAAAGCTCGAAGACAGCGACGGGCGGTCAGCCCTTCTACAATCTCAGCCGTCCAGGCTCGCGCGCGCCATCGCCAGCACCTCCGGATTATGGTCCGCTCCCATCGATTCAACCATCATCAAGCATCCACGCAGATCCGCAACCCCGATCTTCCGAACTCGTTGGTACCCAATCGCCATCTGTCGCGCATCTGCCGCAGATCCTCGTTACGCCCTCCGCCACGCCTAAAGATGGTGACCCGATCCCGCCAATTCCAGCAACGCTCCACATGCCAGACTTGCGCAGCGAAGTAGGTCCTGATTTCCACGGGTCCTCAGACATGGACCGCCTCGCGCCGAATGAACTGCCTGGCATGGAGCGTAACACCGTGAGTATCGCGCGCGCAAGCCCTCTGGCGTCACACTTAGCTACCGCAGAATATCATAAACAACAGTCAAAACACTACCTACAGTTTTGGCGGCCGCGACGTTATCAACTACAACCCGGTACTAATCGCAGTCGACAACTCCGTTAAGAACTACATCAAAGCCGATGTATGACACACTGGCTACATAGTCTATACCCAATACTGATCCACTAATCCGCAGAAGGATATCATGAATAAAATCAAAACAGGTGATAATTGCTTTTCTTCCAATTTGAGTGACTCACACCTGGCAGCGATCGGAAATCGTTTCGTCCCTGCCGCCATGTACGACACGCAGCCCGAGGAAGCCGGATGTTTGCCTGGAACACGCGCCCGCGTGCTTGAGAAGTTCATGAAATGGGCTAAAGCTGACCCAATGCGCCTATTCTGGCTTGCCGGACTGGCAGGAACGGGAAAAACATCGATCGCTGTCACACTGTGCCGCATGTTACAGGACGAGCCTGGCATCATGCTGGGTGGCTCATTCTTCTGTTCTCGTACCGCAAATATTAGCGAACTAACGGACGTGCGGTGTATAATTCCAACTCTTGCAGCGTTTCTTGCAGAATTGTCGCCGGTGTTTGCAGCCGCGCTGGCCGCCGAGCTTACCGCTGACCCGCGCGCTACTCTGAAGCCAATTTCGAACCAGATTGACGCTCTGATTCAACGACCCCTAGCCTCGCTGGCATCCCTATCCTGTCCAATTGTCTTCCTCATCGACGCCCTTGATGAGTGCAGCGATGAGAATGAGGTGAAGAAGCTGCTCCTGGCCATTTCGACCCTCGTTTGTGACGCAAAGGTCAAGTTCATCGTTACCTCACGGCCGGAGACTCACATCAATGCCAAGCTGACCTCAGCATCTGGTCACAACACCATCTTGCGATTGCACACTATCGACAAAGCAGAGGTTACCGAGGACATACAGTTGTATATCAATCACTCCTTCTCCGAGCATCCGTTGGAAGAACCATGGTACACCGCTTCCGACGTCAACCTGCTCGCCAGGCATGCAGACGGCCTGTTCATTTTCGCGTCCACAGTAGTTTCGTATGTTCTCGATACCGAGTGCAGGGAAGACAGAGTAAATCGACTTCAAACAGCAGCACTTGAAATGAAAGATAGAAAGGTGGCAACCGGCCCCCTCGATGCTGTCTACGCTTTCGTTCTCATGCGTGCGTCGGATACCGCGAAGGTGGAACCAAAGGAACTCGAATCTACCCGTCAGGTGCTTGCATGTATTCTGGCGGCAAAGGCGCCACTTTCGATTTCTGTCCTGGCAGATATCCTGGGAAGACATGCAGAGAAGCTGCGAGCTTCCTTACGGCGCCTTCTATCAGTTGTCCACGTATCAGACGATGTGAACCAGCCCGATCTGCGCACTGTGCATGCATCATTTGGCGATTACTTGCTCGAGCGTGCAACAGCCGATCTTCGCGTTACTGCAGCACTTGGTGACGAGTCGCTTGCCCGAGGATGCCTTCGAATCATGAAGGAACGGCTTCACTTCAATATATCGCAGAGTCGCACCTCGCATGAGGATAACTCCTCTGTCAGGCCGTGCAATGTGACGGTTTCCCTAGAGTATGCGTGTCTGCATTGGATCTATCATATCGCGGAGCTCCCGGAGCCATGGATCATGGACGAAGAGGTCGAGCTGCTTTTCCGTTCCAAATTCCTATTCTGGCTTGAGGTTATGAGCATTTTACGCCGTATGGGAAGGGCCGCTGCAATGCTCATCTTTGCTACCCCAAAGGTGCGTCGCCCAAGACAGAAACGTCTGGTGAATATGTCTCATTCACTACTCAGGTCCGTTCAGTGCATCTTTCTCGCTTTTTGCGTGATGCGAATTCCTTTGTAGCTTCGTCAGGCGAGGCGATCGAGAAAAGCGCGCCACACATCTACCTGTCGGCGCTTCCGTTTGCAGCCAAACGCTCGCTTATCTACACGTCCTTCTCATCACTCATCACTGGCGCTGTATCAGTTGAAACCCTTGGTATCGATCATCATGACCAGCGGCTTGCCATGGTGCTCAGAGGGAATACGTGGAGCGTCAGCTCTGTCGCATACACACGCGACGGACGTCTTGTCTCCGGCTCTGATTCTGGAACGGTTCGTATTTGGGACACCCGGACTGGTGAAGCGTCGATTTCTCTGCTGTGCGGGACGGATCCGACAGTGACCTGTGTTGCCGTTTCTCAAACCGGAAATGCCCTGGCTGCGGGCACTGCCCAGGGCAGTGTGTACCTCTGGAATTTGCAGGATCTTCACTCCCCCCCGCTGCGACTATTAGCCCCGGGTTTCGGACCATTTCTCGCGACTTATGCAATTGCGATCTCGCCCAATGGGCGTCTGATCATAGCTGGATTCCATGTCCAAATACTGATCCTCTGGTCCGTCACAACAGGTCAGCGAATTGCAACACTGAGTGGCCACAAATCCGTGGTCTGCACGGTTGCATTTTCCCCCGATGGAGAAACTATTGCATCTGGCTCTGCAGACGGAACACTGAGGCTATGGATCCGCATGAAGGACGAGCGACCTACAAAATGGCGCGGTCTTTCCCCAGGCGGAGCTGTTAACAGTGTTTGCTTTTCCCCCGATGGCAAGAGACTCGCTACAGGTCTTGATAATGGCGTGGTG
>Ga0247815_10003880_pt1 | contig 10626 bp, 10 predicted proteins | sample UWRJL194509B1_FD_181014 | JGI IMG/M metagenome (GOLD analysis project Ga0247815, IMG submission 181014) | Plant litter microbial communities from Arlington Agricultural Research Station in Wisconsin, United States - UWRJ-L194-509B-1 | ecosystem: Environmental > Terrestrial > Plant litter >... | reverse complement strand
TGGTAGTCGGTTGGCGCAAGGAACGAGTGGGTAAAGACTCCTCCAGCAAAGAGTGGACCATAGTCCGTACCCGACTCCTGGTCGTAGAGGAGCTGACTGATGGTCCACGGAACACCCTTGACGTCGAAGGTGTTCACGTCCGCCTGCGGGTCGCGGACAGCCCACGAGCCGTCAAAGGCGCAGTCGGCAGGATTAACAATGACACGATCGTCATCGGGGGACGCGATGGGGCGAAGAGCTGGGTCAATGTGACGCGAGAAGAAGTCGTTGAACGTGTTCCATCCGCCAGGCGGAACAGGGTAGTCCTGCATGCGGTAAGGCTCCGACTCGTAGAACGTAGCGATCGACTCGGGGCTGATCGACGCGGGAGTACTCATCCAACTTCCCATCACCTTCGCATAGCGGATGAGCCACTCCGACATCCATAGCCAAGGCGACTTCTGGCTCGGGTCGATGGGGTTCTGCCAGTCGCGGATAGGCGGCAGGTCGATGATGAAGTAAAAGAGGCAGATGTGCTCGTAGACGTTGGTACCGTTGCGATTCTCGGTCGGGACCCAATTGACGTATTCGTCCATGTAGCGGTAGTAGTCCTCAACGCTGTGTACGTTGAATTTTTGGAAATCCTCGAGGCCGGTTGCGTAGGCCAGCGTGAATGAGTTTTGCATCGCCTCCTTCATCTGAGGGTTAGCGTTGACATAGTCGACGAGCTCTTGAACGATGTCGGTGTGACCATAAGACATTTCTGGTGAAAATACTCAGCGATTTTACGAGTGTCGTGACAAGGAGAGACGCACTGGGCGAGTGGTGCTGATTCGAGTTAATGCTGCCGCCGTCGACCGATACGTGAGCGCAGTGGTCCATAGAGCGACGACTCGAACTCACCGGGATCCGACAGTGCGAGATGAGAGAAATGCTTGGACATCTCTCGCGTCCTTTATACGCACGTTGGCAACTTGAACCGCCGATGCCCTCGTCGCACGTTCCAGTAACACCCGATTGTCCGAACCGAAACATGTAAGCAGACCAGGGAGGACCCACCCTTGGGCGGAGCATAACTCAATGGAATGACGGATTAGATTGCTGCCGCAGTCCTTGGGAAGCCTGGTGTACCTCGCGATGTGGTTAAGGCCACCTCGCGATGTACGCGCAAGCAATGAATCTCTGTCACATGACGCTGCATGTTTCAACCTCCTCTGAGATTCGATGATGGAATGAGATCTCCGTCTAGTGGGGGGGGGGGGATTGGATCTAGAAGCTGTGTGTATGCAAAGTGACACGGACTCATTTAGTCAATGCAAGCGGAGGCAACTCGCAAGTGATTTTGTCTGCCCGCACGGTGCCGCCGCCGCCGCCGCCGAAGCATAGAGACAAAACTCTGCTATCGCTAGTGCCATGATTCAAGGTGAGCTCGTGACGAGAAACACGCGTAGCGCGCCGTCGCGGCGACAGCGGGGGTTCCTGAAGCAACTCGAGTTTGAACACTTGCGGTGCCGTGTCTAAGTGTGGAACAGATTCAGGCATGACCCGGATTCCCCTTGAAAACCTACCATCAACTGATAGTCGTGCACCGATTATAATCGTATTCTCCGTATTTGAACACGAGTGTCGGATTATGCTGAGGTTCCGTCATCATCAAGCTTACCCCCGCAGCTGGAGTGCCCTGAACTAAGATCGTGGGGCACAAACTAATTGGAATAGTTCGCCGTGCAGGGTAGCCATGCTCGGCGGAGAACACTTCTCTTACAAGTGCGCGCCGACCACCTGACGCCAATCCTCCGTCGCTCAACCAAGCCTGACTTCCCACACCACACAGCCATCACCAAAGTTTGCGAAACTTGGGCGCTCACGGAAGGTATTTCTTCGTATGAGATTCAGGTGCCTATGGCCTAGAAGCCACACGTTTCGGGATTCTATGTCATCCGGGCTCTGTAGCCGTCACAACCCGCACCAGTCCCTCCCAGTGAATTGAATGCCACGGTCGCCATGGGCCACAATGCAAGTGTCGGAAACTTACCCGCATCAACTAGAAATGCGAATGCGAGGTATGCGCATTTTGAGAGGCGAAAGATGCTTGAGAGCGTGAGGAGTAACCCTCCACGACCTTTGCTCCTATGCAAATGGGAGCCTGTCGGTCATAGATAAGGCCGTCAATTGTCAGCTGACGCACCAATCTACTGTAGCACTGAGACCAAAACCAGTCCTAATGAGTAACAGTTACCGTTTGGGTCTACTCAACATGTGACGGAGGCTTCGGCGGTTTAGCGACACCACCCTCGGAGTTCCAGTTTGCCGTTGACAACATCGACAATCCTGTCACATCGAGGTTTTAGAAATGTGCCCTTCCTTTTTTAAACCTGTTTCCGTTACACGTGCTGAGCAACCGGAGACCCCTTGCCAATCAAGCCCTGGAGTTTTGCCAGAGCCAGTCAGAGCACTTCATCTGTCGGTACCTGTGAGCTGAAGGGTCACTACGAATAAGGCATGCACGCCGAGCTCGTAGCAAGCGGTGTGACGACTCAGTTACTACAACATCCACGGGCCTTGTGTACAGCTTGAAGTCTTTCATGCTCTTAGAAGCCTTCTAAGACACATCGTGCCAAGAATCAGCGCGGCACGTACGCCAAAACTGATCAGAACTGAGTCGTGTTGCCAACCGCTGGCCGCACCAAGGTAAGAATTTGACGGGCGAATCTAAGATACGGGCTTCCTCGTAGTATCGTGCGACTTCGTCAACGGTCTCGCCAACGGAGTTGTTGAAGGTGGCGTTCAAGGCCGAGAATCTCAGAGACAACTCAAGCCACATCCCGGCTTTATCCGCCAATGCCTCTTATGCAACTTCCTGTTTCGCAATGGATCCCTCCGACGCGCGCGACATCTTGAGGAATATGCGCGCCCCGATCGCAGACGTTGACGCGCTCCTGGCGTTATTGGGCCCACCGCTAAATGCGTTCGGGCTTGTCCCTCGAGGAACGCGTCTCCCAATACACGGCGCGTCGTTCGACCGTACAGCAATCGCGTCGATATTTCCCGAGCTGCAACGCGCAGTCCTTGTAGACATCGCGCCCATGTGGCAATTTGCGTTGAAAAGCGCTGGTTACGACCAGCTGCTCGATCAGTTCTTCTGTCCAGTTGCAGTGGCGGCGCGCGGACATGGCGAGTGTGTTGCCGTCCTTGCGTACTCAGCGCTACTCAGCAACCCGCTCGATACCTGGGGTCTCGCGATGCTCGAGCAAGTCTGCAATGCTTACTCACTGAGCGACCTATATTGGGGGGTGTTCAGTGGGCCACTGTGGACGACAGTCAGCCAGCAGACGCTTGCCTGGGAGGATCTTGTGCGGTTTATCCCGACAGTTCCAGCACGCGTCGCAAACGCGCTTGGTGGCAAAAGTTGCCCGTCAGCCCTGGAATTTGCTTCTTTCAATCGGCGCCTGTGTTTGGAGTTTCATGATTTGGTGGATTCACGAATGCAGGCTACTGGCACGTCGTCGCCCTCCAATGCAACTAACTCGCGTTTTCTAACTCATTGTAGACACAGATATCTCCGCACTGTCTTCGATGCTCATCAAATTTATCAACACGGGCCTTTTACCCACCATTACCTCTCGGTCTCCTGGGCAAATCTCATTCTTTGATGCCGTCCTCCCTCGCATACCACCTCCCACCGACTCATCCCCGACCTGGGGCCGACTTTTATCCTCTCTGCCTGCTCTGGCGTCGCGGAAGATGCTGAGCTCTCTGGTTTGTCACCTACCGGAGGTACGAGTGCCCACCAGTACAAGTCTATCCACACGTTGTGCCACAAGTCATGCCGCAAAGGTCCTACTTTACTTCACCGGTGGACAACACACCGACGAAGACGTCCTCGGCGAACTCGTCTCGGTGACAGTCCAAGGATATCAATCTGGAGCTGAAGGAACGGCGCGAATTGTAGTGGCTGCAATCGCAATGCATTCTGATGCTGGTACGCTATGCCCGTAAGCAGCAAGTACTGACAGCTAACCATGGGTACCGCAGGGACACAGCAGCTTCTGAAGGTGGCAATTGATACCTGGAGCGAGCCTCAATTCATTCGACACGCTTTGATGCAACAGCACCGATGTTCGTAGCCCACCCTGCGAGCAACTGGTACTCATTCGATTCTTGCAGACCTGACACTTCTCGTTCTTCTTGCCGTCAGCAACCTTCCACCAGGTTCCGCTGCCATCGCTAAGTTGGCTGGATCTTCCACATTTCTCACATCTATATCGACGTACCTGGGTCATGCGGATCCTGGCGTACGCCGCTGTGGTATGCTCGTAGCCGAGGAGCTGGCTGCGCGCACTGGGCGTAAACTTGCATTCCCTGGATGGGATGGGGACGGGGAATGCCGCGAATGGTGTCGTGCCGTCCGCGAGCTCATCACCCAGCGCGACATTGATGCTGTAGACAACGCCGCGTCGGTAGAACCTTCCCAGGATTCTGTCAGAAGCGCCGGTGCTGCATCGCATGTCGATGCCAACGAACCCATCGAGGTCTCGGATCGACATGCAGATACACGACCGCCGGACTCGGACGACGAGTCCCTCGTCGGCTTCGATTCAGATGACGAATCCCGCAGCGGCTCGCCCGATCCAGAATTCCTTGCAGAAGTTGCCAAAGACCCATCTCTCAGTGTCGGAGCCAACAAGCGACCGCGACACCCTGTGTACCTCATGGAGCTTGGGTCGCTCCTGCGCGACGCACCAAAACCAGACAAGGAGGATGAGACGGCGGACAAGGTAGACGTTGCGCTAGAATGTGCGGAGGAGTTGATTCGTCGGAAGGAAGGATTTGGATTCGAATTAGGTGCGTAAAGAGTCACACTCACCGCATGTAGGTTTGCTTATGCGCGTCCACAGACGAGAATGCCGTCGACCTCGTTTTTGCCTTCGTCAATCTGCAAGACAATTTCGAAACCAAGGACTTTGCTGGCAGACGCCAGAATGCGCTGATTGCGCTTGTGGTCTGTGCGCCTACTAAGGCTGTACCGTATGTGGCGAGATGGAGAACAAAAATAGGCGAGCTGACGATCCTGTGCAGGGCGTTGATCGAGCAATACTTCAACGATCAATTGTCGCTAGTGCAGCGCATGTCCATTCTCAACGCGTTGGCGCTAGGAGCTCGAGAGCTTGCCAACCTCGTCGAACTCCCGCTCCAGATTCAATCCGCCACAGCTTTCCCAAGCCGTCAGCTACCCGAAGCCCAGCACGCGAGATATATCACCCAACAGACAGACACGCAGCGCGTTCAGGCACTACTCGGGTCGATAACGAGCGACACTCTCAGTCGCGTGCGTGACTCTGCACCCGAACCGACTGTCATCCAACGCGAACGCCAACTGCGCGTTCGGCCACCACCGACGAGCAAAATCGTGCCAATCAACCGGCAGACCATACCCTCCAACTCATCCACAACCCCAGCCAAACGCGATCGTATCCCATTCTCGACGCTCGCTGCTGAGTACTTCATCATGCCGCTCGTCAATCGATTCTGGCAGTACATTGGTGACGCGCAGGCGCGAGAGGCTCGTCGTGTTAGGCCTGGCGCGGGGAGTGCCGGTGGACTTACGCCTCAGGTGTTGTCGCACTTCCTCACGACGCTCGGTGTCTTGCTGCATGCTGGCAGACATTCACCGGCGTTTCTTGCAGTCCTCGCGCCGGAATCGTTGGGTTTGGCGATCCAACTGGGGACGACGCGGGTGGCGAAAGATGATGATGAGTTCGGGTCGGGTGGTAAGGATCAAAGCGGCGAGAGCTGGGAGCAACGGCAGGGCCGCGTGGTTAGCGCTGCACTCGAAGTCACGCTCGTCGTTCTCGAAGGTTGCGTCGAACTGGACGGCGGGCGTTCCATTGCGCTTGAGCATGCCGCTCAGGTTCTTGCTGTGGAAGAGTGGTCTCGGGGAGTGTTCGAAGCGCTGGAGAAAGGGTTGAGGATCCGTGGAGGCGGTGGTGCGAATGAGACGAGGATGACTGCGGCAGCAGCGGGCGTGGCGATGAAGGTCAGCCAGATTCTTGAAAAGTGGAGGCGGAGTCTCGTGGGCGAGTAGCGCTCGCGCCACGATATGAATTTCATGCGATTGCCATAGTACAAGATGTTCATTGGACCCAACGACTCTTGTGTCTACCCACGTGTGCAAGCCTTGCCGAGTTGTCTGTGCTTTTTGCTCTGTGCTCAAAGCCACTTCGAGCTAATTGCCGGGAGGACCTGCGCGGATAACCTTTAAGCGTTGTTGAGTGTTTTCAGTGACAGCTCACCATTGGCTGGCCTGAGGAGGGGCGGAGCGAGCTCTGGTTCGCGAGCAGGACTGGGACAGAGATACAGTAGAACAACTGTGTCGCTGTGGTACGTGTTGCCTGAAGTGTCCAGCAGGCTCTTGACAATTGTTTTGCTCGAGCAATTTACTGTTGTGGAAGAGAAGCAGATTCAACTTTGACGCCCAAGTAGCTATCGGTATCCACCGAGTTGATGCTTAGTCAGCAAAGACTGTGAAGGTTGGTTCAAAATTCGTTGTCACTTTGTAGCCCTTCTCAAGTATCACAATGCTCTTCTACACTTACTGCCCTTAGCACCGACTGTGAAGACGATGGAATTGTGAAGCTTGAGGATCAACATGGCGCGCGTTCGATACGCTGCATAGAGTCGCTGTGAGCGACAAGCTCGCCGTGGTAGATTTGGCTCGTGCCCTCTCGCTGCATGCTATCCAACTCCACAACTCATGCTTGTAGTGGGTTCAACTGGGCGAGTATGTGACAGTTGAAGTTGTGATGGACTTGCGGGAGCAACCGCGCGCGACGTGTCAGACACCTTGACTTTGTTCCACACGCTCGCTCGCGTTCTCCCACTCGCCTCGCCTCACCGCTCTCTAAAACCCGCCACAGCATGGGTATCATTCTTTCGCTCGTCAAGGCTATTGCGCCGTTCGCCATCCTTGGGGCAATTGGCGCGTACTATGTTCTCAACCCGCGTCGCCCACCTCCTCGCACAGTCCGCGGTGCAGGTGGTCCCGTACCACGCTCAGAGTCAATCTCTGGAGTCAACAAGGAAAAGGCCGGAAAGGGAAAACGTGCAGCGCGTGCCGAAGATTCAGAGACGAGTGCAGTGCCGTCCATAGCCAAACTCGCGCCGCCGCCTGTGTTGCCCGGGTCGCTGTTTGAAGCGTCGGCATCTGACACTCCGACCCGGCCCTCGCCTTCGCGCGAGCTGTCAAAACAGAAGCAAAAACGCCCGCTCGTGTCATCTGTCGCGTCTCTCACAGCCGACACCGCGAGCGACACCGGCGCAGACCTCAGCGGCAAGGAGTCTGCGGCTAAGAAGAAGCGCAAGCCAAAGAAGGCAGCCAACCCTGCTACACCACTTGGACCTCCTCCTGTTCCTGCTGCACCCGCTGCTGCTTCCAATGCACTTGACGATGGCCCATGGACCCGTGTCGAGACCCGTGGCACAAAGAAAACCACTACCAAGCCTGGCACCACGACGAAGAGCGGAGGAGGCGGCTCTCCAAGTATCTCCAGCTCGGGTCTCACCACCGAGGAAGACCTTGAGTCGTCGCAGGTAGTGACGCCAGCAGCATCCGCAGCTGCAGCCGCGCCAGCAAAGATTAATCGCCAGACTCTTGCCGAACGGCTTGTACCACGTGCACCTCCAACTCGGGTCGATGAGTGAGCACCTCATTTACCATCATTTGGTCACGCGATAGATCCTAACACGCATGTTCTCTTTTCTTAGCATGCTCGAAACACCACATGACGCCCCCCTCGCACGCGTCATGCGCGTTGCGCCAGCACCAGGCGATGTCCCCGCTACGGGTTCGTGGGGCGACTATGAGGACGTGTCGGCTGGAGACACGGGTGCGGGCTCGGACGACGGCTTCACGCCTGTGGTCAAGGCGCGCGCAAAGCAGCGTACGTGTGAGCTTCCTGCAGACTGCCAACTCTAAGCTCACGTGCTCCTTCCTCCAGGGATCCCCCGACAGCCGAGCGATGCGTCGACATCGTCCGCACACCCGACTTCGTATTCCAGCGACTCGATGACCAAGAAGCAGCGCCAAAATGCCGCCAAACGCGATGCTGTCAAGGTACGCTGCGTTCCCTATCCGTGGAGTGCCACATGTAGCTAACCAAGCACTCTCCTCGTTTACAGAGCGAAAAGGCGGCGGCGGACGCCCAACGCCAGGCCGTGCAAGAGAAGTACCGGCGCGAGCGCATAACCGACATCTACTCGACCGGCGGAAGACGCACGCTCAGTGGAGGCCAAAGTGCATCTGTTGATGAGGGCACCCACCTTACTTGGGGCTCTTAAGCGCCATAAATTACCCTCCTTGCTGTTTTTAATGCGCTTTGCTCGGCTGGCTTGTTGTTAGCACCTTCCCTGTTGTTCACTCTCCTGCCGGAGTATCCCGGTCCTCTTAACTGCTTCCGCAACACACTCCTGTGCTTATCGTTCTTCGCTTGCTACTCGGTGTTAAACCCGAACCAAATTAAAGCTGTGCCTCCGTTGACCCCTTTGATTTCTGCCAGATTGGTCTGAATTCGCGAGATGCAACCCCATTGGAAGGATGACTCGGTTGGGCGCAGCGTTCGCGAGTATAAGAGCCGCATAGAAAACCGAAATCCCGCACTTGAACTGCTACAGTCATGGCCGCGACATCTAAGTGGTTCGTCTTTCTCTTGCTGAACGTGCTTGTGTTGCTGACCTCAATCGACCAGGTTCATCCGCGAGCTCACCGAATCAGACGTCGACATGTACCGCTACATGCGGCTACGCATTCTCGCCGCCGACCCTCGCGAGTTTGGCAGCACCTACGCCCGCGAAGTGGCATTCACCACTGACACATGGCGCGCCCGTCTGACCAACCCACACCGCGTAACCTTCATCGCTCTCTCGCGTCCCGACACCAACATCGACTTCAACGCGCTCTCCCCGACCGAACGAGATGAACTATACGTCGGAATCACCGGCGGTATCGGGGGGTTTGAGCCGGATTACACCAGTGCCTACGTGGTGTCGGTGTGGGTTGCACCTGCCGGCCGGGGCAAAGGCGTCGGAGACTTGCTTCTTGGTGCGGTTGTACGCTGGATGGAGGAGTACAGAGACGAGGAGAGCGAGGGTGGGATTGGGGGAACAGGCGAGCGGAGGTGGGAGAAGGCATATCTGGAGGTGAATAAGGAGAACCCGTGGGCGAAGAAGCTGTATGAGAGGGCGGGTTTCGTGGAAGATGGGCCTGCGACGCATCCGGACGAGGTTAGAATGCGGAGGTCCTTGAAGGGGCGAGACTAAAGCTTCAGGGGTAATAGTCAATAGATGCGCATGCATGTTGCTAGTGGAGGATTCAAGAGGACGACACTCTGGATGTGCTGACAGTTTTGCCACACCGCCGGATACCACGTTACACACCAAACGATCGCCTCATGAAGCCACTCCCGGCGCCTTGAGCGTGATGATCTGAACGGCTCCACCTAGAACAGGGATGGGAGTCTGGAGCGAGTGACTCGAGCGAATGGCGATTCGGTCAAAAGCGGCTGGCGCGGGCGTCTAGCATCTCTCCCTCTCCTATCCGACATCTCGCGCGTTTGATAACATGGTCCGTGGTACTGGTGCGTAGTTTCACAAATTGCTCGCAAAATGTCTCTTGTCTCACTCACACGTAATGTTATTTGTTTTTCCAGGCAAGTTCAAGACGAAGCGCGGCGGTGGTCGCAGTTTCAGGTGTGTACCATAAATCGGGTGGCGGTCTATTTGATCTAATGATGCACTTTCCAGCAAGGACATGCACTTAGATAGCGAAGGGACAGCAGTCGGCACAGATCCACGGTGCGCCGACTGTCTTGTGCTCGTCCGGCGTTGAGTGGCTGACGGATTCCCCTTCCACATCGCGCTGGATCTATTCTTACAGAAAGCGCCGCCGCAACCCGGAAGATGTAGCAGAAGGCTCTGACGAGGATGAAGAAGATGAGGAAGAATCCGAAGAGGAAGAGTCGGCTGAGGAAGAGCCCGCGGCGGCGGCAGGCAGCAGTACTACACCCGCCCAGGAGCTCTCGCGTGCAGACCGTAAGGCGCTCAAGAAGAAGCAGGGAAAGAAGGAGCAGAAGGGCAGCGACGACGAGGACGACGATGACGACGAGGACCTGATCAACCCGAACCATGTCGCCAAGAAGCTGACCATCTCGGACATTGGCGCACCGCGCGAGATGTCGCGTCGCGAACGGGAACAGAAAGAGAAGCAGGAGGCCAAGGAACGTTATATGAAGGTCAGTCTATTCTCAGTGCAACTGCGATCTCAGCTCATTTGGACGTCATCATGTAGCTGCACCTTGCTGGCAAGACGGACGCGGCCAAGGCGGACATTGCTCGCCTCGCCAAGATTCGCAAGGACCGTGAGGAGGCTGCTGCAAGGCGCAAAGCTGAGGCTGAGGGTATGTTTCTCTTTCGCTCGGGTCACAATCACTCATTCTGACCATACACCCACAGCGAAGGCCGATGAGATCAAGGCCAAGGAGGCTGCCCAGAAACAGCGCCGTGGTTGAGCCCTCAGTTGCCAGGTCCCGTCTGTACTTGTATCAAGACCTTGCTCGCCACACATATAACACTTACAGATGCACGCTACTCGAT
>Ga0247815_10003879_pt1 | contig 10630 bp, 7 predicted proteins | sample UWRJL194509B1_FD_181014 | JGI IMG/M metagenome (GOLD analysis project Ga0247815, IMG submission 181014) | Plant litter microbial communities from Arlington Agricultural Research Station in Wisconsin, United States - UWRJ-L194-509B-1 | ecosystem: Environmental > Terrestrial > Plant litter >... | reverse complement strand
GAAGAAGCAGCAGTCGAAAGCGCTTTCGCGGCAATCGGCTCTTTCGATCATCTCATAGTAACTTCCGGACCCGAGCTTGGATCCTGGGGATCGTTCATGGACCCCAACATGCAGGGTGTAAAGGCCTATCTCGAAGGTAAATTTTTAGGAACCTGGGCCTGCGCCCGTTATGCCGCTCCTCATATGCAGGCTGGCGGCTCAATGACTTTCCTTACTGGCGGGACTGGGGCCCGGGCAAAGCTAGGCCTGGCTGCCGTCACTGCTACCTTCGCGGCTGTCGAATCGCTATCGCAGTCTCTCGCCCTTGAACTGGCTCCGATTAGAGTCAACACGATCCGTCCCGGGTTTATCGACACCAATTTCTGGGACGTCCTGCCCGCTGAGGATGTGGAAAACATTCGAGCCAAAGTTCGCGCAACATTCCCTGTTCAGCGGTTAGGGATGCCAGTCGATGTGGGTCATGCGGCTGTCTTTCTTATGACTAACCCATACGTCACCGGCACGGTCCTGGAGGTCGCCGGCGGCGAGTTGTTAGTCGACTGGATTTTTTAAACAAAGCACTTACATTTGAGTTGTCCAGGAAACAGCTTTGCTGCTTTTTTTAAAATTATTTACAATTCACGGGTGATATTTCTTGCTTACGAAACACCTACTTATAAATAACATTGGTAAAGATGAATAAGAACAGATTATCAACAGTAGAACTACGTGAAGCTTTTTTTGCAGAGCTTTACAAAAAGGCCTTTCTGCCTGTTGCCCGTTACGTGTCACGCATGGGTGGCACCATCGAAGAAGCACAGGATATTTTCCAGGATACACTGGTTATCTATTATGAAAAGGTTGTATCAGCAGAGGCAGAAATAATCGTAAGCGAAAAAGCTTATTTACTGGGCATTTCCAAAAAGCTATGGCTTCAGCATTTTAAGGCCAGCAGTAAAAATCAACCTCTGGATGATTTAGACATGGAAAGTGTACCTGATCAACAACCAGCCTCCGGCAGAATACTACATTACCTTAAAACTGCAGGCAAGAAATGCATGGATCTGCTTCATGCCTATTATTATGACCGCCTACCCGCTACCGATGTAACTGTATTGTTCGGCTATTCAGGAACCCATTCGGCAACAGTTGCAAAATATAAATGCCTTGAAAAAGTAAGAGAAACTGTAAAACAACACTCATTAAATTATGCGGACTTCATTGAATGATATCAAAACTATCGAAGATTATCTATTGGGTCATCTATCGGATGATGATGCTTTATTATTCGAGGCTAATATGATATTGAATAGCGATTTAGCAGATGATATAAAGCTTCAGCAAAATACCTATGCGGTTATCAGGCAATATAGCCGCCAAAAGATAAAGGCCGAGATTACAGCGGTACAAGAAAAATTACTCATCGCGCCTGAAAATCAGAATTTCCTTCAGCGCATTGCCAACCTATTTAAAAAGGATTAAATAATGAAGATTGGTCAAAACGATTTTAGAAAGTATGCTGTAAAACATCACCGCATCGGTAGCCAGCATGTTGATAGATATATAGGGCGTGCTACCAGCATCCCAAAAAACATGACACCTTACATCACGGAAGAGCGCCAGCTCAACGTGGCACAGATGGATGTGTTTTCCCGTCTGATGATGGACCGGATAATTTTTCTAGGTGAACCCGTTGCAGCGCCAATGGCAAATATTATTCAGGCGCAGTTACTGTTCCTGCAATCTGTAGATGCTAAAAAGGATATTCAGCTTTACATCAATTCACCGGGAGGAGATGTTTATTCTGGCATGGGCATTTATGACACCATGCACCTCATAACGCCCGACGTTGGAACTATTTGTATCGGTATGGCTGCATCCATGAGTGCCACTTTGCTTTGTGCAGGCGCAGCAGGGAAGCGTGCCGCGCTACAGCATTCACGGGTGATGATCCATCAGCCTTCAGGTGGAGTACAAGGTGTTTCAGCAGATATCGAAATCACGGCGCAACAGGTAATAAAGGTTAGGAAGGATCTTTATAACATCATTGCCAAACATAGCGGACAAACATACGACTGGGTACACAGGGCATCTGACCGGGACTACTGGATGACCGGCCAGGAAGCAAAAGCACATGGAATGGTAGATGAGGTACTGGGAGATGTGTAGCGAGCGATTGCATTGATTCATGAATTACTCACTGGTTACATAGTAATTCCATCATCTGCGCTGATATGAGATTTATAACAGATGTCTAACAGTTTTCTTTTAAAGATTAAATCAGCACTAATTTTTTTGCGGCTTGCGGAAATGCAGTATTGTCCTGGCACCCAGTAATAAGCAATCCTTTGTACCACGGGTCGATGTCAACTCTTTATTGGCAGAAAGATTTATGTCTCTTGCTACAGCCCCCACGAGATAAAAATCGATACCAAATTTTGAAAACACCACATCTAAGTCAGCCAGCATTTCAGCTATAGCAGGCGCAAGAATTATATAACGGTTTTGCGTGAAGTTCAACAAAAATTATGTAAAGCCTGCCAAAACGGGCAACTGCCTTCGGTGCGTTCGCTAGGTAAAATAACGAAAAAACCACCTTCAAATTGCTTTGTAATAGGGTTTTTAAGCCGTGGGCCAAGATGGGCTCGAACCATCGACCAAAAGGTTATGAGTCTTATATTCCAATTCTCTTATATTTTTAAATTCCTCGTTTCTGTTCAACAGAGCCTAAATATAGCAAGTTTGTGATACTTATTAAAATCGATCCGTTACACCAGAGCTAGACAAGAGACTTAAAAGTGAGTTATGGAAGGGCCGATTACATGATTGCCATCGCGGTATTTAAGCCCCCATCTAATCAGACATCAAATAGCTCCAGCCTTTCCATTTTCTTTATACTGTAATTCTTCATACATTCCTAAATTACAAAGTCAACGAAACAAAAAACGCCTTAAGTATATATTTAAGGCGTTTTTGTTTCGCTGCATATTGAGATTATTCGTTCTTTGACCGATCCTGTTTCTCCACTTTAATTGATTACAAGGGAAGCCAGACGTACGACCTCACTGAGTTGTTAATTTGCATTAAAAAAATAAAAGACTATTTTAGTAAAGCCGAAAGTATTTCACTCAATTTTTCCCCACGTAGATATTTAGCTAATATTTTTCCATCCGGCCCTATTAAAAAATTCTGAGGGATAGATTTCACGTCATACATTTTTGCTGCGGAATTGTTCCATGCCTGTAGATCTGCAACCTGTGTCCAGATCAACCCATCTTCTTTAATAGCTTTTAGCCACGCTTGCTTTCCTTTTTCACTGTCTAAAGACACTCCTAAAACAGTAAATCCTTTATTTTTAAACTGCTCGTAAGCCGCAACAACATGAGGATTTTCACCTCTGCAGGGAATACACCAGCTAGCCCAAAAATCGATCAACACATATTTCCCTCTGAAATCCTTTAAAGAAACAGGATGTCCAGCAGTATCATTCTGTGTAAAAACAGGTGCCATAGAACCAATATTCGTTTGTCTCATGGCATCAATTTTTAGCACGAAATTCTTTCCTGCCCTGCTATTTTTAACTTCCTTTGAAAGCGTTTTATAATACCACTCAAGTGTATCTACAGATGGGGTTTTTCCAGCATAGGTATAGATCACATCCAGGCTCACTTCAGAATCAGGGTGGCCGACAATAAATTTCCTCGTCAGTTCATGCTGTTCTTTGATTACCTCGTCAGCAACTTTATCCGATTGTTCCCGGGCAGCCTGAAGCCTTAATTTTGAAGGCTTCAAAAGTGTGGAAAATTCAGAATTTATATGATTCATCGGGGTTCCACTAACAATAGCAAACGCGGGGTCGCCTGTAGACAGAATGTTGATCGTGCCTGACTGAAGATAGATAGGAATCACATTTTTAGCAGCGAACGATTTCCTGTTTCCTTCCGGGCTAATCAGGATGTTTGCCTTTAAGGGATTTTTTACCAGTCCTTTAAATTCAAACTTTCCATGAACAATAGGTACCGAATCTAAAACAGATTCAGCGCCAGACACATAATTCAGATAAGCTAAAGCGGATGGACCAAAATCACCAATTTCTGCCTTAATTGTATAGTTCTGCACTCTATCATTTGCGGCATTATTAGTGCCCGGTTTACTATCCCCTATTTGCCTAGTGACAGTTTTATCCTGACCTGCCTGTGCAAAAACCAAGAAGGGAAACCCGATAAAAGCAACCATTAAAATCTTTATAGAATTAATAACCATCGTTTTGAGTTAAGTTTGAGTTGATAAGAATAGAAGATTCAGGAATTGGATACAATACATCTGTCGACTGCCATCCAGTGCCTTTTACCGTAGATAAAACAGTTGTCGCTTGTCCCGTTCTTTTTAGATCAAACCATCGGTGACCCCATTCTACAAAAAGTTCTACCTGACGCTCATGTGCAATGGCAGGTAAAAGAGTTTCACGTGTGCTGGCAGTAGTATTTGGCAGACCTGCACGGCGACGTATCACGTTTAAATCTGATGCAGATCCTGAAAAATTATTCTGTTTTGCACGTGCTTCTGCGCGTATTAGGTATTGTTCAGCCAGCCTCAATACTAGGTCGTTCTCGGTGTTTGTACCCAAAGTTTTAGTAGTATATTTATAGGCATAAGGGTAAGTGCCGGTTTCGGAAGTATACACCTTTACCCAGTTCGTACTTCTTTTATCATCATCTTCAAAAGCATCCATCAATTGTGGGGTAAGTACATTTTGAGGGGCGATATTACCATTTGGCAATAAGGTGTTGCCTATAAAAGTGTAACCGTTCTGATTCGCTGAAAACTGCCAAATCGCTTCAGTACTTGCTTTCAGAAAAACAGTCTTCAGATCTGCCGACAAACCGTATATAGACTGGCCAATAACCTTTGTAGCTTCAGCTTCGGCTTCGGCCCAGTTCCCAATATATAAATGAACCCTTGCCAGCATTGCTGTTGCTGCACCTTGATTTGCTCTTGTCCGGTTGTTTTGCGACCAGGAGTAACTTACTGCCAAACCTGTTTGCGCTTCCTTAAGATCGGCGATAATTTGTGCATACACAGTAGCCATAGAAGTTCTTGCCATCACATTATTTACTTCAACATTTGTCGTGGTCACCAAAGGTACATCCCCAAAAGTGTTGACTATCGTGAAATAGATAAATGCTCTCAGGAATTTGGCTTCAGCTATTAAATGTACTTTCAGGGTTGGAGAAAGTGAAGAGCTTTCCATCCCTTCAATCAAACTGTTGAGGTTATAAACTAACCTGTAAGAGTCGTTCCAGATACCGGCTACAGTGCCGTTGGATATACTTAGGCTGTTTAAAATAAACTCATCACTGGAAGAGGTAGGAATATAAATTTCATCAGCCGATTTTGCCGGTAAAAACGTCGTATTTAAACTATAGACATTTTGTACCAGCTGACCGCTTCCATTATACATTAAGCTATACACACCATTCATCGCCGCTTGTGCGGTTAAAGAGTCTGTAAATATACTTGCCGACACCAACTGATTAACAGGTGGGTCTACATCAACCATTTTTTCACAAGCAGATAAGCCGGTTAGAAGGGTGAGTAATAATAAAATGTGTTTTATATTAAAATTCATCATCGTTTCAATTATATCAGAATGAACATTGGATTCCCAGGGTGACCATTTTTAAAGGAGGCAGCATGATGCCTTGTGTTTCAGGATCAAAACCTTTATAAGAGGTTATCGTAGCCAGATTTTGTCCCAAAGCGTATATCCTCGCATTTTTTACCTTGATTGTCTTAGTAAACCTTTCGGGAAGGTTATACGAAAGAGACACGTTTTTTAAGCGGATAAAAGAGGCGTCCACTATTTTGTCATCAGAGTATATATAGTAGTTATTATATGAGGTGTAAGACGCAGAAGACGCTACGGCGGTAGGTTTGAACTGGCTGTCAAGAATATCGCTGGTTGTACTGCCTAGCAGACCCGGTAAGCTGGTTACCGAAGTACCTTTTTGTTTCACAAAATTAAGCAGCACATCTAACTGCAGGTGTTTATAACGGAAGCTATTCGATAAACCACCATAAAAATTGGGGTCTGTAGTACCAACAACAATCTGATCATTTAAAAGTCCGCTGCTAATCCTGCCATCATTATTTCTGTCATTAAACTGAGCCGCACCATCTACAAACCCTGTTAATTCATAAACCCTGATCAAATTCAGCGGCTCACCTTCAATAAAAGTAGCATTATAATTGCTGGCCAGACCTGTAGGAAATTTCAGTAGTTTGTTTTTTGCTTTGGTTATATTAAAGAACACATTCCAGGTCAGGTCTGTCGTTTTTACAGGCGTCCCTCTCAATTCAACTTCAATGCCACTGTTTTGCACCAAACCATTTACATTGGCAATATAAGAGCCAAAACCTGTTTGTGGCGCAAGTGAAACTGAACCTATCATATTGCTGGAACGGTTACGATAATAAGCAACATTTAAATTCAGTCGGTCATTGAAAAAGCCCAACTCAGCAGCAACTTCTGCTTTTCTGTTCTCTTCCCAGCTAAAAGATGGATTAGCGACTCTAGTAGAAATCAAACCAGCATTGGAATTGTAAGGCACATAAGTGGAGGAATATGTATCCATATAGGTATAGTTGTCCGTTTGGTCGCTACCAGTAATTCCATAGCTTCCTCTTAATTTCGCCAGACTGAAGATATTCAAATCTTTGATAAAGCTTTCTTCAGAAAGAATCCATGCGGCACCTACAGAGCCAAAGTTTCCAAACTTACGGCTAGGTCCGAAACGTGAAGAGCCGTCCCTTCTGAAAGTACCGTTCAGCACATACTTGTCGCTGATGTTATAGTTGATGATCCCGAATAAGGAAACATATTTATACTCTGATCCCATCGTCCTGTTGCTCAAAGTTCCAGCACTGGCATAGCTATCCATTAACTGTTCTGAAGAGAATCCCGATGCCTGCACAAAGTATGGCATTTTTGAAATTGTATGCTGCCAGCTGCCACCCGCTGTAGCACTTAGTTTCCCCTTCCAGATTTTAGTGTTATAATCCATTTGTGGCTCTGCGATATAACTTTTGGTATTATTGCTGGCATATAAACCTGAAGAAACATTGTTAAAAATAGGATTTGAAGCGGACGCGGGATACAGTTGTCGCTGATCCTGTGTCACCGAATTATGGCCTACTCTTACTTTAAAATTCAAGTTCTGCAAAATAGCATAACTCAGTCCGGCGTTGATAAATAGATTGGTATTATCAACATCATGTCTTCTTTTTAAAACACCGATCGGATTGCTTGTAGCTGAAAACCAGTACAAGCTGCCATCAGCATTATAGGTTGGTAAATGAGAAGGAAGTTGCAACGCCAAAGTAGTCAAGTCTGATGCCGGCATATTATTCTTGCTGAGTGCATAATTGGTACTAAAATCTACTTTCAGCTTACCGTCTTCCGAAGTGTGGTTCACCTTCATATTCACACTTCCCCTTTTGTAAGAATAATCGCCCAAAATCACACTTCCTTCATCACGATAAGTACCACTAAATAAAAATGTAGTAGTTTCATTACCACCGGAAAATGATCCTGTGGCCTCAGTCACATCTGCCGTATTCCCAATAATCATCTTCTGGTAGTCAGTCTGATTTGCCGGATCCCACAGTACAAGATCTGGTGATAGGGCCGCACTCGGCGTACGTCCATCGTTGATAAAGGCTTGTTGGCGGATCGCCATCTGTTGTGCTGTGGATACCTGATCCATCCTATTGGTCACAGTACCGAATCCTCTCGATACATTTAAATTAAGGTTAGACTTACCTTTCACTCCCTTTTTGGTGGTAATAAGCACGACTCCGTTTGCACCTCTGGAACCATAAATTGCAGTGGCATCGGCATCTTTTAGGATCGTAATACTTTCTATATCCTGAGGATTGATCATAATGAAAGGGTCAGTATTACCATTCGGCTGACCACCGATCACTGCCTGACCTGATCCTATTTGCTGATCCAGCGGGGCACCATTAAATGGAACACCATCTACCACATAAAACGGTCTGGTAGAAGATGATGAGTTCAGTGAGTTCCTTCCGCGGATAATAACGCCAGTTGCTGATCCCGCCATGCCCGACGACTGTTTGATAAACATTCCTGGCACAAGGCCTTCCAGTGATTGCAGCGGATTGGCTAGTGGCTGTCTACCAATTTCTTCGGCTGTAACTGTCACTACCGAACCGGTGTTTAGTTTTTTCGTAGTCTCATAATACCCTTTAGAAATTTTCACCTCTTCAAGATCTGCCACGGTAATCTGTAAAACGATATCTCCAAGATTGCCTTCCGCGTTAATGATCTTGGTTTCATAGCCAAGAAAAGAGATACTCAATTTTGTAATTCCGTTATTTCCGCTGATGACAAATTCACCATTTACATCGGCATTTACGCTTAGGTTTGTACCCACAATTTTAATGGTTGCACCTGCCAAAGGGACGCCGCTTTCATTTACCACTCTCCCTTTAATCACAGCAATTTGCAGGAAGCCACGTACTTTGTCTAGTAAGCCTTTTTCCTTAGCTTTTATAGTGACCGACTTATTGCCTATCACATATTCAAGAGGCTGACCGGAAAGACAGCTTTTTAGCACCTCTTCCAGACTGGCGTTAGTCACCCTAATATTTACTGGTGGCGCCTCTTTCAACAACTCCCTGTTAAAAAGGAAATCGTACCCACTCTGCTTACGGATTTCTTTAAACACTTCTTCCAACGAAGCATTACGCTTATGTATGGTTATACGCTGGCCATAGGTACTGGCACTTACCTGCATAATAGTCATAAATAAAAGGATAGCGGCAACACGCATAATTAATAGAATCTTACGGGCATACTCATATAGTACACCATTTTTCCTGGTATAAATTTTATACATTTGTTATTCTTGGTTTTAAGGTTAATGCAATCACAAATTTTATTGACGTAATGCTGAGATACTGGCCAGCGGTGTTAGAGCACTTCTGGCTTTTTCTTTGCATTACAGGGACGTGTATTTATTTAGTCACTGTAATCCTCCTTCCTTCTATTTTAAAATGAACATTTCCTGTTGCCTCCATCATTTTGAGCACTTCAGAAATATTTTTAGTCCTTGATACCCACCCTCCAAGAGGTAAATCAAGGGGAGCAGATAAATCATAGGCGATATCCACATTATACCATCGTGCAATTTTGCGCATGTTGGTTCTAAAACTTTCATCCTTGAAAAAGAATTCACCATTTTTCCACGAAACAACTTCATCAGTATTTATACGAAGCACCGAAAGATGTTCATCCTGAGTTAGCTGCGCTTGTTGTCCCGGAGTAAGGACAACGCCGGATATAGCCGAATTTACTTTCACACTTCCTTCTAACAAGGTAGTTTTAACCACTGCTTCATCGGTATAAGAATTAATATTAAAATGAGTACCGAGTACTTGCACGGTTTGATTTCCAGACTGTACAATGAAAGGTTTATCTTTATTTTTTGCCACTTCAAAGTAGGCTTCACCAGTTATTTTAACGTTGCGTTCTTTACCATTAAATGCAACAGGGTAGCTGACAGACGAAGCTGCGTTTAACCATACATGGGTGCCATCAGACAAAATCACCTCATACTGTCCTCCCAAAGGAGTTTGGACAGTATTCATGCCTTCCCCTGCTTTTAAACCTGCTCCATCTTTATCTCGTAAACTTGACAGGTCATACACCAGCTGACCACTTCCCTTTTTTATAACTATTCCCTCGTGATTATTTATTTCACCATTCGTTTCCTGATCAAGGTTAATCTTTCTCCCATCAGAAAGGATGAGTGTAGCTTTATCAGATCCGGGTGAAATACCATTTGCAAAGGATATTCCATCTGTGGTATTCCTAGTTTTTGAATAAAAGAACACTCCTATACCAACTATCATTAAGACAGCAGCAGCAGAAGCAATTTTAGTCCACAGGCGATAAATACGAGGCTGCGCGGTTATCATTTTATTGACCGACAAATCTAGTTTAGCCAGACCTTCAAGCAGTTGCTCTTCTGATAAATTATATAGCTTAACTGGCTTCCATTGATTGTAGTAAGCTTCAACCAGTGCCATTTCCTCCTCTGTACATAATCCAGACTGATACTTTTGCAATAATTCTTTTGCTTGTAATTTCATCGAACAGTTTAGATTATCTAATTATACATGTAAGACTAGCAAGTGCTAGTCAGGGCGTAAGTAAAAATGAAATATTTTTAAAAAGGCTATTTACTAAAGATTAAAACCAGATAAACAACCACACCAAGCTTTGTACGAAGTATTTTCAAAGCATTATTGACGTGTTTTTTAACTGTTTTCTCAGACAAGCCCAATTCCTCTGCAATTTCTCGGTGAGAAAGATGTTTTTTCCTGCTCAGCTCAAACACTTCTCGCATTTTTGGAGGCAATAAAGATATTTCTGCCTCAATTAAGTTGGATAAATCTTTTTGTCGTACCAAATGGTCTGTGGTAGATTCGCTGCGATTTATAAAACTCTGGAATCCGGAGAGGTAGGCTGATTCTACTTTCTGATGTAAGAAAAAATCAAGTATTCTGTTCCTGACAGAAGTATATAAATATGCCGAAAGGCTAGTTTTGAACTCGATAGTCC